>Ga0123355_10005532_pt1 | contig 18540 bp, 21 predicted proteins | sample TergutEmb28metaG_3_FD_89872 | JGI IMG/M metagenome (GOLD analysis project Ga0123355, IMG submission 89872) | Embiratermes neotenicus P1 segment gut microbial communities from Petit-Saut dam, French Guiana - Emb289 P1 | ecosystem: Host-associated > Arthropoda: Insects > Digestive system > Gut ... | reverse complement strand
CGGCACCGGTGCCTATAAGCACATCTTCCGGGCGGAGAGGTGCCGGAGCGGTCGAACGGGGCGGTCTCGAAAACCGTTGTACCTTTCGGGGTACCGAGGGTTCGAATCCCTCCCTCTCCGCCAACTAACCCCTCGTCATCGTCCCCCATCATTCCCCATTGTTCCACAAACCATTGGTATTACGAGCGTTTATCGTCCCCGATCGTTTCACACCGTTTCACTGGCGTCCCCCTTTGTTCCGTGCTATTCCACTCGCGTTTGTGGGATGAGTTGAGGAACGGAATAGGATGCCTAGCGAGAAGCTGTCGCCCGCGCAGGTGATGAAAATCCGCACGCCCGGCATGTATGGCGACGGGCGCGGACTGTGGCTGCATGTCGGTCCGGGTGCGGAGCCGCCGAAGGACAGCAAGCAACCGAAGCCGAAACCCGACGACGCGAAGAGCTGGATCTTCCGCTACATGGTGGCCGGGCGCGCCCGCGAGATGGGGCTCGGGCCGCTGCACACCATCAGTCTCAGCGAAGCGCGCAAGCGTGCGCAGGCCGCGCGCCATCTCCTGCTGGACGGTATCGATCCGATCGAGCAGAAGCGCGACGATCGCCGCATGCGCGCGATCGAGGCGGCGAAGGCCATCACGTTCGCCGCGTGCGCGGCGAAGTACATCGCCGCGCACAAGGCCGGATGGCGCAACACCAAGCACGCCGCTCAGTGGACGGCGACGCTCGCGACCTACGCCTATCCGACAATCGGCGAGCTGGCGGTTGCCGCGATCGAGACCGGACACATCACCAAGATCCTCGAACCGATCTGGAGCCAGAAGCCGGAGACCGCCGGTCGCGTGCGCGGTCGCATCGAGGCGGTGCTCGACTACGCGACGACCCACAAATGGCGCGAGGGCGAGAACCCGGCGCGCTGGAAGGGGCACCTTGAAAACGTGCTCCCGAAGCGGTCGAAGGTGCGCAGGGTCGCCCATCACGCCGCGCTGCCCTGGCGTGAGATCGCCGCCTTCATGGTTGACCTCGGCAAGCAGGACGGCATCGCCGCGCTCGCGCTCCGCTTCGCGATCCTCACCGCGGCACGCACCGGGGAGATCATCGGCGCGCGGTGGGCGGAGATCGATCTCGCCGAGAAAGTGTGGACGGTGCCGGCGGATCGCATGAAGGCTGAGCGCGAGCATCGCGTGCCGCTCTCCGAGGCGGCGCTCGCGGTGCTGCGCAAAGCCGTCGAGCTGCGGACCGATGACGGCGATGCGTTCCTCTTCCCCGGCGCAAAGCGCGGATCCGGTCTCAGCAACATGGCGATGCTCGTGCTGTTGCGTCGCATGAAGCGCGGGGATCTCACCGCGCACGGGTTCCGCTCCACCTTCCGCGATTGGGCGGGCGAGACCGGACAGCCCTCGGACATCGCCGAGGCCGCCCTCGCGCATGTCGTCGGTGACAAGACGGTTGCAGCGTATCAGCGCGGCGATCTGCTGGAGCGTCGCCGCAAGCTGATGGACGCATGGGCGGCATGGTGTGCGCGTGCACCCGGCGACGGTGAGATCGTCCCGTTACGCCAGCCCGCGAGGGCGTGACGTCGTGTGGAGCGAGTGGCTGGGGCGTGACGTCACGCTGCAGGAGCTGAAGGGCGAGGCGGAGCGCGTCTGGATCGAGCGAAGCGTCAAGCACAGCAAGCGGTGGCGATTGTCCGCCGATGTGGAGACGGTCGCGCACGCCCTGAAGCGGTTCACCGACAAAGCCGGAGGAAAGACGGACCTCTGGTATCTGACCAAACATAAACGACCGTTCGCCCGGTGGCGCGAGGTTCTCCCGTTGTTGGACACAGTGCGGATGCGGCGCGCCTTCCTCGTCTATTGCCTGCGTCGTGAAAGGGCCGAGCAGGAGATCGACATGCTGCTCCGCTGCGGCAAGTTCCTTGCGTTCGGTGATCCCTCTTATCCCGGTGCCGCGCCGGCATGGATCAAGCCCCTTGCGTGGTGGGATCTCAAGCCTGATCCCGAACACCCGCACGCCATCACTTCGCCGCAGATTACCTACTTTGACGTCCGCATCGTCGCTGCCGCTGAGATGGCGAAAGAGTCCGAGCACGAGCCCGAAGAGCACGCGGACGCGAGAGAACCTGCACCCGTAAAGGTCGAGCAGGCCGCGAAGACGAAGCGCAAGGCGAGTGTCGATTGGCGCGAGTCCGACAAGCTGCTCGTCGAACGGATCAAGGCCGGTATGAAGGACGGCACGTATCGAGGTGCCGACGATGGGGTAAAGGCAGTGGCCGGAGAGGCCGCCGGGGGCGCAAAGCTTTCCAGCAAGATAAGGCGACTGCACCGCCGCCTCGAGGAAGAGTCATAAAGATTACGCGTCCGGATTAGTGATAGTGGTGCGTACACATCACTATCATCGAAATCACCGACTGCCATTGCTCTATGTGGAATGTCCCGCAATAGGCAGGACACCCACAGTGAGCACCACAATCGACAAGTTTCCGCCCGAGCATGGCGCGCTGCTCGATGCGCTCATCGCCCGCGTGGTCAAGGACTTATTCGATCAGGATCAGCCTGCTGCGACGAAGCTACGAGCCATTGTCCGCGAAGCCGCGCGCGCCGCCGTCGCGTTGGACGAGGATCCGGTCAACGTGCGGATCCCCGAGGCGTGCCGGATCTCCGGCTTCTCCCGCTCTAAGCTGTACCGGCTCGCAGCAACGAAGGACGTCGTCTTCCGCAAAGACGGCAAGTGCGTGCTGGTCGATTACGCGTCACTGAAGGCGGCGATCGCCCGCCTTCCTCAAGCCGAACTCAACGCTGCTTCGTATACGTAAAGGAACCCCCACGACACGCGCACGCGTGCGTGGGGGCAAAGAGGTTACGTATGCGATAGAAATCGATCCTCGGCACCCGGCATCTACCGCGTAACCCCTCCACCCCGCAAGCGGCGCGTGTCCCCCGGACAGGGAGGACTGTCGCGTCATGGCAATCGATCTACGCCGCTACCAAGAAGGCGACCTCGCCCGGCTCAGACGAGCCTACGCACTCGGTGCCATCGCCGTCGTCTATCAACTGCCGACCGGGGGCGGCAAAACCATCGTGTTCGCCGCCATCCTGGCCCTCGCCGTGCTCAAGGGCCTGCGCTGCGCAGTGCTCGTGCATCGCCGCGAGCTGGTGCAGCAGGCGTCGGACAAGCTGACGCTCGCCGGGGTGCCGCACGGCATCATCGGTGCCGGTCTCGACCGCGACCATGACGCCGGCGTGCTGGTGATGTCGGTACAGAGTGCAGCACGCCGGCTCGACCAGTTGGTCAACATCGATGTCCGGCTCGCCGTCATCGACGAGTGCCACCACGCCGTCGCCGCTACCTATCGCGCGGTGCTGGATTGCTGGCCGCGCGCGAAGCGTCTCGGCGTGAGTGCGACACCGGCCCGGCTCGACGGCAAGGGCCTCGGCATCCATGCCGGCGGACTGTTCGACGCTCTCGTCATCGGCACCAGCGTGCGCGCGCTGCAAGCGGACGGCTATCTCGCACGGACCCGTTGCTTCGTGCCGGCTCAGCAGATCAACACGGCAGGACTGCGCACAAGGCGAGGAGATTGGGAAGCCGCCGCACTGGCGGAACGCGCCAGCGTCGTGACCGGCGATGCCGTCGCCGAGTATCGCAAGCACGCCGACCACGCTCCCGCCATCGCCTATGGCGTCACCGTCGTACATGCCGAGAGCATCGCCGACGCGTTCCGTGCCGCGGGCTACCGATCCGCTTGCGTGCATGGCGGGCTCAATCACCGCGAGCGTGACGCGCTGATCGCCGGCCTCGGCTCCGGCGCGATCGAGGTGCTGACGTCGTGCGATCTGATCAGCGAGGGCCTCGACGTCCCCGACGTCCGCGCCGTGCTGCTGCTACGCCCGACGCAATCGCTGGTGCTCGCCATGCAGCAGATCGGTCGCGGGATGCGCCCGGCACCGGACAAGTCGCACCTCGTCGTGCTCGACTTCAGCAGCAACGTGCTGCGTCACGGACTGCCCGAGACCGAGCGCGCATGGTCGCTCGACGGCGTGCGGACGCGTCCGCGCGGCGAAGCACAAGCGCCGGGCTGGCGATGCCAAGCATGCGGTTGCTTCAACAGCGTCGGTGCCGAGACGTGCGAGGAGTGCGGTGCCGCCCGACCGCTGCCGCGCCGACGCACACCGATGGCGATCGACGGCACCTTATGCGAGATCGACGCCGATCACTTCCAGCGCATCACCAGACTTCCCTATCGCACATTCCTCTCCAAACCACGCACCGAGCGCGAGCTGCGCGCCTACGCACAGGCGCACGGATACAAGCGCGGCTGGGTCTGGCACCGGCTGCAAGAACAACATGCCGCGGCAGGAGCCAGCCCATGAGCGTCTCCGATCTGCCGACGCTCGGCTCGCAGCCGCTGACAGTCTCGTGGTTCGCTACCGCGCGCCCGGAAGGCCCCGCTCTCGGCGATCCCGAGCAGACGACTTGGGATGCCTTCGCATCCTGTTTCTGGTGGCGTCGCGAGGGCGAGAAAGATGGTCCCGCTTTCGTCCCCGCCCGGTTCCGCCTCGAACCAGATGGCCGCCACGTGCGCCGCCTCGGTGCGAACCTGATCGCCCGCACTGCGGTCGCGATGGACTGCGAGACCGACAAGAAGACCGGAGCAGCTCCACCCTCGCTCGATGATGCCGTAGCACGAATAGGCAATGCCGGATTGGCATCCGTCATCTACACCTCTCACCACCACACTGCCGCGAAGCCGCGCTACCGCATCGTCCTCGCGCTCTCAGGAGAGATCGACCACGAGCTGCCCGCGGTCGAGGTCGTCGCCGAGCTGCTCGGTCTCGCCTCTGTCATCGATCGCAGCAAGCTCGGCGCTGCCAGCCTGTTCTATCTGCCGAGCTGTCCGCCCGGCGCGCTCGATCGCCACCGTGCGGAGGTCATCACCGGCACAGCCATCGATGCGGCGTGGATCCGCGCCGCAGCCGGCAAGCTGCTGACCGAACTGCACGCCGAGCAGGACCGCATCGCCGCCGTTGCACGCGCTGAGGCAGAGGCACGGCGGCAGGCCAAGGTCGCCGCCGGCTACGACGCCGACGACTCCCTTATCGAGAAGGTCCGCGCCCACCTCGACCTCGAACACGTCCTGCTTACCCACGGCTACGACAAGCGCGGCACCAGGTTCCGCCATCCCCGTTCGACCAGCGGTACCTACGGTGCCAGCATCAAAGCCTTCGCTGGCATCGAGCGGGTCTATTCACACAGCGCCAATGACCCGCTCCATCGTGACAACCTCCCCGCATGGTGCGCCACCGTCACCGCGCTCGACGTCTTCGACGCCGTGGCGATCCTCGACTTCAAGGGCGATCGCAACAAAGCCCTGCGTGAACTCGCCGTGCGCTACGGGCTGACAAAAACCCAAGAACGCAAAGCCGTCGCCAGACTCTTGTTCCGCCTGATCCGCGAACACGCAACGCAGGAGGATATCAAGACCGCGGCTTACGCCGAGGGTGCCCGTCTCGGGCTCACCGTCGCCGAGGTCTGCGAGGTCGCACGATGGGTCGCGACGGAAAGGAAGGCTGCATGATGGCGGACCCCACCTTCCCCGATCTCGGGCCGACGCAAGAGGAGCACCGCGAGGGACAGAGCAACGGCAAGGAACCGAACGGCGAAGATCGCCTCGACAGAGAACTCGCCGCCGCTCTCTCCGTGCATACGTGGTGCGACCTCGACCTCCCGCCGCAAGTGCGCCTCATCGGCGACGTCGTCACCGACACCTCGCGCGTGTTCCTCGTCGGCCCGACCGGCATCGGCAAGTCGTTGCTCGGCTACGCCATCGCCGGGTCCGTCGCCGCCGGTCGAAGCCTCATGCACTGGCACTGCAATCGCCCGGCCCGCGTGCTGGTCATCGACGGCGAAATGTCAGCCCGCATGATCCGCCGCCGCTCGCGTCTGGTGCGCAAACTCACCAAGAATATCCCGCCCGACAGCCTGATGATCTACGCCCTGCAACGGGGCGAAGAGTTCGCCGCCCGGTTCCCCCAACTCGGCAAACCGGCACCGCTGAATACCGAAGCCGGGCGGCAATGGCTCCTGCGGCTGATCGCCCTCACACAGCCCGACCTCATCATCTTCGATAGCGTCATGTCGCTGCTCTCAGGGGTTATGAAAGAAGAAGAAACTTGGTCACTGACCAACCAACTCGTGCGCGACGTCACCGCAATGGGGAAGTCACAGATCTGGATCGATCACACCGGGTGGAATAGTGACCACCAATACGGCACCGCTACCAAAGGGTGGTTCTTCGACGCCATCGGCCTCTTGCAAGCCCCGCAAGACACCCAACACGGCGAGCACGAGACAGTGTTCGACATCTGCTTCGACACCCCACGCGGCAAAGTCCGCAACCGCGACCCCGACAACTGGGCCGACTTCGCACCGCACCGGCTGCGCCTGACCGGCGAAGGCTGGACGTCCGAACCAATCGAGGAGGACACGCCCCGCCCGCTTCCAAGGCTGCAACGCCAAGTACTGGAAACCACCATTAACCTGATCGCCGGGCACGGCTCCCCATTACCATCTGGCCCGGACTTCCCCACCAATATGCACGGCATACGAGAAGACGACGTCCTGACCGAGTGCGAAGCCAGAAGCCTGTCCGCCGCAGGAAAAACCCAGAACCGCCGGCAGAACTACAAGCAGGCCATGATCGCGCTCCAGGCCGCGCGGAAGATCGGTATGCGCAACGGCTGGATCTGGACCATCTGACCGCGCGGTATGCGGTATGCGAGGTATGCCGCATATGCCGCATACCGGCATGCGGATATGGATTGCCGGTATGTATGCTATGCAGCCCCTATAAGGGGCGCATACCGCATACCGCATATCCGCCCCGATCGGCATACCCGCATACCCCGCCAACGCGGCAAAAGAATTGTTGCCTCACTAGGGAAGTTGGAGCGAGGGAAACCGGCCCGACGCCCTCACCGCTCGGGCGCTCGCTGATCCTCGCGCGCTCGACGTCGCGGCGGATGTAGTCTCCGCCTAACTCGATCGATCAGTGACGGAGTTCCGCGGCGGTTGCTGCGATGCACACGGCATCCCTCGCGCTGTCCCACAAGGCGTCTCTTGCAGACGGTAAGCCGTTTCGGGCATGTGATATTGGAACACGCGAGCGACATACGGGTGACAAACATGCGCGGAGCCCTCGAAAGCCCACCCCGACCCGTCTTGCGTCGCGTCTCACGCGGCAGGCCTCTCCCCGAAGATCTGCGCACCGCGATCAAACCGGACCGGCGAACCGTCGTCGGTCGAGAGGCTACCAAATTTCGCGCCGACCTGGTGCGTCACTGCAAGGACAAGCCGTCCGTCACCGAGCGGGCGTTGATCGATCTCGCGGTGCAGCTCCGGCTCAGGGTGATGATGATGGACTACAGGTTCTTGCAGCAGGGCGAGCAGTCACCGAACGATGCCGCAATCTACCTCGCATGGGTCAACACTCTGTCGCGGGTCGTGCGTGCGCTCGGTCTCAAAGCGTCGGATGCGAGGGACAGGGACGCGAAGACTCCGTCTTTGGCGGAGATCATCAACGGCACCTCGACCTCGCCACGGCATCGATGACCGTCGCGCTCCTCTCCCCTCCACGTGATCGGGTGCCGGCGGAATTCATCGGGCTTGCCCGCGCCTTCAGAGGCCGCGTCGCCGACGCCGACGTCGGCGTGATCGATGTCATCCGCGCCACGTCGCGCCAGCTCGTCGAGCGGATGGGACGTCATCCGGTACCGCGCGCCGAGACGCTGGCAGGCATCGTCCGCGCATGGCGCACCACAGCACCGTTCGCGCGGATCTCGCTGTCCTCCACGTTTGAAAGGAAGACGCTCGCGATCGTCGAGACGAGAGTCGCCTCGCACTCGTACCACGACGCCGATTGGCAGCAGGACGCGCTCGAACCCGGCATCAGCGTCGTGCGCATCTCTCTCGCCATCGCGCCGCGCACCCGACCGGCGTTGTCCTTCGCGACGTTGTGCGCCGTCTCCCTGCACGCACTCGGCAGGAGGTTCGAGAGAGGTCACCCGATCGACGACGATGCGATCATTGCCGACATCGCCGCACTTGCTGCGCCGCTCGACGTCGAGGACGGACCGATCGCCGTGCCGGTGCCTGACGGCAGGTGGCTCGGCTCGATGGTCGAGGTGCGCAAGAGATCCGGCGCGACGGAACGCATCGCCAGTGCGAGGACGTTCGTCACGTGAGGGCGGAAATCACGCGACGCGTGAGAGGCGGAGGATTGCGCTGTAGCGCCTCGGCGCTCTGCCGGGCAGAACACAGGGAGAGTGCGCAGGGCGTGTCTAGCACGATCCTAGGGCAGATCTCGGGGCGGTTTCGAGTGAGCTTGTGCATCGAGCCAAGTCGGAATAGCGAGGAGAGAGGCGGCATGCTGTGCGCTGCCGCCTTTCTGCTGTCAGCCATGCGGACTCGGGCCGGCAGTGATTCCCAAATTGCGTATCGGTGCGGCGATAGCTCCGTGCGAGGTTCTTTTGCGTAACGCTTTTCCGTTACGCAATCAGGGAGGCGCGCATGGGTCGAAAGTCGATCGGCAAGAGGCCGATGACGTCGGCTCGGAGGCAGAAGCGGTATCGGCTGCGCAAGAAGCGGATGGCGAAAGGAGCGGAGAAGCGGCAAGCCCGCGAGCTGCGGATGGCGGCGATGGTGAAGCGCACCGAGCGGGCGCAACTGAAGCTCGAAGCGATGGCGCGGATCTACAACGTGATCCTCGCCGACACGCCGCCGCATTTCGAGAACTGGTCTGACGTGACCGGCATGGATCGAGCTGCCGAGAATCACTACGAGACGATGACGGTCGAGGCGATTGCGGCGATGGGTGAGACGGTGCCGGCAGCGCCGGATTGCATCCTGTATTTGTGGGCGACGGTGCCGTTGCTGCGGGCGATGATGCGAGTGCTCGAACGATGGGGGTTCCGCGACAGCACCCACATTGTCTGGGTGAAGACCACGCTCGACGGCAGCAAGCTGAAGCTCGGCACCGGCCATGAGGTCATCAACGGGCACGAGATTCTGCTGATCGGCAAGCGCGGCAACGTGCCGTCTGCTGTGCGGGGCGAGCAGCTCCCGTCCGTGATCTTCGCACCGAGGAGGGAGCACAGCAGGAAGCCGGAGATCATCGCCGAGTATATCGAGCGGATGTATCCGGACGAGCCGAAGCTGGAGATGTTCGCCCGCGAGCACCGCGAGGGCTGGGACCAGCACGGCAACGAGCTGGAGCTGATCGATCCCGTCACGTGAAGGCCGGAGGATCGCGCTACGGCGGCGTGATCGATCGCGCCTAGCTGTCGAACACCGACCACGAAATTCTTGACAGCGATCACGTCTGCAAAATCCCTGTCCGCGCAAGCGCTGAGGATGGCGCTAAATCACCCGCGTGATGTCGGCCTGTCATCGGGCTGCACCGCGCAGCCGGAAGCCGTGTACGGGCTTCAGTGGCACCGCACGAGGTGGTTTCAACGCGTGGGGTCGCGCGGCTTCCGATAGATCACATCCTTCGGGCGATACCATGAGCCGAGACCGTCATCGCGCAGCCATAGCACGCGGGCGAGAAGCAACCGACCGTCCGCGTCACGGCAGACCTCGATGCCGAGCAAGACGCGTTTCCTCGGAAGCGGGATGCGGAGCGGTGTGATGCGTGGCGGTGACATGAGCGGATCACGCGCACGACCATGCGGCGCGTCAAGCCGAGGCAATGCCGAAGCGGATGGATTTCGCATGCGGGGAAATTGCGGACAAACGAAAAGCGCCGGAAGAGAACCCGGCGCTTTCGCTCAACCACAACAGAGAACAACGCTCACAGACGACACTGTTTGACGACGTTCGCACTTCCGCATGCGCTTTGGCAAGCGCGATGTGCTAGACTTGCACAGATTCCCTGCGGTCAATTTGACCGCGCGAGAGACAAACGGCCCGCAGAGAGGAGACACACCATGCGTCAAAGTTTCGATGTGCCGTTCAACCGACTTGGAACGGCGGACCTCCGTGTGCCGCTGTCGGCAAACCCGCGCTACCGTTACGATAAGGACCGCCGCTGCGTGCATGTGACGCACGATCCTCTGCCGCAGTTCGCCCACGACCAGATGCCGCATACCTTTGCCGGCAAGCGGGCCTTGCACGGTCGTTTGGGCACCGCTCGCGATCAGGGGAGCGGAAACGAGATCATGCATTGGCTGCGCGAGCATCTTCGTCCGGACGATTTTGCGGAGCTGTGCCGAATGTGCGGCATAGAGGTCGAGGAGGAGAAGTTCGACGAAGAGCACCATGATCGCCGATCGCGGCTCGACGACTTCGAGGACGATCTTGAAAGCGACCGGAACAAGCTCCCGTACGACGGCGCGCATGACGAGCGCCAGTTCAACGAGCGCTATCCGCACGCCCATCGCATCAAGAACCTCGGCTGATGGCGCTTTCGGAACAACGACGGAAGCTCGGCGAGCGGATCGCGAAACTGCGCGCGATCCAGCGCGAGCGCGACCAGCTCGCCGCCGCGGGATCCCCGGCGCAGGAAGACGTGTGGAACGCCCAGACGGCGGTCGAGAACGCGCGCGCCGCCGTCGAGAAGGCGGCACGCGCCGCCGTTGATCACCGCATCGCCATCCTCGCCGGGAGCGGCGACGATGCGCCGCCGTCCGTCGAGGATACACGGCAGAAGGTGCGCCATTGCGAGGACGCCCTCGCCGCCGCTCGCGCGGCGCGAGACGAGATCGAGATCCGATCGAGATCCGTCGAGGAGAAGATCACCTACGCGCAACGCGACGTCGTCGCCGCTGCGCAAGGCGTGACCTGGAGCGAGTCGCAGGACCACATCCGCAGGATCATCGCCGACGTACGTGCCGCACAACGCGCCTACGCCGAGAAGGTGGGGCTCGCGCTGTTCATGCACGCGCAAGCGCCCTGGCCGTATCCGGAGAAGGATCCTGACGCCGCCGAGCTGCGCGCGATCGTCCGCGAGACGGGGACGCCGCCGGTGACGTGGAGGAACGCGACCGGCGGTCCGGACGCGGCGGCGAAATGGAAGACCGCACTCGCCGCGTTGCAAACGGATGCGAACGCGAAGCTGCCGCGCTGATGTGAGCACGAACGATCCGCAGCGCTTGATCACCTGCGTGCATGAAGCGGCACACGGTGTCGCTTTCGTGCGCTACGGTCTTCCGTTCGAGAGGATCGTCGTCTATCGCGACGCTTCGTTGATGGACGAGCACGGCTACGTGCATTCACCGCGCCATCGGGCACCGTCGTTGCAGCGATCGATCGTGTTGCTGGCCGGTCCGGTCGCGGAAGCAAAGCTGCTCGGCAGACCGACGATAGAAGTGCTGCAACACACGACCGATCATGCAATGGCGATGGCCGCATTGCGCCACGATCGGCGCTATACACTCGAGACGGCGATCGGCGCGGCGCAGACGCTTGTCGAGATGCACTGGCAGAACATCGTCAGCCTAGCGCACGCACTGTTCAAGCGCGAGGTGCTGAGCCACGCCGAGGTTCTGTTCAATCTGAAACTGCCGCGCTGAAAGGGAGGAGACGGCACGCTATCGAGCGAACATACTCAGCGTCTTGCTGCAATCTCGGGGTCATCGTCAACGATGACATCGCTCGACTGACCCTTCTCCTGCGCCCGTCTCAATTCCTCCTGGAGAAACGTCGCGATGCGCCGTTCAAGCAGCGTTGCATCGTTGTCGGAGAGAATGTCTGGGTCACGTGCGAGCAGACTGTGCATTGCCCGGCTGGCTGTTCGCCGCGCTACCATACGGAGAGGGTCCTCCTCATCGCCACCACGATGCTTTTTGAGCTTGAGCCAGACCTGCCGATCCTGTTCGAGCTTTACCTCATGCAGCTGCCGCAGCTGGTGGATCAGCACCGCCCGTTCCTCCGCCGCCCTGGCCCGCTCATCCTCTAACGCCTTGGCGTGCTCCTTACCCGCCTCTCTTGCCCTTAACCCCTCCTCTGCTCCCAGCTGGTAGATCAGCTCCGCCCGCTCCTCTGCTGCCCTGACCCGCTCATTCCCTACTTCCGTCAGTGCCCTCATCACTTGACTGCCCTTGGCCTGAACAGCATCGGCGCTCTGTCTGGCCCGCAGCTTCTCTGCCTTCGTCGCTGCCGCCCTGACCCGCTCCTCCCCTGCCTTCGTTGCTGCCGCGATCAACTCTTCGACCTTGGCCTCAAAAGCATCGACGCTCTCCCTGACCCGCTGCTTTTCCTTGTGCGCCATAAAGTCTCGCGAAAGACGAGTTTCGCTGTCTTCCGCAAACACGCCCTCCTGATAAAGGTCGGGACGCAACCGATGACGCGGGATAGCGGTTGCACGCTCCACGTCTAACACGCGTTCGGCGGGCACCCGATCCCATTGCGCAATAGCCTGATGTGATGTCCCGATCAGGCGGGCGAGCGCACGCATGCTGCCAGCCACACCCACCGCTTCTCTTAAGGCCGCGTCCATCTTGGTCCGTCAAGAAGAGTTGCCATTGTTAGCTCGGCAAGCTAAGTTCCCGTTTCGCGATTGGCAAGCTCATTTACCGCAGGCGACGCATGATGACCGAGGCCAGTACAGAAGATTTCACTCCGTTGTTGCCGACGTTCCTGCCGGCTTTTCCGGTCGTTTGCCGATATCTGGTGTCATCCGTGCCGATTCTGCTCCGCCCAAGGGCTGACCGTATGCCGATCATTTGCCGAGACCGTGCCACTGTCGATACTCTATGGTCATGTTCGTTGAAAGGAGGCGCGAGGATGGGCGCGGTCAAGGATTTCGGAAGAAAACGGCCCGATGGCGGGAAAATCGTAAAGCTCCGGAAAGAGAAAGGACTCAAACAAGAGACCCTTGCCGACCAAGCGCGGATCTCGGTGAGGCTCCTTGGGGACATTGAGCGAAAAAACCATCCGGTGCCGACGACCATGATCACTGCCATTGCAGCCGAGCTGAAGGTCAATCCTAGCGACATTACTTTCCCACCATCCGACGCGTCGCCAATCAACGGTCGGTCTCTGTTGAAGCTACGGGCCATTCATTCGGCGACTGAACTGAGTGCCTTGGCCAGTCGCGCAACCAAATACGAGTGGCGGCTCAAGACGGACCCCACCGCGGCGACTGGGTCGGATATGCAACAGGTGATGACGATAGTTAGGCGTTTAGTTGAGGAGCTAAGCTACGCTTTTATGGACGGATCCTTTGCTTTGCCCGACGAGTTGCGTGACGAATTCGATCAGGAACCATTTGGAGAGATACGGAGACTGGAGTCGTTACAAGACCGGTTGACTAGGCTTCACACAAATGGCGTCAACGTCATTGCAGCTACCTACACCCACTCTTGGCTGAGGAGCCTGGAGGAAGCGACGGTGGTGCCAGTGGTGCCAGACGAAAATCCGTCGTTCGACGGAATCCGTGTTCGGCGTCCCGGCACGACGACCTATCAGATTTTTAAAACTCAACAAGTGCTTTCGATCAGCTTTGTGACAAGCAACGTCGAGGAGGAGGTGGTTCCGATCTGGACGGGACCATCACTGAAAGAATTCGAGCTCCATCCCGAAGAGATTCCTTATTGAGGCCCCGGCAGCGCCGATGGTGACACGACACAAATCAGCCGCCCGCCTCGGTAACCAGATCAAAGCAAAGTTCTGCGATGGGCAATGGCACGCACTCAAGAAGATTGTCACTGCGACGGATGCGCCGGCCCAGGACGTGTCGTCAACCCTTGATCGGATGCGAAGGTGGGGAACGTACAAGACCAAATGCGAACGCAGAAAAGTTGGGACGGAATATCACTTCCGCCTCTCACCCAAAGACAAGCAGATCAGTGTCCATGAGATAATTGAGAGACTCACACCCATCCTCAGGGAGCTGGAAGTTCAAGGTCGAGCTAACGCAGCGACGATGTCACCGCCGACTGTGCGCATTATGACCGCGAAGATCCAAAAGCTCCTAGAGGAATGGGCTGAGCGACCGACCGCCGATCAAGGGACACGGCGAGCGGCCACCCATCAGCACGTCCCTTTTAAAGGAAAGCCATGATTGGTTCAATGGAGGAAGCCAGCTACCAGCTGACGAAAGCGGAAGTCCGTGACTTGACACCCGAGCTGGCGGAGGAATTCCGCAATCTCGAAGCGTCACCTACGGAACGTGAACTCAACCCAGCTAGAATGAAGCACCTCAAGACAAAGGCGGAAGCCGGCCAGCTAGTCACGTTCCATTGGTCGGTTGCAAGATTGGATGACAAGCTGCTGCGGATGAACGGACAGCATTCGTCGAACATGCTGTGCGAACTCAACGGGAATTTCCCAACGGGCCTGAAGGTCCACATCGACGAGTACGCGGTGCCAAACATGGCATCTCTGGCCCTGCTGTTCCGACAGTTCGACGACCGCAAGTCCAACCGTTCGCCGAGCGATGTAGCAGGCGCATACCAAGGGCTTTTCTCGGAGTTGAACGACGTGCCAAGAGGGGCAGCGAAGATGGCTGTCGAAGGAGCTTGTTGGTACGACCGATACGTCGAAGGTCTGCCTGCGCCAACAGGTGACGATCAATACGTGCGACTCGGTGAGCCCGGCCTGCACGCGTTCATCCGTTGGGTTGGAGAGCTATTCTCGGTCAAAACTCCCGAGTTGCGCCGTCAGACGATTGTTGCAGCAATGTTCGGAACCTGGGTCAAGAATGAGCGCGAGGCCCGGAAGTTCTGGGCCGAAGTTGCGCGTGGTGGTGTCGAGTATGAGGACAGCCACCCGACAACGGTGATCGACGCATGGCTCAAGGCGGCGATCGAGAACAAGGGGCAGAGGCGCGAATTGAAGCCCGCGCAATTTTACCAGGGCAGCATCTTCGCGTGGAATGCTTATCGTGACGGCAAGACAATCACGTCCGTCAGATTCGACACGAAGAAAGGCTTGCTGACCATCAAGGAGTAGCCGACTCAGCAAAGGCAGGGCGGGGCGTGAATGCTTCGGCATTTTAAGGGAAAGGAACACCACCGGGTCTAGTCTGTCGATCGACCTGGTGGCGTCCTTTTGTCTTTGTTTCCGATACTCCAGACACCGGAGAAAGGCTCGTGACAATCTCGCCGCGCCGCAGGCAGATAGAGGCCCGCTTTGAACTCCTCCGTCGTATCACGACAGCAGTGCGGGATCTTGCCGACTGGCGCGCACCCCACGAGGAGCTGTTGCCGCTGGATACACCGGGCGATACGCGGGTTCTGTTTAACGAGGCACAAGAAGTACTGGCCCGACTCCGAACGCTCGCCAATCGCGATATCGACGACGCGCTCGGCTGATCATGCGCAACCCTTGCATTCTAAGTTCTGAGAAACGATCGGATTCGGACATGAAGTTCCTTGTATTCTGGCTACTGTTCTGCGGCGGCGTCATGGCAATTGCTCTCGCACCGTTCTGGTTTGACCGCACCGTAGTTGCCGTCATGCGTCACGGCCACATCTACGCCTACCCGATGGCGATCCATACCGCTCTCAGCCTCCAGCGTCACCCGGACCAGTGGACCCTTGACTACCGCTCTCTCCGTCACCCCACCATCGGCACTCTGGATTGGCTCGGTGGGAAGGTCGAAGCCCCTTTCATCACCCTGACCCTGCCTGATAAGCAAACGTGGAAACCGAACTGGATCGAACGACGCATTATTGCTGATGCAGTTGAGGACTTTCTGAGGGCACGACGAAACGCACACCTCGATCAGCTTTTGCCGCGCCTTTGAAGGAGAAGTGTCTCGATCGGATGCGCGCGCTTGAGGAGTCGGACATCCATGCCACGCTGCGGCGAGGTTGAATTTTCAGTCTCAGAAGAACACCCGCGATCGTGCTTGCACCGCGAACCGTGCGCGGGCTTCTTCGCTGATCCGGATCCGGTCGTGCTGGCGCACGAGCAGCAGCGAGCCGGCAACAGCGTTCGCCATGTCATCATGCGCACCGGGGCCGTGATCGATGCTGTCCCGCCCGCCGCGAGAGGTGTGTCGCTCCAGACCGCAGAACTGTGAAGCGAGACGCGGCACGTCGAGCAGCTCGACCTTGCCGCTGTTCAACAGCGGAAGCGCATCGCGATAGATGTCGGATTTCACCTGTTCGGAGAGCCGGTAGGTGATACCGTGCTCGCGGAAGCGTTCGCGCGGCCATTCGCCGGCGTAGCGGTCTCCGGTCACCTCGGTGACGTGGTAGGACGCGAGCAGCGTGCAGAACTCGCCGACGACCGCCTCGGGCGAGAACGGTGGGCGGATCTCCCGCACTGCATCGAGCACACCGAAATCACCCTCCCGCTGCCGATGGCTGATGGCGAGCGTCATCGAGTCCGACGTGCCGCCGGAGGGATCGACGAAGGCGCGGTAGCGCACACCCGTTGCCGGCAACAGCTCATGCCGTCCCCGCACGATGCACGCCTCGACGACCTCACGCGGCACGTAAGAGGCGATGTCGTCGCGGAACTCGGCACCGTATTCCGCCGCTGCTGCGGCAGGGTCGTCGTCGTACGCCTCCTCGACGATGGCGGGATCGAGGCCGGGGTTCATCTCCAGCGTGGTGCCGCGCCAGACCAAGACGCGCGCGCCCTCGCGCCCGTAGTGCCGGGCGAAGGTGCTGTAGAGCACGCCAGCCTTGCGGTACGGGCTCGACGCGTTGAGCAGCATCGAGGTCGGGATCGTGGCGAGGCCGGGGCGCAGTGCCAGGAAGATTTCGGAGTCCGGATTGGTGCTGTTCTCGTCGCGCCAGAACGCTGTTTCGTCAGTGAGCACGGCGGCGAGGTTGTAGCCGCGGGTGACGCGGAAGCTCGCGGTGTGGATCTCGATTGTCACCCGGTTGCGAAGCGTGATCGCCTCCCCGGTTTCGTCGGCTATCAGATCCGCGAGCGGCGGCACCGCGCGGAGCATGCCTTGCACGAAGCGGAAGATCACCCGCGCCTGCCGCCGATCGGCGGCGATCACGGCGATGGTGGCGACCTCGCCCGGTGCGAGAAACGGGGTGTAATCGAGGAAGGTGGCGAGATAGACCGCGACCAGGGCGAGCACGCGCGACTTGCCGCCGCGCCGACCGACGATCAGCGCCGCCTCTTTCACCTGGATCGTCGGCGCATCGGTGCGCCCGGTGTGGCGTTGATAGATTGCGCGCTCGGCATCGGTCATCGGCAGCGCGAAGAGGGCGGCGAGAAACACGCGCCACGCGTTCCATGTGTTACCCTGGAAGAACGGGGCGAGCAGGTCGGGATGATCGAGTGCGTTGAGGATGTTCACTAACACCCGACCCTATTGTGAATCAGCTGCCGGCGTGAACGGTGAGATCCTCGCCGAGCTGGCACGCCGGGAGCATAGGCTCATGGACTGATTCAGGGATCCGGGTGCTATTGTTGGATGGCAGTCGACCACTTCTTCAGAGCTTCTCGCCGGCTGTTCAGGTCCGCTATTTCCTCCGGAGTGATCGCCGGATCGCCAGTCATTTCCCTGTACGCCCAGTAGTAAAGTTGTCCGTCGCGGCCTTTGATCGGTGGATTAAGAGATGGCTTGAAGTTTTCTTTCGTCAGATTCACAATCGGGCGCTGCCCGAGCGTTTCCAACGGCTTGTCATTTCGTCTCACAACTAACTTTATGTGCCAATCCTTCTGCTTGTCATAAGACTCGCTGTCGACAAACACGATAACAAAATTCTTTCCATCAAGTAGCGACCAGTCTTTCGTTTCGGAGGAACTCTCCATGCGAGTTTCGCGATACGAATAAGCCGCCATAATACCATCCACGAAGGCATTTACGATTTGCGCTCGCCGTGCTTCGTAATCAGTCATGTACTTGTCTAAGTCCTTATTGAGATTAACTTGCGCCGTTGCTGGCGTTGATATCCACCTAGAATATGACTCATCTTTGAACAATAGATCTGTAAACCTGAACGTAAGCGTCACAGGTACAGATCCAAACCTCGGCGAACCAACATCTGTAGCGTGATCGAGCTTCCCCAAAAGGTCATCGAGAGCTTCACCAGTGCTCCGCGCGACCAGGGTTCGCACATCATCCATGTTTAAGGGGGATAAGGTGGTCTTGGGAGGTGAGTGAAACGTCGCAGAGTTGTCAATAAAGCCTTGCATCAATGAGACAGACGGAGCTGTAAAGCGATTAAACTCGACCTCGAAATGCTGGTTTTCATCATAATCGTATGCAACGACAAGTTTGTATGCCACAGTTGTATCTATATGCGCTAAACTCTTCAGAAAATCCTGAGCCGCTTGAACCTTTGCAGTGTCTTTTGAGTTTAAATCGTCTATGAGACGAAGGTACCGCTCTCCTGGTACTGATTTTGTCACTTCATCAATTGAAGCTGCAACTGTCTTCCGTGTTTCATCCATTTCATGCTGAAGTGCGCTCTGAACCTGATCGACCTTTGCGTTGACATCATCGACTGACTTTTGCAATCCCAACCAGCCTAATAATGATGAATGGGCGGAAGCAGACGCGATGGTGACGAACAACACGACGGCAAATGCGAGCTTTCCGTAATGCACGGCACCCTCCTTTCTGCGCGG
>Ga0123355_10005531_pt1 | contig 18542 bp, 17 predicted proteins | sample TergutEmb28metaG_3_FD_89872 | JGI IMG/M metagenome (GOLD analysis project Ga0123355, IMG submission 89872) | Embiratermes neotenicus P1 segment gut microbial communities from Petit-Saut dam, French Guiana - Emb289 P1 | ecosystem: Host-associated > Arthropoda: Insects > Digestive system > Gut ... | reverse complement strand
CCGCGCCACTATCTCAACCGCTCTAAAGCTAATTTGGAGGTAATAAATATGGATAATGGCAAGACAGCTATGATTTTTACACAAATAATTGAAAGACCCGCACGCAAACTTATTCTCAAGCGCGGCGTGAAGGCCGATAATTACTTTGACTACTGCGCAGAAGTGGGTAGCGGAGACAAAGATGCCTCAGCGCCTTGGGATATCCTTTGTGGCATTAAGGAAGCACTCTATGAGCCTGTTGGGCTGTGGCTGCCAGACAATATGCGTCCAGAAGGTACGGGAATATATGCGCATGGTGTAGAGGTCGCAATGGATTATGATGGGGTTATCCCTAACGGATTTGATGTTATCGAGCTTGAGTCTTGCAAGCTTCTTGTGTTCCAAGGTGAACCGTATGACGATGAGTATTTCGGCGATGCCGTTGGTGCGTGTATGGAACGGATTAAAAAGTTCAACCCAGAAGTATATGGCTATCGCTACGCGCCTGAGCTTGCGCCAAAGATGCAACTTGCACCTATGGGCTGGCGTGGGTATATTGAAATGATGGCTGTTGTTGATGTGAAATAGAAGAATTTGTTGTTATAGTAGCTTCCAGCTACACAAACAAGTATCATTCAAACAAAAGTAGGACTCTCAAAAGTGGAGCGACCTACTTCAGAGCGAAGACAAACCCCATGCGCGAAAGCGGATGAGGTTTGTCTTCTGTCTGTATCACCTCTTGAGGTGATTATATAGTCGATTAAGTTGAAAAGCCGAACGCTAAAGCTTGTATTTTTCCGCAACTCATCGTCGTCGGAGCTTGCTCTTACCACAGAGGGTAATGCTGCGCTCCGCCTTCTCGATTTGCGAAAAAGTCCCGCGCTCTATCTGTTAGGTTTTTCAACTTAATCGACTATAGCATGTCGCGATAGCATTACCAACTTAATTCGCTATAGCTATAAATTATAAGCATGTATAAGAGTTGACACCATTAGAATAATGCCTTCGCAATTTATCCGACAAAACTAGATAATCAATATGTGCAATTGCTTCTCCGACGGCGAACCAGCGCTGACCAGGTGGAAAATCACCCCAATCTTTTACTCGTATAGACCATGTCATTTTTGACGCAATATCATAGCCGGATATGTGTGGATTTTTATGCACGATATTTAAAACATCATTAAGTCGGTCTGCATGATGTTGATGTAATTCCAAAATACGTTCTTTAAATGAGCCATTATTACTTCTATGGCTTGTTAGAACCATGCAAACATCTAATTCAGAAACTTTATTTAAGCTGGCGAGGTAACTGTTTAGAGAGTTATCCATTTCTTTCCACCATGTGATGTTTGGCGTAATATCGAATAACAAATGATCCCCTGTGATAATTATTTTGTATTGTGATTCATAGAGACATATATGTCCTGGAGTATGGCCGGGGGTTAGGATAACATCCCAACACATATTACCACAAGTTATTTTACTTCCGTCGTCTAGAGGTATAATAGGAAGCAAACTATCGGAAATAAGTTTTCGGGCTGGATTGAATATTCGTGTTTTTTCAAGCTCTTCTTTTGGATAGCCTTCCTCCGCATACTTTTTTTCATCAAAATGCCAATAGGCATCACTATCGCTGACGGCACTATTAAATATGCTCATATCTATGCGACTCATATAGACTCTAGAGGTATCAGATATTATCTGCGATATCAAACCTGTATGATCGGCATGAAAATGAGTTGCCAATACATCTGTCCTAGTCATATCCAGCTCAAGCTCATTAATACCTATCATCAGAGCCTCGAAACATTCAGGCATATTAAAACCTGTGTCAATTATTAAGTTTCTATCCTCTGATGTCATAACGTAAGTGTTTATAGACTTCAGTGGATTCCTCGGGAGCGGTATTTCCAGTTTATATAAATTGTTGCGTATAAGTTGTATCATGCAAAAAGCTCCTTTATTTTTAGCTTCAAAAAACCGCACTGGAATTTAACGACTATAAGTGCCTATATATCGCCTTCTTTTGCAGCTTTCACACTGCTTTGCGCATAATCGCTACTTCACAATCCTTACTTTAATTATAACATAAAAAATGCTAAAAACATAAGGGCTACTGAATCTTACATTACAGTAGCCCATTTACTTAATTAATTGGGTAGATTCTTTTTCCTTTTCATAGAGATCCAATAAAAAATAGTAATTAAAATGGCAGAAGCACTCATAATAATTGTAGCTATAAAGGCACTAGTATAAATTCCGGTCGCTACTCGTATAGTTGCGGCTATTTGAGGACCAACAAAGGCAGCCACTCCAAAGGCAATAAACAGCACGCCGTAATTCATACCTAAATGCTTTGTTCCAAAGCTTTCGGCGCAGATGGAAGGATATACTCCTAAGAAGCCGCCAAAGCAGAGACCAACTGCAATAAGCCCTATAATGACTAGAGAAAGACTGATGGCAAAACTTAGTATAAGTAAGCCCCCAATTGTTACAGCATACATCGTAATGAGTGTTGGATATCGCCCAATTCTATCAGAGATTGCGCCCCATAAAAAGCGTCCACCTGTATTTGCGAGTCCCAAGAAAAATACTGCAGTAGCACCGATAGCAGCAGCAGTACCTACCTCATATCCAAGTGCAATTTGTGTAATAGGTGATGCTTGAGAAATAATCATCAAACCGGAAATACAAGCCAGTGTATACATTATCCATAAAATATAGAATCTAGGTGTTTTTAACATTTCTGATACGTTAAGGTCAGAATTTGCACTACCTACTACTCCAATAATAGGCGAACTCCACCCTTCAGGCTTGTAGCCTGTCGGTGGGCGATCAATAAAAAATGAGCCCATTACAACTATTAATCCAATGATAATGCCAAAAACTAAGAATGTTTGTTGCGGTCCTATGTTTCCAATGATAGGACCAAAGATAGGAGCAAATAAAACAGCACCTAAGCCAAAGCCGCCTGCAGCTATACCTCCTGCCAAGCCGCGTTTATCAGGAAACCAGCTAACGGAGTTTGCAACAGTGCTTCCATATACAAGACCGATACCTATACCGCCCATAGTTCCATATGTAAGAAACAATATGAGAGGGTTAGCAGGGTTATAGGAAGTGCCGGTTGGCATAAAATTAGCCAAGGCAAAGCCAGCGCCAAAAAACAAGCCTCCAATCAAAATAGTTGTTTTAATGCCTACCTTTCCATGCAACTTTCCTGCCACTATCATTGCAAGTGGCACCAAACCCAGCGAAAGGTTAAATGCAAGAGTAGTCTGTGGAGCGCTGAGATAAAACGGAGAGGCTTGAAGTGCACTGGCAAAAACACTCCAAGCATATGCAGAGCCAATCATAATATTTACAATAAAGCTCGCAAATATTATAAACCAACGGTTATGAGTTTTCATTATTATACAGATCCTTCCTAAGTTTATAAATTATAAAAATTTAAATTAGTGCTATAGTTGGCTTTTGTAGCTTTGACAACACTTTAGTTCCAATCAGAGTTTAGTAGGAGCATTTAATATTCACAATTAAATCTTTTTTCAAAGACTTCTTTAAGCTCTTCACGGAAATTAGGGTGCGCGATTTCTATAAGAGCGCGGGCACGTTCTTTATTTGTACGATTTCTCAGATTTGCAATACCATATTCAGTCACAATGTATTGCACATCGCAACGGTTGGTTGTAACAACTGCACCTTCATCCAAAAGTGGCACGATTTTACTAACAGTTCCGCCTTTTGCGGTTGACGGCATAGCAATTATCGAGCGTCCGCCTTTGCTTATGGCTGCCGCTCTAACGAAGTCTACCTGACCACCAATGCCTGAAATTTGTGTCATACCTACTGTTTCAGATGAAATTTGCCCAAGCAAGTCAATCTGTACACAAGAGTTGATGGACACCAAATTATCATTTTGACCTGCAATGAACGGATCATTTGTGTATGATACAGGGTGCATGGAAACCATAGGATTATTATCTACGAACTCATAGAATTCTTGAGATCCTATCAAGAACGTAGCAATCATTTTACCAGGGTTAAAGTTCTTTTTAGAATTATTAATAATGCCTTCTCTAACCAGTTCGAGGACTCCATCAGAAAACATCTCTGTATGTATACCAAGGTTCTTACGTTCTTTCAAAAATAACAGCACCGCATCAGGAATGGCTCCGATGCCAAGTTGGAGGCAATCACCATCTTTTACAAGACTTGCACAATACTCACCAATTGCCTTTTCAACTTCGCCGATAGCTGGAGCGCCCGGAGCTAAAAGCGGTTCATCTTGCTCAACTATACAGCTCATTTGTGATACATGTACAAAGCTATCCCCCAGTGTCCGCGGCATGTGCTTATTTACTTGAGCTATCAAAATTTTAGCGGCTTCTGCGGCGTGTTTTGTGTAGTCTACAGAGACGCCCAAGCTACAGTATCCATGCTCATCCGGGAGAGAGACATGAATTATTGCAACATCTACCGGAAGGTCTTCGTCCCACAGCAAAGGGATACGATGAAAGTAGCAAGGAGTATAGTCGCCGTATCCATCGCTAACTATCTGTCTAGATTTTGCTGAAATAAATAAAGAGTTGTGACGGAAGTGCTTTTCCATACCAGGTAGCAGATATTCTGTTTTTACTAACGGTAGCATACTTACAATCTCTACATCACGATATGCCTCATGATTTTTTACCATAGCGTCAAGCAGAGCAGGAGAGCCGCCAACACCAAGGCCCGTTACTACTCTATCTCCGGATTTAATCAACTTTACTGCCTCATTAGCCGTAGTTAATCGTTCATTATAAATTTTTTTCCAGTCCATTTTGTTCTCTCCTTTATTCCTAATATTTAAAAAAGTCTTTTTGAGTTTTCCTGCTGAGAGTTTTGGCACGAACCATTTTTTCAAAAGAGGATGAGGACGATATTTACCATTTCCACTTTCGCAGTAAAGAGTCTCCATGATAGTCAAGCGTACATTAAGCCCTATCAGATTCGTTACCTTGTCTTTATCTACTAACTTTTTTAAAGATGCAGCCATTGCTGCCTTTCATTTATTCCTCAAACTAACTCAAATAGCACAGCTTCACCCATTCCGCCGCCCATACAAATAGTCGCAATGCCATATTTCTCGTTCCTTCTAGCCATTTCATAAAGTAAAGTAACAGTAATGCGCGCGCCTGAGGCACCTATCGGATGTCCTATGGCAATTGCTCCGCCGTTTACATTAACTTTTTCAGAGGGAAGCTTTAACTGCTTTGAAACTCCCAATGCTTGAACTGCAAAGGCTTCATTAGCCTCAAATAAACCGATTTCATCTATATTTTTTCCAACTTTTTTCAAAAGGTTTTCAACAGCCGGTACAGGTCCCAACCCCATTAAAGCAGGGTCAACTCCTACTGTTGCTGCTGAGATAAAGCGTGCAATAGGACTTAAGTTATGCTCTTTCATAAATTTTTCAGAAACAACAAGCATCGCAGCTGCGCCGTCATTTATTCCAGATGCGTTACCGGCAGTAACAGTTCCGTCTTTTTTAAATGCGGGACGTAATTTTGAAAGCTGCTCCAAAGAGGAGTCATCACGTATATACTCGTCTTCACAAAACACAACTGTATCGCCTTTTTTCTGTATAATATTCATCGGAACAATTTCTTCTTTGAACTTCCCGTCTAATCTTGCCTTAGAAGCTTTTTGCTGAGAACTTAAGGCATACAAGTCTTGCTCTTCGCGGGAAATGCCTAAATTATCAGAAATGTTTTCCGCAGTTATACCCATATGGTAGTCGTTATAAACATCCCATAATCCATCTTTAATCATGCCGTCAACAGCACCTGTGTGCCCTAAACGAGCACCATCGCGCATCGCGGGGAGGTAGTAAGGCACAGCAGACATATTTTCCATTCCACCAGCAACAATACACTCTGCATCCCTAGCACGAATTAAGGCAGCAGCAAAAGAAACTGCCGTAAGACCCGACCCGCAAACTTTATTTAGCGTTAGAGCCGGAACACTTTCAGGAATAGAGGCTGCAAACGCCGCCTGACGAGCCGGATTTTGCCCTAAGCCTGCCTGAAGCACATTACCCATGATAATCTGATCTATAAGTTTAGGGTTGATATTTGCACGATTTATAGTTTCTTTTATAGCAGCTGCGCCTAGAATTGGTGCGGATATATTTTTTAAGCTCCCATTAAAGCTGCCTACTGCAGTGCGGCAAGGAGCAACAATATAGATACTTTCCATTTTTAATACCTCCATTTTTGGTACACAAAACCAGGCCTTGCTAATTGCGATGCCTTATATACTTTGATTTTATATAAGGCATGCAATTAATAAGACATCAAAAATAGTTATAAATTTGACTTAGAATTTGTTACTATCTCACTTTCAGGTTGACTTCCAAGCATTTTTTCATTATGCGCAAAAGGAGGCGAACAACCGCATGATGAAAAAAAGTTGAAAAGACACCTGAAGTGAGATAGAACACAAGTCCTTAAGCACTAATGCTATGAGTTAAGCGATTGGACAAGTGAGTCAACAAGGGATTCCATTTCCGAGTCGTTAAACTCGCTTAAAGATGAATTGATAGTTACCCTGTCATCGAGTATTGTCATTTCCCTAAGTTCTTTGTCTAAGAACTCATGAATGAGATCACCAGCCTTTGGAGCCCAAGAGCCATTTTCTATAATTCCAAATGTGCGGTTTTTTACATTAAGAGACTTTAAACGAGTAAGGTAATTATACATCAACGGGAAAATGCCTAGGTTGTATGTAGGGCAAGCAATGACTACATGGCTTAATCTGAACGTATCAGATATCAGATAAGACACATCAGTATAAGATACATTGCGCATAGTAATATTTGTGATGCCTTTATCCTCCAGCATTTTTTTGAGAGTGTAAGCTGCTTTTTCTGTATTGCCATACATAGAAGCATATGCAATAAGCACGCCTGTTTCTTCAGGCTCATAAGCACTCCATTTGAGATATTTATTAACTAAATACATTAAGTCACTACGCCATACATGACCATGAGTAGGTAGGAACATTTTGATATTTTCCAGCTTGATGATATTGACTGCTTTGCCAAGGATGCTTTGTACATGTGGACCATATTTGCCGACGATGTTGACAAAGTATCTCCTAGCCTTTTCATGCCAGTCACGGTCATAATCCACTTCATCATCAAAAAGATTACCGTCCAATGTGCCAAAAGAGCCAAAAGCATCTGCGGAGAATAGACATCCGGTTGTTGTGTCAAAGCTGACCATAACTTCAGGCCAATGCACCATAGGAGCAAAAGCAAAGACAAAGTTGTGTTTGCCGAAACTCATTGTGTCAAGCTCTTCTATCTGGTGCTTTTTCTCAGGCGCAACATCCACGCCAAATTGGTGCATTATCATGAAAGTTTTTTCGTTGGCGATGACTGTTACGTCAGGATAGACTTCCAAAACGTGATTGATACCATATGCGTGGTCAGGTTCCATATGCTGCACGATGAAATAATCCAAAGTTCTACCACCCAAAGCTTCCTTAAGATTACCCATGAATTTATCAATGCATTTCCTATCAACAGTATCAAACAATACAGTTTTTTCATCTTTCAAAAGATATGCGTTGTATGAAACTCCTTCAGGAATGGGGTGTATGCCTTCAAAAAGTTCGTCTAAGTGGGGTTCGTCTACGCCTAGATAATAAATATCTTCTGCTACTTTTCTCACAGTACTCATGAATTATACCTCCTTCTATTTTAGATGAATTGCTCTTTGTCTTCGGCACATTCCGGACAAGCCCACTCAGATGGTAACATTGCAAAAGGCGTGCCCTCCATAACGTCGCTTTCCGGATCTCCTAGGCTTTGATCATACTCATATCCGCATCCGTTACATACATATATTTTGTAGTTAGGTGGCAATTTCTTTGGTGTAGCTCTCTTAATTTTTTTAGGTTGCGCAACTTCACGCTTAGGCTGACCATTATCAAGCGCTTTTGTAAACAGTGGCAGAATATCATGGAGGTCACCAACAATACCATAATCACAGTTTTTAAAAATAGGAGCACTCGCATTATTGTTAATCGCAACGATAGTAGATGCTTTTTTTATACCCTTTAAATGTTGACCAGCCCCTGATACACCCACAGCGATATATAAGTTTTCGGTAAATTTTTGCCCAGACATACCGATATATCTGTTAAGCGGAAGGTAGCGTAATGTTTCAGCCACGGGGCGGGTGGAGGCTATGGCGGCACCAGCCTGACGAGCTAAATCTTCAACAAGTTTAAGATTTTCTTTATTGCCAATACCTTTACCAACAGTGATAACGCGACCTGCTTGCGGAATAGGTGTTTGTGGATCAAGTCCAATTGTGAAATCATATCCATCCGCTTTAAGAGACTCAACAAGCATTGCCACCTTTTCTTCAGGTGTACCATCTTTTAGAATCATTTTTTTTCTTACGCCGGTAATACCTGTCGGTATTAGGGCTTTCTTTACTTTTTCTTCTTTTTTAGGAGCTTTTCCAACTATGTAACTTCCAATTACAACACGCAGAATCTCATTGGTTCCTTCATAGATTGTTGTAATTTTCATATCCCTATAGGCTCTTTCTACAAGCATGCCTTTCATATAACCTGAGCCGCCATGGATTTGCAGTGCATCATTTACAATCTCTAAACCAACATCAGACGCATATTGTTTTGCCATAGCTGCCTCCATGCCATAAGGCTGCTTATCATCTTTAAGTGCAGCTGCACTGTAGATCATTAAGCGAGAAGCGCGAAGTTTTGTTGCCATATCAGAAAGCTTGAATGTAATAGATTGGTTGAAAGCAATAGGAGTGTTAAACTGTACACGTTCTTTCGAATATGCCAAAGCTGCCTCAAAAGCACCCTGTGCAATACCTAAAGCTTGTGCTGCGATACCAATACGACCGCCATCAAGTGTTGACATAGCAACTTTAAATCCTTCACCCAATTGACCGAGCATGTTACTTTTATGAACTCTTACATTGTTAAAGTTTAGCTCGCATGTAGAGGAAGCTCTAATGCCAAGCTTGTCATACGTATCTCCGAAGGTAAAGCCTTCTTGCCCTTTTTCAATAATAAATGCAGTGATACCGCGTAATCCAAGATCTGGATTTGTAACAGCTGTTACAACATAAATATCCGCATAAAAGGCATTTGTAATAAATATTTTGCCGCCGTTAAGTATGAAGTAATCTCCATCAGGGTCTGCTGTTGTTTCTGTACCACCTGAGTCACTTCCAGCATTTGTTTCTGTAAGACCGAAAGCTCCAATTTTTTCGCCGCTGGCAAGCGGTGTAAGATACTTTTTCTTTTGTTCTTCCGTTCCATAAGCGTAAATTGGCCATGCACAAAGAGATGTATGTGCAGAGACAATTACACCTGTACTGCCATCGACTCGTGCAAGCTCTTCAACCACAATTGCGTAGCTGATATTGTCAAGTCCGGCCCCGCCGTACTCCTTAGGAAAAGGAATACCCATCATTCCCATTTCTCCCAGCATTTTTACTTGTTCCACGGGGAAAATGCTACCTTGGTCATTCATAAAAGCAACTGGTTTGACCTCTTTTTCTGCAAATGCTCTTACCTTTGAACGCAAAGCCTCATGTTCCTTTGTAGCTTGATAAGACATAATACCATCCTCCTTTAATATATTTACGAGGTTGCAAAGTGTACTGTTAATAACACTATGTCTCCCTCTAATGTTTTAAGGATTGTTAAAAACCACTATAAGGTCAAAAAGATGCCTAAATTAGTCTATTCGGCATTACAATCAATCTTGACAAATCTAATCAAGATTGATTGTAACATACTTGATTTAATTTATCAAGTATGTTTTTGCATTTTTTATTAAATTTTTGTAAAATATTTTTAAGCTTGGTAATTTTTGCAAAGTTAAGATAGAGTAATTGTGCTTGTAATATTCCATGATAAATAAAAAGTTGCAACATGATATGCTTTATGTATTGCTTTATAATAGATTAACATGTAAAATATAGCGTAGTAATTTTTGTCAGACTAGCTGTTGATCCAGTTTTGATAAAAACCATAAGCTACATTATAATTATAAGAGTAGATAGAAATGAGGTAGTTATATGCTATTAACAAAAGAATGCGACTATGGAGTACGAATCATTAGAGGGTTGGTGGATGGCGAAAGAAAAACTGTAGCATCCATTTGTGAGATGGAAAAAATTCCAGTTCAATATGCCTATAAAATTATTAAAAAGCTAGAGCATGCAGGTATGCTACAAAGTTTGCGTGGACATAGCGGTGGGTATAAATTAATTAAGCCATTGGATACGATTACGCTATACGACATTGCTATTGCGGTAGATGAAAATCTTCTTGTATTTGAATGTCTAGCGAGTGGCAAGGTTTGTTCGCTTCAGCATAGGGAGAATCCCTGTACAGTTCATTTGGAGTTTAAGCGGATACAAGACTTGCTTGTAAAAGAAATGCAAGCAAAAACAATGCGAGAGGTGTTGTTATTGCCTTAGAGCAGGTGGTGAATGGTCTTGACACATGATGGAGTAGTAGAACATAACAGGATTTTGCTATGTTCAAAGAGATTATGTCCTATTTGCAAAATGCAGAGCTAGATACAAAAATACGTGATATTAACAAACAATTTAAGGATGCTTCTTTTTTCAAGCCTTTGCTTGCATACATGAAAGAGGATGGTGTTAGAGCGGGCGAGAAAATTTCATTTGCCGAAACTGGCAAATTCAAAATAACATGTATCCTTTATGCTTTTCCGTGTGCGGAATATTGCATACGGAAAAGCATAAAGGTTCTTTTTATGAATATACAAATCCAGCCGCTATACCACATACAAGCCGCAGCTCATTTTGGCATATCCTGTTGATTTTTGGAAAGTGTAATTTATCCTTGACAAATCGCTCCGAAATCCTGAATCCACACAAAAACCCCATCGTATAAAAAATACGAAGGGGTCTGATTTTAGTTTGACAATTAAAGTAGTCTAACTAGTTATATTTGCGCTTTCTAGCGGCTTCAGATTTCTTTTTACGCTTTACGCTGGGTTTGTCGTAATGTTCTCTTTTGCGAACCTCGCCCATGATACCTGCTGTAGCGCATTTTTTCTTAAAACGACGAAGCGCGCTGTCAAGGGATTCGTTCTCTTTTACAGTTACCTCTGACATGAATTTCCCTCCCTCCAAGTTACGTATGAATGACCAAGCAAATTTAGCACCTCCGTCACTCTCCAAGCCATTATACATAAAAAAAATGCGTTCGTCAACCATTATAATTGTTAAACAATTGTTAAACTTTTATCCTCCAAGTTTACCCCACTAATTGCATCACTGCAAGACCAATAAGCATAGCTCCCGCTACCCATGAAATATTAAAGCGCAGCTTATCCGCTGCCCTATTTCCAAGCTTGGAGCCTAAAAGAAGTGCCATAAAACCCGTAAACAGAGCAGACAATACTAGCGCAAACCCATTGACTCCTATCATAGCCGCACTAAAGCCCACCGCAACCCCGTCCAAAGACAAAGACAACGCAAGCCAAGATGCCTCTTTTGGCGAGATACTTTTGGACACGTCTATGTCAGCAGCTTCTGGATCAGCGTATAGGCGCAATATAAACTTAAAGTTAAACACAGAAAATTTAATCTCTTTATTGAGTTCCGTATGTTTTCGAATAATAGATTTGGTAATACTATCAAAGAGCTTTATGATGCCGATTATAAACAGTATACTAAATGATAAGATCTGAGCCACCCACGCGGGGATGTGCTGCATAATTTGCGAACCTATTAAGAAAGATAACAAAATCATACTTGCACAAATTAAATTGATTATATGCAATGATGTTATGGGTAATTTGATTTTTTTACATCCATAGGCGAACGAGACTAGAAAAGCGTCTATAGACACGCTTAACGCTACCGCCACTGCCTGTAGAGTTAGAACTATCCATATCATAATAAAACAACTCCTGCAAATGATGAGAGTATTCTGTCCATTATATGAATAAGCCCTGTTAAAAGGTGACAAGATATGCTTGATAAAAATAAAGATTAAAAAATTGTTAATTACATTTACTTAGATACAAAAATGGTGTATTATGGAAAACATAGTCGAAATGTATAAAAAAATGAATTTTCCTGGAGATTGATATATGGCATCCGAAGATAGCAATCCAAATAAATACGACAATCAAGCAGTGAATAAACCGCGCAAAGGTCTTCGAGTTTTTGTAAAAGTCTTTTTGATAGCTTTTATTTCACTTTCAGCAGTAATTGTGTTTGGGGCAGTTAATTTTTATAGAAACATTAGTCCACCTGAGATTCCTCAGACGCAACCAATAATTGCGATGGATACGTCAGAGACAGTTTTGCACTCTGATGAAAGTGATGAGGATGAATCTATTCCCGTAGTAGCATTGACTGCACCTCTGCGCTTTATAAACCACGATCGGAAAGAGCTGTTTTTTACATTTTTAATAGTCGGACTAAATGAGGGCAACAATGCAAACACAATTATAGTTGCTTCTTATGACGGAATAAACCACGAGGCGAACTTGATAAGTATACCTAGAGATAGCTTGATAAATGTAAACCGTGCGAACAGAAAGCTGAGCGGCTCATTTCTAAACGGCATGATTAGAGATGGCGGCAAAGAAGGCGGAATTGCTCAAGTTCAACGTGAGGTTATGAGTGTTATTGGTTTTGTTCCTGATTTTTATGTAATTTTTAACTATGACGCTTTTAAAGAGGTGATTGACGCAGTCGGCGGGATAGAGATTTATGTACCTTTCCACATGCGTTATGATGACCCATTTCAAAATCTGCATATAGACATTCGTCCGGGTCTGCAGCATATGGATGGGCAAACTGCGTTGTATTTTGCGCGTTTTAGAGAAAGTAATCCTGGTTTTAGACCGATAACGGACTACCAGCGTATAGAGAATCAGCAAACGGTGATAAATGCTGTGCTCGGCAATCTTGTGCGCCCCGCAAGTATTTTACGCATACCCGAATTTATCGAGATATTTAACAACAATGTGTATACAAACTTAATGTTTGACGACATGGTGTGGTTTGCAAGCCAATATACTGTAATGGACGGACTTGACTCTGTACATTTTTACACAATGCCAACAGATGGCTCCAGCGGCTCGCCAATGTGGTATGAGTTTTTATATGCACCTGGAATTGTTAGAGTTGTGAATGAGACTATCAATCCGTTTACAGAGGCCATCGGGGTTGGAGATTTGGATATTACTAGGAATTAGGCAGTAAATAGAATTGGACTTCGACTAAGGGCGCACCTATGCGCCCTTAGAGTATGTCACCAAACAAATTCCATGTTATACGAGCGCGCTACTATACTTTCCTTTGGCACACCAATAACTCTATCAAAATCTTGCTGTAAAGCAATTCCTCCCTTAAAGCTAGCATTGACGCCCCAGTCAGTATCTATTTCCAGCCCCATCAAATCTTGATAAAGCTTTTTTGATACTTCAATATTTTTCACAGACAGGCATAGACCTTCATATTTCATCTACTTTACTTCCTAGATTTTTAACATATTCGCACCACATAAAACACAACAACGTTATGCCCTGTTCAAAAAAATCATTTAACCCTCTTTAAACATCCTCGATAATATGCTATCATAAGAAAAAGTTTCAAAAATGAAAATACAAGTTTCCATCGATAATCAACTGACGTAGGTGTGAAAAAGCCTTCGATAAGCGCGCCTATAACAAGCATGATAATGATTCCGGGGATGAAATAGGCGGCTTGTTTTGCATATTTTATAGCAGCGTCTTTACGTTTTAGCTGCCCTGGAATAAGCATGCCTTTCCCAATCATGAGCCCAGCTCCACCTGTTATAAATATAGCCGAAAGCTCAATAAATCCATGCGGTAAAATCATGGCAAAGAACATCGCAAGACTTGCACCTCCCGCGTGAACTATACCTGCGAGCGCACCAACTATTAACCCATTGTAAACGAGAACATATGCAGTACCTATCCCCGCGGTCGCACCCAGCGCAAAGGCTAAAAAACTAACTCGAATATTATTCGTACCGATGACTGCTGCGAAAAGTGTATACATCCAGGCCCCATCATCGGTCGGATCTAGATTAAGGTCATACACAGTAACATCGTGGAAGAAAAAATTGCCATACACAGGATCGATAAGCACAAGTATAAAAGCAATTACAGCACCAATCATAAACATGGTACACGCCGCCCAAATATAGTTTCTAAACTCATAAATAGCCTGCGGGAAACCTTTAGAAATATAATGCCAAAACCCTTGAAGTCCCTTCTTCTCACGGACAAAGACATAGTTATGGCTTGTCCCTATGAGTTGATTCAGATACGAAGCTATATTGCTTCGCGCAAAAAACGTTTGCGCATATGATAAGTGGTGACTTACATTACGGTAGAGTCCTATGAACTCTTTCACTTCATCAGGGTCAAGTGCTGCTAAGCCATGCCTTGTAAGAGTCTCGTTGTAAGCCTCTAATTTTTGCCACTTTTCTATATTTTTGGATATGAACTTATCTTCTTTCATATCTATCCTCTCTATCCTCCAAAATGATACTTACCTCAATACTAATACTATTACCTATAAAGGAGCATAACATGAAAAGCATATTTGTGACAACCCCCGATAATATCAAAGTAGAATACAGACTCGCAGGAGCAGGCTCACGCGTAGGCGCTGTGGTCGTAGACACCGCTATACAAGCGGTGGCATTTTTTATCGTTGTTTTGATAGCTGTTTGGATGGCATTTGATTTAGGCGCAGATATATTCGACCAGACTATGGAGCGGCTCTCAAACATAGCCGCAGCGGTGCTTATACTTTACTTCATAATATTTTTTGGCTACTTTTTGATTTTTGAAATCATAACAAAAGGGCAAACTCCAGGCAAGAAGATATTCGGGCTAAGAACTATCCGTACAAACGGTCAGCCCATAACCTTTATACAATCCATTATCCGTAATGTTGTGAGGGTTACGTTAGACAATATGGGTCTTGGCGTAATTATGATGCTTTTTACCAAAAATCATACGAGACTTGGCGATACTCTAGCAAACACTATCGTTATTTCTGAAAATCCGACCAAATACAAAACCGAATCCCTGTTATGGCGACCTGAGGTGGCAAGCTATGACGAGCAGCGCACACGCGCTACGATAAACAACGACTACCCAATAACCTATGAGGAGTACGAGATAATCAAAGACTATTTCGCGAGGAAGGATGATTTTATGGAGAGCGGTCGCTATGCGGAGGTTAGGGTCAGGGAGTACTTTGCGCATAAGTTTGAGATTAATATGAACATGGTTGATAGGGTATTTTTGGAGATGCTGATGGATGGGCATAGAGGGTACTAGATAATGCCTGTACTCCTTGACATATAGGGAACGCAGGAGGCTGCTTTAAAACTTTGACGTGACCAAGGTTATGCTCCGTTGCCAAATACAAAAAACAGGTTGGAGAATAATCTCGCAACCTGCGAGGCTGTAGGCAAACCCACTAGCATGGCAAGGAAGGGTTCGGGAAACCTTTGGTTTCCTGAGTGAACTACCCCGCGGCAAGCAACGGGGCATCGGTTTAATACAGCGCGGCAAGCCACTTTGTATTAAGCCTGTTCACTCCACGGCGTTCGCAGAGCGCAAAAACGCTTGCATTTTGCGCTCTGCTCACTGCTTCGCGAGAATAAAATCCGCAAGCTGGGCTTTAGTAACCGAAAGATATCGGACGCCCATAGGGCGGTTTTCGCCGTAGGCGAAAATTGTGAACCCAGCTGAGGGAAATTTTTCGCACACTAAGTACCTCGAAAAAATGGCATTGCCATTTTTTCGAACAGAGTGAAGACTTTGTCTTCACTCTCACAGGTTGGAGAATAATCTCGCAACCTGCTTTTGCCGTAAAATATAGTCGTTAAACCGTACCCGACTGATAGCTAAAGCCTTTCCCATGAACATCTGAAACTGTATCAGTTATCATGAATGCCTCTTTGTCATGTCTGTCTACTACTTCTATCAAGTGTCTATAATCTTTTGTGTGGCATGTAACCATGAGCATGTTGACATTGTTGCCTTTGTATGCGCCTATGGCAGGGATTATTGTAACACCTCTGCCTACCTCGTGCATTATATCTTGCGCTATCAGCTCGTTCTTTTCGCTTATGATATAGACCATTTTCTTTTTGTTTATACCGCTCTCCAAGTAGCGCATTGTGACTGATGTGATGAAGATTGAAAATACTGCGAAGAAGAAATTATCGACAGGAAAGACAAGTAAGCATAAAGTAACCACAACTCCGTCCGTTAAAAACAATCCAATCGCAGGATTTATCTTAAAATACTTTTGGAAGATGAGTGGAGGCACTGCTGTTCCACCGCTGGATGCCTTATTTGAGTACAAGATATGAACAGCCACACCAAAGAGAACACTGCCTACTATCATAGCCACCATCGTATCTTGCACTATGTTGTAACGCGGCACAATTCCAATAACAAACGGAAGCATAGTAGCTCCAATAGCCGTATTTAGGAAAATCTCTTTGCCTAAAAAAATGAATGCAAGGACAAGGACAATAGCGTTTGCAACCAAGATAACAAACGAACGTTCAAGCCCCATATACGCCTCCAAAATGATTGCAAGCCCAGTAATGCCTCCCGCGGCAATATCATGCGGACCTAAGAACATGTTAACCCCTACACTTATCAGGATAATAGCGAATGTGATACTAAGCAGCCTTTTAACGATTTTCATAAATAACGCACCTCTCAAAATAAGTTTCTATGTTTTGCCAAAATTTAGTTTACATTATTGTGTGGAAGTAGTCAATTACTTATTCAAGTTTGACAACTATAGTTAGCTATATTACTCCACTAAATAAATACTGGACAATCCTTGCCGAATGTAAATAAACTTTTAACATTCTTTAAAATAAATTTGGAATCAATTGACGATACTAGATTAAAATGGTATCCTTTGACAAGACAAAACTTTAATCAAATATCCACAAGGAGTGAAATACATGAAAAAATTTATTATAATTGCATCCATATTGGCGATTAGCCTTTTTATCGTAGCGTGTAACACAGGTTCGGATAACGATATCGGAGCTCAAGACCTCACACCAAATGTGACTACACAAGCACCGACACCCACTCCACAGCCTCATCCAGGTATGACTGCGCCTACAGAAGTTGAACCCGTACAACAAACAGAGCCTCCTGATGAGCCTATAGCGGATTTGTTCCCTGCATCTGGCTATTACTTTACTTTGAGTGCTGAGGAACGCTATATTTACGAGAGATTTTTAGTTGAACTTGACACATCGCTCTTTTATGGACTATCGCCTATCTCTGTAGCAAAGATTTATATCCAAGCGGGGATCGACGGCGAGTGGGAGGCGGAGTTCTATGCTCATAATCAGGCAAGCATGGAAGTTACAAAACAAGAGTTTTATGAAAACCATGTAGCAGATATGCAGTGGTCAGTTTTAGAGTCGCGTCAATCGCTTGCGAATTGGGTGTTCCCGTTTATTGAGGAGGCTGAAATTATTGTAGATGGTGAGCGCGCTTTACTTGTTTTTTATTCAGTACCTGAGCCGGATTTTCCTGAGGAGTATCAAGACCTATTGCATGTATTAAACCTTTTAATGAACGACGATGGAGTCTGGGAGATGCGCTTTAGACCGCATGCTCTCTTGTTGGATTAATGATTATGAAAAAACTCATCCTAGCCTCCGGTTCAAAGAGGCGATATGATATATTAAAAAATGTTGGATATGATTTTGATGTAATTGTGCCGAATGTCGATGAAGATTCCATAAAAGAGCGCACTCCGTATGAACTTGTACAAAAACTGTCACGGCTTAAAGCCTTGGCAGTTTTGCATAGAGGCGAAATATGTGATGATTCTGTCATTTTGGCATCGGATACTGTGGTAGAGCTTGAAGGCACTATCCTTGGCAAACCAAAGGATAAAAAAGACGCCTCAAGGATGCTTGAGAGCTTGAGCGGAAAAACTCATAATGTTTATACAGGAGTATGTATAATCGATGCTACAAGTCGTCGTGAGGTTAGCTTTTATGAAAAGTGCATCGTACATATGTCCAAAATAAGCATTGAGCAAATTCATGAGTATATAGAGACTGGGCAGCCCATGGACAAGGCGGGGAGTTATGGCATCCAGGGACCTGGAGCATTATTTGTTTCCGCTATTAAAGGTGACTTTTTTACTGTGAGTGGTCTTCCTGTGAACCGAGTTTATGGTGAGCTTGGTCGATTTGGGATATTACCTCGAATGAGGGATGTGGAGTATTTATAGGGTACGCTGGGGTCCAGCGTACCCTCAGAGTGTAGACAAACCCGCTTGCATGGCAAGGAAGGGTTCGGGAAACCTTTGGTTTCCTGAGTGAACTACCCCGCTGCAAGCAATGGGGCATCGGTTTAATACAGCGCGGCAAGCCACTCTGTATTAAACCTGTTCACTCCACGGCGTTCGCAGAGCGCAAAACGCTTGCAT
>Ga0123355_10005530_pt1 | contig 18545 bp, 20 predicted proteins | sample TergutEmb28metaG_3_FD_89872 | JGI IMG/M metagenome (GOLD analysis project Ga0123355, IMG submission 89872) | Embiratermes neotenicus P1 segment gut microbial communities from Petit-Saut dam, French Guiana - Emb289 P1 | ecosystem: Host-associated > Arthropoda: Insects > Digestive system > Gut ... | reverse complement strand
GTGAAGCGACGAAGCAATCCAGGAAATAGTGGAATACTCATGTTTCTGGATTGCCGCGTCGGGCTAAAGCCCTCCTCGCAATGACGAAAAAGAGGTTTTTTGACAGCCTGTCAGTTGGTGATAAAATATCACCAACTGGATTTTATTTTCATACTATCTTTAAGATTGGGCGCGATTCAGTTTGCCCCTACCAAAATGTTGCGGTATAATGGCTTCGGAGTGATAAATAATGACCGAAGCCACTTTTATATCTAAAAACGAAGCACACTGGAAAGCCCTTGAGGCGTTTAACCGCCGTGTTGCAAAAGGCGGCGTTCGCCGGCTTCCATCGGACGACGTTACGGAGTTTGCGCGTCTTTTCCGGCTTACCAGCCATCATCTTGCATATGTAAAAACACATTATCCAACAAGCCATATCTTGCCCTATTTAAATAGGGTGGTTGGCGTAACCCATAATTATTTTTATGTACGGGAAAGCAGGGCAATCTCCGATGTGAGGGGATATTTTGCTCATACATTCCCTCGTGCCGTTCGTGAAACCCGGCGTTTTTGGGCTTTTGGGGCGGCTCTTTTTTTACTCGGGATATTTTTTGCCGGGGCATACGTGGCGTCCGACCTTAACCGCCTGCACGATGTTATGCCCGCCGGCTGGGGCAACTTTGACGTAAATGAAATACCCGACCTTGGCGACGGCGCTGTGCCGTGGGAGTACTCCCTTATGGCGGCGGTTATCACCACAAACAACATCACGGTAACGTTTAACGCCATAGCCGGCGGCTTGCTTGCCGGGCTTGGGACTGTGTACATTTTGATTTACAACGGGCTGATTGTGGGCGGGCTGTTCGGCTTTTTCCACAGCGCCGGGGCGGATATGGTTGTGGCCTATGCCCTTGTACTCCCCCACGGGGTTATCGAGCTAATGGCCATATTTTTATCCGGCGGCTGCGGCTTGATGCTTGGCAAAGGCCTGCTTATGCCCGGCGATTACACCCGTAAGCAGTCCTTGATTATGCAGGCGAAAAAGGTCGCGCAGCTTATCCCCGGCATTGTAGCAATGCTAGTTGTAGCGGGGATAATCGAGGGATATTTCACACCATTACCTATCGACCCATGGCTAAAGCTCGCATTTGCCGCGCTTACAGGCGTTGGGCTTATCGCGTATTTTACGAAAGGGGTCAAACGTGCATAGCATAGTAACCGCTCCCACTACATATGAGGATTCACTCGCCGCAAAGGGACTTTCACCTGTTGCCGGTATTGACGAAGCCGGGCGCGGTTCATTAGCCGGAGTGGTAGTAGCGTGTGCGGTAATCCTACCGCCGGGGCTTGTTATTGAGGGCGTCAACGATTCCAAAAAGCTAAGCTCCGTGCGCCGGGAGGAATTGGCGATGCGCATAAAAGAAGAAGCATTGGCCTACGCCTTGGGAATTATAGACGTTGACCTGATATCAAGCCTAAACATACTACACGCATCGTTACTGGCTATGCGAAAAGCCGTTGAAGGGCTGGCAATTTTACCTAAAGCAGCTTTAATTGACGGAAACAAACTTCCGCCGGGCTTGCCATGCGAAGCATATTGCATAAAGCAAGGCGACTCCGCAAGCCACGTGATTGCGGCGGCAAGCATTCTGGCAAAAGTTGAACGTGACGCAATGATGCGGGAATTGCACGAGAAGTGGCCGATGTACGGGTTTGATAAGCACAAGGGCTACGGCACAGCGGCGCATAAAAAAGCGTTGCAGGAATATGGATTATGTCCGCAACACAGAGTGGGGTTTTGCCACTTTTAATTTTTGTTTTTGCAAAATTCGCAAAATTGTTTTTGCAAAGTTCGCAAAAACTGATTGACACACAAAACCCATATGTGTATAATGTGCTTATTCAACCAGTACATCAACCACATGCATCACAGAACGGAGGCATCCCATGCCGATGGAAATCTTTTTACAGCTTCGTTCAAAAGTACCTATATACGAACAAATTGTAACCCAGGTTAAACAGCTCATCATGAGCGGCATGTTAAAAGACGGCGAGCCTATCCCTTCCATGCGTGCGCTTGCTAAAACGCTGCAAGTGAGCGTTATAACCGTACAAAAAGCTTACGAAGATTTACAGCGCAAGGGCTTTATAGAATCGTTGGCAGGGCGCGGCACGTTTATCCGCGTACCGAATATGGACGACATACGGCAGGAATACTGGCTTGCCATTCAAAACCATGTTGATAAGATATCAAAACTCACAAAAGAAAGCGGCATTGCTGTTGATGAAGTAATCGGCTTGATAAAAACCGTTTGCGAACCGGAGGGGCAAAGATATGAGTAACATCTTAGAAATCAAAAACATTTGTAAAGCATACCCCAAAAGCGAATTTGCGCTGCACGATATCAGCTTTACCGTTCCCAAGGGTGCAATCATGGGTTTAATCGGTGAAAACGGCAGCGGCAAAACCACAACGCTAAGTATAATCCTGGGCTTGCTTCGCCCAGACGCAGGCACGGTAAATATTTTCGGCCGCCCTTACGATATGGATGACATGGAAATGAAGGCGGATATGGGTGTCGTTTTTGACAGCAATTACTTCCCGGACGCATTTACACCAAAGGACATATCAAAAATATTTGGGAAAATCTACAAGCGCTGGGACAACGCATATTTTTTCGGTTTACTAAAAAAATACGAAATTGGCGAAAAGCAAGCGGTTAAAAAATTATCGCATGGCACAAAGGCGATGCTTTCTATCATAACCGCACTGTCTCAAAAGCCGGAACTGCTGATTTTAGATGAGCCAACAGGCGGTGTAGACCCTGTCCGCCGTGAAGAAGTTCTGGATATGTTCTTAGATTTTGTATCCGACGGCAAAAAGTCCATAATATTCTCCAGTCATATCACCAGCGATTTAGAAAAAATTGCAGATTACGTCACCATTATTCACAAAGGCCAACTGCTGGACACGGCAGTAAAAGATGTTTTCCGGTATCAATACGGCATTATCCGCTGCAACCAGCAGACTTTTGACGAGTTAAGCAGTAAATGTAAAGGGGAAATACTGCGCTATGTAAAGCGGGATTACCAATATCGCATTTTAGTAAAAGACCAAGCGAAAATCCCCGCCGGCGAATTTGTACTGGAAAACCCCACGCTAGACGAAGCTATGTACCTGCTCACCAGAGGTGACGCTTTATGATGGGGCTTGTGCGCAAAAACCTAAAAGCCGGAAATATTACGCCAGTTTGGACGCTTGTGTTTATCGCCGCTTGCGCAGTTGCGGGATTTTTTGTCAGGGATGCGGTCATGTTTTTGATTGTTTTCTGCGGGCTGTGCGGCGGGTTTGTGGCAAACTTTGAATTTCATTTCTTAGGTAGCAATGAAGCGAACTGGCGGAAGCTGGAGGCCGTAATGCCCGTAAATGCGGCACATGTGGAACGCAGCAGATACCTGGCCCATATCATCGTTTTTGCAATCACTTTAACCGGTGGTGCGGCGTATTCCCTAACAAGCTATTTTAGCGGTACACTAACAGGGCTTGATTACACCACCTTTGCCGCAACCGTCATGAATGTAATCGCAACGTGGTCCGTTTTATTCATTTCCTTTGGGGCATTTTTCTTTATTATGTCGCGTGTGCAAAGCAATGCAGTTGTCGTAGCCCAAATCGCAAGCTTCTTTATAGTCATCGTTACTGTAATCGCCTTCAATGTAGCGGTTGCTGCAATGTCCGGCTCGGAAGCATACGGTTTTTACCACGGCATAAGTATCTGGAATTGGATATTTTTGGGCGTGTTACTGATGTTGTACGCGGGTTCGTATTTTTTAAGCCTGCATATTTACAGGTACAGGCTTAGAAAGAAGGGGGCAACATAATGGCCGGCATATTTCGCAGCTATTTTGTGGATACAAAGTTGGTTAGAGCCGGAAGGATAGCGTATCTCCTTTTTATAATCCTTTTGGTGCTCCCTTTTTTTGGGGAAGTCAGTTTTGCCGCACTGTTTGCGGCAGTCCCTACAGGGTTTATTGTGTGTTTGGGATTGGAAACGCGTTTGGACAGATACTTCCGTGTGATGCCTATTAAGGCTAGTAAAATCATACTCATGCGCTATCTCCTTAATGCGGCAATGTTTCTTATGGGTACATCATTAGCGGTAGCCAGTGTACTTATTTTCAGCGAGGACCCGGTGGTGCGAATACATTTTATAATGCTTGTTTTTGGAGTATTTCTAACAGTTCAGGGTATCAGTAATACCATGGGGAATAATTTTTCAAGCAACCAAGTTTTAATGGTTGTGATAGCGTGTCTGTTGTACATTATACCTTTTTTGCAAATGTATCTGGTGTTTGGCTTTTCTACGGTTAATCATATTATCTCCGGCAGAATGTCCGGCATCTACATTACCCAATCCGATGCTTTTGCAGATACAAATAAATTTATCGTATATGTTGCCGTCAGCATTGCTGTTTATATAATTTCTTACTTTGCAGCCCTTCGTATATACAAAAATACGGACTACCGGCAAGTTAAAATATCGTGGTATTAATCAGCCAATTAAATTCTACAGAATAGGAAGGAACAACAAAAATGGAACTTCAAGTAAAAGACATCTGTAAAAGCTTTGGAACCAAGCAAGTGCTAAAGGACATAAGCTTTACGGTAAAAAGCGGCGAGGCCTTTGGTTACTTAGGCCGCAACGGCGCGGGAAAGACAACCAGCATCCGCATACTGGCGGATATATTCCGCGCAGACAGCGGAGAAATATTGCTGGACGGCAGGCCCATAGACCGCTCAAAAGTGCGCCTGGGCTACCTGCCGGAAGAACGCGGACTATACCCAAAATCCAAAGTTGGCGAGCAAATGATTTACATTGCGGAATTGCGCGGGATGAACCGTGCCGCCGCAAAAAAAAGCGCGCAAAAACTATTGGATAAATTGGAAGCGATGGAGTACTGGGACAAAAAGCTAGAAACCCTGTCCAAAGGTAACCAGCAAAAAATCCAGCTGGCAATAGCTGTACTACACGACCCGGATATCGTAATCTTGGACGAGCCATTTTCCGGCTTAGACCCGGTAAACGCTAAAATGCTGCGCGACCTGGTGTCCGAGCAAGTGGCCAAAGGCAAGCTGGTCATGTTCAGCAGCCACGAAATGTCTTATGTAGAGCAGTTTTGCGAGCATATTTGCATTATCAACAAAGGCGTTGTGGCACTGGACGGGCGCATTAAAGAAATCAAGCGCAGCTACCCGCGCAACAATATCAGCATTTTGCCCGAAAACGGTAACACAGACGCGCTGATGAAAAGCGTTTCCACCATTGCGGATTGGAACAACATGGTTGCGTCGTCCACAATAAGCGGCGAAGAAGTGACTGTAAACCTTACAGACGCAAAGGACAAATGCAAGCTGCTGCAATTGCTGGCATCGCAGCCGGTAGGCGTAGACAGTGTACGTGTAATAGAGCCAAACCTTGAAGAAATTTTTGTAGAAACGGCAGGTAACTAATTATGGGACAATTATGGAGTGTAATAAGATTTGAATTTAACGGCTTTGCAAAAAACAAAGCATTTGTTGGTATGGCATTATTTTTAATGGTAGTTGCCCTTATAGGCCCGGCTGTACCTGCAATTATTGACCGTGTTGATTTTACTTCAAGCCGCACCATTGCCGTGGTAGACAACACCGGTATGTTTGACCACGCGACCCTAGACGCCATGCTTTCGCCGGACGTTGTTATGATGTCGGATATAAATGCTGCAAACCAAGCCGTACTGGACGGCACACATAACTATGCGGTGGAACTGAACCGCGACAGCTATACCCTTAGCACGATGACTATAGGCATGGGCATTTTCAACCTAGAGAATCAAATAGCAAGCCTCCTCAGCCATCAATTTAGAGTGGATGCATTGCAAGCACAGGGCGTAGGCCAAGACATGACTTACGAAATATTGATGTTCCACCCGGCGGGTGAAGTAGTCGCACTTGGTGCGGGCGAAGGCGACGCAGACACATTTGTACAAAACATTCTACTCGCATATATCATGGCGGTGGTGCTTATGATAGGCCTGCAAACAGGCGGCGGACACCTGCTCACTGCTGTTGTGCGCGAAAAATCTACCAAAACAATGGAACTTTTGGTCACAAGCTGTAAGCCGCACACCATGCTCATGGGTAAGGTTATAGGCACGGGCGCGGCACTGATGATACAGATTCTTGCGTTGGCAGTTTCTGCTGCCGTGAGTATGTTATTCATTACACCATTGATTGCTGGTGACGCCGAAGGTATATTTGCCCTCAATTTTAGCCCCATGATATTAATGTATCTCGTTATATTCTTCCTGTTAGGGTTTACCATATTTGCATTTCTCTATGCAGCCCTCGCGAGTACATGCAGCCGTATGGAAGATGCGCAAAGTTTGTCAACGCTTCCCACATTGCTGCTCACAGCAGGGGCTATGATGGTTTTCATTGGTATGAATAATCCCGGTGCTGCATGGGTACCGATTGCATCTTTCATTCCCCTTATATCTCCGTTCGTTATGTTTATGCGTATATGTATGGGTACCGCCGCCACATGGGAAATTCTTGCTTCCATTGCCATACAGGTGGTAAGCATTGGCATTGTTGCATGGGCAGCCGCAAAAATTTACCGCATGGGTACGCTAATGTACGGCGCGAAGCCGTCGTTTAAGACCTTGTTAGCGGCGTTTAAGTAAGGTATAATGCACTGCTGTGGGCGAATTGTTGCAATGTTGTTTAGCTAAGCTATAGTGTAATTCTGCGGGCGGCAGGTTGCCGCCCCTACAAAGGCTACGTCATGTTTTTTTCGTAGGGGAGGCAACCTGCCTCCCGTAATTTGCGAATTTGTTTAGCAAATGTCTGCCTATATTCTCCCACAGCAATAAAAATCCATTTCAAAAAGGAGATTCACAAACATGAAAAAATTCCTCAAAAAAGCAACAGCCCTTATCATTGCTGCCAGCATGACACTGGCCAGCGCATCATTCGCTTTTGCGCTGCAACCGCCTCCCCCGGAATACGTTCAACTCAGAACCGTTGTAGAAGACGCAGGCGGTACCGCGGAATGGGACTCTGAAAATGCGCGCATTATTGTAAACCATAATGATGATGTTTTCATTTTCAGAATGAGCAGCGACAGCGCTTACTTGAACAGCGAAGCATTTAACCTAGAGTTTAGAATTATCACAAACAACGATAGGGCATATATATCATCCGGTGATGCGGCACGTCTTTTTGCCGTACTTGCCGACCCTGTGGGTTTTGCGGAAGAAGCGCCTGCTGAACCCGGCGAATTTGACACCACCATTGCTACCGCCGGTATTGCAGCCGCACAAATGATGGAACTCCTCGCCATACCAGGTGTAACCGTAGCCATCGTAGATGTCCAAACAGGCTTTACATGGACAGGCGGCTTTGGCTACGCGGATACCACTACAAACCGCCCGGTAGACGGTAATACCATGTTCCAAATTGCGTCAGTATCTAAGCCTTTTACGGCAGTAGCAGTGATGCAGCTTGCAGAGCGTGGCTTGTTGGATATTGATGCACCAATTATCAACTATATCCCCGAGTTTAGCCAGCTTCCAAACCCGCTGTATGGCGGCGACTATAGCCAAATTACAGCCAGAATGCTGCTTTCAAACACCTCCGGTATTACAGTGGACAGGTTGCATGGTTGGGCATCATTAAATGCGCATTACCAAGGCGCAATGAACGATCTCTTAGATTTTTTTGCGGGAAGCTACATGACCGTTCCCGCAGATTCCTATTATGTTTATGCAAATGCAGGTTGGACACTGCTTAGCGTGCTTGTAGCAAGCATTGCAGGTTATGATAATTACTTCGAGGGCTTTATCAGCTATACCGAAGAAAACATTTTTGCACCCCTTGGCATGAACATGTCATCTTTTGAGCAAACAGCAGACATGTTCCCGTACCTTGCAATGTTCTACAACTTGGAAGGCACGCAAGACCCGATACATTTTACCAACGTACTGGGCGCAGGCAGCGTGGTTTCCAACGCTAATGAAATGGCAATTTTCATGCAAATGATTCTTAACGGCGGCACTTACAATGGTGTGCAGATACTCACAGAAGCTTCCGTTAACCAAATGCTTGCCTTGCACGATTTCGATTTTAGCACCAGCCAAGTTGGATATGGCCTTGGCTTCCTACACCGCACAGGCGTAGATGGTTTCCAAACTGTAGGGCATGGCGGTACGCTAATCCATCATCATACAGAAATGGTATTTAACCGTGAAGCGGGAATTGGCGTATTTGTTTCCACAAACTCTGCGTCGGCTTTACCGGCGGCCGGTATCATGGGTAATGCAATTTTACAAACCGCAATACTGGAAAAAACAGGCACAGTGCCGCTGCTTCCTGCTGTAGCAGATGCAGATGCCGTTCCGCTGGAGCTTTCCGCAGAAGAACTTGCGAGATATGAAGGCCTTTACCTGGTTGCTTTGGAAATGTGGATGATAACAGCCGTTGATGGTATGCTTATTCTGAGCCTTGTAGGCACAGATGTTACACTCGAACTTGTACCAATGTCTGATGGCAGCTTCGACTCTTTAATGGGCCGCGCATGGTTTGAAGAAGCTGATGGTGAAATGGGCGTTGTGCTGGGCGATGCGAAAGCATTATTCTTGGGCGCAAGAGCAGATATTAACATGTTTATGGCAAACGAATCTTTTGAACAATGGATTGGCACTTACTACCATGTGATACCGGAAGGCCATGCGAGTGTTTTAATACGTAGCAGATTTTTTGTGAATGAACTGGGCATGGCCGTTGTGCAGTCTTATAATGCGCATGGGCTAAACCCTGTAACACCGCTTACGTATCACAACGGCACTTGGTTTATGGAAGTGTTCCCTATAAATTTTGAAGTGGACGAAGACGGCAATGCCAGCTATGAGTGGCTTGGCGGAAGGTTTGTAAGGGAATAGGAAATAATAAAAAAAGGCAACTGGTCGAATTTTCCGACCGGTTGCGTTTTTTACTACATATCACTTCACCTATTCAACACCGGCATCCCAAATTATAGTCTTTTAAATTGAGAACGGGCTTCATGTCCGTTCTCAATTTAAAATGACTTTCCTAAATTCAGCGGTTTATGCTATAGCATACAAGACGGTTTTGAATTTAAACCGCTATACTACTTTTGTATTGCACTACGTATTGCCGTGGCAATGTCTTCTTCATTCATGTGGTCGATAACACCGGAATCGGAAAGGGCTTTTAGCCCGTGGTTTTTGACCAATGCTATTGCAATCTCTGTCAAATCCTCACTGTTCATATGGCATGCAATTTCCGCAATGGTATCGTTGTCGTAGTTGCCGCGTGTGATGGTTTCTTTCAGGTCTTCGCTGTTCATGTCGCGCATGACGATTTCTTTCAAATCTTCGCTGTTCATATGGCATGCGATTTCCATGATAGTATCGTTATCAATGTTTTTGCAGTGTAGGGCGACTTCTTTCAGGTCTTCACTGTTCATATGACACGCGATTTCCGCAATAGTGTCGCTGTCGATATTTTTACAGTGCAGAGCAACTTCTTTCAAGTCTTCACTGTTCATATGACACGCGATTTCCGCAATAGTGTCGCTGTCGATATTTTTACAGTGCAGAGCAACTTCTTTCAAGTCTTCACTGTTCATATGGCACGCAATTTCCGCAATGGTGTCGCTGTCGATATTTTTACAGTGTAAGGCGACTTCTTTTAGGTCTTCGCTGTTCATATGACACGCGATTTCTGCAATGGTATCACCATCTATGCCGCTGCTGCGTAAAATAATGTCCTTCAACGTTTCGCTATTCAGATGGTGCGCCATGTCTGCGATGGCGCTCATGTCCGTATCGCTGATGCCGGAATTTTCCGCCAAGTTTTTCACCTGGCTTGGTTTTAGTATCGGAGCTACCTCTGCCAGTGTCTCCATATCCGGTATGTTTGGCTCTTCCCCGGTTAATACGTTCTTAACTAATATTGTAGCTTTTGCGTCGTCCAAAAGTTCGTCTATGGACACCGCCAGTACCTGCGATATATCCGGCAGCTTTGCGATGTCGGGCATGGAGTTGCCGCGCTCCCAGCTGGATACGGCTTGATAGGTTACACCCAGTTTGTCCGCCAGGTCTACTTGGGTCATGTCGTGTTCTTTTCTTAGGGCGGAAATTTTCCTGCCTATGGCTTGCATGTTCATAATGATACCTCCTGGTTTTCCCCTGTAGGGTTCTTGCAATTAGCCTACAGGAGTTGTGGGGTGGAGTAAATAAAACATCTTTTGCATACGGATTTTTGTAGAACTCAAATGCTGTTTGAGTTGCTTTGTATATATCCTAGCATAACCCCCGATGGCTTGTCATACATTTTTGTAGAGAGGGGTTTTGCCATGAACACCAAGGAAAGCATTCGCACATTTTTAGGGTCAGAAGCTGCACGGCAAATAGATGCAATCAGCCCAGCGGAGTTTGAAAACATATCAGAAATACGCCTGCGGGCAAACCAGCCCATGATTGTTAAGATGCACGGGCGGGATTATGCCATAGGCTCGTCCAAGGTGGCGCTGCTTGGGGATTTTGCTAACGGCTACCGCCCAACCCCGGACGATATTTACGAAACAATGGAGCGCATGAGCAGGCATTCTTTTTACGCCTTCGAATCGGAGCTTGCTATGGGGTACATCACCTTGCCGGGTGGGCATAGGGTAGGGGTCGCCGGGCAGGTGGTGTTGGAAAACGGCGCGGTGCGGTCTTGGAAGTATATCAGTGCAATTAACATTCGTGTGGCGCACAGCGTTGTGGGCTGTGCAGATGTGGTGCTGCCGCATATCATTGGCGATGCGGGGCTTATGCATACAATGATTATCTCCCCGCCGGGCTGCGGTAAAACCACGCTTTTGCGGGATATCGTCCGGCAGATCTCTAACAAAAGCATGACCGTCGGGCTGGTGGACGAGCGTTCGGAAGTGGCGGGGTGTTTTCAGGGGATACCGCAAAACGATGTTGGCATTCGCACAGATGTGTTGGACGGCTGCCCCAAAGCCATTGCTATGGTTATGCTTTTGCGCGCTATGTCACCGGATGTGATTGCCGTGGACGAACTTGGCGGCGAGCAAGATGCCCATGCAGTGGACGCGGTACTTAATGCGGGGGTAAAACTTTTATGTACAGCCCACGGCGTAGATGTTGGCGACGCCATGGCAAACCCCGCGCTTGCAAAAATGCTAGGGCGGGGGATATTTGAACGGTTTGTGGTGCTGGGTGTGAAGAATAAGGTGGTTGGGGTGTTTGATAAAGAGGGTGTGAAGCAGTAGGCTTGGGGCGTGTTGTTATAAAATCTTACTGTTGCAACTCAATTTCAGCAAATACTTTGTTTATGATGGTTTCCAGAAGGTCTTTCGGCATTGTCTCAATGAACGTGTGTACTCTGCTGTTAACATCTAAGCTTCTGACATGTTCGCACAAGACAACTCCCGTTGTTTCAGTTCTATCATCAAGCCTTACATGCAGCGGAAAATTTTTATCCGTATTCGTTATCGGGCAAACAATAGCAAGCTTAGCCTTTTCATTAAAAAAATTATTGCTGATAACTACTGCTGGTCTGTTTCCCGCCTGTTCATGCCCAGATTGTGGATTGAAACCAATTTTAATAATATCGCCCTGTTTTACCATATCTCGTCACCTATGGGCTTGCCCCAGTCTATTTCCTCCGGCGTATAGTCATTATCGTATTCGGCAAATAATTCTTGTATTGTCTTGCGCTTTTGGGCGGTGCTTTTGATTATGATAACATTGCCTTGTTTCAAAATTTCTACTTCGTTACCTTCGCCCATGTTCAAATCGTCCAAATAGACTTTGGGCAAGCGGACGCCTTGACTATTGCCCCATTTTTGAATTGTTGCAATCATAACTATCACCTCGGACAAAGTATATACAATGTTGATACTACTGTCAAGCAAGTGTAAAGGGTATTGGAATCTGACAAGTTTTGTTGTAAACTCATCACAACAAAGCCGAAAGGGGAAACGCACATGCCGTACTTAGACATTCGTTCATCCAAGCCCATTGACGGGCCAACCAGAAACACACTTCAACTTGAAATTGGCAAAATTATGTCGGTGATACCGGGCAAAAACGTATCAAATACGCTTATTTGCATTTCCGACAATTTTACGATGTACAAGGACACGAAGCCTATCGAAGCCGTATTTGTTGATGTAAGAATGTACAAATATTCACCGGAGGAGGATAAAAGGGAATTTGTAAAGCAAATAACCGCAATTTTTGCAGATATACTTAAAATCCCGCCTGCACATGTGCAGTTGAATTTTATAGAGCAGCAGCATTGGGCTGTGAATGGGGATTATTTTTAACATAACGTAGCCATAAGAAGGTACCCCCTGATAGCACATTAGCAATGTGCTATCAGGGGGTACCTTCTTACCTAAACGTTACCGGAATCTCACACAGTGTTACAAGAAACCGCTTGTTGGTTGGCCTGTTTTCATGCAAAAAAATACGAACCCTCCAAATTATAGGAATGTTCGTATTATTCTTGTTCAAACGCAATTGTTACTATGGCATACAGGGCTTCATCAAGATATTTTTGCAGCTTGCCCTCTGTGCCTTCTACGCCCCTTTTTGCGTCAATTACATCTTTTATAGCTACGACTACATAAGCCAGAACAAAAAACATCCAAGAAAATGGAATCCATTGCCATAGTTTTTAGTGTGCGATTTAAAAAGTACCTGGTACCAGGTATTGTTTTTGTTTCGTAAAACGTCTGACGTCAGACGTTTTTGTAAATTTCTCGTATAATTATGGTATAATGTCTTTGGCAATGGCTTGGGGCAGGCACCCATGATAAAAAACGGCAGAAAAGCCACGCCAAACTATATCGCAAAGGAGTTGTTGATATAGAAATTATCACAATTTATAACCGGCGGGAGGAGAAAGTGGGTACAACATACCCGCGCAGGGCAAAGCAGCTGGTACGCAACGGGCGTGCCAAGTGGCTGGAAGAAGGCCAAACCTTGCAATTAATGCCCGAGCCTGACAGTACACCTCCCGCAATTATCGAGGAGGAAACACACATGGATGATAAAATTTATCCGGCCAACAGCAAGACAGAACCTTACATTTCCGACCATACGGAGGAAAGCGATGGCCTGCTGATGTACCTAGCCAAGAAAAATGTGCAAGATAAGAAAATCCTTAAAAGACATGCTTTGGCTTTTATTGTTGCTGTTTTAATTCTTGGTATGTTATACGGGGTTAATCATAGCAGCCACCACCCTATGCATTGGCGGATTAGTGATTCCATGAACGGCTTGCACTCTGCCATGCAGCATATCCCGGAAGATTATACATGGCTTGTGCTCAACGCAGTTAGGACGATGGAAAGTATACTGTTCAACCACACGCCGCCCATATGGTATATGCTTGCGGGTGCATTACTCTTATGGGGCGCATGGATTGTAGTACGCGCCGCAAAAATATTCCGCCGAAAAAAGAAAAGTGCCAAGCCCGACCCTGTATTACTTGAATACAAACGCCTTAAAGACACAATTGATTTACGGTAACACTAAGCCGCCGCAGGTTGTAAAACTTGCGGCGGCTTTGCTATTTACATACAAACTTGTGAATATCGCCACTTTGGTATAAAATGTACATATATAGCGGTTTAAATTCAAAACCGTCTTGTATGCTATAGCATAAACCGCTGAATTTAGGAAAGTCATTTTAAATTGAGAACGGACATGAAGCCCGTTCTCAATTTAAAAGACTATATTATGAGCTTATACTAAGGCGGTACATCCATGCTTTTACAACTCAAGGATATACAAAAATCCATTGGCATAGAGGAAATCCTCACAAACGTGTCATTTATAATAGAAGAAAAAGAAAAAGTGGCGCTTGTGGGCATAAACGGCGCCGGTAAAACGTCCGTGTTCAGGCTACTGACAGGGGAATGGACGCCAGACGAAGGCATAATAAGCAAAAATGCAAACCTGCGGCTGGGCTACTTGCCGCAAATGACCAACGAGGAAATTACTGCCGCTATGTCTGCAAGCTCCGACGAAGATGTATTGACCTTATACGAAGCCCTGGACAAAGTCTTTGATCCGTTAAGGCAAATGGAAGCAGAAATGCGGGAACTTGAAGCAAAAATGGCAAACCTCACAGGCCAAGACCTGGAAAGCGCACTTAAACGCCACGATAAATTAAGAATCCGCTTTGAAGACATGGGGGGATATGAAGCCACTAGCCGCTTGAAAGGCGTGCTTCGCGGGCTCGGCTTCCCGGAAAGCCAATGGAGCCAGCCATTTGGCAAGTTGTCCGGCGGGGAAAGAACCCGTGCGCTGCTGGGCAAACTCTTGCTTGAGCGTCCGGATTTGCTGCTCTTAGACGAGCCCACCAACCACTTGGACGTAGATAGCGTCATATGGCTGGAGGAGTATCTGCGCAACTTCCCCGGTGCGGTGCTCATTATCTCCCACGACAGATACTTCATGGACAGAGTGGTCACAAAAACCATAGAAATTGAAAACAAGAAATCCGTGGTGTACAATGGCAATTACAGCTATTTTGTAAAGAAAAAAGCCACTGACCGTGAACTGGCGAGAAAACGTTATGCTGAAAATCAAAAAGTCATAAAGCATCACGAGGAAGTTATAAAGACCCTACGTTCTTTTTCAACCGAAGCCAAGATAATACTTGCCAAAAGCCGGGAAAAGCTTCTGGATAAAATCGAAAGGATAGATAAACCCACAGAAGACCCGTCTACAATGCGCCTGCGCCTTACACCGCGTTTAAACTCCGGTAACGATGTGCTTGCCGTGGAAGGGCTAACCATGGGCTTTGGTGGCAAAACTCTGTTTAAGGATTTGAATTTCGAGATAAAAAAAGGCGAAAAAACCGCCTTAATCGGCCCAAACGGCGTTGGTAAAACCACACTAATAAAGCTGCTGGTAGGGCAGCATACCCCGCTGGCCGGCCATATACGCCTGGGCGTAAATGTGCGCATCGGCTATTACGACCAAAACACCGCCCTTTCCGAGGAAAAAACAGTTTTTCAGGAACTGGCGGACACATACCCCCGCATGGGGCAAACAGAAATACGCACAACGCTGGGCGCATTTATGTTTATTGGCGACGATGTGTTTAAGCCGATAGCCGCCCTGTCCGGCGGGGAGCGCGGGCGCGTGCAGCTGGCAAAAATAATGCTGGCCGGCGCAAACTTCCTTGTACTGGACGAGCCTACAAACCACCTAGACTTATTCTCGAAAGAAATATTGGAAGATGCCCTGCGGGAATTTACAGGCACGTTGCTATACATTTCCCACGACCGCTACTTTATTAACAACACCGCCACCCGTATACTGGACTTAACCCCCACCGGGCTGGTATCATATGCAGGTAACTACGATTACTATGTAGAAAAGAAAGCCATCTTGATGCAAGAAGGGCTTTTGGGCGGGCAGCAAGAAAATGTACAAAGTGCCGTATCTTCCAAAGATGAATATCGGCGTAAAAAAGAGCTGGATGCAGCAGAACGCCGAAAAAAGTCCCGTGTAGAGAAGCTGGAAGCCCAGATAGCGAAAGTGGAAATGGATATAGCTGAATGCGATGAAAAGCTGGCTGATGATGAAATTGGGCGTAATGCAGAGCTTGTACAGGAAATTTTTGCGAAGAAAATGGAGCTTGAGGCCCATTTGACCGGTTTATACGAAGAATGGGAGAATTGGAGTGAAACACAATGAAATCTAAAAGTATAATCGACTTCCTACACTGGATCCTTGGCATGTTTTTTAACTTGGCCATAGTCATCGTCGTCGGCCTTGCCGTATATTTTATCACCATCCGCGGTTTTGAATTTGGCGAAAACATGGCAGACGAAATGGTAGCCGTTGGGGAAGATTACGAAATGGTATTCGTCCTGGACGCAGATACCCCGGCGTCCGACGTATCTCGAGAACTGGAATATATGGGCATTATAAACAGCAGCCGGTTATACAACCTAGAATTGTTTTTGATGGGGCGCATCAGAACATATCAAGCAGGCACATACATTCTTAACCGCAACATGACAAATACAGAGGTACACCGCACATTCCTGCGGGTTGGCACCGGCCGCGCCCCACACGAAGATATACGAATCCCCGAGGGCTGGACAATCCAGGACATGGCGGAATATTTTGAATCCCGCGGTTTTTTCCCCGCAGAAGAATTTATTCGCGTTGCCTCCTACGTAGGAGAGTTTGGCTTTGCCTTCGAGCGGGATATTCCTGACCGCCCAAATGGGTTGGAAGGCTACTTGTTCCCGGATTCGTACCAGATACCCGTCAACCCAACCCCCGGTGATATTATCTGGCGTATGCTACGCCGTTTCGACGAAGTTTTTGACGACGAAATGCGCGACCAAGCCTACGAAATGGGTATGACTATGGATGAAGTTGTTACCATGGCGTCTATTATAGAAATGGAATCGCGCCTTGCACACGAACGCCCAATGGTTAGCCAAGTTATTCATAATAGGATAGCAACAGGTATGCATTTAGAAATGTGCTCTACTGTTAAGTACGGAATGGAAGACCCGCCGGAAAGGCTGTCAATAGCGCAAACACGAATTGACACCCCATTCAATACCTACGTACACCCGGGATTGCCTGTTGGCCCAATAACAAACCCCGGGGCGGCCGCCATGCGTGCCGTGCTAAATCCATCCGGTGGCGATTATCTGTTCTTTGTTTTGTATAACTTTGAAACAGGCGAGCATTTTTTCTCTAACAATTGGGCCGCCCATGATGCGGCCGACCAACGGGCGCGCACAAGGCAATAGATATGTAGGGGCGGATTCCATATCCGTCCGAAAAATGCGATAAAAAAGGCGAGTAGAAGAAAAATTTTTTCTGCCCGCCTTTTTCTATTATTCTGTGACTAATTCCTCATACTTCTCCACCGTAAGGAAGCTTGTCATTTCTTGCCTATACGCGTCATCCAGCTTACCGCTTGCTAATTCCTTCGCCCAGAAAACCGCGCCAAGTGCAGGGGGTGCATTCAACAAAACAGACTTTATTGGTAGGGATATGTTCTGCTTTATAACAGTTTCAAAAATATTTGCCATGCCGGAGTATTTGAGTTTTGTCCAAATGCTGCCGGCTTTTACTATGGTTATTTCGCGGCTAAAGGATAGGTTGCGTATACAGCCTGCTACCCCTTCACCGCAGTTTATACCCACGTCATCCAGTATTTTTTTGCAGACTGCGTCGCCGTTTACGGCAGTGGCATCAACTATTTTTATGATATCAGTAGTGTCTTTCCAGTAATACCCGCGCTCCGATATTTCTACAAACAGCTCAGAAGGGTTTTTTAACCCAAGCAGTTCCAGCAGCTTTGGAAATGCTTCCGAATATTTGCCCACGCGATAATAGTGCTTGTACATTGCTTCTATTGCATTGCGGGCTATCTCACCGCCGCCGGCATGGTCGCCGCTTAAAGGCCCTATGCCGCCAACTTGCAGCACTTCGCCTTTTTCATCTATGCCCAAAGCTACCGTACCGGAACCGTTGATAGAGCAAACGCCGGCTTCCGCCATTGCCTTCACCCCAAGAATGCCGTCATTGGCAAGGCCAAAGTGAGCAAAACCTATGTTTTTGACGCGCTGGTTAAGGTTTGCAATTTGCTCCGGTACATCTGCGCCCGCCAAGCCGAACCCTGCAGCGGCAATATCGTTTACAGTGATGTTGTGCTTTGCGAACAGATCGTCTAATTGAGACTGCATTTTTTGCTGCATCCCGTCATAGCCCACGCCATCATGCTCATGACTGCATGTTGGGCGGCGCAGTATGTCTACAAAAGTACCGTCTTCGCGGCAAAGTAGATAGTCGGTTTTAGAATTACCGCCGTCTACGCCAAGTACATATTTTGACATTAGAATCCTCCTAAGGAAGTGATGGAACCGCTTCTCTGTGCTCCAGGAAATTGTGTCCATTTTGGATAGTGAAAGCAGCATAGCCGCTGTTCTTGTCTATTATATGGGGATACATCGTTTTATGCAATATAGACCTGCGCTTTAACCCAATTCTGCCATCCATCCAAGCACTATACCGACAGCATCAAGTATAATACATTTGACATTGGTATAATCGTGCAATTGCAATGAAAATTTATGACTCGCTCCTGCAGACGAAGCCGGAATGGACAGAAAAGTCGGCGTTGTTATGACCGGGAGCAATAAAGATGCCGGAAGAGTGGCGTGGCATTATGGGCAACAAACGTCGCCGTGATGATGCTGATTTTAGGGATATAGCGCAAGCGGTAGAAAAAATGAAAACCGAGTGAATGGCACGCCCCAAAATTGCATTCTTCAGGAAAGTAAAAAGGCTTGAAAACATAGTGTTTTCAAGCCTTCAGAGTGTCAAAAAAGCCACTCCTTGCCATATGGCATAGTCGTGGCTTTTTCCATTTTTGGGTCATGTCGTGGAACAGGCAAAAAAATAAGGGCACTAGCTCGCCCAAACAGCCACCTTTT
>Ga0123355_10005528_pt1 | contig 18546 bp, 11 predicted proteins | sample TergutEmb28metaG_3_FD_89872 | JGI IMG/M metagenome (GOLD analysis project Ga0123355, IMG submission 89872) | Embiratermes neotenicus P1 segment gut microbial communities from Petit-Saut dam, French Guiana - Emb289 P1 | ecosystem: Host-associated > Arthropoda: Insects > Digestive system > Gut ... | reverse complement strand
GTACAAACCATCGTCGGGCGAAATATCCAGGCCATTATCTGGCATTACAAACGCATCATCAATAACATCGTTGGGCGCGTAATCTGGCGATATTGGCGGCACAAGCGACAACATTGGCGGCGGCACTACCCCATAAGGCGTTATTATTGCTCGCATTACGCCATTTATATCACGATTTCTTGAATCTTGCCCCACAACACCCCAGTTTATTGTAAGCGTGCCTACTTCGCTGGCGGCGTAGCCCGCAAAGCCACCAGGCGCGTTTCTGTCTCTTCTCACAGCTGCGTTGCGACGTATCGAAAAGCTACTTTCCCCAGTGGGCCGTGGCAAGGCTCTCCAACGCGCACCGCTTGCATTTGTAACTAACACATGGAACGGACGCAGTGCCTGCGCATCTATTCTACCATTGGGCAAAGTGGCCAGTTCATGTGGTAAAGCGGCGGATAACTCTGCACGGGGAAGCAAGGGAATCACTCGCGCTTCGGTTCGCGTTCTTCTGCCTGTTGCATCGTTGCGAATATGGATTTCTGTTACGGCAGATGAAGTAATGAATTCGGAAACATCCAGCGGAAGTGCGCGTTCTCTGCCGCCTGTGTTTTCAGTTGGTGTTGGAGTCCATGTTAAACCGCCGTCAATTGAAAACTGCTGACCTATTCGCGTTCTAATTGTTTCATTGGCATAGTTTACAGTAGAATTAAGCGGCCTGCGCAAGAAGGCAGGACGAATGCGGAAAGGTCTGCTTGCGGGGGTATATACTCCGTTTTCGGCAGTAGGCAAACTGCGGAAGAATACCACATGGCGCACACCTCTTGCAGGCGGTTCTATGATATTTATTGCAAACCCAGGCATTAATTCTACCCACACTGGAGCGTCGGGAATGCGCCCGTTTGTGGTGTTGCCCCACACAAATTCGTATGTTTTTGTGGGCGCGGCAGGGGGGCTTGCTAAGGTGTTTGAGGAATTAGGCCGTGCCATAAGCGTCCATGTATCCGCGCCATACCATGGGCGAAGCCTTTCAGCGTTAGCACGGGGACGGCGGCCAATTGGCGGGAAGTCTATTGTCTGCCCATTGGAAGCCCTTACCGAAAGTTCAAAACCGCGATTGAAAAGATTATGCCATGCATTGCCTGTTGGCAAACTGCCCCTGCGCCAGCGGCCGCCACCGTTTACGCTAAACTCTGCTACACCAAACGGTATGCCGTGAATAGTCTCGGTGCTAAGGTCAATATACACATTGGGATTAAAGCGGGCGCGTACAAGTAATTGCCCTGCTTCCGCAGGCACGGTAACAGTGAATACTACATCTTCCGTAACCCCGCCTCTTGCAAGCGTCGCCGTAAGCGTAACAACTGCATCGGGTTCGTCTGCTTCGGGGCGAGTTATGAAGCCTGCGTCAGAAATTACTGTCGTATCACTTATTGCCCAAGTGATAGCAGAACCATTGCGGCCGCCCAATGCGGGCAATTGCAGTCGGAAAGTAACAGCGGTTAGCATCGTATTCATACCACGTATTCTGTCCCAAGTAAGCCATTCAGCATCTTCTGCAACCGCATCTACGTCGCTCATTTCTTCTACTACCTGCATAGAAATAAGGCGCATTCTGCTAACGCCGCCACGTTCAATAGTCGCGACTAAAGTAACGGTAGCATTTCCTGCACCTGCGGCGGGGCGTGTTACAACACCTGTATCACTTATCACAGTAGGGGTCATAGATGACCATGTTATAGTTGACCCTTGGCCGCCCATTGTAGGCAAGTTAAGGTTTGTTCTTACATCAGCTTGCTCAACATTCGCGCCACGTATGCGATTCCATGTTAAATCTGCATAATCGGCATCTACTGCGCCTTGGTCGTCCAGTGGAGCTTGCCATGCAAAAGTAGGGCCGCTACGGTTTACATTTTGTTTAAACGTAGTCACAAACAACCACGCACCTCGCCCACCTGTGTTTATGGTTATGGTTTCGCCGCGAGGTAAATAAAATACTTCCGCACCGCCTGTGCCTAAGTGGTAAAAAGAGTTTGCTGGGTTGGTTGTTTCCATACGTAGGTCATTGGGGACTACAATGTAGTACCGCTCATTTGTTCCGCCTACGGGCGCAGTGATACTCAACATAGTTTGGTTTGCCGCGCCTGCGGGAATACGATAAAACATCTCGTGAGTCGCGCCATGTGCAGGGCGGCCAGAGCTTCCTGTCCCCTGCAAAGATATATTTCCGCCGTTGTTAAAAATCGGGAAGGGCGTTTCAGCGGCGGCGTTAGTAAACCCGCCTGTAGCAGTCCATGCAATTCCCCCTGGCATTCCCCATATCGGGCGAAGACCCCACAAGCTGGAAGCACCTGCGTTAATGGAAGAAAAACGCGCTGTGGGCTGGGTTGTTCCGTCTGCCAAACGTAGATTACCGCCGTCTGACGCAAAGTTTTCCATAAATATGGTGTACGCCACACGCAAAGCATTGTCCCCTGCTGGAAAACTGCTAAAGCTTCCAAAAATCTCGTTCATCACGCCATTGTGGCCAAGAGCGGCTTCCCTCGCCGTGTTTTGGGCATGAGAGTTTGTTAAAGGAAACTCCTCTGCAAAAAATTCAAACACAGTTCTTACAAAGTCATCGCCATAACGCCGAAACATTAGCGCGGAAAAAAGATTGCTCATTGAGTAGTTTTTGATGCTGTTGTTAAATGAAAGAAAATCGCCGTAGCCGCTTCCTGCATAGGAATTTTGTATCGCACTACGCAAACGCAGGCCTACTTGGCTTGTGCGTGTTGGGTCGCCAAATTGCGTACCTGCAAGCTCGGCAATGGCTTCGTTAAACCATAAAGTTTCACCGAATCTATTATTGGGTACAAACATTTCAAAATGCACAAAAAACAAAAAATGCGAAAGCTCGTGCGCCATTATATTGTTTACCAAAAGGCGGCCAGATTCGGTGTTTGCATCGCCAAAGAGGTCAATGTTTATATGAATCATATCAAGCTCATTGCCCTGCCCATTCAAAGTATGAAAGAAGTCACCAGAATTGAAAAAGCCACCTCTGTTGCCACTCATTTGACTAAAAACAATGTTGATTCTGCCGTCCTCATCAACATCCCCTACCCTGCTTACGTTGGTAAATGGCATTTCTCTCACAACGTTAGCATGTGCGCCAAAGCCGCCGTCGTTAATCATATTTGCGTAAATTGCATCAAAGTCTAAAACAGCACGGTCAAGTATTCCAGCGGGAATTGTTCTGCCCATGGGTAGCCAAATATTATTATTTGTGCCTTGCCGTACCAGCTCGAAGCTCCCGCTTACGCTATTACGGAAGGTTCTCACATCGCCCAATTGTGGAATGGGCAACGGGACTGATGAAAAACGAGCTATGCCATCATCGGTAAGCATTGGCCCTGGGTCTGCAAATGTAGGCGGGTGAGGCACAAATTCGCCTGGCAGTTCCACAATGCGCATAGGCAAAACATCGGCCAATGCAGTAGCGGCCATCGGCGAAAAGAATTGCGCCCGCGCCGCATCAAGTTGCGCCTCAAAAAGTGCCTGCGCAGGGTCTTGCCCTCCGCCTGTGTTACCTGTTCCATATGCCGTACTTGCGGCAAACGGGGTAAGTAGTGTCGTAATCATTATGACTACGAGTGCATTACATAGAAATTTCTTCATGAAATTCCCCCTCATAAAAATATTTATAAATCGTCGCAAAATGCGACAAATTTATTTAAATTAAACGCGAGCCATGTACGTTTTGTTCATTCGCCAAAAGCGCGCTCAATCAAATCCCCTATAATCCATAGCAACTCTTCATCCGTGAAATCGCCGTTTACATTTATTCGGCGCAAGCCAAAAAGTGTTTCCGATGCACCAGCACCACGTTGCACAAGACTAACCCCTTCGCCTGTAAGAAGAGTGACATTATAGCCGTGCTGTGCTAAAACGCGTTCGGTTATTTCGCACCAAAATCCATATGGGTACGCAAAAATACGGGGCGCGTCGCCAAAATGTTCATGATACTGCTCCCTAAAATGGCCGTAGTACTGCCCATCAAAATACTCGTAATGCCGCGCATCAAAATGCCAAAGATATTGCCTTCCAAACTCTAAAATATCCTGCGTAATAGCCACCTCAAAATCTTCGTCACTCTCGTCTGGCAACTGCACAAATCCAGCTCGCACCATACTTACACCTGGGCGGCCGTGCATATTGTACGTATGGTTGCCTATTTCAATAAGCCCAGAATCGCGCATTGTGCGGGCTTGTTCCCATGTAAAATGCGGCGTGCTTGGCCGTCCGTTGTAAGTATCTGCGCCGCGCCGCGCGCCCACTATATTAATAAGCGCGGGTAGTTCTAGCTCCTGCAAAATCGGAAATGCCAGCTCGTAATTACACAAATATCCATCGTCAAAGGTAATCAAAAATGGATTGGGCGGCAACTCCCCTGCCCCTTCGGCATATGCAATAAGCTTGCCAAAAGATACTGCCGTATACCCCGCATCCTGCATGGCAATCAAAAAACCGCGAAACTGCTCGGGCGTAACATCAGTGTACGGGCTTGCAATTTGCGGCATTATGCGGTGGAACATCAAAATAGGTACAGGCCGTTTGTTCTTAGTTTGGGTATGTTCTACGTTTCTGCTCTGCTCGTGCCTGTTCGACTCATACACATTCGACTCACTAGAATCATCCTCTGCCGAATCTGCGGGCGGCAACATTTGTTCTTCAACATATTGTGGGCTTTCTGGCCGCAAAAAAATTGCGACAGCAATAAGTGCCGTCGCAATAATTGATGCAATTGCAAAACGTCTTAAAGAAACATTCATGCTTTATTCACCAAAATTTTGTCATAAAATTTTAACTTGTCAAAATTATGCCTTCGAAAAGGCCAATTCGTCATGCAACTCCTGTGGTGCTTCGCCATGGACTTGCACAAGCTTTTGTATAACCCTTGTAATATAATGCTCGCGCTGTTGGGCTTTGAAAACGTAGCGTTTAAGCGGCTCGGCGTATTGTGGGTTTTGCGCAAGTGCGCCCCTAATGGCCGCAGGGAATGTACAATACGTCATCATAATTTTACGCGCTACCTTATTAAGCCTTGGCGAACCAGCAGACTCATACAACACCCACTCGCTGTAATTTGAAGCAAACACGCTCTTGTAGTTGTTCCTAGCGCGGGTAAGCTCAGACTTTACACCTGCTTTAAGCTCGGTGGAAAGGTCGCGATTGTGCCTATAAAATTGCAGGTAGTCTACATATTCCGCAGTCAAAGATGGCTCTGTAACATCCTGCCAACGTGAACCTTGTACGCGCTTACACATTTCCCAACGGAACTCGCCTGTAAGCCGCACAAGCAATGGTTTTAACTCTGTCATACAAAACAGCGAAACAAACATACGTGCAGGAGTTGTGCGTTTGCGGCCTTCAATTTCTTGCCACATGATACCGCGCACGCCCACGTTTGGCATAAGAATAACCTCAGGCATAATTTCAACATGAATAGCCTCGCGGTTAATGCCTATTTCGGGGTTGGTATACACTGTTTCGCGATAGAACGCGGCGTAGTCAACGGCTCTTATATCATTGAATGCTTCACGAATCCCGTCCGCCGTAATAAGATTGTCTTCCAGCCCGCGCTGTACATTGTTATCCGAAAAAACTGGGCAGAAAATCGTAATGCGCCCATACGTTAACTTGTTAACAATTGGGAAAATATTTTCAAGCTCAAACATAAGCTTGCCTTCACGGTCTGCCAAAAGGCGTGCTTCTTCTGCCGCATCAAAGCGTTTTTGTTGCTTTAGTTCGGCCACATATGCGGGGTAGTCTTGGTCAAACTCGTTGCGGCAAGGCTCGCGCTTGCCATTGTATATGGCGGCAAGCCACTCTGTTGCGGTGTATATACCGCGGTCTGGGTCGCCTGTAATGGTGTCTGCGATTGAATACAAATAATCTGCGTTTTCATACCCTGCAAGCGCGGCATCCATGTACCCAAAGTTTAAGAACATTTTAATGACCGTTGAAACAACTGGGTCGGCAAGGTATTTGACAAGCGCGTTTTTATATATTTCATTGAACATATTAGTAAGCTCACGTCGCATACGATGCACAACATCTTCGGAGCTAGAGCGGTCGGTTTGCTTTGTATATTCCTGCACCAAACGCACAAATTTATTGGCTTGTTCTTGCGGATAGCCCGCATATTCCATGATTTCGCTTAGGCTGTTTGCAAGGTTTTTCTTTTCACGGGGAGGAGCTGGTTGCCCATCGGCGGTTTTTCCAGGTGTAGCCCCGCCGCCACGCACTTCGTTGAGCTTTTCTTTGTACGCCAGCAGGCGTTTTTGCAAATACTCTTTGTCGATATAACGCATATTCGACAATGTGTTTAAAATTGGTGTCATTATTGTGTCAACAGCGGCATCCGCGCCAGAAATGGTTGCAGAACCGATATGAAGTTCAGAAACAAGGGAAAGCAAGTCAAATCCTGTAGGGCTTAACAGTACTTTTGAAGCACTTTCAAGATACTTTTGATAATGGGCGCAAGAATCAAAAACTCGCACAATTTCTTCTGTGCCGCCCAAAATAAAGCCCATTATAATACCTTGTTTGGAGAAAAAGCTTTTTTGCACACTAGCTTCCAGCCCGTGTATTCCAATGTAGTAATCGTGAACCCACGCAGCAACGTCATCTGCTTCCACAGGTGAGGTTAGCGTGGCAATAGCTGGCAATTTTTTTGAAGCAAAGGCATACAAAGTACATAGCTTTTCGTACAGCGGATGCACCTTTGTTACTGTATCATATGCTTTTGCGGCTTCCTTTTTAAGTGCCGCATGGAACTCCAAAAACATTGCAACTTGACGGCACATAGACGATAACATCAAGTTTGCCATTTCTTCTTTTTCTTGGAAAAGGTGTTTTAGCGTTTGGATGTCTTCATACTGGATTGCCGCGATGGTTACATCGGAGGTAGCCGTGTATGTAAGGCTATGAACTCCTGTAGAAAGCGCATCCAGCCCAAGGAAATCACCTTGGCCAAATTTGAAAACATGCCCCCCGAGGGTGGCCTCTGCACTACCGCTTTTGATAACGAGCAAGTTTCTAAACTGCTCACCCTTACTGCAAATCACAGTGTTTTGCATAAAGTTTATAGAAGCCATAAACAACCTCTTCCGCTTATAGTTTTTTAGTAATATGACATTCTACCACTTTGGGACAAAAATACAAGCAAAATTTTTTTCATGTGTATGTTGAGCTGGAGTGTAGACGGGGCGGAAATATGCAGGCGAACCCCCATTTTTCTTAAATTTAAGGAATCAAACGCTCACTGCCCGCTTTTTTCTTTCCACTCACGATAATGACCAGCCATAAGCTTATCACTACCTAAAACATGGTCGGTCAACCAGTTTACAATTACCTTTTGTATGTCTAAACTATTTTTTTCACTGTCACTCTCACTCAAGAGCCTCTCCTTAAGAGCCAATACCTGCACAACAAAGTCATCATGTTGTTTCTTGTGAACCGGCATGATAGGGTATTGCGACTCTTCCATCAAAGACTCTTCATGCTTGAAATGATTAACAGTGTAGCCCGCCAAAAAATCCATAGCCTCCTGCACTTTTCCTTTTACTTGCGAACTGTCCAATGTTGCTGTAATAAGCCCCTGCACAAGCAAGAAAATTTCTTGATGCTCAGAATCTACTTGGGCATTGCCTGTTTCGTAAGTTTGGTTCCATACCATAATCGTTTCCCCTCTATTCTTAATGTACGGAAATTGCATTCGCAATTTCGACTGTCGGTAACAGAAACGCGCAAGGCGCGTTTTGTCTCTAATAATCCGCAGAAATGTTTTTGAGGCGTTGGCACAAAGTCCCGATAATAACATAGGCTGTTTCGGGGCTACTTGCCATAAACTGCGACAATATACTCTTGTGGATTTCTATAACGGTTGCCCTACCATCTGCCACAACATGGGCAGTACGCGGCTCGTTTAGGAACAATGCCATTTCTCCAAACAAGTCACCCGGTTTTAGCGTGGCCAAGTGTTTTTCGTTCAATGTGCTGTAGCCCTTAAATACTTTCACATTGCCCTCAAGCACAAAGTACATAGTTTCCGCACCTGCATCGCCTTCTTTTACTATAACTTCGCCAGGCTCGTAGTTTACATGCTTGCCAGGGGCGTTGGTCAATGAAGACGGCTTCAACATATCGGATGTGGTTGCATCCCATATCTTTTTGATAGGTAGTGCCGCAAGCTCAGTAGAAAAGAAAGACAGTTTATCTTTCAACATCATTACTTGGGAGTCTAGCTCTTCGGCGGCGGCGGCGGTTTCTTGGCTGGTGGCGGCACTGGTTTGCACAGATTCGCTTATTTGACCTAAGCCGCCGTTTATGCCGCCAATTGCTTCTGTTTGTTCAGAGGATGACGACAGTATTTCAGTAATTACAGTAGAAACATCTGCAACGTTTTGCACAATTTTGCCGAGGCTTTCCGCTGTATCCATGGCCGCTTGCTTGCCCTCTTTTACATTATTGATAGACTCTTGAATCAAATCCTCCGTTTGCTTTGCCGCATCTGCACTGCGTGCCGCAAGCGAACGCACTTCTTCCGCTACTACGCTAAAGCCCTTGCCGTGTTCGCCTGCGCGGGCGGCTTCAACGGCGGCATTAAGCGCGAGCAAATTTGTTTGGAGGGCTATGCCCTCGATTGTTTTGATGATTTGTGAAATTTTGGCGGAAGACACGTTAATGAGTTCCATGGCAGAAAGCAAATGGTTCATTTCCTTGTTGCCTGCCTCTGCATTATTTTTAGATATGCCTGCGAGGTCAGATGCTTTTTTAGCGTTTTCGGAATTATCTTTCGCTTGCAGATTTACAAGGCTTAAGCCCTCGTTCATTTCTTCTATGGAGGTCATTTGCTGCGTTACGCCTTCGGATAAGTCCATAGAATTTTGTGCAAGTTGCGAGCTTCCCGCAGAAACGCCATTGGCTATAAACGTAATATCCGTAACGGTTTCGTTTAGACGTGCAACAATGGAGTTTACAGAACGCTTGATAGAATCAAAGTCGCCAATCAAGTTTATTTCAATGGTGCGTGTTAAATTACCCGCAGAAACTTGTGCCAACACCTTTTCAATTTCACTAACATAGGAAGATATGTCGTTCATGGTAGTTTCGATTGCACGCATTCCTTCCTTGAATGTGCCAGCAAATTGTTCTACATCGGTTTTAAGTCCTTTGGCTATAAGTCTTGCATCACACTCTTCAATGCTGAATCGGCCTGCCCTCATTTGCTCTAAGCACACCATCAAAACCTGCATAGGCTCATCTACGGCACTTACTATGCTGTTAAGCCCTACGGTTATTTTGCGCCAATCGCCTTTGTGTGTAGTTTCATCAATTTTGTGGCTTAAATCGCCGGCTACTATGGCGCGTATCATTTCTGATATTTCCGCACTGACATCTTTAAGATGCGATGTAAGCCCTAATAGCGATTTCGGCATAATAGCCCAGTCGCCCGGCCACTCGGTAATGTCGATTTTTTCGTCAAAATTACCCTCGCCGATATGCTCCAGCATTTCTGCTATGGATAAAATATCTTTCGTGTTTTCTACAAGCAGTTTGTTGATTAACCCAACCATGCCTTTGTAGGCATTTTGGTATTTCTCTTCGTCCATGGTGTAGTGAATATTGCCCACTACGATATACTCTTTGTATACCGTGGCGTAGTCTGTCACTATGCTCTTTATTACCTCGGAAAGGTCTAATACGTCTTGGGTAAGCATCCCGATTTCGTCGGTTGTGATTTTAGAGCGGTCTATGTTTATATTGAGATTGCCCGCCGCTACATCTTTGATTTTGCCCATGATAGACCCAAGTGGCTTCAATGCCTTTTGGATTAGCAAGTACATAATCGTAGACACAATAACAAGGCCAAACATTGCCATTAAAATAGTATTGCGCATCTGCTCGCGCATAATAGATTCGCCATATTCTCGTGGTATGCCGATAAAGAGCATACCGTTTGGCAGTTCGTCTGCGCCTGGCAAGGGGAAATAATATGCGTTGTATGGTAAAAACCCGAGTACATTCAATTGGAGAGCCTTGGATTGCCCGCCTGCAAGAACTTGATTATATACATCTTGGTGAACACGTGTGCCGGCTATGCTTAGTCCCGTGTCGGGATGGCGCAATGTAGTGGCTATGGAGTACCCGTTGCGCCCAAAAACCGTAACATCTACGCTAAAGGTGTCGCCGATTCTTTGCAAGAAGCTCTCGCGACCTATTACATAGTTAACTACTACTGCGCCAAGAAATGTATCGCCGTCCATAATGGGTGCGGTAGAGGTCATTACCATATCTGCCGTGGGCGTGGGGGTGTATAGTGTGATAAATCGTCTCTCCAATGCCGCCGCGACTGACGGCACACGGCTAATATCGTCGTTGAAAAAATCAAAATCGTGCGAACGCACTATAGTAAAACCATCTGCATTGCTGATTATAATTTCATCTATTTGAAAATGCTCTTTTCTTTCAAGTGTAAAACGGTGAATGGCTGCTCTATCGCCTTCGGCCAGAAGCCTTACCAGTTCCGCACTATCGCCTATTGAAGATGCCGCCATAAATGTTTGACGCTCAAGCGAACGCAAATACGCTTGCACAGATGCTGTAGCCGCCAGCATCCTGTCATCTTCGTAGTGTTCCACCATTCTGTTTGTGTTAGCACCGATATAGGCTATAACCGCAATCATCATCAAACACATAACCATTAGAACAGGGAAAGTCACACGGCTTTTTAGGGTATTGAAGTAGTTGAAAATCACCCCGTGTTTATTATCTGCCATTGCCATGTGTACAAGGAACAATGCGCCCGCCGCACCTATAGATGTGGGGTTAATATCAACAGTCAAAACGTTAATCATGTAAATTACAACGGCGGCCATAATTGCCAGCATACCCAAAATAAACAGCAAAGACGCAGTACGATTTGGGGCTGTACCTTTCACAATTGCATAAATAATAAGTACAATACAGGCAAACGCTACACCGAAGGTGAACGGAGCGTGTACATAAAACCATGGTCCGAAGGAATACTCAACCGCACGCGGCCAAACGACAATACTATCCACAATCCTAAACAGCGAGTGGAAGTTTGCGGTAAGCGTTATTACAGTACTGGCCGATGGTATGCCAATAAGAATTGCCTTTACCACACCTGGCATTTTTACCCCAGGTAGGAAATGCTCAAATATGATGAAGAACATTAATATGGGCGCGAATGCCAAAAATGCTAACTGAGCATTCCAAAGAAAGATATTAAGCTCAATATTCGGTACAAACAATATGGCAAAGTCGGCGATAAGCCACAAGCCCACACATATAATTACCACCAAGAAAACAGGGTTTCGCTTGGTTCTTCTGTAATCTGCGCGTGCCGCCATCCAAATAGCTACTACAAACAGCAGTAAAAATGCGTAAATTCCGCCCGCTACCATATTAACCATTATTGTTCCCGTCCTTTATTTAAGTGGATTTTAAGGTGTTTTCGATTTTTTTTGGAAGATGTACGCCCCTCTCGCGTTCGCACCTCCTCAAAACAATATAATTATTTCTTCATAAAGAACACCGCTGACGCATTGCATACAGGGCATTTTTCAATATTAGACTCTACAAAATCGTGTCCACAGTCCAAGCAAGTGGTATCGGGTGCGTTAAAGTCGTGGGCGTTGTTATTATTAAGGCTTTCGAGAATGGCCATGCACTGCTTTTCGTGTTTTTCTTCGATTCTGGCGATTTCGTTAAATAAATTTGCTATATCATCAAAACCTTCTTCTTTTGCAACTTTGGCAAACGATGGATACATGTCCACACGCTCGAAGCGTTCGCCCTCTATTGCATCTTTGAGGTTTTGTTTTGTATCGGGCAAAATATTGTCTTTTAGTAACTTGTACCAAACCTTTGCATGAATCTTTTCGTTTAATGCGGTAGCTTCAAAAAATTTTGCTACCTCAGTAAGCCCTTCGTCTCTTGCTGTGTCTGCAAAATAGCTGTATCTGTTTCTTGCTTGCGATTCGCCAGAAAATGCAGCACGCAAATTGGCCTCGGTTTTTGTGCCTTTCAACTGCTTTTCCATATCATATATTCCTTTCACAAACGAGATTTCCAATACTATACCACAATTTTTTATAATCGCATACATATTACTATTTAGAAATCTGCGGAAATAAAAACGTCGCAAAATGCGACGTTTTACAATGTAAGGAAATTGTTCCACATAACATGACATGGAGATTACTCTAATAGCACAGCAGAAACACCACGTTCACGTAGCCCGTGAAAGGCATTTAAAAAATCTGCCCCTTGGTACGAAGATATAAAAACAAAAGCAAGCTCTTTGTCCATAAGCTGGTTTACCCAATCGGCCATGGGGGCGTATTTTATCCCCACGTTTACACGGGCAAGCCGCTCGTAAATAGCATACAATTGACCTGCTCCTGTACCCACATGGGGTTTTTCTTGAATGTAGGAAAATTGCTTCGCAATTTTGGCTTGCGCGTTTTGTTTTCCGTCGCAAGACATATGTAGCCCCACCCCCGCGCCAAGGTTAATAAGCCGTGTCGCTATGGTTGCGCACAGGCGAATATTTTCTTCATGAAGTTCTGTGGGTGCGTCCATATCTTCTAAATTAAGTACAAGTACTAGGCGCAAAGCGGCGGTAGGCGCGTGAATGTTCACCATAAGCTGGCCTGCTACGGCAGAGGCTCTAAAATTTACCGCCTTTAGTGGGTCGGTGGGCTGGTACTCCCGTAAGCCGCGAAACTCAAATGGGTCGGGGTTAATTATACGATTGGACAAAATAGCGGCATCAAGCTGTTTAAATAGCAGGTTGATTTGTGGGCAATTTTCCAAAAGTTTAGGGAAAACCAGCAGTTCGCCTTTTTGCCGAAATTCCTTGGTATAGTCCCTCGTGTGAAGCAAATTGCTGATGATGAGGCTTGCGCTGTGTAAATTGTATACTCCACGCCTATTGCAAATAAAATATTTCCTGCGGCGCATGGCGGTGTAGCCCATGATTGCAAATAGGCTGTTACGCGCACCATCGGAAACGGGCATGTTTTCGTCGTCCAAAAATGTAAAGCGGCTGAACAGCGGCAATTTAGCAAATACCCACGGCAGTGGCAGAAATTTTTTATTCGACAACTCTTCCCGCAAAAAAACCCTATCGCCCTCGAAGGCTTCCTTTGTAGAAAATCGAATGGTGTAGTTCAGCCCCTTATCCCACAGCCGCCTATATAGCAACCCCTGCAATAGTAAAAGACCAAGCAGTACCCCACCTAGAATAATTAAAAGCAATCAAACCCACTCCCCATGCTAAGTTTTTGTCAAACTTTTTCCCAAAAAGTTTGCGGGTTTGGGCAGAGCCCAAGGTTTTGATTTTGTTTGACCCTATTTCGCTTTCCACACTTCCGTAGGCGCAGTCACACCTGCAATGATTTCTTCCAACGCTGATTCTGCCGCAAGCCGCCTGTTAATTATGCCGCCCTTTAGCATAAGCCGATGTGTGAACACATAGGGCAAAAGCAAGCGAACATCATCGGGGGTAACAAACTCACGACTTTCCATAGCCGCGTATGCCGCCGCTACCCGTGCCAATGCCTGTACCCCGCGAGTGCTTACGCCAAGCGCGATTGCATCGTGGTCGCGTGTGGCTTCCGCAAGGTCTACCATGTAGCCATACACATCATCGTGGATGAATATTTTTTCTACGCTTTCTGAAAACGTCGCAAAATGCGACAAATTACAAACGGGCGAAAGGGCGGCTAAAGGGTTGGCGTTTTGGCCGCGTTTTACAATATCCACTGTTTCGGCGCGTTCGGGATAGCCCAAGGAAAGTTGTAGCAAAAAGCGGTCAAGCTGCGCCTCGGGCAAAGGGAAAGTGCCTTGCGTTTCAATTGGGTTTTGTGTGGCTATTACGAAGTATGGTTTTTCCAACGGATAGGTTGTGCCGTCTACGGAAATTTGCCGCTCTTCCATGGCCTCTAATAGCCCCGATTGGGTGCGTGGCGTGGCACGGTTGATTTCATCTGCAAGAACAATGTTTGCGAACAAACTGCCCTTGCGAAATGTGAACTCTCCGCTTTTTGGGCTGTAGAAATTAATGCCTGTAAGCTCGCTTGGTAATAAATCGGGCGTAAATTGGATTCGCGAAAACGATAAATCAAAAGACCGCGCAAGTGCCTTCGCCAGCATGGTTTTTCCTGTGCCTGGTACGTCTTCCAAAAGCACATGGCCGCCCGCGAAAAATGCCGCCAGAACGAGTTTGATTTCCTTCGTTTTGCCTGTGATTACCTTTTCCATATTGGCGATAATACCAGCGGTGATGCTTGCAACGCTGGTGTTTTCCAACAGTTTTTTACCATCCGCTAAAGCGACAGATTCTTGATGAAAGCTGGTCGCCTGCGTTCCTTTCTCCAAATCTTTCATTCTTTCCCTCCGTAGCGTACCCCTTCGTACAATGCCGTAAGTTCATCAATGTCATCAAAGGGGCGTATTTTTTCTGCAATTATTTCAGTGGTGTCAGATGCTTCTATTTTTACGCCGTCTTTGATGTGGCGGTTTACTTTTTTTGCATATGCTCGGCGTATTGCATTTCGGGAATGTTTTTTTCTGCGCGGCAAAAATGCTCGCAAGTCGCTGAAAAAGCTACCGTGCAAGGCTTCGGTTTCATCTGCATTCTTGCCCAATGCCCTTCCCTTTTTCCGCTGGAAAAAACGCTTATAAAAGAAGTAAAGCATTAATGCGAGAAATGCCAATGCAGCCGCCCATAAAAGTAGCATTTCAGAGTAAAAAAAGGGCATAGCATCCAATTCAACTCTATGTTCTGCCATGATTTCAAGAAGACCGCGCCCATGATAAATCACATATTCTGCATCGGGCGGAATTTCCCAATCGGGTCGTGTAAGTTCAAATTCTGGAGTCGGCACATACTGAATAGCACCTGGCACATTGCCCAACTGCCGCCGCAATGGCCACAGTAGCCACCCCACAGCCCGCGTCAAAGCCCGTCCCACAGGGAAAACAGCCCCAACAAAGCCCACAACAACAAGCCCTGCTACATACACGACTATCATCTTATTGTTAAAAGCCAACACCCGTTGCGCAGGTTGATTATACTGCTCTACAGAGCGTAAAACCTTCAACCGATAATCCACATTATCCATGTGGGTATGTATGATAAAAGCCCCCACCACCACAAAATTGACCACAATCATAACCTGCGCACTTTCCGCATCAACGCTAAGAATATCCAAAAAAAGAAACAGCGCGATATGCAAAAGTACCACAGGGAAAAACCTATTAAGCCCCTGCGCTCTCCTTGTCCGCACAATAAAAGACCATATTCCGCCAACAATCACAAAGCCAAGCACAAAATGCCACATATACTCGTCCGCAAGAAAGAAAACCGCCCCCACCGAAACAAGCACATGAAGCAAAATAAAGGGCAAAATCCCCTTCACCCATCGCCGAATACAATAAAACAGTGCGAAGGGTATCAATAAAGCCCAAAAGTAGTACTCTACCTCTCCATAGACGACAAAAAAGCCCGCCCATACTACATTGGCAAGCATAAGAAAAACTACAAGATTGGCCAGCAGTTGCTTCGCAGTTGTTCTGTATTCGCTCGTAGCGTTCATTTGTTAAAAAAGTCTGTGCAAAATGTGGCCGCACTTTCGATATAGTTAAGCGTGTCATCGTAAGTAGTAAATTTATACGCACGGGGTGCTTCAATCCGAGCATCTTTAAACTCTACGTGCAAGATATTTTCTTGCAAATCACGTACTTCTTCGGCAGTCACAAGCCCTGGTATTCCTACAGGCACGGCCTTCGCAAGTAAAGCCATTATTTCGGTAGTAGCGGGAAACTCCAAAAAAAGCCGCGTGTGAATTTCCTTTAAATCTGCATAGTACTCGCTCGCGTAGCCCTTTGCGGCCTCTTCGGGGTATTTTGCGCGAAAAGTGTCCCAAAGCGTGCGATTGTTGTGAATATCCGTAAGCACATGAGCGGCATACCCCTGTACAAATGCATGAACAATGGCATTTTCGTTAGAAGTTGACGTGAAGCAATTGGCTTCAACCCAGCAATTTTCACCTGTATAAGTAGAGTGTGTAGCCAAGAAATTCCGCACGCATTTTACCCAGCCGCCATTGTCGGTAACTTGCCCCCATTTTTCATCGCTAACAGGGCAAAGATGAGAAATTTTTTTTGCCGCACCAATGCCTGCCATTCCTGCGCCGACATAGCCTTTGCGATAATGCACTGCATCGGGCGCAAGTGAGCCAAGCAAAAATGCCGCCGCATGGTTCTCATCTAAATTCTGTAGTTTCTCCAGCACGCGCCAAGCTACGCACAGATGTGTAAACGGAAAAGCCATTCTACATTCCACCTTATTTTCTGATATAATTGTGTTGAGGTGATGATGTGTTCGATGATGGTATTATTTTCGCCCGAGCAGGTGATGGCTATTTCTACCCAGGAAGAATTGGCGAAGCTAATGAAAGTCATGTTGAGGTACTTTTCTTGGACGGCAACACCGCCACTGTGCAAAAAGAGGATATTGTTTCATTTGAACACGCAATAAGCACCTTCGCACTTCAAGCAAATTGGAAAAACGGTGGCACTTTTTACCCTGGTAAAATTGAAGGCCAAAATCCTATGGTAATGAAGTACGATGATGGTGATGTAGAAAATATAGAATTGCGCCAACTACGTGGTGCAAGCCCCGATAATCCACCTGCGTCAAACCGTGGTTGTCTGTCTATTATCGGTTCAATATTCGATACTCTCGACGCTATAGGTTTTGTAATAGGCGTGATTGTTGGGATTGTTGTAATAATATTGTTTGTAATCGGCTTTTTTCTAGGGTTATTTGGAGGCTGAGAGAGGGAGTGTTAAAATGCCACACACAGCATTATACCGCAAAATAAGGCCGCGTGCATTCCGAGAAATTTTGGGACAGCCCCATATTGTGCGTGCGCTTTTAAGCCAGCTTACAACAGGGCAGGTAAGCCATGCGTATTTATTTTGCGGCACACGCGGCACAGGCAAAACATCGGCGGCAAAAATTTTTGCGCGGGCGGTAAACTGCCTTTCCCCCGAAGATGGCGAGCCATGCAATACCTGCGAAATGTGCGCGGCCATTTTGGCAGAGCGATGTTTAGATGTAGCAGAAATTGATGCCGCCTCCAACAATGGTGTAGATAATATCCGCGACCTGCGTGAAGAAGTACGCTTTTTGCCTACATCGGGACGGTACAAAGTTTACATTGTGGACGAGGTTCATATGCTCTCTGGTGCGGCATTTAATGCCCTTTTAAAAACTTTAGAAGAGCCGCCTCCCCATGTGGTTTTTATTTTGGCGACTACAGACCCGCAAAAAATCCCCGCCACAATTTTGTCACGTTGCCAGCGTTACGATTTTCGCAGAATTTCTTCCGAGCAAATGACGGGAGCTTTGGCGGGATACTTAGAAAAAGAAGGCGTTGCCTTTGAAGCGGGCGCGCTGGATTATATTGCGTACCACTCCGACGGGGCTATGCGTGACGCGCTTAGCTTGCTAGACCAATGCCTAAGCCTTTCGGACGGTGGGCTTACTTTAGCAAAAGTACGCGATTTGCTTGGTGCGGTAGACAGAGAGCGGCTTTATGAATTTACCGACGCACTTACCGCCTGCGATACGGCGCGCATTATGGAGATAATCGACACAGCCATGGCAGATGGCCGCGATGTAATGCAGTTTGCCGCAGACCTCGTGCGCCATTTTCGGGACGTGCTTGTGGCGGGGCTTACAAAAGGCGGTGAATTTTCCGCCGCCGAAGTTACAAAGCTTGTCGCGCAAGCAAAGAAAGTGCCTGTCGATACCTTGATGCGATATATCAGCGCGTTTTCCGAAATATTGCGCGAGATGAAGTTCGCGCCGCATATGCGTACCGCCTTTGAAGTATGCGCCCTTAAAATATGTATGCCCGTCGCTACTGTGGCGGCAGTGTCCCCTCAAAAAGGAAGCATCTCCACGCCTATGGCCGCGCCGCAAGCCCCGTTGCCGCCCCAAGTGCTTGCACAGACTGCCCCGCCTGTCTCACCTGCAAAATCGCCCGATGTGGCAGTTTTGGCAAAAACATCTGCACCGTCGGGGGCGGACTCTAATATTCTTGCAAATTGGCCACAGTTTTGCAAAAAGCTACCCCCATCCATTCGCTTTATTTGTGCAAAGGCAAGGGTTGAAGAAATTAATGGGATGCTGAAAATTTCTTGTGATAACGAAGCATCTCGCGCACTTCTCGAAGGTAAAACAATGACGATTCGCGAAGCCCTTGCAGATTTTTTTTCGCTAGAAACACCGCCAAACCTTGCCATAGAAGTGTCGGAAGCGTACAGTAAATCCGCAGAAGTTACACAAGCAAGTGCATCGCAGTCACAAGTAAGTACACTGCCTGCCGCAGAACCAGAGCCAACAATCCCAGCAGATTGGGCAAGTTTTGCACAAGAAGTAGTAGGCGGCGAGGATTTTTAGGAAGAGAG
>Ga0123355_10005527_pt1 | contig 18550 bp, 15 predicted proteins | sample TergutEmb28metaG_3_FD_89872 | JGI IMG/M metagenome (GOLD analysis project Ga0123355, IMG submission 89872) | Embiratermes neotenicus P1 segment gut microbial communities from Petit-Saut dam, French Guiana - Emb289 P1 | ecosystem: Host-associated > Arthropoda: Insects > Digestive system > Gut ... | reverse complement strand
TGTACCCCCCATGAGCGGGCTCTGCTTTGAGCAGGACACTTTGTATCTACACCATAGTGGGTATATAAGTGAAAAATTGTACCCTCCATCTACCGGTTGGCCTAAATTAGATGTTTCCAGAAACAATTAAAATTATCTCAAAGTATAGTCCAATTATATACGTATTGTTATCTATTTTTATTCTTTGTTCTATTTCAACCTCGCACGTCTGCTTGTGTTTTTGTCCACTGAATTCAGAACTGCACAGCCAGCTACCGAAATCTCAGCTCTGTGTTCATGGTTCTACACGTTTTAATTTCTAGTTCAAATATGGTTAAACTAAATTCGAGATAATATCTACTCTCCTGTGTTCTGTCTTACGGTATTAAAATAGTATACACTTTAATTCAAAACGAAAAATATTTACGATTATAATTAATTCTTATTTAATGGCTTTGCGTTTTAGTTGTGTTAAAAAAAAAAAAAGGATTCCTGTTCACACGCGTGTTATCTGCACGTCACAAATTTCATTTAAATCAGCATTCCCACGCGTTATTAACAAAATGCAACACGAGATCTTCGCTCTTCTAGGATGTTACGTAACGTAGATCGGTCGGTAGTTACCAAACTTTCGGCAGAACCTATAGGTTTCATCTTCAGGATTCAAGCAGTCTCGCTGGTAACCGATCTACCATGCGTAACACGCAGATTTCATTTGCACCACGGCGGAAGCCTGAAGTCACCCAAGACGTAACACGCATGCCTCAGACAAATTGATTTCACATAACTAGTTACCGTGGAAAATGAGGACAAATGTTATACCTTATCTGAGTCTTCAAACGTGCAAGTATTAAGTAAATGATGGTGGACTGGTTTTTGCCACCTTCACTCTTCGTTGTAAGTAGTGGGCCTGCTTCAAGTCACCCAGCAGCCAAAGTGCCACTTGTAGAATACCATACAAACAAATGAGACGTTAAGCTTCTTCATAGGCCAAAAGAAGAGTTTTTGCAGTAAGTAAACAGCACACAAAGGCAACTTGTCAATTCTACATTGCTACAGCTTCCAAGTACCTTTATTTATTTATTTATTTTTTTTTGAGAATTGTTGTTACACGCCGAGTTTGCGTAATTTATACGCTGTGGGCTCGATCCATGACGCGACTGCAGGAGGTGCAGTCAGTGTGCCCAAGTTAGGCAAGTCAATGATACTGGCGATTCCAGTACGTATGGTCTGGCAGACTATTTTACTGCTGGGTGTTTTTGTTATACGCCCACATGAAAGTTTTCAAAGCGTTATACTCATTTCTACTACATATATAGTCTATGCTTCTGGGACAAGGACTCCAGTCCAGAAGGTTGCGAAACCTTTACGAAAGTCGGTCATGACTGTTGATATATCCATACCTGACCAACAGGTTGAAGCTGACATTTCCATCACTATAAGGTGGACATATCTATCCAACGACATTGGTAAGGTCGTTTTTGAGAAGCTAATTTTCATTCAGCCGATCGTAGTGGCTGTGCGGTCTAAGACGTAAGTTTGCAGCCGCTGAACTGATGGGTTCGCGGGTTCGCATCTCGCTGAAACCTTGGTTGTTCGTCTCTTGTTAGGCGCGTTCGCAGAATTGCGAAAAGCGACTATTAGCATCATCATGTCTGTCCGTCTGTCTGCATGTCTCTCTGTCTGTCTGCCCGCATTGACCATAACTAATGAAAATGCCATAATAGACATTACTGTTTTATTGGTTTAGAGTATTATGCTTTTTAAAAATATCTAGGCATCTTAATCACAAATTAAGAAACCTGTGTGTTGACACTAGCTGCATGAATGCTGTAATAGGCCTATAATACGAATTACTTTTGTAATCTATTACATTTTTGGTAAATTTTAAATTTTGGTGTAAAGCTCCCTGAAGATGGCGCCAGTGACACCGAAACATGTGGGAGCCATATAAGACTATACAGGGTGAGTATAAATTATCGGAAGATTTTGCAAAACCATAGTTTCACAAATATTGAACAGAAATACATGGTGCTACTACCATTTGAAAGGAGAATGTTTGCAGTTTCATAATGATCTTAAATGCTAGATTGGAATGTGTGGAGTGTGTATACTTGTCTAACACAACTATATGATGGTAGAGATATGTATAATTGATTTAATGTGTTTGACTGAGGATCTCTTTTAGCTTACATTGAATTTATAACACATCGGGACTATGTTCTATGAAGTATTAAATTAAATATAATATATAATAATAATTATAATAAACCTTATGACCTTAAATGCATTCGATGTGCGCCCTCGTGTGACACGGCAGATGCCCAGGCGATACTCCCATTCCCGCCAAACCCTATCAAGCATGTCTTATGTGACGTTCCAAATTGCGGTGTTGATGTGCTCTCACAGTTCTGGTTGTGTCTTTGGAAGTGGTGAGACGTAAACATAGTCCTTGACGAAACCCCACAGGAAGAAATAACACACTGTCAAGTCTGGTGACCGGGGTGGCCAGGTGCAGAAGGTATTGTCTGTGTCCGCTGCACGACCAACCCATCGACCTGACAGGTGTTCATTTAGGTACTCCCGGACCTCCTTATGCCAACGTGGTGGGGCCCCATCTTGTTGGTAAATGTTGTACTCCTGTACCTCCTCATCCGCGAGTTGTGGCATTAACCAGTTTTGCAAAATCCTCCGATAATTTATACGCACCCTGTACTTTCATGTGTCAATTTTACTTTCGTCGGTGTCATTAATGAAGAATGTAATCAAGATGCACGGAACAAACACATTAAATCAATCTGAAAAATGTAGCCACTGAAGAAATGTGAGTCGTGTTTGGCTGAGGAGTTGTCGTTTATCTTCTGGGTTGATTTGCTAAGAGAAGTATTTGTTCCCTTTAAGAACCCAACTAACAGTAAATACAGAATCTCGCTGACATAATTTAATCATAGTCCAATTTTGACGTAAACGCCAACAGCGCAACGAGTCGAACCTCTGGAATGTAGATCACCTTGCAAGCACACAGTCGAAACAGGAGTACAATAAACTATAATAAGAAACTGATTGTAATAGAACAGTTACGTGACAATTGACAATTCCTTGGCATTCTATTGGTAATGTAAATTCTGTTTTTAGCTAGCTTCGTTACAACGCGTGGCTCCTGCGTGTGCGGATGGACTAAACGTAAACAGGAAAGTTCCTAATTGTGTATCTGTTATTCGTGCACAGTTAACAGATATGCGAATCGGCGGACGAAGTCTTCCACTCAGGATTTTGGAAATAATCCAAGTTTTAAAATAGTACGCAATGTGAACACCAAAAATTAAAACGGCTTAATATGTCCGTCTATCCTCAGTACATAAACTTGTAACGACTTCCTCAGCAGAGCTCTTGAAATATTCCTAATCATGGCTTCAACGTAGAATGTAAGTAAATTTTCTAGCTGCCTTGCCTTAAAAATGTCCTGGCAGCTCATATACCTACGGTCTTTTATTTGACAGATATCGAGAATGTGAAGGGTCCGAGGATGTACCCAACCACTCATCCCCTCTCAGCACCAACATCTGAAATTTTAATCTACATGTTGCTCTGACGAGGGTAGAAACCTGGGAACCTTCCAAAGAGCAATGCTGTATTGGAAAGCGGGGAGAGCTGGATAGAAAATTGTTTAAACATTCTTGTTTTTAAAAGGCTGTGCCGTGGCTCAGGTTAACAATGATTGGCAAAGGCCGCAGACACGATAGTTCACGGCCTAATTTGAGTGTCTATCATTCAATGCTAGGAAGCGGTCTAGATTCGAACTCGCGACCTATCGAATAGGAAGCAAAATCAATACTGACTCGACAGCTACTTTCGATTTTGCTCACCTGAAAGAGTGTTGTTTAAATAAAGTAAAAATGGATAAATTTGGTGACCAGCCTAATTACTTACTCGGAATTTGTGATTCCTGTGCTGTGATTCGTTTCACCGAGAACAATTTCAGGAAGTACGTACCTGCCTTTGGTCGCCTCCTGCCCGTACTGCTTCTTCTACCACATTGAACATCAAGGTCAGTAATGATGAGAAGTACAAAGAAGAGACAAATGTTTCTTTTCACTGTAAGCACTCATCTGGTTACAACGGCTGAATATATGACATATCCATTATTGAAACTACGCACTTGTATTTTTAAATAAAGATGAAATTACTGAAGCAATGTTCAGCGGCTCCAGAACAAGCTTCTCTCGTCCCGCACGATTTCCTCAATGTTCTATCGCTACTTCTAAAGGCGAAATGTTGAGCTGAATTGTCACACGGGCATCTCGGCATAGAATTTATGCATTTGTGTCAAGGGTCGATCCAGATAACGCGTTTTAAAAGTCTCGGCATCTCTTTGTAACATATCAGTGCAATGCTCCAATACCACCTTTATACACTTGTTTTTATCTTATTTAGACACAGGCTGTGTCTTCCTGCGCCTTCTGTCTTTCATTGTTAACATATAAATCATTTAGTGCTAGTGACGTTAGGGGATAGCTCGTTATTTGGTAAATGCATCGTCAACACCGTTGGAGGTCGTATATAGAACAAATTGGTATGAACATATTCCAAGAATAGACTTGGATCTTCCAACTTATACACTCCTACACTACAAATTCAAAGGAAGACAAAATAATGGAAGGCCCATTTATGATCTTGGGAGTCGGAAATAAGTTAAGTAGCCGAGTCCAAGAAATTCCTGTCCATGATGCAATTCACCCCATAATTACGGAAATCGTTTTATATTCCTTCATTGTTTTTATGGCTCGACAGGCTCTAGTGGGCCAGGATATCCCCATTTTCGAGGCTTTACAATCATCCTCAGACACACCACACCCGGTAGGACTCCTCCGAACGAGTTATCAGCTCGTCGCAGAGGCCGCTACCTGCACAAACACAAACAAAAAACACAACAGACGAAAATCCATTCCATCAGCGGAATTCGAACCCGCGATCTCAGGCATCATACCTACGCCCTAGACCGCACGGCCACCGGGATCGGCAATTTTCTATCTCACTCTTAACAGTCGACGGTCTTATAAGGTAAATACTAGGTTATCCACAATATTAGGTAGTTAATCAAACCCCCATGTCATGGTGCTCTAACAATTTGACACTGAATTCTGCTTGCAGAATTTATTTATGGGTTACCTATGATCCTCGGACTAAACATGGTTTACGTCCCTAAAGAGCACGTAACATTAACAACCGTATTAAAACGCTGTGTGTTTTCTGAGAAGAGACGCTGAATTTTCGTGTACTATTTAAATAAACGTCATACCTTACCCTGTTAAAAATTAGCCTTCTGCTTAATTACGCACCGCTCCGTGACGATCCAACAATTAAGCACAACACAAGGATGGCACTCAGGACCGCACGTCTAAGCATAATCTGCAGTCTAACTTAGTACCACGCATACCCTTAGGTCTACCTAGAAGACAGTTCAAGGTCTGCCAAATGAATTTGCATGAAATGTTATGCTTTGGTAAGGGCACAACATTAAAGTTACCCCTACACACGCCTTGAAGGCATGCAGGGGGTGGAGGCGTACCTTCACTAATTCTTAACCTTGGTACTAGAAAGAGATGAGTGGTCAGCCTTGCGCTGCAGCCGCTTTACCCATTGAGTAGGAGGCTGGGAGGGCCCCAGAGCCAGTCTGGACGTTTCGGAGAACTGACAAATTTCTTGCTCTTGCTGTGATTCGAAACACTGATGATCAGCGTGTGGCCTAGTCGCTGTGCTGTTTATGGAATCTTACCAAAAATTTTGATAGATTTCAGTTGCTTTTAAATGTGTATAAAGTATCAGAAACTTTACATAAAGACTTGCTCTCATCGGTAGCGAAACTCGCTACGTATTTATGGCAAGGATTTTTTTTTTTTGGCGAAAACTGTGGAGAAAAATAAAGCACAAGATTCGCGCAAAGCAGAAATCTTCCGATAATCTTGACTGTGTCTTTCTTGTTGTCTGTATTATGACCGAGCTACCCCTCTCAGGTAAAGCTGCCCCACATTGCGTTCGCGTTTCCACCCCGGAAATGCACAAAACATATGCATAACCCTGTGATCAGTATAGCGTTCCCATAGCACTTTTAATGAAAACCGGGACATTTTAAGAATCTCTATTCAAAATCTGGTACATATGAGGAAAGTAAAAAGGAGACACGTTTTAAAAATCAGATTTCCCACAGACGAGCTGCCACTCACACATATGAACCTGATTTAAGACGACTACATAAAATCCTTTTGCAAATGTGTATTCATGACGTGTATTCTGATCAACAATAAACGGATCCAAAAATGACGTGCATTTACAGAGTGATATTAAATGGCATTAGGAATGCAGACCGTGTTACACATCGAAAAGTTGCACGTTGTCTGTGGAAGATTTACAAAATTTGCTGTGTATCGACACTCACGTGTTACAATTTCACAACACTGCCAATATTACCAAGCAAACGCAAGCAAATGTCTTATCGATTTGCACCAAAATACTCAAGAAACTAAAGATAACGAACATTGAAACCGCTAACCAACTGTGCAGGATACGGACAAATTTCATCATCGCTTCAAAGATCTGCCAAATAAAAAATCACGACATGTGGGCGTCCCGAAAAAAGTTCTCGGGACACTGGGACTTTTTTTAAAAAAAAGGTACAGTACTGGCAAAAGGGGGAGGGGGACGGACGGACCCTAAATCATTGACCTTGGTTTATTTTACGTAACCACCTGAAGGAGGCTCCGAAAAGAACATAAATGTTGGGTCAACGTGTGAGTATTAAAGAAGTGACTGACAAAGTTGCACTGGACTGTTCAAGAAGGAAATTTCTTGTCTTTACAGAAAGGCGCAAGGGAAAATAAATTTCACACACACACACACACACACACACATATATATATATATATAGTATATATACATCAAGTACACACACATCCCCCCCCCCGCCCAGAATATGCCAAATTCAATTAACGTTTTCACAAAAGGCATATTAACCAAACCGAACACGATGTAGTGGTAAGGAAAATAATAAATTAATAAACGGTAAAGATAAAGGTAAAGGTAAAGCTCCTGTGCTTTATTAACCACCGTGTATGACGATGTATGTGGGAGTGAAAGTAAAGCTATACACGTTCTTACCCTACGGCACTAGAAGGAGGTAAAACTATAGCTTCAAGACACGGTCGCTGTATTCCCGGTGATAGAGGCCGAATTGGAAAAGAGACTGTGTGGACCACAAGGCCGGTCCGGTCGCCGTGGTGAAGGAAAAATGTCTGTCCCTGCCATGAATCGAACCCCAACTTCCTTTATGTGTTGCGCGTAACCTAGTCACTTACTGTGCCAAGCTACTTGCACCTACACGTAACATCTAACATATATTATTTGTAGTAATGGACGTCCGTAAAAGTACATGACAGGATTCATGAATTTTGCTCACGACTTCTCGTATTAAAAACACTGAACGCAAGAAAGCCGATGTAACTGTTGACCACAAAAGTCATGACCCCGTCAGAAACTTCAAGTGTTCGTAGTTAACTCATACAGCAAATAAATTATTTCATACGCTTTCCTTTCAAAAAAAGTATTTATCTGTATAAGCAAGCCTATCAAATCGGCAAATCTGCATCTGGAAAAATCGTTTGAATGCCAATAGACTGCTTGAAACTACTTTGTATTGAAAAAATATAGAAAAAGTATACAATTAGTGAATATCAACAATCCATAATTTACAAAATCCACAATTGGGCTAGGCCTGATCTTATTCTTCTGTCCAGAAATCCTATGTCCGAAGAGTATTGATGACATTGGCGCACCCAACGAGGAGGGAGTGGGGCTGCCGGGCTGTACCCCCACACCCCTCAAAACGAAATTAAAAAAAACACACAAATTTTGTAGACACGATGATATCAAACCTCTTACGTGATTTACACTTCAGCATAAAGTAGTCACTGAAGTCGGCTGATGACTCGTACATTGACATTTTGAAAAATATAATGAAAACATTTGAATGTGCATTTTTTCTTTTTCGTTTAGTTTTAGTTTTCTCTCTAACTTAACTAGATGTTGGCTCCGAGAATTTGAAATGTGATTAGATGAGCATATGGTTTGGTTCTTACGCAGTCGAAATTCCAGGTAGGTCCTTTATTTGGTGATTGTGCAGCGAGCTTAAGCGAATTTCCTAATTATATTTCCAATTCAAGAATAAGGCAAAATAAAAAGTAGATGGTTGTAACATGAAGGACTACGGCTTAGCTTATAGACAGACCCTACCTGGCACGCAGCCTTACTGCCGCCTAGTGTTCGAATGACAGAAGTATGTCATAAATTTGCAGTCTACGCCTATGATTAAACTAGCGGCAATTTTGTCCGTTTGAAAGCTTTCGGTTGTAAAACCTTTTTGAATAAGATAGTGTGTTCATTAACGAAGTTACGAAGAAATGATTTTATTTTCCATTGTCGGTGAGGATTTCAGGTGCAATTCCATATTTGAAAGTTTGTATATCTTGCGAGATTTTAAATTGTGGGTCTTCCTGAATGCAACAATGTTATATTGGACGAGGAACTAGAAAATGTGGTGTCAAAGTTACGGTAATGAAACAGCTTCAAGAATTCCACCAACATCTGCGACTGATGCCCTTGGTCAATGTGATAAATATTTTTATCCGAATATCTTCTTTCTGCTAAACATATTCGCATCTCTACCGATAACGACAAATACCAGCGACAGATCGTTTCCTACATTGCGGCGAATAAAAACATACCTGCGAAACGCAATTGGACGAGACTGGCTTAATGGACTGACCCTTCTCATTATTCACAGGAAAACTAAAGTCAGTCCAAAACATTTCTTAGGGGAACTTAAAAAACCGAGAATATTAGGCCTTGCAATGTTGTGTTATAGTTACATTTATGGTATGATTTTCGTGACATAGTTTTTTTAAAATCAAACATAAATTACATATAGCCTCAAGGTCCCCCCCCTCCCCCCCAACCAAAAAAAAATTCTGGGTGCGCCTGTGTTTGATGCAGCTTGATTTGCAAACTAGGATTCAGTGTTCACATGAGAGTATGCAAAACATTACAATTCAGTGCAATTAAACATACACACGCGCGTAAATAAATAAGTTTTATGTCGATTTCTTTCTGTGTGTCTACAGCAAATGCCAAGTGTTTCGCTACCCATGCAACTACCGGTGCAACCGACAAAAACACTCGCGCACACACAGAATCTCACAGAAGCGACAGCTACTATCGGCAAGTTCCGGCTGTGGAATGCAGCGCAGTCCAATATGGCGGCTGACTCGGGAATGGATACGTGTCCATCCCCAGAAACACCAGATTCTAGGAAAAGACCCTTGGACAGTGAAGTTGAAAATGGAATGACAAAAAAATCACATTACGGAGGAGGTAAAGAAGTTTTACTTTAGCCGATTTAACTGTATTTACATGTATTTAAGCCAAACATAAGTGAACCCCGTAAGACATTTAGATTTTAGGTGGTACATACGAGAAATTATGCGCAAACTAGGTTGTTTTTTCACGGTTAACTTTTATTTTAACAACGAATTTCAGCGTAGGATGAAAATTAATATACTTTTTTAATAGTCTTATAATATGACATTTTCCTGGTATGTGTGTATTGGTCTTCGAATATAGTGGTTGCGGGGTGACTTGCATTTCATTGTAATAATATTACGATTTTTTTTAGCAGTATATGTTGATGTGCTATGTAGTGGTTCGTGAAAAACTGTTCATACTTATGTACTTATGAACATCCAGTGTCTGCGGTTATTTAAGCTTGTTAAAAATGCTGAAGAGTACAAGATCGTGACCTTGTACCGACGACATAAAGTTAAATACCACATCAATTTTTCAAATATTACAGAGTTACATTTTGCAGAATAATTTATAATTTTCCCGTTAATTATGGTAATTTTAGAGACATTAAATATTTTGTGGAAGAACTGGACAACATGTGTTGTGTGTGACATATCAGGAGCACCCGTGGGTTTGGAGTTGAATGTGTGACACCTGCTTGTATTTAATGACAGTTTTATGTCAACATCAGACCAAGAGTTTGCCGTTATATTAATTCCTGTGCAGTAAAACTACACTGAGGATGACATTTCAGATATATCTCTTATTCATTGTTAATACAAATGGGGAAATGTTGAAAGTCATTAGTTTCACAACTTATATACTTTATTAACTTCTGGTAAGGGACATTCAATAAATAACGTTAAATGGAGCAGACATGTAGGATGCATAAGGAAATATGAAATACAAACTTTAGGTTGGAAATTATGGAACAAAACCACATGGGTCATTGGAAGACACGATTGAGTGGGTGAAGCTTTGTCTGTTGTCTCTTTTGTAACTGTCATTAGACAGCCTTTTACCTTTGAGTTTGTCATGTACATGAATATTTTGGATCAATGCATTTGATTTCTTTCTGATGTACAATGAAAGGGGTTTTTCCTTTTTGTTGCACTGTGAATAACTTTCTGATTATACCTTTCTTGTTGCATATTAATTAATATAATTAGATCATAGAACTTGTTGTTACTGATGACTGTTTTAACGTGTTCTCAGCAGGAGATGGAATGTACCACTTCAAGATGCTGGTGCCAAGTGTTGCAGCGGGAGCTATCATAGGGAAAGGTGGTGATACAATAGCGCAGCTTCAGAAGGACACAGGGGCTCGTGTAAAAATGTCTAAAGCTAATGACTTTTATCCAGGTATTTTATATTTGGTGTAATGCACTACTGAATTTGGGCGGGTATGGGGTTTCTACAACAGAATTATTAAAGGTGTCATGCTGCATTTTGAAGTTTGATTTTACTTTGCTAGGTACATCTGAGAGAGTTTGTCTGATAACAGGAAGTGTGGATGCTATAATGGCAGTTCTGACATTCATCATGGAGAAAATCAGAGAGAAACCAGACATAAATGCAAAACAAGCAATAGACTTTGACAATAAAACTTCAGCTGATCGAGATAAACAAGTAGGTTTGAAACAATTTTGTATTCTTTGAATATGGATCATGATACACTGAAGTTTTGGTGACTGGCAGTAGTTATAAGTACCATCTTCAACATATGCATTTTTAAAATATCGTGATATCTGGGCTTTGATGCCAGGTAGATTGGCAGATAATTGCAAGTTTTCATGGTGCTCACTGTGAAGATTACTGTATTCTGTGATGTAATGCCACGTAATTTGGTAGACAACTTATTTACCTGCCCACATGGTGTCATTCCAGAAGACAAGAATCTTTGTTGTGACAGCTGTGCTAACCAGAAACCTGCATTTTTGTTCTTGTTATATGTCATCGGTTAGTGAAGTATAATGCACATATTATTTGCCGATTTTTTGTAAACCCCTTATTCCTTAGAAATTGAAATTTTTTTTTGTTCCCCTGGGAGTGAGAACAGCGTTGATCCTTGTATAATCCCAGCTGTTCATAACTACATGACTGTTGTAATTGTATACATTTAAATGGACAAAATTCTTACGCCAGAATTTTGTAGGCTTGTTATAATAAATCTGGCTTATTGTTTCAAAGCAGTACTGTGCTATTTTAGTGAATATAGTGCTATTTTAGTGAATATATATATCTTAGCATCATATTTATAGCAACACGTTAATCAGATACAGAAATGTGAAGAATAAGAGAGCTTATAAAAAAAGTGACCTCTTGTGCAGGTTAAAATTCTGGTCCCTAACAGCACAGCAGGGATGATTATTGGAAAGGGTGGCAACTTCATAAAGCAGATGAAAGAGGAGAGTGGCTCATACATTCAGATCTCACAAAAAGCCAAAGACCAGACTCTACAAGAGAGATGCATTACTGTTATTGGTAAGTCAGTTTTATGGATCTGACTTAGTGTAACTGATATTCATGAGTTTTATATCTGATCAAGCACACAGAGAAGCTAGATTACAAGACTGGAAATGGGACTGAAGAGTTAATTGAAAACAAGGCAGTATGTGAAAAATTTGCATGAGTTGTTTAAAACATTTTACAATTTTACAGAAGATAAATTATTTAGGCATGTTTATCATCCAGTCAAAGAGATGAAAGCAGTGCCTTACATACACTCTATTTGTGTGGAAAAACAGTTTCAGCACGATATATTTCTAATGCTAGCGCATGTAACTGAGTCACAATCGTTGATAGTTCATTGTTTTTCAATACAGTACGTTTGATGGTCCTAAAACAGTATAACAATCAGCAGCAAAGCTGTATGATGAAGTCTTGCTTTTCATATTTTCTAGCCCACTTGAATACATTGACCTGTCTACTGTAGATCCACATATTCATCTTAAAAGCAAGAACAAGAAAGTGGTATGTAGCACATGAAGTGAGCTGAACCAATTGTTGCAGTCTGTGTATATTTTTGTCTTTGGCACAACAGCCCCCAGTGGGCCAGGGCCTACTCATTCGCAAGGTTTCTAGATCACACAATGATGCACCACAATCGGTATGACTCCTCTGGACAAGTGATTAGCTCGTCGCAGAGACCTCTACCTGACATCCCACAACAGGCAGACATCCATGTTCCCAGTAGGATTTGAACCCACAATTTCAGCAGGCGAGCATCCGAAGACCTGTGCCTTAGACTGTGCAGCCACTGGGACTGGCTCTGCATATATTAGCGAATATACAAAGCATAATGTACAAAAGCTTTTGAAGGGGAAGATGAAAATGAGAACAGCCTTTGATGGGGAAGCTGAAACTGAGAACCAAGTTTCACTGAAAACCTAAGTGCTACAGCCCCTCAAGTAAGACTTCAGCCAATACCCAGTTGTGACCAGGTATACACTGCCAAAAACAATAAACTGGCAATGTGGGATGGGTAATATTGCTATTTGTTGGGGAATGGAGGATGGTTCTGACTGCATCCAATTATTTCAAAGTATCCCATTGTACCTCGTGCTTCAGTTCCTGTGGTCAGAGCTATAGGATCTTTCAGTCACAATTTTGCCAGCCTACATATTACAACTTGTTTTGTTACGTGTGCATGTAGTACAGGTTGTGTGGTGGCAGCACCAAGGCACTGCCATTCCATTATGCATGATGACTTTGGCAGTTACCACGTTCCGTATTCATCTCAGACTGCAGCAATACCGCGTGGAAACCATCTTAGAATGAGTTGTATGTTTCAACATCTAACCAGTTTCAGAACAGAATTACAAACACTGGAAGGAGAAAGGTAGCAGCCACTTAACATGGATCTCTTTTTTAACACCTATGTAAAAAAAAGATTGATTTACATAAAGCATGAAAAAAAAACTTGTCTCAAGAATGGAAAAAAGTTTTCACTAAAAACCATGGTTATTAGCCAAGAAAACAACTAGTGGCCATACATACCTAGCATATCGTGATAGAATCTCTAACTGTAATTGTTTTATTGCAGTACTTTTATAACACACGGATGGGACAGCCCATTATACTTTCAATTTCAGAACTGCAAAAATTATTCAAGGAATCAGATGTATTAATCCATGCAAAAGTGTTAGCTGTGTCTCACCAAAATAATACATAAAATGCATAGCACAAGAAAAAGAATTGTACATACCAGAAATGCCATAATATGTTGAGTGTTCATTGTGAAGTTTGTAATGAGTTGTACATTGGGGGTAGACTTCGTGTGTTACAAAATGTTCCTGTGAACAGTTGAATTATGAATGTATAATCAGGTAAGTTCCCAGCACAGACCAAAATAAGAAATTGCACTCTTACACATGAGATAGACTTTACATATATACATTTATACCTTAAAAACACTTCAAGGGATAACAAACTAACAGATCTTGTAAATTGCAGCATCATTTTAGGATCATATATGGATGGTTTTTGCAGTGTTTTGTTTTAAACATTGATGATAATCTTGTATCTTATAATGAATGCTTTCGTTGCAGGCGAAATGGAATGCAACAAGACAGCTTGCCTCATGATCCTGTCGAAGGTAGTAGAAGACCCGCAGAGTGGGAGTTGTTTGAATGTTAGTTATGCTGATGTGTCTGGTCCAGTTGCTAATTACAATCCCACTGGATCTCCATATGCCAATCACACCAGTCAGCATTCTCCGGTACAAGCTGGAAACTTCAATTCAAACCCAAGTCTGAGCTCATCCATCACTGCAGGTAAGTTGGAACTTGAAGGAATATTCAGAAGTTATGAAGAGGATCAATCATTCATATCGTCCATCCCTCTTCATTCTGGAGCCTTGTGGTTGTCCTAAAGGCCAGGTTTCCTATAGCTCTTCCAGGACAGCACATAGGACTGCAATCTTCATGACTTTCTGTCATGTTTCTCTGTCAGCTTTAGCAAAGAGTGTGGTATTGTGAGTTAGCATTGGATTTTTATCATACCATGAGCATAAATCATTGTTGTTCACATTGTCATCCATGTGAGAATCAGTCCTTCACACTCCTGCATGTGAAATTACAGGCTGTGTAGTCTTGTACTTTGGTTTATGTCAAAAAGCCTCATATGTCATAAGCTGTGCATTGATGAATATTCTAGGGTTGAGAAAACTACTGTGACTGAATAGCCACTGAAGGAGAATTTCATTTCTCCTTAACGCTGCAGTTGAATTTCAGCAATAGCTTGCAACTCTGGCATCACACATCACATACATGCCCATAATAGAGGCAGGACAAACAGCCATAATCTGCTAGTTAAGTAATGGCACAGGTTTCACCTCTACACTGTGTCCCATCTTACACATTTTCACTTTGCCAGTTTTCTTTTTTAACTAATATCGTGTACCTGTTGCTTCCAGTTGGTGGGATGCTGCTGAATGGAGGTCCTGCCAGCCTGAATTTGAGCTTGAACCTGTGTAACCCATCAGCTGGGCCAGCAAGTGCCTCAGTCACTGCACAACTCTTGGACCACATAAAGGTTATGTTGAGGACCAGTGGGTATTCAGATCAGGCAACTAGTGACATCACATCTGCCATGGGTACTCTTGCACAATATGGGATTCTTGGAATGGGACTTGGACTGACTGGAACAGGAGTGTCATTAAGTACTTCCAACAACCACTCCCTTGTGACAGGTAGCAACTTTTTGGGTGTTAGTCCCATGGATTCTACACCTCCTCAAACAGCAAATGGGGTTGGAAATAATGGCGGTGTGTTTGGTCCAATTGGCACAGTGTCTTCAATTGGTTCTTCTACTTCAGCATCTCGTGGAGGTACAATGGACCGGTTTAGCGAGGGTGGTGTGTCCAGTGGTCCATTTGATCCCTTTAGACATCAGCCAAGTCCCACTAACCTTGGCTCACCCATTTCTCTGAACAATAACTCTTTTGGCTTAGGTACTGGTCAGTCCATCTGTAAAAGTCCCACTCCTTCAGACCTGAAAGGTGATCAAAAAAAATTAGATCTTGAAATTGCAGAAAATATTGTTGGTGCTATTCTTGGTCCTGGTGGTAGATCTCTTGTAGAAATTCAACATCTCAGTGGAGCTAATATTCAAATATCAAAGAAGGGCACATTTGCTCCAGGTACTCGCAACCGCATTGTTTCTATAGCAGGCTCTCCCAATGCAATTAGTACTGCACAGTATCTGATTGAGCAGAGGATCAGTGAGGAAGAAGCTAAACGAGCCCGACAAAATGCTCTGGGACTCCTGCAGTAAAATATTAATTAACACCACATGTGCATTTACTTAACACTTCACCTGTTAACACTTATTTTTAATAGGTCTTGTTCATCTCATCCCAATTTGTTGCCACCACTGACTTGGCATTAAAACTGAATCATCCTCTCCCGACACAATTCATGGAAGACAATATCACCCAGTGGTGGGATGAATTTCCATAACATTTTTCTTTGAGTCACTCATTTAAAAGTTGCCTTTGTGGGCCAATAATGCATTCTTAATATATCATTGTTTCCAGATTAGTTATATTTTCTGTTACACTGCAGCAAACATCATGACATACCTAAATGTTGTTACCAGAAAGACTTGACATCATGTATGTAAATATTTCTGACTCAGCAGAAATGAGATCATCACATTTCTATAGAACCTGCATTGATCGAATACTTGTATACTTCAATACATACATACATATGTACACGGTTATATTTTTGTGGAGTTTATTTGATAAATCATTGAGTGTATAACTTCTTTAATGATCTGTCTGAATGTTATTAACAGTGTTGAAAACTTACTTGAATTGGAGGTTCTGATATTTTCAGAACTGGGTTCTCTTACATGTACTTGGCTGTTATATTATATATATATATACATATATATAAAAAAAAGAACTGTATTTAATTGTTGGACTATATTTTTTAATTTTGATTAGTGATCTTTAAACATTTCATGCGTGGTTTATATTAAACTTATGGCGGTATAGGAATAAGCTTAAGTTTATCTTTAACAATAAATTTTCTTGGACATTTGCATTCTATAAATTAACAGTCCAAAGAAAGCTGCCTTTTACCCATAGTACATAAACTAATCTTTGTTCTGTGATAATAACAGCCTGTTAAGTGTTAGGTGTAAATTCATGTCCCTTGACCCCACTCTGTAATTTGTTGTTTGTTGCATGGTTTTTGTGCTACTAGTCTTTCATAACAATCTCTTGAGTGGTCATGTTTATACCTAGAGGGCTGGGTTTCTTGCTGTCCTATGTGCAGTCTACTAGATAAGTTACAGAGTTTCAGGTCCATAATTATGGTGATGGGAAGCAAGTATGTCTTGCTTCTGTGTCAGAAAAATGACGTCCATTTAGCATTTTTGAGAGTAAATTTTGTCATATTTGTGTATATAAATAACATTCATTCATTCATTGGTGAAATGTGATATTGTATAGAAACATTCTCATTATCAAGTTACCATGTACACATGTTTATTTTTTTGCTTTTGTAATCATATATTATTGTACTATATATATATATATATATATTAATTGTGGAATGACTGCAAATATGTTGAGGGTGAAGGGTACGGCCAAGGATTGCTATGTGCAGAGAGAGGTTATGCCTATAAAATGTTTTCAAGAGTTATAATACTTGGTTTTAAATTGTATTGTCAAAACGTTTTCTAAGAAGAAATGCAGTCTGGATGTCAGTACATGTTATTCTTTGTCATTGTGATGTGTCAGACTGCAACAACAAAGAAAAGTTAATACATAAATTTGATGTTTGTAATGAAACAATAGCATGTTCCTGTAAGTTTGTACAGTGCAGTTATTATGAAGAGAAATTCCTGTGTGCCTGTCCATGTAGGTACATCTCAATTTGACACACTGTGTTAAGTTCCACTGTCTGTGTTTTCATGTTGTCCAGAAGTGGCAATGTGATTGCGTAAATGTTGATATTCAAGCCAACTCAAATTGAGTTAAAAATTGTTTGTATCTAGAACATAGTACAGATGTTTGTTCATTATCAATTGCCATTAAACTCATTAAAGTTGTTTTCCTAAAATAATTTGAGTCATCAGTGCCATATATGTATAACAGGTGTCACTGAGGTTGTAGAGCCTAATCATTCATTAAACTGGGGAAGAAATCCCTGATGGCAGCCTTATTCAAATGTTCCAGTGTACGCATATGACTGAGATACAAGCATAAAGATATGTCACTCACACTGATGTAACTGTGGTACTAGCTGAGTTTACAGATATTACTTAAAAGTGGTGCTGTCACATTTGAGCAACACTGAAAAATTATTTTAATTTTCCTGCTTCAATTGTGGTTTACACAGTTATTATTTTAATGTTGTCTTATATACCTAGATATAGAGCCTATATTTTTTTATGTCTTTCTGCTCTTCCACTCAGCCAAAGTGTGAAATGAATACTGTACCTTCAAAATACAACAGGGCATTTAAAGTTACACTCCTGGTATGAAAATGAATTATAAACCAGAATACAAGGTATACAGTGGGTGAGCAAGTAAGACAAAAGCTACTGAACAATTTCAGTCAAAATGTAAATCATGATTCATTCTCAATAAATCCATGCCATAACGAAGTGCACATTTCATTAAGCACAATTTGCCAAGACACACACATTCTTAAAATTAAACCAAATCAGAGAGAGAGAAAAAAAAAAAATTCCTAGCAAAATAAACACTCTAAAAATATATGTCTATTACCTACTACACAATATTTAACATTTTACTGATCCTGATGTAGCTCAATCTAATTAATATCTAGGCTATGAAAATTCCTCGACTTGTGTACCTGTACACATTGTCTCATAGATGATATTTCACAAATGAAAACAGAGTAGCCTGAAATACAAATAGTTTGAGCATATTCAAAAGCAGTACCTCCTGTCAAGGAACACAGACTATTGTATAACTTATATCACTGATGCACAAAATTCATACACTAGACATCTGAAATGTATGAAACTGTCAACAGCAAAAAGAGACTTTCGCAAGAGACTTCATCCCAAGCACACTGTTACCACTAATAAAAAAATAAATGACAGTCTTCTGTTTGCTAAATGTCAGTGTCAGGTGCTAACTGCAATAATAAAAAGAATTACCACATAATTTTGCAAAGGAATATATATATATATA
>Ga0123355_10005526_pt1 | contig 18550 bp, 14 predicted proteins | sample TergutEmb28metaG_3_FD_89872 | JGI IMG/M metagenome (GOLD analysis project Ga0123355, IMG submission 89872) | Embiratermes neotenicus P1 segment gut microbial communities from Petit-Saut dam, French Guiana - Emb289 P1 | ecosystem: Host-associated > Arthropoda: Insects > Digestive system > Gut ... | reverse complement strand
AGGTCATTTGTCTGCGTTTTTGTTCGGATGATTTTGCGTAGTTAAGGGCAGTGGTGAGGCGGGTTATTTCCTTTTTATTTGACAGAAGTTCTTCTTTTGTGCGTTCATAATGCTCAAAAAGTTCAAAAGACTCATGCCATTTTGGCGGTTTGTCGCCGGAATAGGCGATTCGAGCCCAATCGGCTGCGATACCTTCATTGACAGTCTTAAGCGGAATAGTCAAATTGCGCTTTATCATCCGAATCAGCAAGGCAGCCATAAGTGCGGTTATAAGCAGTGTCCGTGTGTAAAACGGCACAAGTTCGTTAATGGCACGGCTAAGGGGATTGCTGTGGGTTGCGGCGTGCATTATAAAGTCAGGCTTGGGAAAGTCATCGTAGCTGAGTGGAAGAAGATCATAACCTGTAAAATCACGAAAAGGCTGGGATTGAGCTATTACAATATTATTCAGTCTGAAATCTTCACCATCTAAAGGGAAAAGCGGACTAAGAGAATACTCGTTGCATATTGCCTGACGGAGAAATGACAGAAGATCGTCATACCGATTAGAACCTGCAATGATGGGACGTCCCGGATTTTGGAAGTCGGACAAAGGACCAAATCCATAAATGGTGACAAGTCCATCTGTATTTTCGATTTCCGAAGTATTATCAAACAATGCAGACCACTCTACAAATCCTGCATTGTAGAGTGCATTCACAGAGGGGAACAAAAACATCTCAAAAAAAGCTTCGCCATCCTCACCCATACGAAGACTTGTTTCGAGATATTCTGAAAACATCCCACCCTCACGAGCACTGTCAAAAGCGCTGTCAGAAGCCCTGAGCCAACTCTCGTTTGTAATATAACAGAGCTTGACAGGATAAATAAAATCACGATCCGAAAATCCGGTTATCCGTATTGCATGTACATTAAACAAACTTCCGTGCGAACCAAGATGCCACTTTGGAAGAGATAAGCCATACATACGCTCAAGCATATCCAAATTAAGCTGTACACCGAAAGCACCAAAGGATGCATTATGCTCATCGCCTGAAACTTGCAGTGTTGCCCACACCTCTTGCGGAATGGGGAAGATAGTTACCTTGATATCACCACTGTCCATCAATATGTTTCCGTCTGCATCGGTGAAAATGATGGCTGATTGAAGTCTGTAGGGTTCGCTGCGAAAAATGCCGGATGCGGTGCGTCCGATAAATCCGTTACCATGCCAAGGTAAGGGTGGCATGGGATGACTCCACACCCAACTATTTTCTCTTATTGTTCGATGCATCAGCATGTACATGTTGACAGGGTCGGATTTCATCTGTGCAAGAGCGGCTTCGTCATTATAGACTTCAAAAAAATTCCGCGATGCGTTATTTAAAAATTGCAGTTGTTGCTGAAAAAAAGAATTGTAATGAAACTGAGCCACTATGATGGTTATGCTAAACATAACGCCTGCCCATAATATGAATGTAAAAAGAATAATCCGTGCGGTGATCGCTCTTATAGAGCGCGGACGCTTTATTTTTTTCGCATCTTTTTTCATATTTGACTCCATTTTATACGGATTTTATCATTTTAAGGGGCATTATACAGGGGAGTTTTGTATTTTCTGTGTCGATTTTTTAAATCAGATGTGCAGCGTAGAGAGGAACAGATTTTATTCCATTTTCGTATCCGAAGTTTCGTTCGGAAATCCTAATAGCGTATTCCGGATTGTATTTCTCAACATATGAGTTTAAGCTATAGGAACGCGTGTTTTTTCCTGACTTCACTTCAATAGGAATAATTTTACCATTTATGACTATCACAAAATCAACTTCTGCTTTTGCCCCTGATTCCCAATAAAACAACTCATAGCCGTTACATGCCAAAGTGCAGGCGATGTAATTTTCAGTAATTCCACCCATGAATGTGTTATCAAACACATCCATGTTTTCTCTTGTTAAATTTGACTTATGGCTTACAAGGCCAACGTCGCTCATGTATAACTTGAACGCAGAAATATCTTTTGAAATGTTTGGCGGAATGTTACCGGATGTTGTTTTCTCACACTTTAGGACAACGTCGGCACGAATAAGCCAATCAATTGACTCTCCAAACAGACTTGATCTTGCTCCCTTTGAAATCATTTTGTATTGGAATTTTCTGTTCTCTTTCGCCAGTTGCGGTACTATGGAATCATATGTATTTATTGTCTTTATGCTCTGCGATTTGTCTGAATATTTTGTCATGTCTGATAGGTATGTGTCCAGTATGATTTTTTGAATATCTCTATAACTTAATATTCGGTCGTTCTTAAAGTAGTTATAGACAGCGAGCGGCATACCACCGACTAAAAGATATTCCTTGTACAACCCTAATAAGCTTTCATGCAGTTTTTTGTCTATCGGGGAGTTGCTTACATAACAGGCGGATATCGTGTCGGTTAATATTGCAAGGTCTGACTCCAAAAGGAATTCTTCGAAGTCCATTGGATACATTATCTTAGTTATGACTTTGCCAACAGGAAAAGAATAATCGCTCGAAGATATGTGAATCCCCAACAGAGATCCTGCTCCGATTAAATCGTACTCCGGGGCTTCTTCACAGAAATATTTGAGTGATGTGAGGGCTCTGTTGCAACTCTGGATTTCGTCAAATATCAAAAGAGTTTCGCCCGGTACGATTTGTGTTGAAAAGTACTGTTCTATTTTCGGGATTAGCTTTTTGGGGTCTATGCTATCGTTAAAAAGATGTGTCAGAATAGTTTCGGTTTCAAAATTCAAATAAACGGCGTTTTTGTAATTTGTTGCACCAAACTCCCGAAGTAAGTGAGTTTTGCCTATTTGTCTTGCTCCATATAGTAATAGGGGCATTTTTTCTGAGCCTAGATTTTTCCACCACATTAAGTAGTTTGACATTTTTCGTTTCATAGCAAATTCTCCAATCTGATGACAAGGGCAATTGGTATGCCCACACCATCTATTCGATAGTAACATCGCAACACACTAAGGTCAAGAAAAATGTCAAATAATACATTTAAAGGTGCCGAAAAATGTAAAAATATACAAAAATCAGCACCTTTAGGGGCGCGGTAGCGATTTGAGGCTTTTTGTGATACACTGTTATAGTCAAAAAACAACGACGAAAGGAGCATAGATATATGCTTAATCTTCCATCAATTGGTTTTCCGGGAAATTGTGATGAAGCGATCACCTATTATAAAGAGGCACTTGGAGCGGAAGTAAAGGAGATTATTTATTTCAGTGATGCCCCACCGGATTCCGGCATAGACTTGCCGCCGAATTTTGTAACATATTCGGAGGTGTTGATTTTCGGCACACCCATCATGATGTCCGACGGGATGGAAACGCCAATGCCGGGCGAACATTTTTGGTTTACTCTTTCTTTCGACTCCGCTGAAGAAGTTACGTCTGTTTTTAACAAGCTGGCAGACGGAGGACAAATTTCAGAGCCCCTTGCCCCGCAATTTTGGGCTGTTCTAAGCGGCGGTGTAAAAGATCGTTTTGGAATAACTTGGAATATTAGTACAAAAGAGTAGCACACAAGAGAGCGGGCATGAACACAGCATGAGCATTAGCGGATAGTTAGAACGAATGAAAGGGACACTTCATTTTGGGAGTGTCCACTTTGTTTCCGGCAAGTTTTTACTTAAAACCATCACTGAATTCTTTTAGACTTTTCTGTACATCATCCGGAAGATGGTTATATTCCATATCGGAAACAGCACCCTCTAAAGCCATAAGATGAACGAGACAAACATTCGGATAATATGATTTGATTCTTACAAAAGCTTCTTGGCTTCCGACTCGCTTAAGCTCTTCGGCTGTTTCGATGCCTGCAAACTTTAATTTTTTCTCAAGCTCTTTACCAATATTTCGCAATGAGGCTAATTCATTCATTGAAGTTTAACTCCTATTTATAATTTTTTGTCGCTTTGTTGATTATTTATCACGTACAAATCACAATGATCGGCAAAAGTTTGTGTGATACCGATTTTAGCCGAAAAAAAATAATTTTGCAAGTTAATATATTGACAGTTAATATATTGACATAGGCAAATACAATTTTTTTGTAGGGCCGCGCTTTTTGATTAAAAAATCGTAAAGCGAAACAAAGCCGATAGCTGTAGATATACAACCATCGGCTTTGCCAAGTGCAATGTCTAATGAACTTTGTAAAATGCGTGATGAAGGATTGATTGAGTTTTGCAAAAATAAATTTAAGATATTATGAATGTATATGTTTATCCATTTCATTAAACGTTACTATTGCAATTTGCCGCTTTGTGGCGGTATAATCAACATGTAAGCATTTAAATTTAAGTTAAACAACAACGCAGAAACAAGCGGCATGATAAGCTAAACAACAATGCGGAAACAAGCGGCACGGTTTAAGTGATTTCTTTTGGAGTACTCGGCTATATGCGAAATGTGAATATAAGAATACCCTTAGTTTTGATTTTGATTGCGGTGATGCTTATTATGATCACCGCCTGTAATGGTGCACAATCGGACGATTTGCCTGCGGCGAATGACGTATCGGAAGCTGCCTCTGTGCCGGAAGAATCGGAAGAATCGGCAGCGCCTACAAGCCGCGATGCAGAGCCGATTATGGAACAGATGACAGTGGCCCAATCCGAAATGTGGCGCGTGGAACTTGTAACGGCAGAACTTACAGACAGCTTACTTACAACAAGAGTAGCTCTGCAATACGGCGGCGGAGTATTGGAAACGACTAATGAAGTAATGCCCTCAAGCGGATATAATTTTCTGATTGTGGGCTTGATAATCGAAAAAACCGGAGTAGGCAGGGCAGCTTTTTCGTGGAATGATGCACACATTACAGACAGCGACGGCAATGTGTTTTTCCGCCATCCGAATGACACCTTTCTTACTCACCTGAACATACCGCGCCTGCGTGGTACAGATATGGTATTTGGCGAGGAATATGGATATGTTTGCTTTGAGATTCCCTTTGGATCGGCAGGACTGCGCTTTGTTGCTGATGAGGGGAATATCGTTTTGGACTTAGGGGTTTAAAGTTGAAGAAAAAAATTATTTTATCTGCAATAACAGTAGCAGCAGTTTTGATTATAGCAGCATCCCTGCTCTTGCTCGGAGTACTCGTACATCCGTTTAACATGGACGAGCTGACAGAAGTTCCGATATTTGACATACTTGAATTCCAATGGAATCGGGAACAGGAAATTCTTGCCGTATTCGCGCAGTATAATTACACGATAGACGACCCGTTCATCGTAATTGATCCGTATGATATGAATCCGCTTTCTGCACTCATTCTGTTCAGTACAGACAGCGCAGCCTACGCCGATGTAGTTATACAAGGCGATGATGAATTTGCAACATTCAGATACACACACAGAGTAGTGCCGCCCAGAGCCGAAATTCCGATTATCGGACTTTATGCAGGGCGAACGAACATAGTGACGCTGACCATTGACGGCAGAACTTGGGAATATGAGATAACCACAGAGCCTCTGCCTGTGGACTTTCCCGATTATATACTGCATGTCTCAGTGCCGGAAAAAATGGCACCTGGAGTTACTTTGCTGACTGCGATTTTCGAATCCTACAGTCCGCTGATCGACCACAATGCCCAAGTGAGAGGTTTCTTCTCAAACAAAAGAATCGGGCACGGCACATCAATGATTGTACTTGAAAACGGAAATATGCTCTCTACCGGTGATGAATTTATGATGATTCCCTATCATAAATCTTTTCTGATAGAATATAATTGGCTGGGAAAAATTTTTCGTGTATATGACGTGCCGAACGGTATTCATCACAGCATTTATGAGATGCCAAACGGAAACATTTTAGCATCATCTAACAATATAAATATGCGTCAGACCGGCACAAGAGAAGATGTAGCGATAATAATAGACAGAACAACAGGCGAAGTGATAAGGACATTTGATTTTCGCGAGATTATAGACGAAACACGTGCGCCGCACCATCATTTTCACCCCGGAGTGCTCAATGCGCCGATTACAGACTGGATGCATATGAATGCTGCGGTTTTTGACCCTGTGCATAATGCGGTTATCACCTCATCGCCGACGCAGAGTATGGTGATAAGCATTGATGCGGACACTTCCGCTATCAACTGGATTCTCGGCCCGCATTATAATCACAGAGAAGACCTGCAAAGATATCTGCTCACTCCGATAGGTGAGGGCTTTGAGTGGAGTTGGGCGCAGCATGACCCAAGGATACTCTATAGTGACGATCCGAATATAATTAACATCTTGATTTTCGACAATGGCGCAAACAGGAGCTTTTATAAGGAAACTTCGATCGCCGCGATAGACAATTATTCCCGTGCAGTAAAATACCGTATAAGTTTGGCAGATATGACAATTGAGCAGTTGTGGCAATTCGGAGAGGAATTGGGCTCGGATTATTACTCTACATATCTCGGAAATGCCGTGCTTCTCGGAGACACAGTTTTGATAAATTTCGGCGGCAAGCTCAGACAGGACGGCGTTCCGACTGATGATCTCATTTCGAGTGTCATGGGTATCACGGTCACAAATTCTGCAATAATGGAAGTTACACTTGATGGGGAGATCGTTTTTGAAGTGTCCGTTCATGAAAATGACTTCACAGCAGCGGCAGGAACATATATGGCAACGAGGATTCCGCTGTTTGTTTCGGAGAGCTTTTCGGCACTTCTGGGTGACGTGAGAGGGGAGCGGGTCGGATCGCCGCCGGTTTCAAGGCGGGCTGATGATATAAATATCCCGCCGATTTATTTTGGGAGAATGTCGGCGGATTTACGTGAGATACACCGTGTCGGAGACAGGCTTGTTATTGAGGGAACACTATTTAATGACGGGCAAACGAGACTTCTTAGCAGAGCATATATCGTACTTCGGGGGAGAAGCGGTGCGCATGTTTTTGAGACTCACAGCGGATTTAACGGAAGATTCTTTCTCAGTGTAGACTTAGCAGAGCTTCCGCCCGGTCAGTATCAAATTGCATTCATCGGAGCAACTGTCGAGGGCAATGATGCCCTTGGTAATAGGACAATAGGACATTTCAGGACAAACTATAGGGTGACTGTACAATGATTACAACGATAAAAAGAGCTTTAAGAGCATGGCGGCAATACGGTTTTATAGCTATGCTCAGGATGGCAAAACATCGGATGAAAGCAATGCCTATAAAGCATAACAACATTAACGGAACTTGCCCGGTCAGCAAGCTCTATGATGAACTTTTGAGCAAGTACCGAAAAGGTGAAGTTTGCGGAATTGCCATAATTCCATCGGCATTTGAATTTGATGAGCTTTATAATCAAAGGACGATAAATCTTGCAAAATATCTCTCCGACAGAGGTTATGGCGTGATATATGTTGCGTGGCAGTGGCATAAAGGCGAAGCTCTGGAAAAAAACTATCAGTACGTGTATAAAAATGTCGTTCAGATACCGCTTTATGAGTTTGTTGATAACCACAATAGATTTACGGTATTTGATGAGCTTTCGGACAAAAAATACATCATAATGCTTCCGGCGAAGATTCTTTGTGATCTGATTTTCTTCATGAAAGAGAATTGTTTTGACATCTACTATGACATCATGGATGATTGGGAGCGGTTTCACGAGGCTGGTGAGGCGCCGTGGTATATAAAGAGTGTTGAAGAGGCCGCCGTGTTAAATGCCAATAAAGTAACGGCTGTATCCGAACCGCTTGTGCACAAATTTACATTCTTGCGGTCAGATATCGGACTTATAGGCAATGGTTATTTTTCGAAGTTATTAGGAGATGTTCCACCGCCTAAAACGGCAAGGCGCGATGGTGATAAAATCATCGTGGGGTATTTCGGTCATCTGACGGAGTCATGGTTTGACTGGGAGCTGCTCTTTGATTTGATTGACAAGCACGATAATATCCTTTTTGAAATAATTGGATATGGTGAGTCTGAGAGGATCAGAAACAAAGTGCTAAAGATACCTGAAATAAAGCTTTTAGGGAAAATCAGTCCGCGTGACCTGCATAAATATGTAGACCAGTGGGATATTGCTATGATTCCGTTTAAAAAATCGGAACTTGCGGAAGCTGTCGATCCGATAAAAGTATATGAATATCTGTATTTCGGACTACCTACTGTTGCAACCGGCATTCCCCATTTGAGTGAGTATCCGTATGTAAAATTAGCTGATAATGAATCCGAGCAGTTTTATCAGGCGATAATGGGGCTCTTTGAGCAAAGACTTAAAGGGGAAGTGGATTACAAGACAATCACTGATTTTCTGAAAGACAAAACATGGGACGAGCGTTTTGACAAACTTCTTGAGCCGGAATTTCTGTCCGAGCTTTATTGAAAAACAAAGGACAATAGAAAATGCAAGACAAAAGCATAGCAGAAATTTGGGATGAGGTTGCTAAAGGATATACAACCTCAATAGACGGCGCAGAGCGTGAGCTTGCGGACTCTATTGTGGAGATGCTGAAAAAGCATAGACTTAAACCGGGCAGCAGATTATTAGAGTTGGGCTGCGGTTCAGGGCATCTGTCGGCATGTCTTAATATGGCAGGATATCGAACAGACATGCTTGATATCAGCTGCGAATCACTTAAGAAAGCTCAGCAGACATTCGATGAGCATGGGCTTGAGGGGCAGTTTATTCAAGCTGATATGATGTCTCTCGAAGCTTCGGACTTGAGTGGCTATGACCTTGCTTGGAACAGCGGAGTTATGGAACATTTTGACGACGATACCATAATTGAAGTTTTCAAAAAAATCAGAAAAACTGCGCGGCATACCCTGATAATCGTGCCTAATCCGCAATCAGTTTCTTATTTACTCATGAGATATGTTCGTCAGGCCGAGAATGACTGGCCTTACGGAAAGGAATATCTGCGCACAGACTATGCAGAGGCTATGAATGCAGCAGGACTTGTAGATGTCAGCACACATTATATCGGAAAATTTTGGACAAGCCATAATTTTAGGGTTGCGATGAAAGATGCAGAGGGTTCAGGTGCCTTTGCGGATATGATAGACAGAGACTTACTGCCGGAACATGAGATGTATCTTATTGGTTATTTTGCTTCGGCACGAGATGAGAGAGCGCAGAAGAGTCAAAAAGTCGTTACCGGGGCTGAAACGTCGGATAATGCAGGTACCATCACCGATATATTTGATCTGTATGCCGAACGGTTCGGTATGGAAAAGCGGCTGCGCGAAGTGAGTTCGTCACTCGAAGAGTCGTGGGAGAGTGAGAAAGCATATGCTGAGCGTGTAGCCGCTGCGGAAGCTGAGCGGGCAGAGCTTAGTAAGCGCCTTGATGAAGTCAGCGCAGCTCTCGAAGAGTCGTGGAAACGTGAGAAAGTTTACACAGAGCAGATGGCTCATACAGAAAAAAAGCGAGCTGAGCTTGAAAAACAATCAGAAGTTTTAATGTCTGACAACGATAGAGTAAATAGCGAACTGAGGGCAGCGTATTTGGCTCTGGAAAACGAATCCCGATCTAAAGAGCGCGTTACAAGGTCGCTTGACCTCTTGCGGGAAGCTGCACTTAAAACCCTTGATATGACTAACAAACTTGCTCAAACAAGATTGTTTATGTTCATGCATCTTGTCAGCAGAATCGGCAAACAGCTTATAAAAGGCAGCTTGACGGAAAAGAAAAAATTCTTCAGTTGGTTATCGGCGCACATAAGCCGCCGCTCTTATGTTGACAGGGGATATAACCCGCTGCAGGGAATTACAGATATCCTGAGTGAGACATGGCACTTAGGTCAGGCAGAAATCTCTGCAAAGACCGGCGATGCTGATATGAGAGTTCTCTTCGTCTATAAATGGGCGACAATGGGCGGATGTGAGAGAGTCTTCTTAAGCCGTGCAAGAGCATTTAAGGAGCATGGAATCAGCATTGCTGTGGATGTTTACTTTTTTCACGATTCAGGCGGTCTGGATAATTTTCGCCGGTATATTAAGCATTTTGAGCTTGAAGACTATCTCAGAGTAGTGCCGCATATTGATGAGGATGCTTATGATTTGATATTTACATTTGACACACAGGAGATATTTGACATTGTTAAAAATCCTGCAAAAGTAATCGTCGAATGCCACACGCCGTACAAACCGATGCGGAAATATCTTAACGACTTGCCTGAAAATATTGCAGGGATTGCCGCGCCGGGTGAAACTTTTTTGAAAAGTGCAGTCAGGGCGGAGACTGCGACACATTTTCATGATAAGCTTTTTACACTGCCTAATTTCTATATCGGAAGCGGCGAAGCAGCTAAGCCCGGATGGGCGTGGGATAAGAGACCGATTTGTTACATAGGGCGCATGGATAGCCTTAAAAACTCGAAAGAACTTCTGAAAATATTCGCTGCCATAAGCAGCAAAAGCGATGAATACACCTTGGTATTAGCCGGAAATGTCACCCCGGACTATATGGATATTGATGAAGTGACAAAGCAATTGGGGATTAAAGAAAATACGCATTATCTGGGTGCAGTGCCATTTGAAAGTGTTGATGGACTGCTTGAAAGTGTTAAGAATAACCGTGGGATTTTTATTTCAACTTCACTGGGAGAGAGCTTCGGACTTTCGGTACTGGAAGCGATGGCAAATGGAGTGCCGGTGCTTCTTTCGGACATTGACTGCCATAAAGCGCTTGTAGATGACGATACAGACTTACTGTACGCGCAGGGCAGCATAGATGAGGCCGTGTCAAAATTTACGCTTATTGCAGGCGATTACGGTACATTTAGTGACACGGTGAGAAAATATGCTGCACGATATAGCAGTGAAAATTTCATAGAACACTGGAATAGTTTGATATAGTTTGGGCTATAGACTTAAGAGGGCGTTTGTGGTATAAATGAAAGGGAAGAAACAATAAAAAATCCGCACAAAAACAAAGGAGACTTTTAGTTATGAGAAAGAAAATTTCGCTATTTCTCGTGTTGAGCATTTCACTTGCACTGATCGCAGGCTGCGCAGGAGATACCCCTGCCGCGCCGGAACCTGCAGCTCCGCCACCGGAAGCACCTACGGCACCGCCGGAAACACCTGCACAGCCGCCGACTGATACGGCAGATGAAAATGGAGAAGCTGCGCTTGATACAGCACCGTCAGGGCCGCTGATAATCAGTGTCCAGGAACTTCAAGCCATGATGGATGATGACAATCTTGTACTGATTGGTGCGATCAATCCGACTGCGGCACTTGTTCCGTTTTCAAACGCGGCTAACCCAATCAGAGGCTCATATCTGGTTTGGACCGATGATATATACGGTCCTGACCCGAATGCGCTTTCTGCCGATCTTCAATTCGGCAGAGTGCCGCTTGCTCAAATGGAAGAGCTATTGTCAAGAGCAGGAGTAACAGAGGACTCCGTGATAGTTGCATATCACTCGGATGCTATGGCAGTGGGCGCGAGAGTTGCGTGGCATCTGTACATGCTCGGTCTTGATGTCAGATTCTTAGACGGCGGTGTTCCCGCTTGGCGCGCGGCTAACGGACGTACAGGCGGCAGCAGCAGATTAAGCAATCAATCAATTCAAAATGATTTCAGAGCGCCGAACTACAATCCGTCAGCAAATAATGTAACTATTGAACAAGTTATCGAAGCAGCTCAGAATCCGAGCCAGTGGGTTATTATAGATGCCCGTACAGCAGAAGAGCATAACGGAGAACGTGTCGGCCCGTCATCGGGTGGATTCGGCACAGGCAGGATAAGAGATTCAGTTCATATCGAGTGGACACGGTTTCATGATAATGACGGGCTTAGACTCCCGGAAGCTGAGCTGAGAGAGCTTCTAAGCTTCATAGGCGATAGAAATGTTATCGTATATTGCCAAGGTGGAATCAGATCTTCATACTCTTGGCTTGTTCTCAGGGATCTCGGATTTAATGTCTGGAATTATGATGGATCGTGGATAGAGTGGTCATATGCGGCATCGACCGCGAGTGATTTTCCGAGTGATGTTGTTCTTGAACTCACAGAGCTATGGAATGACAACGGAAGAGTTATCAATTAGGCAATCAGTCAGACAATCAGCAGTTAACCTACAGGATGTCAACTAAATAGGAGGAACATACATGCTGTATCAGCAAAATGTAATGGACAAGGTCCGCGAAATTGCGCAAGACTGCCAAGGCAGTCAAAGCTCGTTTTGTAATGCGCGTTGTCCAATGCACACCGATGCGACTAAATATATAGAGCAAATCGGTGAGGGAAAAGTAGAAGAAGCAATGCTGACAATCCGTGAGAAATTGTTTCTGCCCGGTACACTCGGCAGGGTTTGCGCCCATCCGTGTGAAACGGAATGCCGCAGAAATACAGAATACGGACAGCCGATATCAATTGCAGCTCTTAAGAGATATGCCGCTGATAGGGCTGATAAAGAAGAGCTGTGGGATGTTTCAAAAAAAGCCCAAAGCGGCAAAAAGATAGCAGTAGTAGGTGCAGGGCCGGCAGGGGCACAGGCAGCAATTGACTTGGCTCGTGAGGGTCATGCTGTTACTATATTCGAAAAGCTCAATGTAGCCGGCGGCATGATGCGTGTAGGTATCCCTGAATATCGGCTGCCGCGCGATGTAATAGATTTTGAGTATAAATACCTTACTAAGCTTGGCATTGAAATCAAGCTTGGTGTGGAGATAGGCAATGACGTCAAATTTGATGATCTGGTAAAAGATTTTGACGCAGTTGTGATTGCTGTCGGAGCGCATAAGAGTTTCGTTCCGAAAGTCAAGGGGATTGAAACCGGCGGAGTGACAAATGCTGTTGATTTTCTCAGAGGAGTTTCACTTAAAGATCCTGACACAACAGTACAAGGAAAAGTGCTTGTCGTAGGCGGCGGAGATGTCACGATGGACTGCGCCCGCACATCGCGCCGTATGGGCGCGGAGTCGGTAACTGTCGCATCCCTTGAATGCAAAGAAGAACTTCCTGCAAGCAAGCATGAGCTTGAGGGTGCATGTGAAGAGGGAGTGATTGTTAACTACGGTTGGGGCGCGGATGAGGTTCTGAGTGAAAATGGTCGTGTCACCGGAGTGGTATTTAAAGAATGTACTTGTGTTTTTGATTCTGACGGCAAGTTTAATCCCCAATATAGCGATAAAACGCAGACAATAGAGTGCGACACTCTTATCTTCGCAACAGGACAGATTGTTGTTGATGCGACAGGCGGAGTATTGGAGCAGATTGGGGGCGGCAGGTATAAGACTGATAAGCAAACACTAGCTACCTCGATAGATAAGGTTTTTGTAGCAGGGGATTGTGCAGGCGGAACGATAGTCATTGAGGCTATGGCTCTGGGGCGCAAGGCAGCTGTTTCGGTAAATCGTTTTCTGGCAGGGCAAGACTTGGTTTCGGACAGGAATTTTGAAAGTGAATATGATTTCAAATCTAATCTGGATATACCGCTTCCTAAAGATGTGACCGATCTGCCCAGAAAGCGCACAAGAGAACTTCCGCCGGAAGAGCGGATTACGGATTTTGCCGAATGTGACCTTGGCTATGACGAGCAAACAGCCTTAGAGGAAAGTGCCCGATGCCTGAAATGTGAATGTAAAGAATGCATGAAAGAATGCATCATGTTTAACGACTTTACACTTTATCCGGGTGCGTTATTTAAGAAATTCCTCGAAGATGGCGATATAGAGCCGATTGTAGCTTACTCTTGTAACATGTGTGATCAATGTACTCTGGTCTGTCCTAAAGAGTTTAAGTTTGCCGAGTTATTCGGTGCAATCAGAAAAGACATGGTAAAAGCAAATCATGGTCAGTCACCGATGCCCGGACATAAGGCAATCAAGATGCATCAGAAATTGGGCTTCTCAAAGCTATTTACTGTAAGAATAAAAGGGGGTAGCAAGTAATGTCCAGAAAAGCATTTTTGCCCGGTTGCGCTCTGCCGTCATATAGTCCTGACAATGTTGCTGAGTGTCTGAAATATTTAAAATCTAAATTCCCTGACCTTTCGGTTATCCAGAAATGCTGCGGTAAGCCGACATCAGCCGTCGGACAAGCTGAACTCTTTAGTGAGCGTTTCGGCGGTCTGGTTGAAGATATAAAATACTGCGGTGCTGACGAGGTTATAGTAGCTTGTCAAAGCTGTATGAAAGTGCTCAAAGGCTGTCAGGATTACAAGACGACTTCGCTTTGGGAACTCTTTCCCCAAATCGGCTTGCCGCCGGAATTGGTCGGAAAGGCGAAAGGCAGCTCTGCTGTATTCTCGGTTCAGGATTCTTGCTCGGTGCGTGATTATACAGGGATTCATGATGGGATTCGCTGGATTTTGACCGAGCTGGGTTACAAGTACGAAGAGCCGGAAAGGACACGCGAAACGACGCGCTGCTGCGGATTCGGCGGTATGGTCGGAGGGGCTAATCCCGATGTGGCTTTTCGGGTGATGAAACGGCGTGTGGATGATTTTAAGACACCGCATATAGTTACATACTGCGCAGCTTGCCGTCAGTCCATGATGAAAGCCGGAGGCAAGGCTTGGCACATTCTCGATTTGATATGGGGACCTGTGATTGACTCAAGCACAGCTCCGCCGGAAGATGTACTAGCCAATCCCATTAAGGCGTGGAAGAATCGCTATCGCAGCAAAAGCCTTATCAAAAAGGCATATAGATAATAAGCTTAGCAGGGGACGCTGTCCTAAGCGTCCCTCAGACCGTGCCTGAGATTTGCCCTCTTTGGCAAAGAGGGTGGCTCGCAGAGCCGGGTGTTTTGTTGTAATTAAGACTTGAAATATGGAGGCGTTTAGCGTGAAAACCCTCAATTCCAGATGTCCCCCTAAAAAGGGCGCACTACCCCCTTGTTTCAAGTAAGAAATTTTTTAAGCGGAACTTAACTCTGGAATCACTATTGATTCAGAATCAACGACACCGTGATCTACAAGCAGCTTGACCGCACGTCTGAGAGATTTCTGTAATTCCTTTTCACGCAAATCCTCCGGCATATCAACTTGATTCAAATCACAAGGATTCCAAACTTCCCCGGTAGATAGCATATGGTATATGGCAGTTAGAATCATACGTGCAATAGCGATAATAGAGCGTTTTTTACCACGTCGTTTTGAAAGTTTCTCGTATTTGACTTTGTAGTAAGTGTTTTCCTTATCTTTAACCGCCGCGTGTGCAACTTGCACCAATGTCGGCTTTAGATAAACGCCAGCTCTGTTAATCCGCACAGACTTCTTTTTGCCGGCAGATTGATTGTTTCCCGGTGTCAATCCGGCCCAACTACACAACCGCTTAGAAGAACCAAACTGCGACATATCATCGCCAATTTCTGAAAGCACCATTATTGCCGAAAGTTTTCTGATGCCCGGATTTGTGCAAAGTAGATTTACTGATGGTTCAAATGGCTTGGCAAGCACATCAAGAGTATTGTCTAAATCTTCGATTTGTCCGACAAGATAATCATAATGCCCCCTCACCATATTTGCCCGATACTTCTGTGAAGCAGTCATCTGAAAGCCCTCAATTGATTCTACGACTTCGTTAGCTTTTTTCTTGAGTGATGATTTAAGTAAAGAAACGCAATGTTCGGGATCAAAAGTGTCCGAATTTACTATATAGTCAGTGATAGAAGTGGCAGACTTGCCAAACATGTCGGAAACGACAGCATCAAGAGCTACATTGCAAACAGTAAACACATTTTGATAGCGGTTCTTTTCACTGGACTTACAGGACATCAGTTTGAAGCGATATCGCGTGTATTCTCGCAGGATGCGTATATCCTTTTTGGGGATAAAACTGCCGGGAACCAGCCCTAATCGAAAAAGGTCGCCTATCCATTTTGAATCTTTTTCATCGTCTTTGCAGCCCTTAACTGCTCTGACCCATTTTGGATTAGCGACAGTCACATTGATGGAATCCTCAAGTAAATTGTACACAGGAATATAATATTTCCCGGTAGATTCCATGCAGACATCTCGGCAGTTATTCTCCAACAACCAAGCTTTGAATGCAAGTATTTGATTGTTGAATGTGGAAAATCTCTTTTTCTGATACTTAGGCTGAATGCCATCGGTGGTGATAAGTGTTGCAACGAAAAAAGTCTTGTGTATATCAACACCGCAACAGATTGGGTATACAACTTTCAATAATCTCCCTCCTCAAAAATATATTAGCTGAGGGAAAGCATTGACTGAGCCGCCACACATTTAACATAGGCTAAAACAATCATTAGCGTTCGGGCTAAAAGCTCCACTCATCTGTGCTTGAAAGGCGACTCGTACACTGTTTAAAATACTGCCTTGAGTCCAGATGACAATCTGCAACTCCTCCTGCCGTGCTTTGTAGTTGCTTTCACCTCAAGCTATTCTAACACTAAACCTATGGGAACGCAGCCAGTTTTAATTACTATTTGTGCCTTGAGCACAGCGAAAGGAATGTTGTTTAAGATGGAAAATGATGAAAACAAAGTAGAAGCCGAAATAGAAAACTCTGCAAAAGAAGCGGCAGAAAAACCACCTGAGAAGAAAAAAGGCGGTCTTTTGAAGATAATAATTTTCGTAGTCGTGATTGCTGCGGTTGTCATAATAGCGTATGCAACTGGAATTGCTGAAAGAATCCAAGATATTAGGGCAATGCAAGAATGGTTTGAGGGATTTGGGTTCTGGGGATACCTCATTTTCGTGGTTGTCTATGTATTGGCAGCGTCGTTTATGCTCCCTGCATTTCCTTTCACTCTTGTTGCAGGCATAGTGTTCGGCCCGATACTTGGCGGCATTTTATCGCTGATAGCAGCAACTATGGGTGCGGCAGTTGCATTTATCATAGCGCGGTATGTGGCACGTGATACGATTGTAAGCAAATTCGGAAGCAGTCCGATGTTTAAGAAAATCGACGATGGACTTCGGCAAAATGGCGTGAGCTTTCTAATCCTCACTCGTTTAGTGCCGGTATTTCCCTACAATGTACAAAACTACATTTACGGACTCACTCAGATAAAGCTTGCTACATTTGTTTTGGTTTCGTTTATATTCATGGCACCCGGGGCGATGATATATGCGTTTATGGCAGGTATGATAGTGGAAGAGGGTATTACCCCGATGCTTGCGGTTTATTTTGCCGGAGCGGGTGTCGTCCTATTCCTCGTGTCGCTTATCCCGAAATATATAGCAAAGAAAAAAGGCATAAAGCTAAAAGACGACGAGTAAGGTTTGTATAGAAACTATAAAATAGAAATGGAAGTACATTTATGGTACAAACAGTAACTGATTTTCCTGTCGCCCTATCGTTTGCCGATAGGGTTGACGGAACACCATATACGCAAACATCGAAGCACCTGCAAACACTTCAGGTAAATGTAGGCTTATGCTGTAACTTGGCTTGTACACATTGCCATCTGCAATGCGGGCCTGACAGAAGTGAAATGATGAGTCTTGAAACTATGAGGCAGTGCCTTAAAGTTGCGCAAGACAATGGGATAAAAACGCTGGATATTACCGGCGGAGCGCCTGAACTTAATCCGGATATTTTGGTTTTTCTTAAGGAAGCTAAAGATGCCGGAATGCATGTGATGTTCAGAACTAATCTCGTAATATGGGAAGATGAGAAGTATAGTCACTTTCCCGAACTGCTTAAGATGCACAAAGTTGAGATAATTGCGTCGCTGCCGTGTTACACACAAGAAAACACTGATCAGCAGCGTGGGGATGGTGTGTTTACAAGAAGCATATCATCTCTCCTTAAGCTCAATTCTCTGGGATACGGCTCAAATCCGGAACTCGTACTTAATCTTGTGTACAATCCGGGCGGAGCTTTTCTTCCGCCTCCGCAAGAGGAACTTGAGAGCGATTATAAAAAAATACTGCTTGAGCAGTATGGGATTGTTTTTAATCAGCTTTTTACTATAACAAATAACCCAAGCGGTAGATTTGCGGAATTTATTGAGCAGAGCGGTGAGCTGCAAGAGTACATACAGGAGTTAGAGGACGGATTTAACGCTGAGACTTTGCCTGTGATGATGTGCCGTAATCAACTGTCCGTAGCATGGGACGGCTCGCTGTACGATTGTGACTTCAATCTTGCTTTGGGGCTAAAGGCTAACGGTGTACAGAATATAGCCGATATCAAAGGGTCGCTGCCGATTCGTGAGATACATTTTGCAGATCATTGTTACGGCTGCACAGCCGGAAGCGGTTCCAGCTGCGGTGGCGCGGTGGTGTAAGGGTTTTAATAATGCAGATTGTTGACGGAGTGGCTTACGCAGATAATAAGAGCGAAAAGACGATTTCGGTAGTTTCGGTGCGTCCGCTTGAGAGCTATAAGCTATGGCTCAAGTTTTCGACCGGAGAGACTAAAATCTTTGATTTTGCCAATCTGCTTGATTTTCCGGCGTTTCGATGCCTTAAAGATAAAGATATCTTCAATAGTGTATATGTTGATAGCGGTGTTCCGGTTTGGCTTGATGGCGAAATTGATTACTGCCCTCATGCGCTTTATGAAAATAGCGTAACAGTATAAAATAGGGATAGACTAGGCTCGCTGTTATGGTGGGCCTGTTGCTTTTAACTCCCTGGAGTAAGGTAGCTAAAAGCTTATGT
>Ga0123355_10005525_pt1 | contig 18552 bp, 10 predicted proteins | sample TergutEmb28metaG_3_FD_89872 | JGI IMG/M metagenome (GOLD analysis project Ga0123355, IMG submission 89872) | Embiratermes neotenicus P1 segment gut microbial communities from Petit-Saut dam, French Guiana - Emb289 P1 | ecosystem: Host-associated > Arthropoda: Insects > Digestive system > Gut ... | reverse complement strand
GAGCAATACAACCCATGAAATAACTCAACAAATAAGTCGCAAGCTCCTGAGGATGGATGTATTAACATCCGAAACATGTTGAGCATTAAATAATGAAATAATAAAGCAAGTAACATCAAGTTGTTCTCTCTTTATTCAAATAGTAAATTGTTATACAAACATTTATATTGTTAGTACCACTCAAAGTTGGTACTGACAAGGGAAAAAAGGAGGAGAATTTTCTATGTAGTTCAATAATTGCTGTTTCCTTATGTTTTAGTTATAAATTTTCATTTATTACAGAAATAAGCTGTGCGGAATGCATGACAATGTAGTGTGATGAGGAGAAGAAGACTTTAAACTCACAAAAGAATGAGTGATACTCCACCATCCTCACGACCTAAAATACAAGTGGTTCGCCTGCCATCATATGAGCAAGCCAAACTTCGCAATTTGTTGGAAGGAGGAGTGCAGCTTCAAGCTCAATTTCAGCACATGCGTTATGGGGATTATGCCAGTTACAGTAGTTTGGATGATGCCAACAAACAGTGTTTCAGGTATAGAACAAGAAGGGATGTTATCAACTCTATGGAGAATAAAATCAATCTGCATTTTATATTGAAAGATTTATTCTGTACTTTATGGAAAACACCCCTTATCTTAAAAACAACTGGTGAATTTTGTATAGGGAGATAATGATTATATATTTTTACAAATCATAAAAAAACACATAAATTCAGCGTGTGAGAAAAATTCTGACCTTTTAGTGCTGAACTTAGATGTAGGTGTACCAAATATTGGGCTTTATAAACAGTTAATCTGAACATAACACTGCATTAAATATTTAGAGAAATTAAAGTTTATTTTAAGATCCACAAATCTTGTTTTGCTTCCATTTGATTAATAATTTTGAAGGTTTGTGACAAATGTGTGTTTTTAAAGTGACATAAAATTTGGACATTTTCTGAAATCTCATTTTATTTAGAAAGCAAAGAGTTTTGTCAGTTGTCTGCGCTTCCATCATCATGTAAAATTATGAGACCTAATATGTTGGGTCTGTTAGATAAGAGCTGATTTGGGGACTAATATTATATCTCCAAATGAAGAAGTTGGGCCGTGTAGCTCAGTCAGTTTAGCGACTGTCTAAGGGCTGGACGGTCCGGGATTGAATCCCAGTGGGGACGAGGTTTTCTGCCCATCCAGACCAGCCCTGGGGCCCACCCAGCCTCCTGTAAAATGGGTACCGGGTCTTTCCGGGGGTAAAATGTGGCCGGGACGTGCTGCTGACCACTCACCCCCTTCTAGTGCCGCGGTCATGGAAGAGTAGAGCTATATCTCTACCCATCCTCTGGACCACACCGAGCCTGTAATGGGATCACTTTACCTTTTTACCAAATGAAGAAGTCTGTTGTGTTTATGGACATATTTGTTGACGTATGTGGAACATTTATTTGACAAAGAGTACGTAAATGCATCAGTGCTTAAACAGTCAAGTGGAAAATTCAGATACCTTTTAGAAACATACAGTGTTATTCATTGATTAGGTATGTGACAGTATCAATTACTAATTACACTTTAAGGAAACATTAAAAGTTGTATAGGCCTACTAATCAAATATATAATTATTTTTATGTTATTTTAAATTATGGTGGTGTGAGCCTTACATGGATATTAACCCTGCACAGAGATTAATGACTGATTCAACCCATAATAAGTTCATGAAAAAATAGTACACATAACACACGTTATGGTTACGTAGTATTAGTATTTTGTAACTTTAGTGTATTTTTCAGTATGTTTTGCTTTAGACATTTATTATAATCTGGCTTTTGTATGTAGAGGATTCATGACTTCTGCAATGTGATGCCCTATGACTGCATTAGTGATACCAGACACTTCGAAGGATGGTAGTGCCTTCAAAATTTTGGGAACTACTAACCCAGTAACACAACGTCACATCCCAGAAGACCTGCATCCTTAACTGCACCCCAGTGGGAACCTAAAATCTTGAATAATCTTTCCTTCAACTGGACAAAGAGTAGCAGTTTGTAATCACAGTAGCAAAGTTGCAATTATTTGTGAGATTTGAAATATTTACAGCAGTGTTACTGATGATTCAAAGCTTCTGGGATGTAACACTATGCTTTGGGTGAGTATGTTCTAGCATTTTGAAGGACTGTAATACATTTTTAGTCATGTCAAGCAGACCAAGACAGCATAACATTCCAGAAGATGTGAGTCTTTTGCAGCCACTTACTGATGCACATTATGTAGCATGGTAATTGGACTATTTTTAGAAAAACATAGATCACAATATATGTGACCTTGCCTTTCTTACTGGTGCACGTATTAAACAACATTATGTTAATTTTGCCATTGTATTCTGTCAATAAGACCCTTTGTTGTAACAAATACAAATACCACATTATGTGATTTTAAAATTTGCATATATGTTTTGGAGTGCGGCTGTGAAAACTGCCTTGAGGATTCTTACCAAATCCAATACGCTATGTAAGCTCCGACATCACATTTTTACATTCATACCCCTTTGCAGCCAATTCAAAAATATTAAATGTGTACTACAGGGAAGAAAAGGAACATTCATATAAATAAGTAAATAAATAAATAAATTCTGTTATGTGTGTGTGTGATAAGACTCTGCTTTTTGTTAGTTTTCATGATCATGACTATATGGGACATAAGGTTCCAATGGCTACCAAGTCACTGGACAACATCTTTGCAAGGCAGCTGACTTCTGGTACAGGAGAACAACAAAGCCCCTTTCTGTGGCGGGATGCAACCCGCAGTGAGGAGCAGCTCTATCATGCTTCATATTCATTGCCCAGAACAACGTGTCCTGAAAATAAAGCTTCTCGCTTCTCTGGAGCCCGGTATGTAGAAAATTACTAGTTTCAGTTGTTGTTATCTAAAGTGATTAGAACGAACATGTATTAGTTTGCGTTAGGTGTGCTTCTGTTCATGAATGAATTCTCTAAGTATTTACAGTGTATTATCCTTCAGCTGCATGGCTGCAATCAAGGTGTCCGATATTTTTCCTTGCTGCATCACTGACATGAACGCTGACCTGTCTGTTTTAAATTATCTGTATATAATTTTTAATATCTTTCACAAGGACAGTAGAGTATAACATTTGAATATGCTGTACAGTATAATCAACATATACAAACTCAGTTTCTAGTCAAACTGGCTACTAACTCTGGCCACACCTTCCAAAATTTTAATGTCTTCAGTCCATTCATCACTTTGTATCTGTAAATGAACTTCAGAAACCTTATCATATCATACAATTTATTCTCATTCTTTAAATACTTACAGGATTACAAAATCCATATGGATATGGAAATAGTAAGTACTGTACATAAAAGTAACAAAAATATTTGCTGAAGAAGTCAAGAAGCGAAGTCAGAACAAAAGTGTGCAATAATTATAGTTACTAAGCCTAGTATGATGTTTGAGGATTTAACGTACTATAAATTATTATAATATAACAAATAATAACACAAAATACCAATTAAAAAGATACAGTACTTACTGGACACAAAATACTTTACTACATCACAGCATAACAGATAAAAACTGGTACATTCGTGCAGTTACATTTTATACAAAACAAGATCTAAAATACATATACAAAAACTAAATGTGTAGTCAAAGAATAAAATAAACATAAATGTATATTTATTATATGTGCCAAACTTTCAATTACTAATTTAGATCACATAAATAAATTTAAATTTTTTGAAGTTCAAAATATTCGTCTAAAGAAGAAAATGAAATTTCATATAAAAATTTCTGTGCAATAAATTTAAATTTCTTTGGATTTCCAGACTCTGTTTTAATATAAGAAGGGAGCATATTAAACACAAAAACACCTAAATAGTACACTTCCTTCTGGTATTTAGTCAAATTCACAGAAGATTGTTGAAAATTAGCATGTTTCCTAGTCTCAGTGTGATACATCTCACAACTGACCGTAAATTGATTCCTGTTTTTGTCATATAAAAAGAAGATAAAGAATGTACAGGAAAGTGAGTGGTAAGATTTCTAAATTAAAAAACAATTTTCTACAATTGTCACTACTTCTACAACCCATAATGATTCCAATAATCTTCTTTTGCAACCTTAAAATCTCTACACTGTATGAGAAATGCCCCCAGAACAAAAAACCATAGGTCATATTAGAGTGGAAGTAGGAATAGTAAATCATTTTCAGACTATTATGTGATACATATGGTTTGACTTGACCATATAGCATGATGAACTGAGCTTAGTTTCGACTTGATATATTCAATGTGTGTTTGCCAAGAAAGAGTATTATTAATAAATATCCCAAGAAATTTTGTGTCTGTTTGGTATGGTTTGGTTTGGTTTATCTTTTCATCCACTTAGTCACACATGTAACATTGGACACATCAATTACATTTTACAATTTATATATTACAGCACAACTTATAATATATGGACATCCACCCAATATAATATAATATAATATAATATAATATAATATAATATGTCTAAAAGTTAGGAATTCAAATTAAAAGTAATAGTATAGAATGGTATGGAGTTACATTATATGCAAGATTATATTGATGTTAATTTTAAAATGATTACGCTGAACCAAGATCACTATTGGAATTCCAAGTAAAATATTCCTCCATGTCAAATGAATTTATAAGAAGGAAACTCTTTTAAACAGATATTAATTGCCTTATGTAATGATATGTATTTTTGATGCTAGTAGGAAGGTGATTAAAAACTTTGATTCCAAAATAAAAGGGTCCTTTTTGGAAAGTTGTTAAGTTTGCAGTTGGATTATGTAAGTCAGAACTAAATTTGGTGTTGGTATTATGAATTTCTGAATTCAGTTCATATAAATCTCTATTTTTGGCTACAAACAATAGAAGGGAAAAATATATTGTGATTTTAATGGTACTATTTTTAGTTCCTTGAATAACTGACGACAAGAATACGTATTTCTGGCATTCATAATTATTCTAATTATCCTTTTTTGTATTTTAAAAATATTGGAGCTGATGCAGAATTACCCCAGAAAATTATGCCATATGATAGGATGGAATGAGAATATGAAAAGTAAATTGCCCTTAGTGTATCTTGGGACATAAAATGTTTGACATACCTGATTGCGTAGCATGCACTGCCTAGTTTAAACGCCATTTAATCAATATGGTGTTTCTATGACAAGGAACTATCTATATCTAATCCAAGAAATTTGATATTTTTAATTTCTTTAATCTGTTTGTTATCACATCTTATTTTTATATTAATTTCATGAATGTTTTTGGTCCTAAACTGTAAAAAGTAGGTTTTATCAATATATAATGATAACGAGTTACCTCTGAACCAGTCATTTATATTATCAATTGTTTTGTTAATTACTCTGCTCATTGTGTGTATGTGTGTAAATATGGCTTTAATTTAAATATGTCAGACATGTGACTAGTATATGAAAGAGGTAATTCTAATTCAGCCATGTAATGTTAAGTGTCTGGTCAGGGGTCAGAGGAATGTGAATCACTTACCATTTTGCTCGGAGGAGTTGATATACGAACCACGGTGGAGAAATCTTACCAACAGTAGTAGCATAGATAGGTTTTTGGCTCCCAGGGTAAGCAATCATAATGGCAGCCCCAACGGAAATTATTAAATTTTATGTTTTGTTGACCGTGCATCTTGATACATCTGTGTAATAAAAACCAACTTGATGCACTATTTATCCTCAGTTTATTTCGTCCATCAACTTCTACCTGTTTCAGGCTTATTTGTAGTCCATCAACAGGAGGTATATTGTATATAAAACAAGTGGTATGTGTTATGCTTTTCAATTGACTGTCTGTTGGCTCAGAGACAGTCAGATGAAGAAAAAACCCCTACTTACAATAAATTGCTTAAGTTGAACATTGCCTTATTAGAATCTTGTGATATTGTTCAGCTAATTTCTTCCAAGAAAGGAACATGTAAACCATTCATCAAAGCAGACAGACTTAAGTGCCGTATGATGTACAACTTATTTTCTTTAAATTAAATTTAAAAAATTGTGCACTTTTAACATTTTGGTGTTGAGATCTTGCATTTCATAAAACATTTAGAGTTAAATTATAATCACTGTTTGTGTTTATCTTGGTCTCAACTTACTGGCCTGTAAAGGAAAATAGTATGGCAAAATTTCAAAATTACTTAAGGGCAGCCACAACATATATTTTTTAAAATATCATTGATGTGCAGACTGTTTAAATAATCTGTGTCAGCAAAAAATCTGCTTTGTAACTTGTGTGAAGTCACCATTCTTGATAGAAATAATTGATATGGACCACAATACAATATGAAGACAGCAGTTTTATCATTGATTCAAGATGTGTAGTGAGATATTACAACATATATAAATAATGTTTCTCAAACAACTAGTTAGTGTAACAAGTGGGAAGAAATATGTACTATAATTCTAACATATTTGAATTACAATCTATTTTGTGTGGCTAGATCACGTATATCAGCACTTCTGAAGAAACTTTCTCCACGATTGCGACATAAGGCTGCTGCACCAAGCAGTCCTTGTCCCTGGGTTGTGGTAGAATTTTCTAATCAAGATCTGGAATCTCCAGATGTCAGTGGGAGGACCAACTCAGTTACTTCAGACTACAGCTTTGATATGGCTGTTCAGGCATCACGGCTACGGAAGGAGCAAGCAGCATATAATAAACACACCCATGGACAGGTACATGTAAATTGATATCACTATTAAAAGTGATTAATCTTATATTCTTATTCTTCTTCCATCGGCACTACAGCCCACTGTGGGCTTTGGCCTGTCAAACAATGTCCTGCCATTTTTTTCCTATCTGCCACCAACTCTCTCCTTCTTCTCACTCCCAGTACTTGAAGATCTCTTTCTACTTCTTCTTTCCATCTTTTCCTGGGTCTTCCCCTTCTTCTCATCCCTTCCAGTTCCTGAGTGAAGATCTTTCTGGGCATCCTATCCTCCTCCATTCTCTCTAGGTGACCTAACCAGCTTATCCTTTGCCCTTTTATGCATTTTACTATATTTTCTCCTTTGCTCATCTCTTCTAGTTCTCGATTCGTCTGACTTTTCCATTCCCCGTTTTCATATTTAGGACCATATATTCTTCTAAATATTTTCCTTTCAAAACGTAGCAGAGTTTGTTCTTCTTTCTTTGTCAACGTCCATGCTTCCGCTCCATACGACACTACCGGTCTTATTAGTGTCTTATATAATATAATTTTAGGAGCTCTGGATAAAAGTCAACTCCTGAAGAGGCTTATAGCGGCAAAATAGATTACTCCTATATTAAAAAATTCAATCCTGATCCCATTAATACTGGCCTACAATGGTGCAGGCCTCAAACCCATGCACTGAGAAACCAGTTAAATACCAAATAATGATGCATGGTATATGTTTCATATTAAAAATTGTTGTTGTTGTTGTTATATTTGTAATGACTTTTATGCAGGGTATTTACAGTTACATACCTGAAATAAACAATGTTTCCAGAGTACTCAGTGTTGCAGCTGTTCTGTATTTAAAATTTGTGCAACATTTAAGGTAATTTCTCATGTTAAATGTTTTGTACTTTTATATTAGCACTTTCTGAAGTATATATGCAGTGACCAGTATTGCTTTTTGTGTACTTCCTTGATTTCATGCTTTCCTGTTACAATGTTCAGGTATTGTCTGAATGATTTTGAGATAGTTTCAGTTGCCCCTGTTTTTACTGGTATCATTTTTGCTTTTACGTTCCACGTACACTAAATTTCTATTATGAGGTCTTTATATTTCAGAATCTTCTTTGCTTTTCTCTTTATCACATTTCTGTCTCCTGAGAAATTGCAACATCTGTTAACACATATGTTCCATTTTCATTGTTATGGATTGTGATATCCAGTTTATTGTTATGAGACGTTCGGTTGGTTTGCACTTGTTGATTCCCTAATAAGGTTACTGTACCGTCACAACTTGTTTCAACTAGTTTTGGTACGTGGTCATCTCAGTGTTCATTGTCTAATTTTACTCCTATTTTCTTGCATGTGTTAAAGCATAGTTGAGCACATTCTATCATGTATCTTTATGTTGTTCTTTTGCCATTGTTGGGCATGCTGATACAGTGTACTCTATTGTCTCATCAAATTGTTGACATAGTCTGCATTTGCTATTTGTTTCTGTTTGTAGATATTTTTGTTGCTTGATATTTTGTTTGTAATGCCTGATCTTGTGTTGCTATTCCTTTACTTTCAGTTTCTCCTTTCAGATCTCTCCTTGACAGCCATAGGAGCATGTTTCCTTCACTAATAAGCTGCCTATCCATATTTCTAATATACTGGCCATGCATTACTTCGTCTCTCATTTTTGCTTTAAGGACTCTCCTAATTTTGCTTGTATGTGTTGAATGCCTTCCTTTTGTGTGCAACTATTCTCATTTGATTTATTTAATTCTTCTTCAACTTATGCTGCTCTTTTAACTGTTGAATTCATATTTGGTTGATTGTTTCATGACTTTTAATAATATTTACAAACTGGGCTTCTGCATGTTTTGTGTTCAGACATTCTGAATTATTGAATATCTCTACTTTACATGGTATTTTGATTTGTAACAGGCCTCTTGCGCCCTTTTTCCTTTCTATATAGCCTATTTATAGCAGCTTTTTGGTGAAGCATTTTGTACATTGTTAATATGTTTTAAGTTTTAGGTTCAGTTTTTCTTATTTCTTCCATTCTCCAATTAATAATACCAAAACTGTGTCTCAATACTGGGATGACTAATGCTTGAATTGCTGTAATTGTATTTATGGCATTCAACTTGGATTTCACTACCATTCTTAATATCCTGGTGTATTCCTTCTTCAAATTTTCTTTCATTTGTTGATGCAGTATGCTTTCACTTTCTTCAATCCCTAAGTATCTGTTTGTTTGTCCCTGCTTGATCTCTTGTGTTTCTCTCTTGAAGTCAAATTTTGTGAGTGAACTAATTTTCCTTTCTTGAGTACAATCTTTGCACACTTGTCAAGTCCAAATTCCATATGGATATTATCAGTGAAGGTTCTAACTATTTGCATGTATTTTTGGAGTTCTTCCTCTGTTTTACCTGTCAGCTTCACATAGACCATGTAAAAAAGTGTGGTACTCTTGTCCTTGTTGTGTGCTCTTTATATCCTGTATTCACGTGGTCAACTGCTCTGTGAGGGGGATTAAGCAAATGCACAATAGCAATGGTGATAAACAGTCTCCTTGAATTATTCCATGTTATATTTCCATATTTTCTGTTTACATTAGATTATTGTTGTTGTTGTTGTTTATTTTTTTGCTATATGTATCCTTATTTTTACTTCAAATATTTAACGCAGTCTTGCCATAAAGTGCATAAAATGAATACATAATGGAGAGAAGAATGATTTGTGTGAGATATGGTTACTTTCATTGCTCTTGTAGAAAATAAGGAATGAATGAATGTCCATTTATTTAATAAAGCTGCCAGGCTATTCTAATAGTGTTCCATTCCTTGTTCAATATAATCTATTCTCAAATGTTTAAACATAAATAAATAAATAACATTTTTAGAGTGAAGTGAAATTTTGCCACTTATGTTCTACGTTTGTGCCCCACAGTTACTTAGCTGCATACTCGTATATTCCCGAAGGAGCAGTTACTGAATCCTACCATTGCCTTTATGTCGAAAGTAATTATAGATTCCACAAACAGAAAATATGCTTGAGGCCGGCAGCTCTAAATCTGGTCACGTTTGTAATTTTTGGTGTATGAGTAATGCCAACAAAATTGTTGCAATCTCAGTTGCTTGGTTAATTGACTAGTGCTATCAAAGGGAGTGGTACATGCATTACTGTACTGAAAGGTGTGTAACCTTCAAATATCCATCACAGTGAAAAATGTAACGGTCCCATACAACATGGATCTTGTTGCATAGTTTTGGAGGTCAGCATTGTAACTATGCTGGTGTCAAAGGCACAAAATTAGAAATTCAAGACATAATGAGAGTTATACCACATGTCATGAAAGATGGTCTGTTGATCCAAAGTTATTAAACTTGTATGAATATTATAATAATAATATACCTATTAATATCATACATGCAGAATGAAAATAAACATATATTTTTATGATGCACTAACATTACAGTATTTTAACAATGTTTGTAAGACCTGGATGTAGGTAAGGCAAGTTGAAATAATAATGTTAATTTTTAGGGTAAATGTACTAAGTTCAGTTTTGTTTCATTGGCTATGTTTGAGGCATATGCATGCATTAAAGAACACAATGTTGAGTTTGCTTTTGAATGTTCCGTACAGTCTCTAAGTTGTAACACATAACAACTTGGATTATGGTAGACTCGTGTATTACTAGTGCTGTTTCATATTTGTTTGATATGTCCAGGTATTTTATGATGGGTCTGATAAACCATGCAAGCAAGGAGAGGCAAAGAAACATCAGACTTCCAGCAGAGGTCTTGCTGCAACCAAGCATCGGGCTGCTTTCAACACAGGGTGAGTGGGTGGATGTAGCTAGCACATTTAAACTAGAGTGTTATTAATTGGTTAATAGTGTGGTAGTATGAGTGTACGGTTATGAAAGAAAGTCATTCATGAAGAGCATGCATAATGATTCTGTGTTAAAACGTGGGTAAATAAATAAAGTAACGAGTTTCAGAGGCTGTTGTAATATAAAACTGAAATTGACCCGTGCTTGATTAAGCAAAATGTCGTGAAGATGAGTGTATAAGTGGTGGTATTGCTCCATGTATTCTAACCTCAGCACAAGATGGAAGTGTGTGGTCAGCTTCACACTCTACCTGCTGGGCCCCAAGAGAAAGGTATAGCAGTATTCATCATACAAGAGGTTGGATGGGCCCCACAGCCGGTCTGAATGCTGTGGAAAAGAGAAAAATTCTAATCTTACAAGAGATAGAACCATGATTCCTCTGTAATCCAGCCCATTCTCCAGTCACGAGATAAGAAGGAATAAATGAGATAATCTTTTTTACGGTACGAAGATGTCTATATTATCGATCCAAAATTCATAAAGTTAAATGTAAATCATTTTCATAGAATTATGAAGAAGCAAGAAATAGAATAGTACTATGTTACAGTTTCTACATCACTGCTGTTGAAAAATAATTTTTATATAACTTTTAAAACAGGAAGTTTAAAAAGCTGACCAGTTGTTCTATGTCATCTGTCTATACAACAACTGTTACCAACACCCCTGCACTAGCAATTTCTGATATTTTAAAACATAATACACTGACTGGTTCCACAGTGAGGAAACCTTGGACCATAAGATATTAATGCACTGTGGTGACAGCAGCTAGCCTGTTGATTTACATTCTGGTCCAAAGTAATAAATAGCACTTCCAACAAAAAATTGTGGTGTGTTCTTGTCAAAGAACTTTCCTGTAATTGTTTATGCCACTATGACCTAAGGCAGGCGTGCACAACTCGCAATAACAGAAAATATTTTCTGCATGTCAGGGGCGACAATTTCAACCATGTCCTGGCCCCTAAGAATAATCTTTCAAATCTAGTACAGTATGATCAGTCGTGTTGTTTTTAAATAAGTGCGGATAGAACTGTATCTTATTCTTCATGCCTTTTTTTATTATTCCAAACTAATTTTCTAATAGAGGAAATACTTAACATTAATTGTGTCTTTTTCTGGTTATGATGGAATATAACCAAGACATGACAGTGTATTTCTTTGAATATTTTTTCAACTACCATTAGTAAATGAATAATGATTTACAATGACCAGTGTTCATGAACACCTGTATTTACAAAAATTTATATAAGAAACAGTATTGCTATTATTAGGTGCATTTAAAAAAAATGCAACAAACAATGCTGTTTTACACGAATAAACACCCTTCCAGTCCATATTTGAGCTGCTTAAAGCCGTCATTGTTTCTAGTTGCAATTGGAATTTTTTTTCTAACACATATTTCCAGAATTCTACATAACAATGAATATAAAATGTCATTTTAAAAAGTGCATCTCTGGTTGATACCAGAGATGTCAGCCTTATTTTATTGATCTCATGCACATTGACCTAGATTTATCTGAGAAAATACAAGACAGGCAATGTATGTATAATGTAACATTGAGGATGTACATGCAACCATTGTTATAATGGAAAAGAAATAAGTATTACATATTTTGAGTGTATGTTTGTAGCCTTAGGTATCCAGCATGCTATGTGCATGCATCATATTGTCATCTGTTGCCTGCTGGCTTCAAACATTTTTCCACTTTATCTCATAAACAGCACAATTTAAACAAAAACATTTATTGAACCTAATACATGTGTTTTGATTTTTCCTACAATTTTTCTCTGAAATCTTTCTCATTCTAAGAAAAAATGAGTGAGATGTGATGAAAAATGTATATTCGTCTTCATGTTAAGTTCCCATTATTCTTGTCAGATTTTAACGAAAATTTAATTTCTCGACACATATTGAACAAGTACTCAGCTATCAAATTTCATGAAAATCCATCCAGTGGGAGCCAAGTTGTTCCATGCAGATGGATGGACAGACAGATGAACGGAGAGAAGGGCAGACAGACATGATGAAGCTAATAGTAACTTATCACAATTTTGTGAAGTGCCTAGTAACACTTGTCTCATCCCATTCATGAGATGCTATATATGTACTTAGTCTGCATATTCACTCTAACCTGTAATATAAAAATTACTCGTGATACCATAACCATATCAAAAGTGAAGGCTGCAAATGCAGTATTTCATGCAAGAAATGTGGTAAAAATCTCAGCAACAACACCTAGGTCAATATTATTATATTAATCATTATCATTATCATTTATCTAGTCCAATCAGTAATACAGTGACTCCAGACACATCAAGCACATCATAAGCACAAAGTGCAACAACACTATCATACAACAAACAATTGTTATAAAACAGCCAATCCAAAACATACGTCTCCATACTTACTTCATGCTGTCAATAATATCTCCATATTACAGTTCATATTGACTTAATGTCTGTATCCATACTGCAGTTACTCATTTTAATAACCTACACATATACAACATCAAACACTATTTCTATTTTATCCAATCCAAGCTGATAAAGCATCAATCAGCAACATAAGAACTCTTCCACGGAATAAAATGCATGATCTATGAGAAAGGATTTCAGTTCTCTTTTATAGAGTTTATATTCCTCCAACATCTTTATATGCATTGGTACCTTATTATACAATCGAATTCCCATATTAATTACACTTCTTTTATAGAGATTTGTATTACAAGATTTGATATGTAAATCCATATTTGTCTTTGTATTATGGTCATGTACCTGTTTATTTTTTTTGTACCAAGGACTTTAAAAAACATAATACTTCAGGTGTATACTCATACAATCCACCACATATATTGTTATGCGATCCCTTTGATATATATTTATTGTATTCTTTGAAGCATAAAATTAATAAACTATTTCAGAAATAAAATATGCTCACTACCAAAGAAAATTAATGTTTCTGCTAATCTCTGTTCTCATTTCCATTCAAAATGGCTTGCTCTATTCTACAATTTTATCTTTACATGATTTCTTTGGCTAAGCCAAGATAATTTAAATGAAAGTGGTGGTATCTAAGGTCACAGTGGTGATGATGACAACTGCGGTCTTGTGGGGTGTGATGCTGAGTAGTCTGGCAACAGTATAAACTTAACATTGCAGAAGATAGTAGTCTGGTAGAGGTGTGAGCATGACTTTGCAGAACATCACAGTCTGAGTGTATGTAATTTTGATTTACATACTATTCTTAAAGACACAAATATATGAACTTTGCAATTTCAGAATGTTGTAATTAATGAACTAATGTTATATGACTAATTACTACTTCTTCTTCAAGCATGAGTGAATGTTTAAAATACAAGGTTTGTTTTTAGTCAGGCTGTTCTCTCTGTCACTTTAACTTGCTCATTCTGCAGATTTAATTCCTTTATTGTGTCATCTCATTTCTAATGACAACAGCTCTAGCTTTTTCATTGCATCCATTCAAGAACATTTTTATGTTGATATACTGGTATTATTTGTCCAAACAAAGGGACAGGATGAGAATTTCAACACTGCTGTTGTGTTTCAATAAGCTGATGCCCTAGAAGAGAAAATTTACCATTACTTGGATCTCTGTTTTGAGTGGAGACAGGCACTTCTTTCATTGTTTGCACCAGCAATTAAAAACAAATAATGAAATAAACCATGTTTAAATTGTGTGTATTAGATATAGTTATTAATACAAACAAGGATAAATAAATAAAACATTTTGTGTGCTTAAAGTTAATATTTAAAGAATGTACATTTGAAATAGTAGTGCAGTATTGGTACAACCACATTTTGTACAAAAACATTACGGAAATAAGAGTTAAGTTTCCAGTACTCTTTAACTTGCTGTCAACATTCTTAAATAAGCAATTGAAATGGTAAAAAATGATTTTATATTTGTCCTCATCCTTTGTTAATAGCATGATTAAATATTCTTTCAATGTAAGATTTCATTTGCATGCTGATGGTTATTAAGTCTTATATGAATGGGACAGTCTGTTTAAAAAAAAAAACATGTAATTTCTACTATGTCTGAATCCAGGACTTGATTCTTCTGGGAAATGGTATTGTGCCACTGCGTAATTGGGCCTAGTATTTCAAAGGAACACAGTGCCTACAAAACATCAGGGTCAATTACTCAGTAATGTTGCATCATATCCCAAAACAACAGAGTCCTTAACCACACTGCCTTGAAAACCCCAAGAATAAATGAATAAAGAAACCTAATTTTATGTCATTATATCAACACAGTTTTTACATAATATTTTGATTCTGGCTTAGAAATGTACTGATCTTATAGGTAATGTCTGTAACTATCTGTACCTGCATGGCCCATTTATTGTATGTGTTTGAGCAAAGAATGTGATCAATGTACATGAATGCAGATATATGTTATACCATACAGACCTCTACTAGATGTCTCAGTACATCTTTATATAATGTGTATATATGTATGTGTATTGTAAGCACATTTACATATTCCTGCTTTTTACTAACAATTTAAGAAGTATACATATTCAGTTGTATGAACTACTTATACATGGGTGTTGTTACTGATTGAATTTTAATTAGTGCTTCCCTATTTGACAGTAAAATAGGTATGCTACTTCCTCAAGTCTGCCCCACATCCTTTCCTGAACTGGTCTTGTCTTATTTGTCTGTGTGCCTTTCTGTTTTCAATTACCTATTTAAATGAGTATAGCATTTGGAATGTAGTCATAGTGCCTGAGCACATGCAACTTATTTTAAAAATAGCTTATGATCAGACAATAAAATTTTATGTGGGTGCATTCTTAAACAATTCATATTTCCTGATTTCATTTTGTATAAATTTTTTCATCAAAACTAGTAATAACAAAGATAAAAACGTTTAAGGATTACTGACTTCTGGGATAAGACACTATGTAGACTGGTAGATAATTACCATTGTTGTGGAGAAACATACTGCTTCTGTCACCAGGTTCAATCTGAAGATGTAGACAGCAGAATTCTACCATATTTTGTGGTTATATACTCTATGCCACATGGTGTCATGTACCAGAAGGAAGCAACCCTCATAGTCAGTGCTATGAGAAGCTGAAGTCTCACTCACTAAAAGTAATTATTGATGCATGATTCTGACAATGAATATGTGCAATTTAAAACATGGATGGTCATGAAATGCATGTAACTGCATACATACTTCATGAGATGAAACTGAAATTACAGTGCAAGAGAATAAATCTTAGCCTTCTCAGAAAAGAAATAACAATTATTCTCTGATGTCTCAGGATTTGCAATAAAATCTAGTGTAATACTAATATTATAATCATTTTAATTATTGACAATTATCCTCTTCCTAATTAGTAAACACTTTAAAATGCAATCCCGCAAGACCCTTCAGCAATAGGATTTGCTCTCATATTACAGTACATGTGAGAAGTGACACCTAGTGTTAGAATTTGGTCATCCACATGCAATACCATGTTCTCAGAATTCAAATGCTTATATTCTTTCCTTTTGATGCCACCTTATGATTTAAAAAATTAGTTTGATAACTTAGATAGCACAGATAGTAAAAAATTTCATGACACCTGTAGTGGTTACTGAAGAGAAGATTTCTTTTAGCATCTCCAAAGTTTTGCTAACACCACAGGAATGAAGAATTCTTATGGGATTAGACAATTGTGTCAGCAGGTTTGGGGTTTTTGTTTTTTAACCCTTTAACGCCGAACGGCCACTAAAGTGGCTGCACAATGGGCCCTTTAAATAGCCGAATGGCCACTAAAGTGGCTGTGCAGTGAGCCCTTTCAATAGCCGAACGGCCACTAAATTCCAGCATCAAAGGGTTAAACACGTACAGCCTGTTGCTGAATTATTTACAAGTGATTAATATATGAATTCTATAAGACTGTACCACATGTTCAGGCTGCTGTTCCCGTCAAAGGCTTCATACAGCCCTGATCATGGAGAAAAATGTAGCACAATGGCTAGAAATGGCATATTTTCCAAGATATTTCAGGATGAAATGTTAAACTCGAAACTCTGTAATTATTTTGCAGGCGCTGCACAAACGCCCTAAAAATGCCTAATAGCTTAATTATGTCCATCAGTCTGTCTGACCACCCTTATAGGCTCAGCTCCCATTTGGGTAGATTTTCATGAAATGTTATATTGGAAACTTTTATGAAGATCTGTCCAGAAAAATCAGATTTGGTTAAAACTGAATGAAAATACTGGGCACTTTACATGAAGACCTAAGTACATTATATTGTTACCAGCAACATAAAATTTCCTAAGAAACATTGTTGATAGCTACAAGTAGCACAACAAATCGAAAGTATTGTATTGCTTCATCTCCATGGCATAATTTTAAATACTGATTACATTGTTATTGCCTGTACTGTATAAGGATTCAGTTTGTACCTCACAGTTCTCTGTGAGGTATGAACTGAATCTCACAGAGGGCTGGGAGTACAAACTGAATCTTTATATACAATGACAGTCCAAGACCTAACTATGTTCATATTGTTCGCAGCGAAATAAAATCTCCATTTAATCGAGATCTTTTAGCCAAAAAACATTGGACTGTTAGGACGGCCAAGAAAGTGCATGGAGTATAAAATACTTGATACCTCAACAGAAATAATAAAGAGAACACATTGTTGCATTTCTAGCAATGGTTATGCAAACATGCCACAATGTCATGTTATATGTATGTTGCCTCTTGTCTATTTTATGTTTTTTTCATACCTCACAAAATCCTACAGACGTATTGAGATCTTTCAGATGAAGACAGTAAGACAAATGTGAAAGAAGATGACTGGGTTTGCAAAAATATGATTTTTACCATAAACGTTTCCAGTATCAGTTTGCAGCCTGCTTGCTGTTGGCACCATTTTTCATTACACAAAATTGTGCTGTAGCATGAATTGTTTCATATGACAACGCACTCTTTTGCCATATAATAAAGAGTAATATCTGGGGTGTCTCTCAGAAGGTGGCTAAACTCAACTGGTGACCTTGGGTCAAAAGCCATAATCTATTCTTAAAAAAAAATGTATGCATCTTCACATAAAGAAAGGGAAGCCACAGTATGGTAAACATATATAAAACAAGAAATTCTGCCATGTCTAATTTTTTGTGGTCCAAACTAGAATGAGTGATAGACAAAGCTAAGTGATACTCAAACATTGCAATTCCTGCAGCATATCTGGGGGGTTTGGGTTTGATTCTCACTCAGGTAGCTGGCCATCATATATTCCTTGAGGTAAATGCTCTGAATATATACCTGTGCATGCATGCATGCATTTGAGAAAGCTTTTTTAGTAAACTAGGAAAGAAACAGACAACTGTGACATGTGTGTGTGTGTGTGTGTGTGTATGTGTGTGTATGAATGATTGGCGAATAAACCAGCGTTTCGAAGACTGTCTCTGTTCTCATCATCAGCCGAAACATTGGTTTACTCACCATTCAACCACCTGACATGACTGCTAGCTCAAGAACATATTACTGAATTTATTCACCATTAAAGCTTTAAATTATATTACAACATACATAGGAGTGGAAAAATGCAGAATTACAGGTTCAGTGCTGGACATATTAAAACACAGAAACTAGTATATTTCTTGGCTGAATGATGGTTTACAGTAAGACCATAAGCATAAAAAATAACAGGTGTTAGTGTTGTGAAAATCATTACACATTTATACAATTTCCTATTCATGACCTTAAAATGCAGTTAGTGCGCGCAATTACAAGGACAATGTATTGCGAAGAAACAATTTCGACCATATGCTTCTGTTAAATTAATCCATTCACTTAATGCGAGAAGTTAACTGCAGAAGATATATTGTAAGGCAATCCACGTGGAACAGGAACGGAAAGGAAAGTGCCAAGATGTAAAAAAAAAAAAAAAAAAAAAAAAACATCGCTGGGGGAACAAAAAAAAAAAAAAAAAAGG
>Ga0123355_10005524_pt1 | contig 18553 bp, 6 predicted proteins | sample TergutEmb28metaG_3_FD_89872 | JGI IMG/M metagenome (GOLD analysis project Ga0123355, IMG submission 89872) | Embiratermes neotenicus P1 segment gut microbial communities from Petit-Saut dam, French Guiana - Emb289 P1 | ecosystem: Host-associated > Arthropoda: Insects > Digestive system > Gut ... | reverse complement strand
GCCCAACCCCCAAGCTGGAGGACCACCCCTCGTCGGCTGTCCGCGACTGCTTATTCAATTTATTCGCAGCTGCCCTCCTTATCGGAGGCCGTTCCTCTATCCGCAACCTGAGGACGCGCCAGGGCTTGACGAACGAAAGGCACTCGTCAGAATTCCAATATCAAACCTGACACCTTCATTACTAAATGGCCTAAGACTTTAAAGACATGCAAAATTGTAAACACCATCATTTCCTTCCGATTGAGAAATTAAAAGAATGGTACATTACCAAGAAACTTACATTTGACGAAAACGTTAGATATGACTTTTTAAAAAATGGGGTGGAACTGATGACACTTCTTTTAAAGAGATGTCAGATACGAAACCCATCGACTGAGACAGCGGAATGATTATTTCATTTACGACTATTGCACCGAACACCAACTTTAAAATATTATAGCCTAGCTGTACAAATGTCATACCATTTCAAAGCTTCTGAATGATCCTGCAAAAAATTTTGTTTGTTGTATAAACATGTGAGCACTACTTTAGTTATAACGGTGACTGTACACCCAGCAGTATCCAACTTTACCTGTGTGCATGGAGGAACGACGTAAATAAAGTGGTTATTGAAATGCTGGCTTGACCTGTCTCATTTTGGAACTGAAAATTGTTGCTTAAATGCTTGTTTGTGCTAATGGAAAATGAACATGACGTCATATGTTACAGGGCCTTATCCTGCTTCGCTGACCATTAGGAGAGCAATGGTACAATAGCTGCAATATAGTACTGTTCAGCCGCTATTGGCCTTCACATAAACTTTCTCTGTTACCACTGCGTTCCTCTCGGTCTCCTTTTATGGGCTTGTTTTGTATGTGAATCCCTTAGAATCCAGCATGGCTACAGACATCAGAAAGATAAAAGATGAAGGTACAAGCCAAAGAGAATAGTAAAAATAGCGTAAAGTAAATAGAATGGAACCAAGTTCTCCCATATTCTCCTCTCATGTGGGAGAAATATTTTGTGAGAGTGATAAAACCTGTGTTAAGATATTTCGGCCCAGAAGGGGAGCTTCAAAAGTAGAGAAACAAAGTTTTAGATGTTTCTCCGATTTGTGGGGTGTCTGCGTTTTATTCCTTATACCATGTGGAAGGTGTTTCCCATAGGGCATTGCAGGATCCCTTCTTTTTATGTCTTCAACAACCTTTTACTGTCTGTTCGCTGGACTATCTTTTCAGCCAGTTTAAACCCGAGTGTGCAGATATATGTATAGGCTTGTGTGTACGGTGGTACCGTGTTTCACCTGTGGGCCACAGTCAGTGACGCATTAATTAGATAGTAGTTGTAATTATGAAGCTGTAAAATACTTCTTTGAAATTCGACTTCATGTTCGGTCATGTGAAACAGTATAGTATTGTGTAGCTTCGAAAGCAATTACTTTTACCGTGTACAGACAAAATAATTATCAATATTGGTTATTCTAGTGTAATGGTGGTTTCTGTCCGATGGTCTAGCATGAACTTTCTGGCCATTAGGAACCAGACACTAGAGAAAAGTTGTGTGTAAAATAAAGAATTTTGGCTACTTTTGAAGCTCTTTTTTTGCCGAAAAACGTGCCATGTAACAACAAATGGTCCCCATTGACAATGAATGTGTACAAAATTCTCAGCGTGTATGTACTTAGCATATACGCCTACATTTGAACAATACGTTCTGTCATTTTCTTTCATTCTGTAAGCCGCCGGTGTGTTGGAGGTGGCGCATACTTTTTTTTTTTGTAGCCAATGGATAACGATATCTGGAGATAGGATAGGTGTAAGTATGGCGTTTTGTAATTGTAACGCTTCTGGAAGGAAGATGCTGTTAAGGGTACACTACTACCGATATGTCAAATACAACATTCTGGAAGTAGGGTGCTGTTAAGACTAAACTGCTACCAATGATGTCAAGTACAACGCTTATTGAGGGAGGGTGCTGTTAGGAGTAGATTGATGACGATGGTAAGTGCAACAGTAGCGTACAGAGAGGAGGGTGCTCTTAGGAATAGATTGCTATCGATGGTAAGTGCCACAGTTCGGGAAGGAGGGTGCTGGTAGGACTAGACTGCTACCGATTATAAGTGCAACAATACTGGAAGGCGGGTTCACGTAAGACTAACCTACTACTGGTGATGTCAAGTGCAACACTTCTGAAGGAAGGCTGCGGTCAAGACTAGACTACTGTTGACAACTTACGGGAACAGCTCTGACGTTTGCAGCCTATCGTAGGTGGAAGTGAGACCGTTAGATGTGTGTGTGTGTGTGTGTGTGTGTGTGTGTGACCTGTAAGTGATGTACTCCAGTTAAACATATTGTTCTGTAATGCAGTTGTGTCTTGTGGGTGCGAGCTAATTTTGTTACTCGTTTCGTCTTCTGTCAGGTAAGATATATTCATAAATTTGACTTAAGCAGTCTTTAAGAAGAAAATTGCACAGGACTGGGCCCACATGGTGAAAATACTAAAGAAAGTTAGCCATTTTTATAGAGTGACCACGTGTCGTTGTGTGATATTATAGTTACTTGCTTAAATTAAATTAATTAAACGTTCGAACAAATGAAGTCAGAGATCATTCCATGACTTCAGAGACGGTGAGGGGGGGTTTGCCTGTGATGCTGCTGTGATGGAACATCAGGTATATGAACCGAGTTCCAGAAGGAAAGGCTTCATGATTGACCACATTCTGAAGACATGTGATGATATGGCCCACAGACTTCCTCTTGCAGTTGCGATCTCAGCCCAATTGAATTTACCGGAGCTAAAGTGAAACGTTTTATAAATCCTATAGTGTGGGTTTGGAGTTCCCTTTAAACCGTTTGTGCGATTTTACCGATGCTCGATTATCTTCACAAGTAAATTTGATTGGCAAGACTGCCGTCACTCTGTGAAGACAGTTGAAGAAGCTTATTGTGAAAAGGGTAGGGTCACATTATGAAACAGGGAGGAAATGTCTTTGACAGCAGAGTATGCAGTGATGTCATATGGAGATACGAACTCAGATTTCTCAGGCTCTGAACTAGCATGTCCCCTGGATTAGCCTCTTAGTAACGAACATACGTAAAATTTAATAACATTTCAGACTGAAGAAACGGCTGAATTGCGAAATCCATCAGCATCCATAGCATGTTTTCATAATCCTTACGTGCAATTTGTCATTCTAATCTTATTTAAAAAAAAACGTAATTCGGTGACAGAGACGTATTTTTGACAGAAACTGTAGGTTTTCTCGTCAAGGTTATCCCGGAGATGAGGACTGCTAAAGCCTTCGTCGTGAAGGATGTGGTCAGTCGAGGAATATACTATCGATGATGTTACATGCAACACAGTAAGGTGGCCGGCGTGTTTGACTCAGACGTGATCCACCTGTCGCAACATTGACACAGTAACGCCACTGCCTAGTTTGAGTTTACTGCTCCTATTCGTAGCCGTATCGCTCAAATAGTCTGAATCTTCTGTGTTCCATGGAAGGCCATTCAGAAGTTCTGTTACAATAATGCGTAATCTGTGTCCTTTCGATTCGTGTTTGTGTCAATGAATTGCATAGTTGCGAAACTATAGATTTTGCTCTAGATGAACGAGATGTGAGTACGACAGCTTCGGTTGTTCCAACTTGGTGGCATTTCACCTCACCTATCCTTGTGCGAAATTTTGAAATCGTATTTGCATCATTCAGTGACACTGACTGCTGTAAATAACGGTCGTTCGTATTCGATTCTATGGGGAAATAAAGTGATGGTCCTGTGTTTTGTGTCTGTATCTGCTGTTCTCATGTTAAACCTGACAAAGAAGCATCTGGTAGGACTCATAATTCCTGCTTCCCTACTGAAGATTTACAGCCTTTAAAACCCTCGCGTTTTATGCCTTATTTAGATAAGCATATTCCGGGTTTATAATCCAGCTGTAATGAGGTAGTTGCCGTTTTCGTGCAGGTGGTTCAAGAGCTGAATTCTGGCCCAGTCGAATATTTATTGCTCGTAAATATTTTACGCATCAGTAAGTAATTATTATTATTATTATTATTATTATTATTAGGCTGAAACAAATAATAATAATAGGTTAATCTGTAACGTACTTGTACATAATAAAAATTTCCATCTATTTTATACGAGCTCAAAATGAGGTATCAGATATGAGCTCTTAAATTTTATTTGATATGTTGACTTAACCGTCTTCAAATACGACTCTGAAGTAGCATGTTTATACTCGTTTGTCTGATATAGCTCAGGGATGTACCATGGAGACAAAGGTAAAAGATTTCAATAAAATATTTGTATCTATGTACCAAACAAATACCATTGTATTCCTGAAAACCGCAGTGTTAATACTCACCATGTTGAGAACCTCAATCTCATATATTTTGTTGGTTGCTTGTCTCTACTTTGTAGAATAGGATCAGATTTAAGTGTCTTGTAACGTGGAAGTTAGTCCTTATGCCCTGTGTTGTCTGGCACCCCCACAAAAATGTAATGTGGAGATAGAGCAAGAGCCAAAAAGCGCTCCATCATCTTGGATTCAAGAAATGGAGAAGTACTCAAGTGGAAAGATTTGGCTAGCGCCTTTCTTCCTGATCTCTGTCTATACTTTCCATCCTCTTTCCTCGCGTCTACTGCTTCCCATAACCGCCTTAACGTCGGTCTGTCTCTTTCAAAACAAAACACTTTTCCACTCAATTCTTTTTGGCCTTTTCCCCATTTTTTCGATAAGTTCTTTTATTTAGGTTCAGGAAAAAACTCTATTGGCAAATGGAGGGTAAAGCAGAGGAAAGCTGTGAGGTGATAAAGTAGAAAATAAACTTTAAGAAGTTAACGGGGAGGAGCGCAAAGTAATTGAAAGGATGTGGTGGTGTTCTTTGTCATAAGATGTTCAGCTGCATTGCAAAGATGCACAACAAAATGATGCGGTTGTACATTTGTACAAGTTACCAGAATGTCTTCCGTGCTGACCTAAATACTCCAACGTGTCATTTTTTTTCGTAAATGTTTACGACTTTCACCCTGAACTCCTTGCTTGCATTCTTGTGATGTGACGTTAATTGACGCACTATGTGTGTCTGCGTCTATTTGTGGGCCGTGCGCCAAATAAATTAATGCCATCGATATAGACCAGAACCAGTGTCACTTTACAGCAGAAATGTCGTTGTACGTACATTATATTATTCCGGTTTTTCAGACAAGCTATAATTGTCAATAATAATAATAATAATAATAATAATAATAATAATAATAATAATAATAATAATAAGGTACCAAGAACTGGCGAATGAAATATGTGCTATGTGGAAGCAAAAGGCAGCACAAGTGATCCCGATAGTAATATCATCTAAGGGAGTAATTCCAAAGTCGCTATCACAAAGTCTAACAAGGCTTAACTTGCACCCGAATACATATATACAACTGCAAAAATCTGTAATTCTTGGCACATGTTCAATTGTAAGAAACCATTTAAACTACAAGTAAGACCACCGAGCCTAATACTGTTGATTACTACATCCCAGGATAGGTGAATATTTCCCATCCAAAGCTGAGAAGTGAAAAATTCAATGATGATGATAATGATGATGATGATGATAATAATAATAATAATAAATTTCGACGTTCTAGAGGTGTATTGTCAATATTTTCATTGAAATGAATGAAGTTCAGTTCTGGAAACCTCGTAACACTGATAGGCTGTAGGGTCTGGAAGAGCAAAACCAGTATTCTGCAGCTGCAGCGCTGGGTTCTTTCCATGCAGTTTTTTTTTGCACGAAGTTTAAGTGGAAGTTGTAATGATTACACTAGGTGAGAGGTTAGATGTACTCCCCTGAAACAAAGTATGTCATTTCTTGTATGTATTTTAACTTTGTAACTCTTTGGAATTGACCGAGGCAATGGAGTGGGCAACGCGCGAGAAACACAGTAACTGTGGTCGAGAAGATAAGTAGGAACTAGCAGGATAGGTTGATACGAGAATGTGCACTGCAGCAGTATTTGACGCAGAAAGCTTGAGTGGGTGACGACTCCTGTTGAGATTTGATGTTCTGACGGCGGTGGATTTTAAATATTGCTGTTTTCTGGGATGTCAGGCCCCACTTTGTTTTGTAGATAGGATTCGGGGCAACCTGCTACCTTCACCATTAGGGCACATGAGCGCTGCAAGCCATATTTCCTCGCTCGGCTAATGGTTAGAACTGACACCTCGAAATGCGTTATAGAATTTTATTATACTGTGAGTGATATTGTTTTTCTTCGACTATTGTGCGATGAATTCATAAACCTACCATATGAGCGGCGATGGAAAATTTGTCACTTGAAGTATTATGATTACCACGCAAGGATTTCGTTTGTATTACTGATTTTGTTTTGAAATTATTGGCTTATTTTGCCGTCTGTGTTCCTCCCTCTTCAGGAGTGCTGGTCTCTGTATCATCTATTTTTCATCCACAAGTTTGAATGCGCCGATCCCGGTGGCCAGGCGGTCTAAGGCCTATGTGTGCGGCCGCTATCTTGGGATTGCGATTTCGAATCCCGCTGGGGGCATGGATGTTTTTTCCTTGTGAATGTTGTTTGTTGTAGAGGCCTCTGCGACGCACCGATCCCTCGTCCAGGGTAGACCTACCGATTGTGCATGTGTCATTGAGTGTGATCAGGTGAAAAAATAACGCTATAGAAGAGGTTAGCCTAGAAAAAACTAGGAAATACCATTGTTGTTCCTTCTTATCAAATGTTGTTTCCACTTATAACTGTAATCCACCATAATTGCATTTAAATTGTGTGCCATATATTTAGTTCTCGTATTTATTTTTTGGGGGGAGGGGGGGGGGCAATATTTATGTTGCAGCTGACGTTAAGAATTGTATTTCCGTCGTTCTCAGTTTTTTTTTTGTGTCCAATTTTCGTACGTGTACAGGAGCGTTCTTACTGCCATTATCTGACAATTTTAACAGTGTTTTGTTTTATTGACGTATAGAATTTTTCCAAGTATTTCCGGTATGTTTTGTAGCACGGTGTGCCCGTAATTACTATTTCTACGTGATAAACTACATCCAAAGTAGTTAAATGTTTTTATTTGTTCGCTTAGGCCCATTATACGCGCACTATACTCGCGCGCGTGTGCGCGAATATAATGCGCGCTGAAGGTCATCTGTTTCAGCCTCATCGGCAGTAAACACAGTGGTATGAAGGACGTTCTGATTTGGTCGGAAGTGATTCCATAACTTCGTATTTTCTTCTTCCAGTGTCTTGCAATTCTAAAAAAAATGTGAGTGATAAAAGTACAACTGTCTCACTCCCATATTAATATGTACTGTAACATTCTTTACTGAAAGTATGATGTAAGCTTTTAAGGGAAAACATTTGTCAGTCGTTTACTTCCATGAGTTTATGTCTGGTAACTTGATCAAGGGCTTTCTCGTAATCTGGAAAAGCAATTAGATTTGGTCAGTTAAATGTACGGCGTTTCACAATTAGTTGATTGAGAATGAAGGTACAGTTTGTACGTGACCGCTTTTTGCAAAATTTGTTTTGGGCCTCATATATCGTAGATTCAACTATGGTGTTTGTTCTTCGAGTGATTGTCCATATATTTTGTATCCAGACGTGTCACGACTTTTCTTCTGCCTTCTTTTGGACTGGAGCAGTTAACGCAATCTTCCTTTCTTGTACATGTCCATATCTTCAGCAAATACTGATGACACGTAACAAGCGCATCAGCATCTTTTATGAGACACACTTAAAAAGTGCAATACTGACCATCAGTTCACATCGTCTCCTTGTTTTTAGAGCTTTCGAGTCCGTATAGCCGTTCTTCCCTGTATATGAGTTATACGTTTTCATTGATGCGTGCCGTGATCTTATCTTCTATAGTTGCTTATAACAATGCAACCATAGCTCTCTTATGGGTTTTTATCGGTGTCTGTCTCTTTTCTTATTGTTTGGCTTTTTAGAACCTCAAAGCCTCTTCCTGCATTCGACGTAAGGCGTGTAATTGATTGACATATCGTTCCATTTCCTCTTAAAATATTCTAACGTCCCGTCTGGCAGTAGCGTATGTATTTTATTACGGGTCACATTGGTTTGTCTCGTTTATGGTGTTTTATTTTGGATATTAGTTGTAATTGTAGCACCCTTAGACTTCATTACTTTTTATATTTGTAGTTCCGTGCATCGTAATTCTAGGTTGAAGAAATCCAACAAGATGCAACAGTATGCAGATATTTATTTACTGCTAAATACTCTACATGTTTCGGGCGTCCATCGCGCCCATCATCAGGAGTACATAAAACTGTAGTTTCAGCCTCTGGTACAGATCATACTATCCGGGAAGCAAGCTTCTTCAAACGTGACCAAATAAGGACTTTCAAACTTTCATTACTTTTGTTTGTTACTGGTTATGTTGCTGGGCTCTTTCAATGTGTTTTGTGCTTGATCTTTGGTGGGATCTTCATGGATCGTTTAATTTTATTGTTTTATGCTAAAGCTTCTGTTTTATGCTTCAACCTTTCTTTGTTTATTAGTACTGCGTTTTCTTTGTCTGCGTCTCTTATTGTTATATTGTATGTCATGAACGTTGTTTTCGAAATTTCAGACTTTCGCCGCATGTAGCTGACATCTTCGCTCTTATGGTTTGTTGCGTAGCGTCGATTGGTTGTTAACGGCCGATCTCAATGTTATTCTTATTTGGCCTGTTACGCGTGCAGTTAATTTCATTTATGTAATGTATTAGGTCTTGCAGGAGCTTTGATTGGTTTCTTAACTTCTTTGTTTTTTTCTATTACTTGGTTATCGAAGGGGATTTTCCATTTGTCTGTTTTCTGTGTTGTTGTGATTATGTTGTCTGAAACGGCTGTTTTTAGGCGTGTTCGCAAAATTGCGAAAAGCGGCTGTTAGCTTCGTCATGTCTGTCTGTCCGTCCGTCCTTCCGCCCGCCCGCCCGCCCGCATGGAACAACTCGACTCCTCTGGACTGATTTTCTTGAAATATGATATTTGAGTATTTTTCGAAAATCTGTCGAGAAAACTTTAAGTTTAATTAAAATATTACAAGAAAACGGGTACTTTACATGAAGTCAAAAACCCATTTTTTTTATCATATCTCGTTAGAATTCTTCTTAGAATGAGAAATGTTTCAGACAATAGTTGTAGAGAACACAAACACATATCTTACGGTCAGTATTTTTTTCCTCGAAACTCGTGCCGTTTATGAGATAATGTGGGAAAGTATGGTAGAACCGGGCAGGCCATAGATGTCAATATGGCGAATGCGCCTAGCGTCTTGGATACCCAAGGCTACAAATACACACACACACACACACACACAATATGTAATACTTATTGCTTTTCCACCGCAAAAGTGGTTGCATGAGGGCGCCTCAGTGTTACGTTTATACATATATTGCCCCTGTATTAGATTATATTTTTTCTCTTCCTGAATTTTCTTCTTCTGTTCTATGTTTAGCAGTCCTTAAGTTTTCAATTCTAGGATAGGAATGGAATGCGCGTTGTTCTCTGTTTCCACTATTTGCATCTTGTGGTGATTATATTCTAGGACAATTTTTTGTGTAGTACATATTTGTATATTGCAGTACATAAATTCTTCACCTACTGTTGTTCTTGACATGAACTTTCATATGATGTTCCATTTGTTGGCATTCCGTATATCTGTGTAAGTAAATGTGTCAGTTATTTCTTTACGTTTTGTTTCATGATGTGAAAACTTTGATTTGATATCGTTTTATAGCTTTACGCATTGTGCTGTATTGAGTTTCCCTTACCGTTTATTCTTATCTTAAACACATTTGCAGCCTGTTGCTAATGCTTACGACTCATGTTATTAAACTGTATAACCGAATTTATTTTCAGGGGAGTTTAATTTTAATGTCTGTGTACTTGTGTATGGTTATTGCTTTACTAATCTGAGTAATTTTAAATTCTGTTATTCCTTTTACATTCCAGATCAGTAAAATTATTTATCTTTCGTCTAATGCGATTGTGCATGGTAGTTTATTTTCTAAGCTGTTTACAGTAGTTCAATTAGAATTAAGCCAACATGCTTTAACTTGCACTATAGCCATTTTTACCATCGGTAAAAAATTTATGTATTTATCGGCAGTACGTGTATGTCTGTAAGACACAATAAATAAGATGTTTTGTTATCTCAGTAGAAGTTATTTAATCAGAGTATTAAGCAGTTTTAATGCGTAGGAAACTGTCGTGACAGAAGTACGAAATTATTGGATTATGGCCATTTCTTCATGTACCGTTGTTATATCCTTTACATATCTTCATGTATGCTATAGGTGGAGAATTTTTTCCTCCCAATCTTCGCGTAGGGAGAGCTGTAATACATTGTTTTCCTGTACCATATATGGAGTGTGGCACATTAAATGTTAGTTACCCATGTTGTCCACACATTTATAACAATTATCTGAATTTTGTAGGATTTGGTTCTACGGAGTTCTTATAACAAGAAGAACTTTACACTTATTTTAGTACTCTACCTTTGTTTCTCTCCGCGTTTGATACATGTACCTGGAAAGGAGTAGCTCCAGTGACGAATAATTGCAATTTGGTATGGTTGTGAATCTCAGCCCTCGCATTAAGTGTCCGAGATTCTTGGATAGCTGAACCTTAAAATTACTGGTACGAAACACCTCTTATAGCTCGTGATTCCCCCCTCTCCCAGACATGATTTTCTGCAGTAGAGGAAGAACCGGGGAGTTCCACCCTCCCAAAGCGTCACTTGGATGCTGTCCAGCCTCTATATATCTATCTTGTTTGATACGCCCCTCGTTCCCCCCATTGCCACGTGGACCCGATGCTGGGCACTCCTCACCCTGCCCTCTTCTTCCTTTGACTCAAACAACTTCCTACATTAAGACACGCGAAAAGAAATTCAACACAGTAACACTAATAACACCGCTTGTCTTGGCTGACGGTCCACGCTTTTACCGTGAAGCGATTTTAGTATTAGGCATTAATTTTGCTGGAATTGGCTACGAAAATAATCTTTAAATGAGCGTTCAAATGAAAGGCACCGATATTGTATTCCGTAGGTGAGAAGAATAGGTAATATCTGTCCGTGACTAGCTCCTTTCCAGTTTGTTTATAACATGTTATTTTAGGGGAAATTTGTGTTTCATGAAATACTTGCCTAATTTCACAACGAGGAGATGTGTAATCTATTGTTTCCACTTAGTAACATTAGGATGATGAAACAAAAGATGTGACACGTGCGAGGTATGAGATATTCAAACTTTTTTGGTCCAAAATCTTTAGCGGACGATTCATGGTTCATCTGGGTGAAGGTGGAAATTTACTGTTGAAGGTAGGTAAACTTTCATCTATACACGCTACAGAGACATGGGGGAGCGGATGTATAGCTCCATTCGTTCTTAATCTCGGCACTAGCTGGAGGTGAGTGGTCAGCTCCACGCATCGGGCGCTTTACATTGAGGATGAGCCTGCTGTACCCATTGAATAGGCGTCTGATTGGGCCCTAGGTTTGGTCTGGACGCTTCGAAGAGGAGATAAAACTCTTGCCCATGCCCAGAATCGAACCGCGATCTGTCGGTTGTCCAGCCTAGCATACCCACCGTACTGACTACACTTTTCCTGCTCCCACACTTAACTTAGGTCTTTTAAGTATTCTTATGGTGTCTAATGTATGTTGTTTACTGCCACATGTGATGGGCCCTTGTCTATCTTCAGGATGAACAGGTGTGTCATTATGAATACTGGCAAGTGATGATGTGGAAAATCTGGAGTATTATGAACATTTTTCACATTGTTGGCTACGCCGTGCATCTTTATCAAGTTATTTATCTTAAAAATTGTTGCAACAGTACGCACTATATAATGATTTGGAACCCTTTTAAAATCTTTATATAGTGCTTACTGTTGGAACAATTTTTTTAGATAAATATGAGGAACATGTTTGTCCCAGTACCATTGCGACAACTGCGAAGTTCACATGGACTGTCCTGTGATCGAATCCATACCTTCGCGGTGAGAAGCTAATGACTGAGCTATGTCACTTTCTAAATTAAGCCTTAGGGAAAGAGAACGTGAGGGGTTGGAGTGATTCAGCTGGCTCAGTAAAAGAGCAGTGACAAGTCTTGTCAAGATGGTAAATGCACACTCGAATTCAGGAACTAAGTATCTACTGGTGTACCATTTTATACAGCAAAGTCTTCCTTAGAAGGTCAGTGTTATCTTAACTACTCCAGGCTTCCTGTATTTTGTGGAATCCAGCGGTTTTCTACATCGTTCACAAGATTACGTTTTCAGTTCTGACTCAGGTAATTCTAGTTTACCTTTTCTCATTGGAGGTACAGGACGGGATAGAATTGTGATGCATATTAATTTGTAACACGTATGGAATTTTTGAACGAGTGAGATATTTTTTTAATTAGGCGCACTGCGATCAGCATAGAAGCACAAGAACAACACTACGAACACTTTTTGTAGTTTGTTGTTGTCACAACAGTAGTCCGCAGCGTCTGTATAAGCGATTTGTGAATAAACCCTTTCCTTTCGACGTGTTTATGCTTGTATTTACTTTTCTGTTTCGAAAGTGGAATGAGCCACAACTCAAACACGTATAGTCCAAGTGCCTGTGTTTTACATAGAAGTTCCATTGTTTTTGTGCAGATACGAATTAATCCGCTTCTAAAATAGTTCCGTGTTTTGTTTCATGAACATTCTGTAGACTGATATGCTTGACTGGGCTAGGTTGTCAAGAGACTGATGAGAGCCTGTTCTGTCAGGGTAGGTCGTCTCCTCACCTTTTCATCTGAGGACGGAAACAGTTCCAGTTTCCGAAGTGTTGTTACCTTTTCAGAGTATTTAACAATGGGCAAGGACCAGAAATCAGCTGCTGCTATCTGTAATAAATTATACCGTCTGCAGAATCGTTTAGAAGTGATGTTACAGATAAGTGTTTATTTACGTAGAATATCTTACGTAAGTCTTGTAAATAGGAAGTCTTAAATGCAACTACATTGGTTTTGTTTATTGTACAATATTCAGAATGAAAGAAGACACATTTTGTGAACTCGTGGAAGCTAGGTTTAGAAGTATACGGATATATGATACGTATCGTATCAAAGAAACTTGGATCTTTTCCGGAAAATATATTTTGAAGGTATGTTGTTGCCGAGGACGTGTTTTGGTACATAAGCGTTAGACTTCGATTTCCTTATTTTAGAATCCGCATTCGGGCGTACACCGTAACTTCGCGTGCTGGGTGTAACACTTATGGTCGGTTTTTATGTGTACTTGTTGACACTTCGAGTTCAGAGAGGAAACAGTTATGGCGCGCGTGTTGAGTTGCTTACAAGTGTTTCACTTGGTTATTACAATGGCAGCAGCAACATTAATTTGAAAATATTTATTTAGTTGAATATGTACCTACAAACAGTAAACAAAAAGCAGGTTCTTGATTAAATTAAGAGAAGACAGTGAGAACAGCCGCAGTGTCTAGACTCCGGGTATAATTCTGTAACTTGCTACTGGATTTGCGCCAGTAGCAGTTTCCTTAAACTCTTCAAATCTAATTTTCCGGATTAAGAAAATTAAGAGACCTGCTCGTGAACTAACTTTTTTTTCCCCCCGCTTTACCCAGAGTCCCTATAACTTTCTGTTTCGCTAATGTTGCAATTTCAGGTGCGTTAATCGTAACGGCCTTAACGTGGACGTCACGTGTAAGTCTTCCAGGCTGTTGCTCGCAGCAAGGACATGTGCAGTCAGCAGTCGGGAGGCCTCTTCCTGGTATATAGGCCTGTATTTGTGTGCATGTGCGTGTGTTCGGTACCCCGTATGTTCTTGTATGGCTGTATGTATATTTGCACATACGTGCGTGTGTTTCACGTCTAGAAGTTTGACTTTATGTGGTTGCTTTCTACGACCATTAGTATTTATAAATGTTTAGACACATCAAATGTGGTCTCTAAGAAGTTTAATCGTGTTCACAGAAACAAATGCTTTATAAGCATTATCTTGTCATCTGAAGGAATTTAGTACATCCTCCGTACTTTGACATTTGTTTATTCGCGGTGTTTTATTATAGACCTTTGACATCATACAGTACTGGCTGTCATGTTAACGGGATGCGTGTTTCCGGGGACGGTGTGTGTGAAATTACGGTTGTCCCTTGTGTATTATACCCGTACACGTAGATGATCCATGACTGCAGGTTTTACCGGACCATATTGCCTACATCAGGGTCTTCAGTGAATTGTAATTCAGTTCTAATTTTCAACATTATCTCGTCCAATCTTCCAGAATTTAACTGCCATTTACAGTCCTAAAATTGTCCTTCATTTTGTCTCTTTAAGCCTGTATACTAGGGTGTCAGTAGCAAATGATGCTGATGAATTACCAATGGAGAGCGTTTATCAGACATCAGCATTATTTGCTTTCTTCACGGACAAGTTTGTGCCATGTTTAGGCCTAGGGAGCATAGAATGGGAAGGTGTTACACTGTTGAAAATTTTAATTCAAGTGTCCAGATGTGGACGGGAAACTTGGAGAGAAGACAGAATCGTTTTTGCTTTTCTACCCATGAATCTGGTTCTTTATATAGGTACGCGGTTAGTTGGAAACTTCATTAATTATTTAGAGCTATTCACCGTTACTCAGAGGCGAAAAATCGTTTTTGTTTCGTATTCCAAGAAAAGCGCGTTTAAGGTACCAGTATTATCTAGAAGGAATGAGCAGGGGAAGTTACAGTGTGTCGTTTCCTATGTCCAACTTACCCATATATGTAGGTTTCTTCGTGATTTTTGTTGTGCTTTAAGGGGTTGTTATAGGATTTATATCTATGGCAGTGTGTAACTCACATCTGTCTTCAACTGTGAGAAAGGACTGCCGCAATTTACCTGCTGTTTACTGACAAAGTGAGACGTTTTGTGGAGTAGAAAGATGCCTACACCGAATAATGTGCTTGCTATGTTTTATAATAAGTAACTGTGAAAAGTATGTCTTCGCGATTGCTGTCTGAATTAACCCTACTGCGAATTTCATGCAAAGTATATAGACCTACATATCACTGACGAATGCTTCGCTGAACTTGTGTTCCTTTTATTCAAATGAAGAGGAATTCGCCCGTTTAGTTGGAATAGAGAAATTGCTTTTTCCCACATCCAGATATACTCGTTGCGACTTCGAGCTGAAATTGTTATGCAGTGTCAAAAGCTCCCAGGTTTTCCTCAGACTTGTAAGATAAAACTTGGGACCGTACGTTACAGTAGATTAGCAAAATTTACATTGAATACTATAGCTGTTATTTGCAGATATCTTACGGTATTTCATTACACGCCATATAGTCACACCAGTAAATTGTTTTATTAATACACCAAAATGTCCTTTGAAACTGTGGAATTTCCATTTGCTAACGTACGCTGCAACATGAAATGGAAAGGTTAGGTGTTTTCAGACTGGTGATGTACGTTCACATATTTGTGTGTCTGTCATCTTGTCATATCCGGGTTCAGATTGTATTCTGAGCGCCACTACACATTTATCTGTTCTTGAGAATTGGGTGTGAGTGTATGAACTGGATTCGTGTGGCTCAACAAGTAGCCTAGTGGCGGGTTCTTGTGGACATGCTGATGAAACCTTCGTATCCCACGTATGGGGCGAGGAGGCAATTTCACCACAAGCCAATATCAGCAACTTGCACACTTGAAGAAACTAAGAGCAGATGAAATTCTGAAATTGTCTGCTACCTTTCGGTTCAGAATCTATTGTCTTCTCGTCTGCTACGTGAAAGAATGACTATAATTTTCCTGTTCTTGTTGATCTTGTTGTTGTTGTCTGTTTGTTTGTGTGTGCGAGAGAGAAAGAGAAACTTGATTTTTAACATTAACCCTTAACCCGCTAACGTGGAAAATATGGTGAGCTCATAATAATGCCAGCAGATGGGATTTAACTCGGCGTTTAAAGTGTTAAAGGACGATGGTGGGAATGTTCGAGCTAGGGTGCTGATGGATAAGGTGTTCGGGCGTGAGACCGAGGAGGTAACGGGAGGAAAAATGAGGAGCTTCATGATTTGTACTTCTCACTAAACGAAGTATCAAAGGGTGATCAAATCAAGGAAGATGAGATGAAAGGGAGTGCGGAACGTGTGTGTGTGTGTGTGGGGGGGGGGAGAAGTGCGTGCAAGGGGTTTGTTGGGGGGAACCTGAAGTAAAGACAACTTTGATGATTCTGGCGTAGCTGGAGGGACACTATTAAAATAGATCTTAAGGAGTAGAATGGACGTCTCGACTGGATTAATCTGGCTGAGTATAAGAACACTTGGCGGTGTCTTGTGAACTCGGTTATGAAGTTTTATATTTGCATTATAATTCAATTTCTGTAATTTTAACCAACAAATGTACACAATGGTCATTAGATTCACAATAAAATTTTTTAAATATTATTGTGAATCTAATGACAGTTGTGTGCATATGTTGGTTAAAATTACAGAAAACGGTTATGAACCTTGGGGTTTGATAAATTGCGGGGAATCTATTAACCAGGTGAAGAACTATTAGCTTCTCAAGCAGGGCTATGCACCATGTAGTCTGTTAGTTGGCTAATATTTGATACCTGCTACATTAAATTAGTTAATTAACTAGTGTATATTCTAGTGATAGAAGTATGTGTGTCTGCCTACGTGTAAAAGTAAAAGAAAATATCCACGAATTGCTGGTAGGCTGTTATTCTCCGTTATTATCACATGGCCCATGTCCAGCATACAGATCAAGCCCCGGTAATCAAGGGAAACCGTAATTACTGTAAGTGTTACACCAGTATAAAATAGCGAGAATTACTGACTGTGCATGTTTCAACCTTTTGCGACCCAGGATAACTACGAGTATGTACGGCCTGGTCTATCACTAAGAAACTCAGCTTCTGTCCGCACAGTATATTGAGGCCTAATGTGTATACAAGATCCCGTTTTAGAATGCATTGCTTGGCATTAAGTGTTTTTGAATGAAATGCTTAGTCATTATAGATGGTTTAATTTGAAGATTTTATCACAAAACCACTGCTGCTGGAGGAGACACATATATATGATTTGTTGCAGCAAATTTTTCCTACGGCTAGCGACTATCCTTTTGTAATAACAAGTTCGGACTTGTGTCCATGTCTCTGACTTTTATGTTTTATCCTATATACAGCAGCAAAAAGGGGCTGGCACAAGCAAAGAAAAATAAACACAACACTGCATTTCTCCCTCCCCCGCCTTCCTGTATTGCGCACCCATTCCTTTTATAACCCCACTTTCTCCAGTCCTCCTCTGTTTTTTTTTTTTTGGCATCTCCTTTTCGGATTCCATTTCTCTTTCTCGCCGCTTTTGTTATGTCTCTGTTGCCTCCTCTGAATATAACTCTTTTTTCCATGTAGAGAGGCGAAGCGAAGCAATCTCCGTCTCCGGGTCAGTCCGCCATGCCGACCCGTAGGCCCCTTGGCTGTTGCAGGGGCCACTAGTGTCACCGGAGAATGTACTTCTATATAGCGGATTATTTGTTTGGTAAATGAAGCATATTGGAACGGGCTGCGCGTATCTAGATAGAGCCTACATCTTGCGAGACATCATCGTGGGCCTTGTTCTTCCTCATCTGTTCGCCGTCATTTCCCATATTTGGCTCCTCCTGTATGACGCATATAATTGTTTCGAGACGGTTGGGGTGCTGCTGATGTTGGTAAGACAGTGACATGTGGATTAACGATGATCAAAATTATATGTATTCCGGCATTTGTCATGAATGGTAGGGTTTCACAAGAAATATATCAGAATGAACAAAATCGGTAGGAATGCGCACTGAAACTTCGATTTGCGAGTTGGATTTGCTAGTTCTAAAATTTTAATGTACAAGAATAATAAAAATAATATAAATACATAAAACAATAAAATAATAATAAATAAAATTTAATAAAGCAACCTGCCTGTTTTATGAATCGTAATTTCTTCAAGTCTACTGTCATCTGAGATTGACGCCGTGTAGTCTGGTTGAAGTTTACCTACATTTCGAAAGACCCTACTGCTTCCGTATACCCCTGAATTTAAGGTTTCTAAGAAATGTTTGCAAATTTTTGGCAGACTGTACGGCATCACCTTATCGGATGACACAAGTTCTTCGGAAACACGGTCGTTACAGCTTCAGATCTCAGGCTGTAATTTTTGTCTGTCACGAAGCATTTAAAAACAAAACTGTGTTAGGATTCGTTAGTGTGGGTATTCTTAATTTGTATACAGTTACAACGGGAGGAATTCAGTCAGTGACACCTAGTAGCCTACACTACAGTAGGCTAGTTCTGTTTATAAATGCTAGTAGCATAATTTTATAGAATCAATACAGCTAATGGAACATAGCCCTTTTAGAATTAGGCCTACATACGTGGTACAAAAATACGAGAACTTGACCCACGCACGTGGTAAAAAATATGGAACTAGGTCTACATACGCGGTTTAAAATATGAGAACTAAGTCTACATACGCGGTTTAAAATATGAGAACTAGGTCTACATACGCGGTTTAAAATATGAGAAATAGGTCTACATACGTCGTTT
>Ga0123355_10005523_pt1 | contig 18553 bp, 14 predicted proteins | sample TergutEmb28metaG_3_FD_89872 | JGI IMG/M metagenome (GOLD analysis project Ga0123355, IMG submission 89872) | Embiratermes neotenicus P1 segment gut microbial communities from Petit-Saut dam, French Guiana - Emb289 P1 | ecosystem: Host-associated > Arthropoda: Insects > Digestive system > Gut ... | reverse complement strand
GCGCGCCGATGCCCTTGTCGTTGGCAACGATGAGCACATTGTCGGCCTGGTCCAGCACCACCGAGGCCGGGGCATAGGCTACCGGGATCATGCCCAGAACGGGATTCGGCGCCCCAGAGCGTAGGCTGACTACCCCGACTGCGTTGGCATTGTAAAGTGCAACGTAGGCAACGGCATTTCTGGCATCGACGGCGATCGAGTTCGGAGCCGCGCCATAGGCCGCCTCGCCTGCACCGGGCACTCCAATCGGCAGACCGAGGCTGATCGTCCGCATCACCGTGTTGGTGGCCGTGTCGATGACCGAGATACTGTCGCTATAGGTATTGGCGACCAGTAGCGACCTTCCGTAGAGCGCCATTCCGGTCGGGTGCAGACCCGTCGAGATAGTAGCAGTGACCTTCATCGTGGCCAGATCGACCACAGAAACGGTGCCGGTGAGCGCGGCGCCAACCACCGGGTCGGCGACAATTTCAGTGCCGGCGGAGTTGATCTGGAAGTCCGCGTCGGTAGCGACGCGCCCACCCTCGTTGCTGACGAAGGCGGTCGTTCCGTCGCTGCTGATCACGATGCTGTGCGGGGCGTTGCCAACGCGGATCTGCTCACCCTGCTTCGGAGTCCCGCTCAGGTCGATCCTGGCGAGCGTATTGTTCTGGTTGAGCAGAGCGTATGCGCTCTTGCCGTCCTTCGAGAACGCGACGCCGCCGGGATAAGAAGTACCCGAACTGTAGAAAGACCCGCAGGGGTTGAAATAGGCGGCCGGCGGGCTGTTGGGAAAGCAGGCGATGAAGGAATTGTTCGGCGGCACGCTGACCTGGGCGTCGTCTTCGAGCAAGCCCTGTGCCGTGACCTTGGCGATGGTGACATTGCTGCTGTCCTGGCTGAACAGCAGATGCTTGCCATCCGCCGAATAGGCGATGCCGCTATAGCTGCCGTGTGGATCCACTCCGAAACTGATGTAGTTCTGCAGGACAACCCCGGTATTGGTGTCGAACACCTCGACGGCTCCGTTGCCATCGGACGTCGACGTACCCATGGTGAGAACAGCGGCGGTATGAGTGCGGAGGTTGGGGTTCAACGCGATGGCTTTGGCGCGCACCCGGATGCCGAGGTCGACTTGGGTGCCGGCTGGGGTAATGACTTGGCCGCTGCTTACCACCCACGAGCCGTTCGGCTGCGGGCCGGCGACGTAGGTCGGGTACGGTTTGGACTGGGCAGCGGCGAGCCCAGGAAGGCTCAACCCTGCTGCTACCAGACCGGCAAGCGGACGCAGACGGTTGATTCGAGATTTATTTCGAAACATTTTCCGAAACGTTTTTCGGGATGTTTTTCGGGACATAACCGTTCTCCTCCTTGGATTTTTGTCGCGCAACCGGTTCGGCCGTGCGACATCGGGGCAGAAATAGGACAAAATGCTCCCCGCACATCGTCGCCAACCTTAGCAGAGGATTTGTGACGGCTTTATTACGACAACATGAAATTTCCGTTACATGCGCGGAACTTTCGCTGGCGGATGGTGAACGCGCGCGCAGCCTACGTTAATTAAGCAGAGTCTGTTTCGTGGATGTTGTCGTTGAGTCTTTTCGCCGGGTGGTCTGCTTCAGCCCAAATCACGATCGGGCGATACCCGTGTCGAGTTCTGAAGCGTCGTCGACCAGCGCGCGCAGAGGCCCGAGCCAGGGTTCGTAGCGTCGCCAGCGCGCGACGGAGGTGCGATAGATCGGCTGCCGGGTCTGCCACTTGCTAGGAGTCTTCACCGCCCGCGGATTGCATTCGGGGCGCAGGCAGGCGTCGTGCCACGTCAGTCCGCAGGCCGCGATGATCCGCGAGATGACTGGTTCGGGCGTGCGGGTCAAGTCCTCGTAATCGACCTCGATGAAGCGATCCGCTGGCAACACGCACCGCCAGTGGTCGATGAGCCGCTGGTAGCCGCGGAAATATGTGACCAGTTCGGCACCTCCGGTTGGAAACGTCAGGCCCGGATGAAAATGAGTTTGATGAATCGACAGCGCGGTGTCGAGTGCGGCGCGGCGGCAATGGATGATGATGGCGCGCGGGAATGTCACGTGGATCAGCCCCGCCCAGAGGAAGTTGAACGGCATCTTATCGGTCACACGCGCCGCCCTTGGCGCTATCGCCCGCAGCACGCCGAGATAGTCTGCTGCTGCCTTGGCCAGGAATGGCTTCTCGTCGGCCGCGCCGGAGCCGTGCCACGCCGCCCCACGCTGGTTCCAGAAATGTAACTCGCCGCCAGCCCCGGCATCGGGGTGCATGGAGACGACCTGCTCGACCAAAGTTGTGCCGGACCGCGGCATGCCGATGATCAGCACCGGTGTCGCATCCGAGCTGCCGAGTTCGCGAGCGCGCGCGATCCATCCGGGTGTGCAGCGGGAAATCAGGCGGTCGATCTCGGTGGAGAACGCACCCGGGTCGAACGACACAGAGCCCCGACGCACGGCGTCTGCGGCATCGAAATGCTGCATGGCCAAGCCGTAGTCGCCAAGATCCTCCGCCGCCTTTCCGATCGCGAGGTGAAGCCGCAGGCGTTGCGCAGCTTCAAGCCCCGGGGTGGCTATCGCCGCTTCCATGCGTTGAAGCAAACCGTCGTCATCGCTGGTGACAGGGCGACACCGGACCAGATCGTAGTAGCTTCCCGCCAGCAGCGGGGAGATCCCGATGGCGCGTTCGAAGCATGCACGGGCCTCGTCGAAACGGCCGAATTCAGAAAGAAGATTGCCCAGGAGATCATGCGCCAGGGCGTCCCCGGGATCGAGCGCCAGGGTCTGTCGCAGCAGCCGTTCGGCTTCCTGATCGCGATCCTCGGTCAGCAGCGCCCGTACCTTGCCAAGGCGGCCGAAGCTGGTCTTACTTCCAGTCGCCGCAGCGCGGCGGAAACAGCCGATCGCTTCGTCGCGATGGCCCAGGGTGTAAACCAGGGCACCAGCGCGGAACCACGCCTCGGTCAGGGATGGAAGCAGCTTCGTGGCCCGGTCGTACGCAACGATTGCTCCGCTGATGTCCCCCAGCTTCTCCAAAGCGATTCCCAGACGGAAATATGCATCGGTGTAACGCGGGTTGCTGGCGACGGCCCAATGGAATGCCGCGATGGCATCCGGTAAGCTGCCGACCTCGAGGTAGGCGAGACCGAGATCGTGCCGGATGATGGGATTGAACGGCTCCAGCAGCGCTGCATCGCGCAATGGCGCAATCGCATCGGCTGGTTGCCCGGCCCTGAGCAGCCGACTGGCCGAGGCAAGCAGATGCGACACCTGCGGTGTCGCGGTTGGGTTTCGAGATTGGGACATAGCGCGATCCTAGTGTGGAAACTGTAGCGTGGCCAATCGGGATCGACAGCGCAATTGTCGCCCACCATGACCTGCCAACCAGGAGCATTTTACGATAGGCCATTCAAGGTAGAGTCGGTGGGCACTCGATGCGGGGTTTGATGATTCTTCGATCTTACGGGAGAGCTCTGGGAAATGGTGACGAACTGTGCCATCTGAATAGTCGACGCGCTGCGCTCTGTGACTTGGGTAACTGACGGTGGTGGGTTCGGTGAGTGCGCCCGCACTTCCATGCGTCAATGGGTCGGGGAAATGAGCGAAAGAAACGCGCCCGGGCATCGAACCAAGTGACAGTTAGTGACAGTGCAGTTCTCGACAATCGAATCAAGTCATGGTATCTTAGCCTATTCCGAGAGACGACTCATCCTTGCTGATCAGCGTCCTGTTTTGAAGGAAGAGCGGCCTTTCCACCCAACCGTCACCAAACGCATGAATGTATCTGGGGATCTGCACCTCAAAACCTATTTTTCCATTCTGATCATGGTTTTTTTCGGTCCCTTGGGCAACGTCCTGCTCGGGAAAGGCATGAAGGACGTCGGCACGGTTGCAGTTCGCAACCCGAGAGAGATCATTCATACTCTAATGCTGATCTTCAGCTCTAGCACGATCTGGCTTGGGATCGCTTCCCTCATAACCTTCTTTATCGCGTACACGCTTGTGCTGTCGTGGGCCGACTATAGCTATGTGCAGCCGGCTTCCTCCATGGCTTACGGCGTTGCGGCTTTGCTGGCTCATTTTTTCCTGAAAGAGGTCATTAGCCCTACCCGATGGCTAGGGGTGATAATCATTTGTCTAGGCGTGTTCATCGTTTCTGCCACTCCGCCGCGCACCGTGGAGCACTCTGATGGGGCGTGAGATCATTCTGTTTCTTCTGGTCGTATGCGCCGGGACGGCGGGCGAGCTTTGTGTTTCGCGAGCCATGAAAACGGTCGGAGAGGTAACGAACTTTCACCCAGCAGCTCTGCTTTCTGTTGTTTTTCGTTCTTTACGGCTGAAATGGATGTGGTTCGGTCTTGCTCTGATGACCACCGCCTTTTTCTCATTGCTCTGGGTCCTGTCGCTCGCGAATGTGAGCTTAGTTGTGCCGGTAACGGCCCTCAGCTACGCAGCCGGCACAGTGGGTGGGAAGGTTTTCCTTCGCGAGCGCGTGACGCCAAGACGATGGGCGGGAGTGCTGTTGGTATCGATAGGCGTCACTCTGGTGTTGATTGGGCGAAGCTAGGGAGTTGTTGTGGCTAAATTGGCTTGAGGGCTTTGATCTCACCGGCATTTGATGTGGACTGCGTTTCAACCGAAATCCGGAGCCCTTGCTTGAGCGAGGGCCCCGGGTGCGGCGTACTTTGCAGCTGATAAGGAAGGCGGATAACTACTTGTGCGGAATTGCAGGATTTACCCACCGCGATTGGTCTCCTGACCCCGACCGAATCAGTAGTGTAACGGCCACGCTTGTCCACCGTGGACCAGACCATCAAGAAGTCTTCGAGTCGAGCCTCGTCTCGCTGGGAGCGGCACGCCTCAAGATTTTGGACATTCAATCTGGGGACCAGCCCATCTTGAGCGATGACGGCGATTGCGTCATCGTTTTCAATGGCGAAATTTACAATCATCAGGAACTCCGTGCCGAACTTGAGAGTCTTGGCCATCACTTCCATTCTCGCTGCGACACTGAGACAGTACTTCATGCATTCCTCGAGTGGGACATTGACTGCTTTTCGCGTCTGCGGGGCATGTTCTCCGTGGCCCTTTGGACCGAGTCTACCCGCCGCCTTGTGTTGGGGCGCGATCGAGTCGGAATCAAACCTCTCTACATCGCCCATCGTGGGCAAGATCTTTTTTTTGGCTCTGAACTGAAAGCGATTTTTGCCCACCCAGAAATCGAGCGCCGCCTTAACCTAAACGGGCTGGACTGCTACCTCGCCTTGAACTATGTGCCCTGCCCCTGGACCCTCGTAGACGGGGTCGAGAAACTTCCTCCCGGAACCTGGATGGAGTGGCGGGACGGCCGGGTCCACTCAAAACCATACTGGAAATTGCCCATCGCATCCCCGCGCAACTGGAGCCTTCCGGATGCATGTCAGGCTCTGGACTCGCTTCTGCGACAGTCCATTCGCGAGCACCTCATCTCCGACGTGCCGCTCGGCATGTGGCTGAGCGGAGGCGTTGATTCCTCGACGATCCTGCACTATGCGGCGACGGAGTCGGGCTCCCGGTTGAAAACATTCTCCATTTCATTTCGCGGTCGCAGTTTTGACGAGACCCGTTACATCCGCACGATGGTTGAGCGTTATGGGACCGAACATCAGGAAATGGATCTCAATTCGGATATCGATCTGATTGGAGCAGTAGAGGAATTCACCTATTTTTCCGATGAACCGAGTGCCGATGCGGGGGCCCTTCCGGTGTGGTTCTTGGGCAAGCTGAGTCGGGAGAAAACCACAGTCAGTCTCAGCGGTGAAGGCGCTGATGAGCTGTTCGGCGGGTACCTCACTTATCGCGCAAACAACCTGGCCCGCCAGTTGAGAAGGCTGCCGAACAGTTGGCTGCGATTAGCGCTGGCGGCAATCAGGCACTGGCCAGTTTCCGATGAGAAAATCAGCTTCGAATACCAGTTGAAGCGATTCTTCGAGGGAACGATGATGGCTCCTGCGCGTGCCCATGTCTTTTGGAACGGCACGTTTTCTGAAGCCCAGAAAGAGGAGCTGCTCAACCTGGAGCTACCCCCTGTCCTCAATCAGTTGTTGGCACAATCGAGCCAGCTTCCGACTACCGACCCGTTGTCTCGTTACCTATGGTTTGATCAGAGCTATTTCCTTCCCGATGACATTCTCAATAAGACCGATCGCATGAGTATGGCGCATTCGCTTGAGGTCCGCCCGCCTTTCTTAGACCACCGCATCGTCGAATTTGCCGCATCGGTCCCGTCGAACCTGAAAGTCCACGGCCGGCGCCAAAAAATTTTGTTGAAGGAATTAATGAGAGATAAGCTGCCGGCAGCGGTGGTTTCCCGTCCCAAGGTCGGATTCGATATTCCCGCGCACGAATGGCTTCGCGGTCCCTTTCGGACGCTGTTGAGCGACACATTGCTTTCGGGAGCAACCGAGCATGCCGGACTTTTTCGGCGTGAGGTCATTGTCTCCCTTCTCGAAGCTCACCTCAAACGGAGAGCAAACATCGGATACCATCTCTGGGGCCTGATGATTTTGTTTTTGTGGATGAAAAAATGGCGCATACAGTCGACTTCCCTTGCCTTGAACAATCGGATCAGCACAGAAGTGTCGGAGCCCTGGATCGGGCAGCGAACTGGCACCTACACGTAGCCGTTCTGCTGATTGGTGCTGCCATCTATCTGGGAAGCATCTTTTCTCCTCCGTCTCTCATGGATGACGTTGACGCTGTACAGGCTCAAATTGCGCACAACATGTTGAGTTCCGGGGACTGGGTGACAGCCCGGCTGGACGGAGTGGTGTACCTGGAGAAGCCACCTCTCATCTATTGGCAATCGCGGTCTCGTACATGATCTTTGGCGTGCACGACTGGGCAGCTCGGTTGCCGATCGCAATGTCAGTGCTGGCTCTGTGCTGGTTGACAACGGCGTTCGGCATATGGGCCTTTGGCAAGCGCGCGGGCTTTTACGCCGGAATGTGCATCGCAACTTGTGTGGGCCTGTTTCTCTTTACCAGAGTCCTGATCCCGGATGTGATGCTGACGTTTACCGTGGGGCTGGCCATGTGGGCGTTTATGAGATGCCTGGACGAGCAGGAAAGCCACCCGTCGTATTGGGCCACCATCTTGGCGTTGAGTTTGGGAGCCGGCTTGCTGCTCAAAAGCTTAGTCGGGATCCTGTTCCCGATCGCTGCCGGTGCCCTCTACTTGATTCTGGCTCGGCAATGGTCTCTGCGAGTCTTGTGGCAGAGACTTCATCCGCTACGCGGTCTGGCTATCGTGCTGCTGGTGGCCGCTCCGTGGCATATCCTGGCCACCCTACGGAACCCTCCGTATTTCAATTTCACTTTGCACAGTGGACCTGGAGAGTACCATGGGTTTCTCTGGTTCTTCTTCATAAACGAGCAGCTTCTGCGCTTTCTCAATTTGCGGTACCCGCGCGACTACAACACCGTTCCACGTCTCTACTTCTGGTTGTCGCACTTGCTTTGGTTGTTTCCCTGGAGCGTCTATTTTCCGGCACTGACTCGACTCTCGTATAAGCCTACGGATCGGCAGGGGCGAACGCGCCTGCTCGCCTTGTGTTGGACCGGGTTCATCCTTATCTTCTTCACTTTCTCAACCACGCAAGAGTATTATTCGATGCCTTGCTACCCGGCCCTGGCTTTATTGCTGGGTTGTGCAATGACCGAAGACACCCGGTGGATACGTCGAGGGACGTGGCTGCTGGCGACAATTGCAGCGAGCGCGGCACTAGTGACAGGTACTCTTTTCATCGTCACGCGTCATGTTCCCGCGCCGGGAGATATCGCACAAGCTCTGAACCAACGACCGGGGACCTATCTTCTTTCGCTTGACCATATGAAGGATCTCACACTTCAGTCGATGGCTTATTTGCGATTCCCTCTCGCCATTGCCTCCGTTGCCTTCTTGCTAGGTCTTTTCGCGACGGTCACAGCCAAAGGAACGCGTGCGTTTCTGGGTGCAGCTCTGATGATGATTTGCTTTTTTCACGCTGCGCGTCTCGCACTAGTCGCCTTTGATCCCTACCTGTCATCCCGGAAGCTAGCCGAAGCACTTGAAAAAGGCCCCCCGGGGACCTTAATCGTCGACCATCACTATTACACCTATTCATCGGTTTTCTTTTACACCAACCGTAGCGCGCTTCTGTTGAACGGAAAATTTAACAACCTTGTATACGGAGCGTACGCCCCACATGCTCCCGACGTCTTTATCGATGATGGGGAATTCAAGGAACTCTGGCTCCAGCCTGAGCGCCGCTACCTGGTGATCAGCCCGGCCGGGGCAGCGCGGCTGAAAGGACTGGTCGGCCAAGAAGCGTTTTCAGTGGTTTACGAAAGCGGTGGAAAGCTGCTGATGACAAATCATCCGGTTTGAACCGCCCTATATGTTCAAAGGGAGTCCCCGTGATTCTTGCGACTTCTGGGAGATTGCGGGCCCTTCGATGGGATGGCAAGATTCAATCTGAGCCATAAGAGGGTTCAGCGGAAAAGTTCGAACGAACAAATGTTTGAGATGACTTCTGGGAGGATTAAATGAACATCAGCGTTCTTGGTGGGGATGGCTATTGTGGTTGGCCAACGGCACTGTACTTGTCAGCACGAGGTCACTCGGTTTCGATCGTTGACAATTTCCTTCGCCGACAGTGGGACCACGAACTCGGAGTACAGACGCTTACGCCCATCCGTCCCCTCACTGAGCGACTGAGAGTCTGGGAAGAACTCACCGGGAAAAAAATTGAACTGTTTGTCGGTGACGTGACGGACTACGAATTTCTGGTTTCCCATTTCCGGGCCTTTGAGCCCGAGGCAGTCATTCATTTTGCGGAGCAGCGCTCCGCCCCTTATTCGATGATTGACCGCAAACACGCTGTATTTACGCAGATTAACAACCTGGTTGGCACCCTGAATCTCGTCTTCGCAATTCAGGAATTTGCTCCGCAGTGTCACCTGGTAAAGCTGGGAACCATGGGGGAGTACGGCACGCCAAATATTGACATCGAGGAAGGTTTTATCAGCATCGAGCATAATGGCCGCCGCGATCGGCTGCCCTATCCGAAGCAACCTGGCTCTTTTTATCACCTCTCCAAAGTGCATGACAGCCACAACATCATGTTCTGCTCGAAAGCATGGGGGTTGCGTGCAACGGATTTAAATCAAGGTGTTGTGTACGGAACCATGACCGACGAAGTGGCGCTCCATGAGAGGCTGATCAATCGATTTGACTATGACGACATTTTCGGAACGGTCTTGAATCGGTTCTGTGTTCAGGCGACAATCGGCAAACCCTTAACGGTCTATGGAAAGGGGGGGCAAACGCGGGGCTTCCTTGATATCCGGGACACGGTTCGGTGCGTCGAAATTACATGCCTGAATCCGCCACGAGAAGGCGAGTTCCGCGTATTCAACCAATTTACTGAGCAGTTTTCCGTTTTGGAATTGGCGCGTATGGTGCAAACGGCAGCCGGCGAATTCGGATACGAAGCCGAGATCAGTCACTTGGCCGACCCCAGGGTGGAAGCCGAAGAGCACTATTACAACGCCAAACACACCGCATTGATCGAACTCGGCCTGAAGCCTCACCTGCTGTCCGATTCCCTGTTAGATTCGCTGATGAGCATTGCAATAAGATACCGGGGCAACATCGATCCTGCATGCATCGACCCCAAGGTAAACTGGCGTCACCCTCGGAAGGAGTTGCGCTCCCAATCCGCGTGCGTGGTCGCCTGATGTGACAAACGCAAATTCTGCAGTTTTCACCGATCACCGGTCTAAAAAGTTGTCCGGATCGTCGGCTCCGGCTCGACCAAATCGAAATTTGGTAAGCCAGAATCGAGCGCGAGGTCATGCCCAGCTTGTAATTTTGAGGCCGCAAGTGCAACGGTACCGCGGAAAGCCATTCTTTTCAAAAAGCCCGAATAGCCGTTGCCAACAGATCGGGGATCGGGGTAAAGATGCCGCGAGCCGCATCACGATCTGTACTCCCGATTCACGAATTGGGAATAACCGGCTCGAGCTCCCCATTGCGAATGTAGTATTGCTGGTCGCGCCAGCGAATGCTTTTCTTTCCGAAGCTCGCCAGCCAGATACAGAACGCCAAAGCATCCCATACCACCACCAGGGGCATTTTCTTCCAGACCCCCGGATATTTCAGGCCGCGAATTCCGATGATCCAGGTGATGGCACAGCGCAGGCCGAGATAAGCGCCCAAGTAGCTGAAAGCTATGGCGGCAGTGGGATGCACTGCCACAGCCGCAACTGACCAGGGCAGTCCTTGTGTGAGGAGCAAACCCAGATGTCCCCAAGGGCGCATGTGTCGCATCACTACAAGCCAGCGCGTTCTCTTCTGCCACAGATCCCGGACCGATACGTAGTCGGCAACCGTAGAAATAGCATAGGGAAGAAGCTTGACTTCGTAGCCTTGCTCGGCGATCAGTCGACCAACCAGCAGATCATCTCCCGGACGATTCTCGATCGCCTTGTAACCACCGAATCGTTCGAGAACGCTGCGTCGGGTCGCAATCGTCGTGCCCAACGCAAATTTGACCCCATCGAGCTGTTTGGCTACGAGAATCCCGGGGTAGAAATCGGACACCATGCCGATGTTTTGCAGGGTGTCAACAAAACCCTTTTCCTCGACCGGTAGGTACAAGCACGTGACGGCTCCGACCTTGGGATCGGCAAGGGGGGTCACCACTTTGCGCAGGTAATCTGGACGTACGCGCACGTCGCTGTCACTAATCACTACAATCTCATGCCGTGCTTCCGATACCAGCCGATCCAGCTTCTTGACTTTGTCGTTGGCTCCGCTGCCGTTGACCCCAATCAATGTACGAATCGGCCGCTGGGGGAAATCGCGAGCCAGCTTTTCCAGAATCGGGACAGCGGGATCGTCGGCACTGCCCACACAGAACAGAAGTTCGTACTCTGGATAGTCTTGTCGGCAAAAACTGGCAAAGTTCTCATATGCATCAGGATCAAGACCGCGAATCGGCTTTAGGTTGCTCACCGGAGGAGTGAATGCTGAACCTAGCTCGAGCGACGAAGATTCCCTGAAGAATCGCCAAGCACTGAAAAGAACGATGAGATAATAGGCAAAAGGAGCAAGCGCCACCGTGAGAACAACAATGCCAAGAACCCTCATAGTTGTAAGCGTCCCACCTCGCAGTCGTCGCACGAGCATCGCTTTGGCGTAGCTGTTCGCTGATTCCGTACTTCCTTCAGAATTCCCCTCCAGATTATGTACTCACCAAGTTCCGATGTGGAGCCAAGCTGGCCAAAACAACAATCATGGTAGCAGGTAAACGAGTTTGGTAGCCCGACCGGCTGTTTAGGTTTTGAAGCCGTCAAGGCCACATTGGTGAGCGGAAAATTGTGGTTCGTCTGTCGAACAAGGATGTTGACACGAGGAGGCAGAAGTTGAAGTCCCGCTCACTTCCTCCGATACTCCCTGGTATCGATACAACTTACTCATAATGAAGGCTTTCCAGTGGATTGAGCTGCGAGCCGGCGTGACGGGAATGGTGCCGAAAATCATACCTCTCGATTGCAACTGGCGCAGGGTTGATCTCACTGGCTCGTGGGGAAATGACGTGGGCTTGCCCTCCCGAAGGGAACTGGAAAGCTAATGAGGCAGCCGGTCGCCCGCTCACCATGCAGGGGCCATGCAGGGCACATCTAGCATCGTCGACCACCCCAAGCCCCAGACGTGCCAGTACTTCCTGACCGCGTAGCTCTGCTAATGTCGTCCGCGTTTGAGGGTCTCTAGTTATGAGCCTACTGGGCGCGATCCCGATGATCGCATTGGTCGCTGTGATCACGTCTTTCGGGCTTCCACCGACAGTTAGATTCCGCTCATGTTGAACAATTGTAACCGGAGTGTTTTCGTCTATGACAGACGACCAAACAAGTCGGATCCCTCAAACCACGACTAAATCGCGTGAATACGCCACGGAAGGGTTTCTCCCGCCACGGTGGAACAGGCACGCCGACTGAATCCCGGCATCCGGTTTCAAGTGCGTGACATGCTGGTACTCGACCGCCCCGACAGAACGATCGCCGCGAACATCCCGAAGAAGTCCATGCTGACGTCGGATTTATCGGGCAGTTCAGCCGGAGGGTTCAGTTGACCCGGCGGTGCTGTCGAGTTCGAGTACTGACAAATCGACCCATCGACCGGCAGGTGTGTTCATCTTCAGCCACATCTTCGTCTTCAGGAAATTTTTGTACAGCGCGCGCTTCGCGTCTACGCCGATGCCGGCTTTTCGGTCGGCTTGGGGAGAAGACAAAACGTATCCGGTCTGTTCGAGACATTCTCCCACGGCTGCCTCGATCGCGGCGATATCGGCCCGCGAAAGTCGCTGGCGCCAGCGCTCTATGGGGTTGACCTTCTCCTCATTCGTCTCGTCGCGAAACGAAGAGTTTGACTCCGAAAGCCGTCCGAGTCCAGTACTTTGAATTCGGTCGTTGTCGAGATCGTGATCCAGAAATCTCCCGAGTTTCTCCAAAATCTCGCGCGGCCTGGAGACCAGGTCCTCATAGTGGATCTCCATGTAATCAGGCGGAAAACGGCGACCAGCGTCGCGCCCGTTGCGTACCATCCACTCCCAGTACAGGGCCGTAGCCACCAGGCTTTTGGATTCGCTGCGGTCCCAGGGTAGGGGCCTGAAGCCGCCCATCTTCTTCAGCGAAAGGGCGATGTCTCGTCCGTCGCGGATGATATGCAGGAAAAGAGCGTTCGGAATGCTTCCCTTCAAACGCTCCGCGTGCAGAACGTTGTCGGGATCATAGGCCACCCAGCGCTGCGCTCTCTGACTCTGGGCAACCGCATTCATAACTTCACGAACAAAATCTCCGCCATTGCGACATCGATCCAGGAGGTGCGATGCCAACGGTTCGACGCTAAGCCCAGTTCGACGAAACCCTTTACTTCGCAGCCAAGTACGCAGAAGTTTTTCGCGATTGTCGGGGTCTTCCATCGAGCCGAACCGCGGGATCAGCGTCTCGAACACGGGCAGTGAACCACGGTAGATGGCAAACCCGCCCGCCGACAGAAGCGTGTCATAAAGGAGGTTTGTTCCGGAACGGTGGCAGCCCATCACAAAGACAGGGCTGCGATTTCGGTCAGTTGGAGTTTCGTCGACCAAGCACAAAAAGTTTATCACTGCTCCTTGGAAGGGATGTGATTGCGAGGTGAAAAGCGTAGCGTCGCAACGTCATTCAACGACACGATGGCCGCATAGAGCCGGCCCGGCAATTCTGCAGCTTCTAACCCTCGCGCAGGAGCCACTGTCGCATAGCAAGATAAGGTCGACCCGCGCTCTTCTTCACGACCTTCTTAAAGTTCCAATATAGCCATTGCTTGGAACGCGCTCCTGAACGAACAGAAACCAGTTCGCCCGAAACTCTCGGCGACATCCCTTGAAAGATGTTGTACCGGCCGACTACAAGACACCCTCCCACCGCCTGAATCGCTGTTGTGGGCTCGGAATTAAACAGCACACGAATGCCGGATGCCGCCGCGGTCTCCGCAACACGATCCGAATAGTAGCCTCCGGGAACTGAGGCAGTATCAACCGCTTCGCCCAGAATCTCGGAGAGCGCATGGACACTGCGGGTCCACTCGTCCAGTAATTGCCCCTTGCTGCAATGTGACATCCTGGTGGGATGAGAAAATGAATGGCTTCCGATCACATGCCCTGCTCTCCTCAAAGATCGGATCTGTTCCTTATTCATGAAGGCGGGGCTTCCAATTTGCCCCGCCGTAACAAAGAAATGTCCTCGCCATCCATATCTCCCAAGAATCGCCGCGACGCGCGTAGCCGCGCTCTCTCCGCCATCATCGAACGTCACAAGAAAACGCAGCTCGTCGTCACTTTTATGCGAAAGCTCGTGGGCAAGACCTGGAGGAGTCTTCTGCTCCTTGGCGATCGCTGCCACATGCTCTTCAAAATCTGCTCGATTGAGTTTGTATTTTGCCGTTCCGGGGCCGCTGAAGCCGCTCGACTCCCAGTCGCTGCCTTCGACCACATCGTGGTACAGCAAACAAACCACTCTCATACCTGTCCCTGCTTTGCCTGCGACTTCCACGCTAGGTATTTCGTTAGCCAGGGATGTCCCCACGTTGCGGATGGCCGTCCTGCGGTGTCCACGGTCCCAGCCGTGCCGTTGAAGATCTCCAGCAACTTCTCGCGCAGCTCGTCCAGGTTCTCGAGAACCACTCGATGCTGAATTACGATATGCGATTCGTTCACTTCATCGAATGGATAACTGTAGTAGCCAAACGTCGGTCCTGTATCGACGCCCCTGTCGATGCGAAGCAGCGTCATGCCGACTTTTTTCAGATCGCGGTTGGCCAACGCCCAAAAGCATCCGTGTGCGTTGCGGTACTCAGGACAGATTCCAGGGTGCATCACGAGCGTTCCCTTCTTCGGAATCGAAAAAACTCTCTCCTTCAGGATGACTTTGCACCGCGCCAATACCAAGTCCGGGGTTACTTTCCTGATAAATGCCTCCGCCTCCTTGGAGTTTGGGCTAGGAGTTTTCAGGATGGCTGTATTCGCGGATATGTCCCCGTAGAGCCGACACTTTGCTTCTAGTTCTCGGCGCTCCCACTGTATGTCTTTGCCCGCAAGAAAAAGACGGTAATAAAGCCGAAACGCGACCGCATCAGCAAGTCGCAGAGCTCCTGTCCGTTGGATCTCGCGCCGGGCGCGGCGCCACATGCGGCTCGACGGCTCCTGGATGACCACAATTCCAACAAGATTCGTGAACGAATTCAACCACCGGGCCAAGACTACCTGATCCAATTGAGCGCCGTCGTGGCATATCAGAAGAGTTTTCATTCGGCCCTGGATCCCGCTCAGACGCCCTCGCGATTATATCCCGTGTCCTGCCTGACATGGATTTCCCGGAACATTGAATTGGCGAGCTGGGACGGATGCGCTGCGGCCGACATGGGCGGCTCAGTGGTGCTTGTTGATGGATTGCTCGATCTAAGCAGTCGGAAGTGCGGAAGTGCCGATATGCTCGTCGCTGAAAGACTCAACGCAGGAGCTTCATGTGCCTTCTAGGAAGAATGCTAAAGAGGAAACCATTTCCGCCCGCGTTGGTCGACGCCGCGCCGTAGAACGCCCAATTTGCCGCGCACAACCCCACCGCGCGCCAGTGTTTTGAATCCAAACCTGTGCCAAAATGTTTGCAAGGTGATTCATACCAACTCGTGCCAGGCGGAGAGAGTTCGAACGCAGTACTGATACGAGAGACCCGAGACCATCCTCTGAGAAGTTTGTCGGACATCTCCTCACTCCAACTGCCTGCTGCTTCAGATTTGCTTGAAGGAGTCATTTAGCCGCTGCCGGTTGATTTGGGGCTGCCTACGACCGTGGGCATGCTTGGGCTTCGCCTGCCCGTTTTTGAAAACACAGAGTGAGCCATGTCGCCGAACCGACTCTCACTTTTAATTACACCCCTTTCCTATTCCGTTGCATACAAGCTAAACGTTGGGTTTACGGTGTTAGGATGACAGATGTGAGCAAGGCGGCTGCGTAACACTCTCGAAAAACTGATCTGTGACCGTTTGACCATCGGGCAGGCGTATTTACTGCTGACCTGCGAAGCTTGAGAGTCGCATCTGAACACCTTCTTCACCTTTGGCGAAAAAGGCGAGAAGAAAAGTCTGGTAACTGACCTGGAAGAGAAAACGCATGGACAGAGCATTTCGAAATCAGATTCCGTCGACAGTAGCGGATCAAGGTGCTGTTTCCCTGGTTTACCCGCTTCTGTTAGCCGGCGCTGGGCTTCGAGTCCTCTCGTTCTTTTTTTCACAGAACGCCGGCGGAGACGCATGGGTGCGCGCGGCACTCACCGCCAAATGGCTGCAGCAACCCGACCTTCGTCTGGTTTTTCTTGGGTATCCTCCGGGTCATTTTTGGCTGATCGCCGCCCTTGACGTTCTGGTTCGGGATGTGACCGTTGCCGCCCGACTCTTAAGCCTGTTGTGCGGCATCGGGTCGTTGTACCTCGTTTGGAAGCTGGCGCGCCTGCTCTATGGCAGCCTGGCAGCGGTTTTTTCCTGTGCAGTTTTAGCTCTTTATGGTCTCCACATTGGGTACAGCACGACCTCTTCCTCGGAAGTACCTCATGCGTTCTTCTTACTGCTCGGCATGTATTTCTTCTTTTCCTATTTCTACGAAACCGAGCGGCGAAGGCTATGGCAACTGGCGGTTTCCGGGCTGTGCTTGTCGCTGGCTGGATCGATTCGATTTGAGGCATGGATCATATCAGGTTCGCTGGTGCTGATTTTTCCCCTTCTGTGGGTTGCGCTCAGAGTTAGATCCGGGCAGAAACATTCCTGGCTCGGGCCGCTGCTGGCCTTCGGGGGCACCGCGGCAATCTGGCCGGTCATTATGATGTCGTATTCTTGGCGGAAATTTGGCGATCCAATGTATATGGTTTCTGATACTCACCGCCGTATGATTCACGTCTTGGAGGTAAGCGGGCACGGCATCGGCTACGAGATGGCCTTGATCCCCATAGTTCTGTTAATTACGCTCTCTCCGCTGGCAGTAGCCGCGGCAATGAGCTCTGTCATTCGCTTTCGTGGCCGTCCGCTTGCCGCTGCATTCGCCGCAGTTACGGTCTTGTTCTTCACGGTTCAAGAGTTTGAGATTCTTCGGGGCACAACCCTTGCAGTCGCCCGATACAGCCTGACCACGGGAACACTCCTGAGTGTTATGGCCGGAGATGGATTGCTCGCAATTGGCGAAAAGCTCTTCCCTGCCCGACCAAAGCTCTTCAGAAGTGCGGTGCTGGCCTTTCTGTCTCTGAATCTGATTCTGGTGTGGATCGCGAGTGATGTTCCGAACCCTTATGCTGAACGGCTGGCACCGGTCTCACCGAGGTTGAGGTACCCCTCCCGCATCAGCGAAATAGGCGACTATTTACGAGCACACATAAGGCCAGGAGACGGAATCATTATTGACGACTACAACGTGGAATCGAGTCTCATCGCTGCGGCAGCCGGTCTACCGCTCCTCGGAGGGGAGAAAGAGTATCTTGCAAGCTCCAATAACAGTGTTGGAGCAGACCTGTTCATCAAAACCCAGCATCCCCGCTTCCTCGTTTACTCAGATCAGGGCGCGCTGCGCAAGGATCTCGAATTGCCGCCTGACTGCTCGGGAGCGACGGTTGCCAACGTCGAGTTTCATTGTGAATTTGCGAATAAGATTTATCGCATTTATCAACTGCAATATCCTCCAGAGTCCTCGGAAGCAAGTTTAAGGAACCCGCGCGAGTACTCCCCACAATCAAACACGTTGGAGACCCAGGTCCTGGGATTTGGCGCTTCATGGCTTCAGACTGGCATAGCGCGGCCGGGTAAGCAGGCAATTCTGAGGGGCCAAGCGGCGGTAGCATGATCCGTAAATGAATCCAAGAAAAGTTCTTAGAGTGGTCCCGAGGGGTATCAAAGGCCGCAATCCCCGAGGCTAATTCGAGAACCTGCCCCAGGGAGGTAAAACGGGTAGCCCACAGATGGCTCTGTCGTTTCCGTAAACGCTGGGGCCGAACGTTTTCCCCAGTGGCGCTTTGCCATCTTCGACCTCTACCACCCAAGAAAGTAGGCACCCCACAAAAGTTGCGACGCTGGTCCGCAAGGCTAACGCCAGAATGCTCCGCGAAGCAAAGCCAAGGACCGTGAGTTCCTGGGCCCGCCTCCCCCGCGTTGTGGTTTCACGTATCCCTATGGATGCCTACGCGGAAGGGCACGGAGAACTAACTACGTCTGCCGATCCTGACAGATGTAATCACGACCGCCAGCTGGTATAGATGAATGGAATTTTCCGCGTCTCGTCTAGCTATCTAGCGCCAACATCAATCGCCACACATGGGTCGCAGAGGGCGCGCGCGACCTCACCGTCTAGCAGAAATCATGGCGTCAGATCCAGGATCGTTAGAACGTTTAATAATCTTTATAATAATCTTTATAATTAAGATTATAGTAGTCGAGATAATGGAGTACAACAAATGATATGTGAAAACCTCGCTAAAATTCTGCCGGCGCCACCCCCACGCTTTCCGCCAAGATTGCACGGTTTCAGCATTTTGTCATTATCGTCCAGGAAAACCGAACGCCAGACAACCTTTTCCGTGGTCTTTGTACTAACTCCAGCGCCTGCAGTATTGAGCCAACGAACTCCCAGTACAACATTCAAACGAGCCATTGGCTCGACAAACGGCAGAACGGAGGAACCATTGAGCCGTTGGCGGTTGACCTGGCGGCCGCCTACTCACTCGACCATGGCCACGGCGATTTCGTGCTGCAATGCGATTTCGACCCCGCAGCCGGGCATTGCTTGATGGACGGAGCGGCGGGAGTTTCTTGCGCAGGACAGTGTCCCTCAGCGCCTCAGTTCCGTTACGTAGACAATGCAACCGGCATTCTTGATCCTTACCTGACGATGGCCAAGCAATACGGCTGGGCGAACTATATGTTCCAAACCAACCAGGGGCCAAGTTTTCCCGCCCATC
>Ga0123355_10005521_pt1 | contig 18555 bp, 19 predicted proteins | sample TergutEmb28metaG_3_FD_89872 | JGI IMG/M metagenome (GOLD analysis project Ga0123355, IMG submission 89872) | Embiratermes neotenicus P1 segment gut microbial communities from Petit-Saut dam, French Guiana - Emb289 P1 | ecosystem: Host-associated > Arthropoda: Insects > Digestive system > Gut ... | reverse complement strand
CAACGCACCACCGCCTACAAACGGCTCGCAATACGCATTAATCCTCTTAGGAAGTAGTGGAGTAAGTGTATCGAGTAATTGTCGTTTGCCGCCAACCCATTTAAGCACAGGGGCAACCAATTTATTTTTCTTCATAAAACGCTCCCCTTCCGAACATAATTACGCAATATAATGGTATCACATTTGCAGACGATTTTCAAGATAATCTTATTACGATTTTCAAAACAGTCCTTGACAACACAATCCCAATGGCTTAGATTTTGGGACACGATACAATATAACGGACCGTAATGGCCGTGTTGTGGCTGAATGGGCCGAGATTAATTTGGTTAATGAGGTGCGGGTGGCGGGGACGCGCCATGATGCTGATAATATGAATATGCTTTTGCAAAAGGGTGATGTGCAGGGTAGCTTTTATTATCGGCCGCTGGCGGGGGTGCCGCGGCGGGGGTTTGCCCATGGGGCTGAGGCGTCGTCTTGGACGACGTTACCGCCTTGTCCTGTGGATATGGGCGAGAGCCCCGTTGTGGTGGCCTATAGCGGCAAGTGGTTTGTAACGCTTGGCCGCATGGCTGAATATAATGGTTTTACATACGATGTGGCGATATTTGATATGGCTACGATGGCGTGGGATGTGGTGGTCAGCGAAAATCGCAAGATTGTGAATTTGGGTGGTATTGATGATTTTGGGGTTTTTGGCAACAGGCTTTTTGTTGCGGGAAGGGATTGGGATGGCGTAAACCCTGCGACGGCTTGGCTGGACAGCTTTAATTTGGATGAGCTTAGCTGGACTTTTGGTACGACTACTGTTTGGCCTGAGGAGACTTTGACGATAGGGCCCGTAAGCCTTTCTGCTGAGGGGTTAAACCCCATTGTGGCGGCCAGGGATGGCGTGCCGCCCAACGGCAGGCTGATAGACCGTTTTACGGCTACAACCACGGAGCCTGTGCCAACGGGGCTTTTGCCCAATATCAACCAAAATATTAATTACAAGCTGGCGAGCATCACGGCCTTTGGTGATGACCATGTTATAACCACGCCGGACAGGCATATACGTTGGAGCCTTAATGTTTTTGGCTGGATACCGATGGTGCATCCAAATATTGTTAATGGGCATCTGCTTCCTGTGGGCACGGATGGAAAGCATTTGGTTTATGTGGCTACAGAATTTGGCAACAACCATTTTTATTGTTATGACCGGGACTATGCACTGACAAGCTTTAATATGGGCCGCGCGCTGAACAAAAGCGCGGTGGTGCGGGGCGGCAGCCGATATTTTCACATGAGGTCCGGCCATGCAAGCTTGTGGCGGCCTTCGGTGGAGTGGGGTGTTTTTGATGCAGAGACGGGCACAAGCAGACTGTTGCCGCCATCGCCTGAAATACTGGAAAACTTTGGGCTAGGGGCCACTGAAAGCATGGTTTTTGCTGTAAAAGGCAATGTGGTGTATCTTGGGCATTTTGAGGCGGTGACGCAAGGGGTGGTTTTGGGCAGCATCTTTAAAGGGCTGTCGGTTTCTGCAACTAGGGATGTTTATTTGGTTAATGATAGCCGCACCACTGTTGTAAAAGCGGGAACGTGGCATGTGGCAGACGATGATTATCTTGTATGCGCGGCGCCCGAAGTGGCGGTGTTTGGACAAATAGTGAATATTTAAAAACCACGGAATACACAGAATTACACGGAAAAGTGCCTAAGAACCTGTTTACTATCTCCATTCCGCCATATTTCCGGCTTATTTTCCACATGGCCGCGTTGCGCGCTCCTAGCAGATATTCTTGTTATATGCCTTGGCGCTTTCGCTCTGCGAAAGTGGGCTTCGCCCAGTTTGCGTAGCAAACCGCTGGGTCGCGCGCGCCTTGCCCTGGGAAAAAACGCTCGAAAATATGACGAAAGCGAGATAGTAAACAGGTTCTAAGGACAAAGGTTTTTTCCGTGTCCTTCCGTGATTTCCGTGGTTAGAAAATCATTATTATGAGAGGAGGGGATTATGATATTATTAGAAAATATTTACATCAGAGGGATTGTGGCGGCGTCAATTAGCCTGGTGACATATCTTTTTGGCGGCCTTGACGCCCTTTTGTCGGCCCTTATAGCCATGATTATAATAGACTTTATTTCAGGGTTTATAAAGGCCTTGGTTTTGAAAGAACTGGCATCGGACAAGATGCTTATAGGCGGCGCGAAAAAGATAGGCATAATGTCCATTGTAGCTGTGTCCAACATAATAGACAGCATCATGGAAATGGGCGGCCTTTTGCGCAGCATAACCATCTCGTATTTTATTGCAAGCGAGGGCATCTCGCTTTTAGAAAATTGGAGCTTGCTGGGGTTGCCTGTGCCCCAAAAGCTGCGCAATATATTGGCACTTTTGCAGGGGGATGAAAAGGAAAAGAAGAAAGAGAAATGCGAAGGGTAGCCGTAGCGGCTGCCCTTTTTTGTTGTGGTTGACAAATAGCCCTAAGTGGGTTATAATTTTCTTAGGTCTAAGGACTTAGGTGCTTGTCCGGTTGTTTCCGCCGAAACAAACAGACGGACAAGCGCCGTTTTAATAGTTCTTATTTTGAATGAAGGGTTTGGCAAACATTGCCACCCTTTTTACGGTTTTATATATAGCTATAATTAAGGAGAAAATATTGAGCACGAAGAAAAATAAAAGCAAAGCGAAAACGGCGAAAAGTCGCACGGCTTCTGGCAAGAAGCCAAGGCGGTCGTCAAGAAAGCTAAGAAGGTCTGCCAGGCGAAGAGGGGTAGCGTATTTCTTATTTTTGTTGTCTGTTTTGATATTGTCCGGATTTTTGGGCTACGCCTTCGCAGGAAACGCCGATTTGCGCAATTTTACTGTACAGACAGCAAGAGATACGTGGGATATGGTGGCTGATGGGCTTTTTGGTGCAGGTGGCCAGCTGATAGTGCCTGTGGAAGGTGAGGCTGTCGTGCATTTTATTGATGTGGGGCAGGGCGAAGCTGTGCTGATACAAACGCCACAAGGAAGTGTTTTGATTGACGGCGGCGATAATCACATGGGAGAGCGCGTTGCGGACTATCTGCGGCGGGCGGGGGTGACGCATATTACATATGTTGTGGCGACGCATCCCCATGCGGACCATATTGGCGGGCTGGTGCATGTGTTAAACACCTTTTCCGTGGGCACTGTTATCATGCCGCCTGTGGCACACACTACCCTTACTTTCGAGCGTTTTCTGGATGCAATTGAAAATAATAACATACCTGTGCAAGAGCCCATCGCTGGCAGTATTTTTGCCGTGGGCGATGCCAGATTTACGATAATTGCGCCAAATTCAGCCGGCCATGCTAATCTTAACGACTATTCTGTTTCTCTGCGGGTTGCTTTTGGTGCTACCAGCTTTATCTTTACGGGGGATGCCGAGGTGCCTTCTGAAATGGAGATGATAGAGGCGGGCCATAACCTTTCGGCGGATGTGCTGCATGTGGGGCACCACGGAAGCACCACCAGCACCGCGCAGGACTTCTTGGATGCCGTAAATCCTGGAATTGCAGTGATAAGCGTGGGTGCTGACAACGGATATGGCCATCCGCATAATGCAGTGATGAACAGGTTGCAAGCCGCCGGCATAAGAATATACCGCACCGATTTGCATGGAAACGTAGCGATTGTGACGGATGGCCTTAATTTGCGTATTTATCATGATTGAAGGGAAGTGTGACTGATGATTTATGTTATTGACAGGATAGAAAACGGCATAGGCGTTTGTGAATGTCTGGAAACAGGCGCGAAGCTGGAAATTAGCCGGGCACACCTTCCGAAAGGTGCAAAAGAAGGAGATGTTATCCGTCGATTGCATGAAAATTCCTTTGCTATTGATATCGAGCTTACGAAAAAGCGGCGAGATAGCATGTCAGATAGGATGAATAGACTGTTTGAAAAAAACTAATTTTTATAACCACGGAAGTCACAGAAGGACACGGAAAGTACTTCAGCCCTTTTCCGTGTCCTTCTGTGACTTCCGTGGTTTAAGGTTTTGAATTTTATACGTTAAACCTAAAGAGGATGATGTCCCCCTCTTTTACTATATACTCCTTGCCTTCCAAACGCACCAGCCCCGCGTCTTTGCAGGCGTTGTAGGTGCCTTTTTCTGTGAGGTCAGCATAGTTTACAATTTCCGCGCGGATGAAGCCGCGCTCTATATCGCTGTGGATTTTGCCTGCGGCGGCAACGGCTGTAGTACCCATGGGTATCGTCCAGGCGCGCACTTCACGCGGGCCACCTGTAAGGAAAGACATTAGGCTTAGCGCACGATAGCCCGCGGCTGTCACTTGGTCAAGGCCGCTATGGGTTATGCCAAGCTCCGCAAGAAACTCCTTTTTTTGGTCTTCGCCATCAAAGTCCACAAGCTCTTCTTCTACCTTGGCCGCCACAATGTACATGGCATCTTCTGCACCTATGGTGGCCAAAAAGTCTCGCATTTTGGCGGTATAATCGTTGCCATCTATACCGTCCTCATCCACATTGGCCACATATATCATGGGCTTGTTGGTTAGCAGACCCATATGAGCAAGCATTTTACGCTCGTCGGCTGTCGCGTCAAGGTCGCTTACGGGTTTTTCGTCTTCAAGATGGGCCAAAAGACGCTCTAGCAAAGCAATTTCCTCGCGGCCGCCTTTGCCGCTTTTGTTTTCCTTCTTCACCTTGTCTATACGCTTAGTGACAGTCTCCATATCAGCGAAAATCAGCTCTAGGCCTATGGTTTCTATGTCGCGGGCGGGGTCGATGCTGTCGTCCACATGGGTTACATTTTCGTCGTCAAAACAGCGCACCACCTGCACCAGCCCGTCCATTTCACGGATATGGGAAAGAAACTTGTTGCCAAGGCCGCCGCCGCCGCTGCTTCCGCGCACAAGGCCTGCGATGTCAACAAATTCGATGGTGGCTTGTATAAGCTTTTTTGCAGCGTAAATTTCTTGCAGTATGGGAAGACGCGCATCTGCCACGGGCACAATGCCCACATTTTTGTCCACGGTGGAAAATGGATAGTTCCCGGCGGCGGCACGGCTGCCTGTTAGGGCATTAAACAGGGTGCTTTTGCCGGAATTTGGAAGGCCCACCATGCCTAGCTTCATAACGCCACCCCTGTATACTGCGCTATGGCATCACTCGCAATCATTTCTGCTACCCGCCAAATATCCAATTATAAACCATTTTACACAAACAAGCAAAGCCACGGCCAGCCCCACCGCCGCAATTTTGTATTTATTCTTTTTCAATCTTACAATTTGCCCTTGTGGGCTTAAAGCCGCTTCCTTTGCGGCCACCCTATGGTGTCTTCGTGCATATGTGTGCATATTTTTCCTCCTGCTAGTTTATTTGGAAAATACTTTATTACTAATATAACATAAATCCATCAAGAATAAAAGAAAAAAGAGGTGCAAAATGAAAAAAAGCTTGTTGCTTTTGATTTTGATGGCTTTATTGGCTTCTTGCGGCGCGCAAAACCATGATACAGAAGCTACGGCAACGCGCATAGCAAATTATCTGGCGGGACTTGCAGAAGTTGAAGATTGCAATGTGCGGGTTGATGGCAGCGTGGCGGTGGTGGGCCTAAGCTTGGTACGCGAGCACGATGACGCAGAGCTTATCGCCCTTAAAAAGCGCATTGTGGCGGATATAAAATCGCAAAACAGCGAAATTACTTGGGTGGCTGTAAATACTGCCGCCGATATGTTTGAGGATGTGCAAAAGGTGGTTGATGATGGGCATGAAAGCCCGGAAGAGCGTAAAATTGAAAGAGAGCTTAAAGAAAATGATGAGGATATTTTTGTAAATGTTGTGCCTACGATGTAGGCCGGTTTAACCCCGTGTACCGCCGGTTATCGAAATTACGCGGCAGTAGGGGCGAACTGTGTTCGCCCGTTATGCTGCGACATACCATCCGGAAAAGCTTAATGACGGCATAAAGAGCTCCTAAAGCAAAAGAATTATGGCAGGCGCAAAGGCAAGGGCCATGATGATAACGCCGCTGATAGTATACAACACCAGCACGTTTTCGTTTGGCTTGCCGCCGCGCACCAAAAGGGTCATCCTCAATTGCCAAAAAACTTCGGGATACAGGAGAAACCCAAGGCCAAGGGGCAAAAGGGCTGCGCTAAAAGTAGCCAGCATAACATAAGTTTGCACTGGGGTGTGGTTGTGGGCAAAGCCAATTAGCCAGTGCATAAGGGCGGCTTCCTCGTGCTGCAAGGTGGTCTCGAAAATCAGCATATATCTTGTGTCCAAGGCAGGTGACCGGTCAATTATAGGTGGCGTAAAAGCTACGGCTTGTGTGCCATCCGAAAAGGTGTAAACCCTGCGGTGACCCTCTTCGTCATTGATTATGGAGTATGTGATGGTTTTGTCCAAATATTGTATCGTGAAATCGTTTGAAGACTGTAAAAACAGCGGCATATCGGGAAGGTGCAGCCAAGGCCATCTCCTGGTTATTATAATGACATTGCCGTCCCCATCCCTTGCTTCCACGTCGCCGGTGAAAAAGTCCACGGAAGTTACGCGCAGTGTGGCTTCGCCAAAGGCGTAGGTATGCTCTGCGCGATACATTGCGAAATATATTATTGCAAGCAAAACGAAGAGGGCGGCGTAGCTGATGACAAATACCCTCTTTTTGCCGTGTCTTTCAATCAAATCCTTTATCATGGCAAATCACTGCGCTTTGCAAGTTTCGCCATGGCGGACATATCTTTTTGATAGCTGTCCATCTTCGCATCCTCACGAAGCAAAGGGATTTTGGGCTTATGAGCGTGCAACCAGTCAAAAATATGGTCGTAGTCTACAATGCCATCGCCGATGTTGCGCCAAACCTTTTCGCTGCTTTCCATAACGACATCTTTCATGTGCAGCACGGCAATTTTGTCGGCAAGGCTGTCAAAAAGGGCATCGTAAATTTGCGTTTGGACTTCGGCGGTGCGTGCCAGCAGCAGGTTTACGGGGTCGAAGATGATGCGCAGCTTGTCAGAGCCCACTTCTTCAAACAGGCGCGCCGTAAGCTGCGGTGTGTTAAGGGTATGCTCTGCCACAGGCTCTATGCCTATGAAAACGCCGTGTTTTTCGGCGGCTTCGGCCATGCGAAGCATACTGTCTTTTAGCAGTTGATAAGCCTCTTCGCGCACAGGCTCCGGTGCGTCAATATCAAAACCTGTCGTTTCCGTGCCTACTATCCTTACGCCCAATTTTGCGGCATGGGCAAGGCCCAGCTTGAAGTTTTCCACATGGGCGAGGCGTTCCTGTCTATCGGGCAGCGAAGGCTCGATATAACAGCCCAGCACGGATATTTCAAGCTGCTGCGCGTCAAAATTTTCGCGGATAGTTTCTAGCAAATAGTCGTCAACTTCGGAGAAGGTGGCTATGCCTGTGATGGCCTTGGGTATGGCCAGCTGCACGGCCTCAAAGCCTGCACCACGGATTATCTTGGGAAGCTCTGCCGCCGAATGTCGCCCAAAATCATGGGCCCTTACGCCAATTTTCATGGTTTGTTCCTCCTTAAAATTTCTGCAAATGAAAACAAAAACGGTGCCACGCCTTTGGCGTCGTTATCGACACGGGGCTCGGAGATATAATATTCAAAAGTGCCGTCGCGCAGCTTGTAATCGCCTCTGCCGGGCATACCGCCAAGGCCGGCCACAAGGCAGACATCTTTTAGGGCAAACATGCCGTCATCCAGCACCAGCTTGTGGCCCATCACGCCATGAAAAATCTCAAGGCCCTTGTCGAAATATTCATCCGGCAGATATCCCAGCCGCACGCTCTTCATCAGGGCATAGGCGATGGCGCAGCTGCCGCTGGTTTCAAGATAGTTGCCCGGCAAGTGGCCTTTGTCAGTCACTTGGTAAAAGAGCTTGCTTTCGGCGTCCTGTACTTTTAGTAGCGCGTCAAGCAATTCTTTTAGTTGGGATTTCAAAACATCGACTTCGTTTGCGTATTGCGCGCCCAGCTTTTCTGCCGTATCCACCAAAGCCATGGCATACCAGCCCATAGAGCGGCTCCAGAAGTTAAGAGATAGGCCGGTTTCTTTGTTGGCCCAAAACATTTCCTTGCTTTCGTCGTATCCGTGGTAGAAAAGGCCTGTGGCGGTGTCGCGCATAAAAGTGCGGGCATTTTGAAACTGTTTGATGCTGTCAGCAACATTCTCTGTGTTGCCAAAGCGGGTTTCATAATCCATGTAAAAGGGCTGCACCATGTACAGGCCATCAAGCCATACTTGGTGCGGGTATATCAGCTTGTGCCAAAAATTGCCTGCGTTAATGCGGGGTTGGCCCAAAAGCTGGCTGTATTGCAAATCAATTGCAGCGCGATACTTGGCGTCGCCATTGATATCATACAAATCGTACAGCACCTTACCCATATTTATGTTATCACAATTATATTCTTCCACATCATATCCAAGGATTTTGCCGTCATCGTCCACGAAAAAGTCGATGAAGCCCTTTGCAAAATCCAGATATTTTTTGTCTTGGGTTGCGTAATACAAATCCAACACGGCCTTTATCATGCAACCGTCGATATAATTCCATTTTGGTGGCATTTTTTCGATGACATGCTCTATATTCCATGCGGGCTCTGCGGGTGTAGAGCGGGCCAAAAGGCCGTCAACGAACTTTAGAATATTTGCGTATTTTTCTTTCATCTTGTACCCCCTGTTGATGCGTGCTTGACTTGTGAACCCGTGTCGACTAAAGTCGGCTAAAGATTCCGACTAAACTCGGGCCGTGGCTTGTAGCCGTTACTTTTAGTCGGGTTTACCCGACACGGCTTGTCCGGATATCACTTTCGTTTCCGTTGCCTTCTCATGGCCGCCTTCCTGCCCCCACAGCACCGGCAAGCACATCAAATACACCGACATCACCTTGGCGAAAACTTCCCGCTGGAAGATGATGGATGGCGTAACATCGCGTATAGGGTTTGTGGACACGATGCGCAGGCCAAAAAAGGCCTTGCCAATTGTTTGGTTGACGCGCACAAAGGGATATTGCAGGGCAAGGGGCACTGCAACAACAACCACAAAGGTTGCTGCCGCCGCAAGCATAGGGTTGCCCGCCTGTCTTTCCATAAAGGGCATGAAAATGGTCATAGAACCTACCAGCGTAAGGAAAAACACTGCGACATCAACCACATTGGCCAAAAGTCTTCTGATAATTAGCATAATTCTCCAAATGAAGTTTATGGGGCCAGCCATGGCCGACCCCATAAAATTCCATAAATTATTCTTTACCGCCTGAATTGGTAACGCTTTCCACGAAAAATCTGGAACAAGCGAAGAAAATGCCAATTGTAGGCAGAAGGCCCAGGGATGCCGCGGCAAATACCCTGCCGAAAGGCACCAGCACATCAAAGTCTACCATAGCGGCCAGCGCCAGCGAAAGCGGGCGGTTTTCCGCGCCCGTAAGGTAGATGAGGGGGCCGAGATAGTCGTTCATGCCCCACATAAAGGTGAAAAGTCCCACAGATATGATGATGGGGCGAAGCACAGGCACCAAGATATACCACAAGGTTTGCAGGGCGTTGCAGCCGTCAATGGCGGCGGCTTCGTCCAGCTCTCTTGGGATGGTGCGCATAAATTGTATTATCATAAACACGAAAAACGAATTTACCGCAAAAGCATCCTGTATCCACAGGGATGTAAAGGTGTTAAGCAGGCCAAGGTCGCGCATAAGGACGTAAACAGGTATCCTAAAGGCAACTTCCGGCATCAACAGCGTTACAATAACCACAGTGAAGAAGATTTTTTTGCCCGGAAAATTAAAGCGCGATATGCCGTAGGCCGTGATGGTGCAAGAAAGTATTGTAAACAGCACCCGGGGCACTAAAAAGCGCAGGGTGTTCATGTAATAAAACGCGATGGTGTTATGGGTGGACAACTGCCACGCGGCTGGAAAATGGTCCCACACAATTCTTTCAAATGGCGGCAAAAGGGCTACACTGCCGAAGATATCCGCATTTTCTTTAAAGGACGCGCCAAACATCCAAAGTATTGGATAGATAAGGATAAACCCGATGAATATCAGGATGATATACCTTATGATGGCGTTGATGTGGGATTTTTTAAACCTGCTTTGCTTTGGTTCTTGCAATGTCATAAAATCCCTCCTTTAATCGCTATAATGCACCCAGCGTCGACTTGTTGTAAACAGGATGGCTGTTAAGACGCCGATACCTGCCAGCAAAATCCATGTAAGTGCGGATGCGTATCCAAGGCGCAGCTGCGGAAACGCCATTTCGTAGATATATAGGTTTAGAAAACGTGTAGAATTAAGGGGGCCGCCGCCTGTTATCAGGGCTGCTGCGTTAAATTCTTGGAAGTGGCGCAGAAGTACGTTGATAGAATTAAACAGCATAACCGGTGTGATGATGGGCAGTGTTATGGCGAAAAGCTGGCGCCATTTGCGGGCCCCGTCTATATCCGCCGCTTCGTATAGGGTTGGGCTGACATTTTGCAATGCCGCCAAGAAAATAAGCATAACAGAGCCAAACTGCCACGCGGACAATATTATCAACGTAAAGGGCGCGAAAGTTGGCTGGCCAAACCAATTGATATGTTCTATGCCAAAGGTGTTAAGCACTGTGTTTACAGGGCCAATGGGGTGAAACATACGTACCCACAATATGGAAACAGCCACATTGCCGCCCAAAATAGACGGGATGTAATATACTGTTCTAAACAAATTTACACCTTTTAGCTTGAAATTTAACACAAAGGCTATGAAAAATGCCGCCGCCATTACCAAGGGCGTGCCTATAAGCACATAAAACAGCGTTGCTCGTACAGACGGCCAAAAAACAGGGTCTATTGTAAACATATGGCGATAGTTTTCTATGCCTATCCATATTGGTTCGCCCAGAGGATGAAAATCTGTAAAGCTGTAGTACAAATTCATTACCATAGGATACAGCCTGAATACCGTGATTCCGAGAAACCACGGTATTAACAGGAAGTATGCAGTTAGCTTAATTTTTTTGCGTACATTAGCTTTTTTGGCGGCATTGTCTGCTGGGGCCGACATTATTCACTAAAGACAGCATCCAATGCCGCCTGTTGCTCGCTTATAAATCTTTGTGCAGCTGTTGCGCTGTCGATAGCGCCATGTCTAAATTCTTCATAGATGGCAAGGCGGGGATTTCTAAGACGTGGGTCTTCAAAATATTCGTCGATAACGCCCATGGCCCAGCCCAATATTTCCATACCTTCCATTTGAGGCTGAAGGATGATGTCATTAGCGATGGCTACGGCTTCAGCAGTGCGAGAGAAAGGCACGCCCAAGGTGTTGCCTATGGCAAGGATGGCTTCTTCATCTGTGTATAGGAAGTTAAGAAGATATGCCACAACTTCCGGATGTTGGGTGTTTGCGGATATTGCATGTCCCAAAGACGGACGCTGCATTGTGATATATCTTCCGCCTTCAGGTATGGGTAGTATGGCTACGCCAAGGTCGCCCCAGTTTTCGTCTCCGGGTTCGCCGAAGGTGTTCATGAAGTTTTGCACGTCAGAAACCCAAACCAAAGCACCGCCTGCGCGGCCTTCTGTCCATAATGGGTCGTTGTGGTTAACAAAGTTGCCGGTTGGCTCTTGCAATGGGTTTTGCACAGCGCCGCTTGCTTGCAATTCGCCTACCACGTCGAAAACAGCTTGAACTTGCTGCACTGTATGCAGCATTTGGCCGCCGGACTGCAATGTGTTTTCTGTTGCAGCATACAGCCAGGTTAGGATTGAGAGGTCGAAGAGAAGGTTATCCAAGTTAGCTAAGATATGGCGGTTTTGCCCCATATCCATATTAAGGTTGTTGCCTTCGGCAATCCGGGCACCAACTTCAATTAGCTGTTCAACGGTTTGAGGAAAGGACGATAAGCCGAATTCTTCCATCATAAGGCGATTGTAGACAACAACGCGCCCGTTCATGCCATGAGGAACGGCTGCAATTTGGTATCCCACTCTCATAAACGCCAGGTCACGCCCAGTCCATTCTGAAAGATCTAGGATATTTGATACGGTGTTCAAATCTAAGAACACATTGTTGCCATCCGGCGCTAATGAATGCACCCAGGCATAGTTAACCTGCATCAAATCCGGCTCTGTGCCGGCACCAAGCTGGATGATAAGGTTGTCAAGATGGCCGCCGAAAGCGCCCCAGTCCGTTGTGATGGTAACATTTGGATACCTTGCTCTAAAGATGTCAAAAGCTGCCTCATAGGCATCCGCCCGCGCGTCAACGCCCCACCAGGATACGCTTATGGTTATATCGCCTTCATCAGCGGGGGACCATTCGCCGGTTGGAGTGGCTCCAGCGCCGGCAGCCGGCGTAGGTGCGGGTGTTGCGGTAGGTGTAGCTTCCGGTGTAGCTTCTGGTGTTGGCGTTGGGTCTGGGGTTGTGCCTGCCGGTGTACAGGCGGCTAAAAGGGCTACCACCAGCAGTGTAGAAATTCCTTTAATAAAACGTTTCATGATAAAAATCATCCTTTCATTTTGGCTTTTTAGGCCGATTAATATATATTAACGATTATAGGATTACACCATCTTTAAAGATGGAAATTTCTCGATAATCATTAATTTCGTTTTTGGTTTGGGCATTGCCGCTGGCCACATCTATGATGTAGCTGAAAAACCTTGCGGCAATATCGTCCATTTCTTCGCCTTCCAGCAGGGTGCCCGCGTTAAAGTCTATCCAAGAGGACTTTGTTTGTGCAAGCTGTGTGTTGCTGGAGACCTTAACCGTGGGTATCGGCGCACCCAGCGGCGTGCCGCGCCCCGTGGTGAAAAGCACGATGTGGGCCCCTGCGGCCATAAGGTTTGTAACGGCGATGATGTCGTTGCCGGGGCCTTGCAGCAGGTTTAGGCCGCGCTTGCGCACGGTTTCGCCATAGTCCAGCACATCCACCACGTGGCCGGTGCCACCCTTTTGGGTGCAGCCAAGGGACTTGTCCTCAAGGGTGGAAATGCCGCCGTCCTTGTTGCCGGGAGATGGATTTTCGTAAATTTCCTGGTCATGCTTGATGAAATATTGTTTAAAATCGTTAATCAGTTTCACGGTTTTGTCAAAAACCTCTTGGTTTTCACAGCGGTTCATTAAAATGGTTTCGGCGCCAAACATTTCGGGCACTTCCGTTAGGATGGATGTGCCGCCATGGGCGATAATATCATCGGAAAGCCGCCCCACGAGGGGGTTTGCGGTGATGCCGGAAAAGCCATCGCTGCCGCCGCATTTAAGGCCGATGACGAGATTTTCAATGGACACTTCTTGTCGTGTAAATTTTTCGGCATATTGCACAAGTTGTTCAATAATTTCGAGGCCGGCGGCAACATCATCGTCCACGTCCTGGGCGTTAAGGAATTTTACGCGGTTGTCGTTCCAGCTGCCAAGGGCTTGTTTAAATTCCGGTATATTGTTGTTTTCGCAACCAAGGCCCAAAACCAGCACGCCGCCCGCGTTTGGGTGCCGCACCATATTTGCTAAAACATCTTGGGTGTGGGTATGGTCGTCACCTAATTGCGAGCATCCGTAGGGATGCACAAAGGTGAAAATACCGTCAATGCGGCTGCCCCAGCGGTGGTTAGCAATTTTTGCGATACGCTCTGCAATTTTATTTACACAACCCACTGTGTTAACAATCCAAATTTCGTTACGTATGCCCACAAGGCCGTCTTCGCGCACAAAGCCGCGGAAAGTGCCCTGCTTCTTGGGCAGAGGTGTTGCGCCTTCGGGCTGGTATTTATATTCCAAAAGGCCGCGCAGATTTGTGCGCAGGTTGTGGGTGTGTACATGGCGGCCCGCCGTGATACCCTCAGTTGCGTGGCCAATGGCATATCCATATTTTACGATATCCTGCCCCTCTGGGATGTTGCCCAATGCCATTTTATGGCCCCGGGGTATGTCATCGGCGGCGGTTATGCCAAAAATTTCAGTGCCGCGGGGAACGTCACCCAGCATCACCGCCACATTGTCAGAAACATTTATTTTAACGGCTAAATCAGATTTTTGCATGTAATTTCCTCACAGTATTTTCTCTATTTCGGCGCGTGCGCCGTTTTGCGCGATGCCGGCCAGGTATGCGGCTACTTTATCAGCAAGTCCGGGGACTTTGTTGAGGTTTTCGTCCCAAAAATCCGTTTTGCCCAGCACTTTTTCGGCTAAAGTGCCCATGTCGGCACAACCCGCCCAAGCTTCCTTGAAAAACGCCACAATTTCAGCATCATCAGGCACATCGTGGCCTTCGCCTTTGTAAAAAACTATCAGCGATGCCAGCGAAAAGGCCAATGCCGGGGGAATTTCGCCCTTGCGCTTATGATATTCCAAGATAGACGGCAGTACACGCACCTTAAATTTCGAGATGGAATTTAGCGCGATGGACATCAGATAGTGTTTGATGTATGGATTGGCAAATCTGTCGAAAACAGAATTAGCAAAAGATTCTAAATCATCCCGCGCCAAATCTAAGGTTGGTATAATTTCATCGAAAATGCCTTTTTGTATATATTGCACAAAAATGTCGTCATCCATCATTTCGCCTACGGTTTTTTTGCCAGCCAGATGCGCCGCAAGCACTGAGGCGGTATGCGCGCCGTTTAAAATGCGCACTTTGCGCTGTTTGTAAGGTGTTGCATCCGTCGTCCAAACCACATTAAGGCCTGCCTTATGGAAGGGCATCTCTTCTGATATAACTTTCAGTGCATCTTCCGGTGCCTCTATCGCAAAAAAGTGGAAAATTTCGGCTGTTACAATTAAATTATCCTCGTAGCCTAATTCGTGTTGCAAATTAGCAATTTCATCTCGAGGGTAGCCTGTCACAATCCTGTCTACAAGGGTATTTGTAAAGTAATTTGCGTTGTTAATCCAGTCCTCAAAGTCCGCCCCCAGCTGCCATTCTTTTGCATATTTAAGAACAATTTCCTTTAGGGCAGTGCCGTTATTGTCGATAAGCTCACAGGGGATGAAAACAAGCCCCTTTGCGGCATCGCCGTTAAAATATTGATACCGTTGGTATAAAAACGCACAAACTTTGCCCGGGAAGCTGGCTTGGGGTGTATCGCCCAGGGCGTCACCCTCTTTGTAGGCAATGCCCGCCTCGGTGGTGTTTGAGATGATAAAGCGCAAATGCGGGTTTTTGGCATGTTGTATATATTCATCGAAATTTGTATAGGGATTTATGCAACTGTCAATGCTGGTGACAAGGCGTTTGCGCACAATTTCTTGCTTGTTTTCAATGCCGCGCAAAATTACGGTATAAAGGCCGTCCTGGGCGTTTATCATATCTGCCATGCCTTGCGCTATGGGCTGCACCATGGCAACACTGCCATCAAACAAACCCTCGCCATTAAGCATGTCCACCATAAAATCCACAAAAGTCCGCAGAAAATTTCCTTCGCCAAACTGAAGAACTTTAACCGGCCCCTGCTTTTCATGGCTTATTTCTATACTGTTGTTTAAATGCCTGCTTGCAAGAAAGCTTTTGTTTAATTTGACCATAACATCGCCCCTAAACGTGGTTTTAGTACACAACATAGACATATTGTACCAGTATTTGGGCTGCAAGTCAATACCCTTTAGGACAAAAAATCTCTTGACATGGGCGGCGGTTTGGTGTAGAATAATTCTGTTCTGGATGGAGGTGAAATTTTGGCAAACATTAAATCTGCAAAAAAGCGCATTAAAATTACCGCGAAAAAAACCTTGCGCAACAAAATGATAAAATCTCGCACAAAAACAGCCATGAAGAAGGTTGTTATGTTGTGTGCGGCAAATGACACAGCCGCGGCGCAAACTGCGCTTGTTGGTGCTGTAAAAACTATAGACAAAGCCACCTCTAAAGGTGTTTATCACAAAAATAACGCTGCAAGAAAAAAGTCTAAACTAACAAAGATGGTTAATAGACTTTCTGCATAATATTTAAAAAGACACAAAAAAGGCGACCATACGGCCGCTTTTTTGATTGCCCAATTATTTCCAAGCAGAAGTTTTCAATTTTTTAAAGCCGTATCCATCACCGGGGCTTGTGCCCTCACCATCGCCCAGCCTTAGCTTGTAAAGATGGTTTTTATCGTCCGCCAAAACCTCTTGAGGTATCTCAATTTTCCTCATGGCCTCTTCATAATCCAAATCATTGTCATTAAGGGCGATATGCCCGATGACGTCCTCGGCCCTAATATATGATAAGGACATAATTTCCAAAAGCTCTGCAACCCTGTCTATATCAGACATATCGTCGTATTTCCTTCGCCAGCCAACAGCCACATGGCGGTTTTTGATGGGCACGACAAAGTCGCCCACAGGGTCTGCGGATGTGTTTTGCTTGGCAAAGGGCTTAATTTTAAGAAACAGTGCAATTTTGCTGGGACTGCCTATTACCGTAGAGGCTATCCAGTTAAAATTTTCCAAAGCCTTGCGTTGCTCTTCGGTAAGCATCACGGCCACAAAGGCAAAATTGTGCCCACGAGATTGAAAATGGTTCACAAGAGGCCCATCTTCGTTAAATTTTATCAGCCTATCTACAACTTCATGGATTCTGCTCATATGCATCCCCCTTGATTTACTATCTTCCAATTTTATCACAAATGACACATAGCGTCAATGTGCAAAACGTTACCCCTTACCGTATTTGCACAAAATTAAATCTTACTATCTCCCAGTCGCCGCCATCACGCATTTGTAGCTCCACAAAAACACGAACTTCTCCGTAAGCCCCTATCGCTCTAATGCTATAATTGGCATCACCGTGACTGGAACCGAAGCTTAGATTTCCGGTTGGAAAGAAACCAAAACTTTCAATTTCCCCAATAAGCTCTACAATTTCGGGATTTGCCCTTATGCTGTCGGTGGCTAGATGATAAGACGGATGATTTCTAAACATAGAAGTTATGCCCAAAACCAATGCGCCGATAAATATTGCGCCCACAAGCATTACGCCAATAACTATCATTGCTACTTTAGCTTTTTTGACTTTATGTAGCCTTGCGGTGGGGAATTGATATTCTGCATCATGTATAAACACAGCATTTTGCCCTTGCTTCATGTATTCCATGCATTTAGCATAATGAAGAAAATTCTCATATTCTCGCAAATCATAAACGCCGGTACCTGCAATTTTATCGCCTATTTTTCTGTTTTCATTGCTAAAAACAAGAACCAAAAATTCTATGGGCCATATGAAAGAAAAAATTTGCCGCAAAAACAATTTCGAAGCAGGCGGAACAACAAAATTATCAGAAGCATCCCTTACGCCGATGCTGAATATGCGCTTGCCTACACTTTGACCCTTTACGACATCCCTCAAGCCATATAAAAGAAATATTATCAACATAGAAATTGAAAGGAAAACCAATGTTGCCGCTTCGTTAAAGCCACTAAGCATCTGGACACCGAACAACACAAAGTTAAAGGCAAACGCAAAAATGAAAGAAAAAACGAAACTGTCTATTAAAAATGCTCCTAGCCTTTTCCCTACAGATGCCTTGTTGATTAATTTACTCATTAAATCTCCTCCTTAGGAAGGTTAAAAGAAAAGACACTGCCTTGCCCCGGGCTGCTTTTAACACTAATGCTTTCACCATGGGCCGCCAGCATTTCCTTTACAATGTACAGCCCAAGGCCGCTGCCCGCGCGCTTCCCGCGCGAGATGTCGGCTTTGTAAAAGCGGTCAAACATCTGTTTTTGGGTGGCGTTGTCCATGCCGATGCCATCATCAGCAATTTCCACATGGATTTTGTTGTCTCTGGCTTGGGTTGCAAGGCGTATCTCGCCCTGTGGCGTAAACTTTACCGCATTGTCAATAAGGTTATACACAACGCGGCTTATCATCTGCCTATCGGCGGCTACGATGGCGCGCTCTTGCGCAAAGTTTAGGGCAAGGGACAGGCCCTTGGCCGTAAATTGCCCTTCAAACGTCAACACGCTTTGGCGCAAAAGCTCGTTTATATCAAATTGTGTTATATCAAGCTTGGTGTCGGCTCCCTGTATCTTTGTAAGCTCTAGGATATCATTGGCCATGGCGGATAGTCGCTCTGTTTCATCCAGCACAATTTTCAGGTATTTTTCCCTGTCATGCTCTTCAATTGTGCCATCCAGGGTGGCGGCGAGAAAGCCCTGCATGGATGTGAGAGGCGAACGTATGTCGTGAGAGATATTTGCGATAAATTCGCGCCGTGTCCTCTCTGTGTTATCTAAGCTTTGCGCCATATGGTTAAAGCTTTGGGCCAGCTGGCCAATTTCGTCCTTTGTGCGCACCTCGATGCGCTTATCAAAGCCGCCTGCGGCTATTTCCTTGGCGGCGCGGCTGATGGCGGCAATTGGCCCCGTCATGGTGCGGGATGTGATGAAAACCAGCACGAAAGAGATGGCCAAAGACAGCACCAGTGCAAGAAACACCAGCTGCATGGCCGCCCCCGAGGTGGCTCCAATTTCATTCATGGGCGAATTCATAAAAATTGCGCCCCAAAGCGCGCCATCCACAATGATGGGATAGCCCACCGTAAGCATGGGGATGTCAAACAAGTCTCCGGAAGCCACAGGCATTATGACTATTTCGCCGTCAAAAACCCT
>Ga0123355_10005520_pt1 | contig 18555 bp, 11 predicted proteins | sample TergutEmb28metaG_3_FD_89872 | JGI IMG/M metagenome (GOLD analysis project Ga0123355, IMG submission 89872) | Embiratermes neotenicus P1 segment gut microbial communities from Petit-Saut dam, French Guiana - Emb289 P1 | ecosystem: Host-associated > Arthropoda: Insects > Digestive system > Gut ... | reverse complement strand
GGGTTCCAAAAATTTTTAGAAGGAGGGCTCCCAAAGGGGGAAGGTTGTTCGCCCCTTAACCCGGGTTTTTTTTTTCCCCCCCCCCCCCCCCACAGAAATATCCCTGGTACTGATTTCTGTTAAGAGGCCGAGTGGATTCCAGGGCCAATATATGACTGAAAGGATTAAGTCAATGAAAAATCCCAATTATGCCATCGGGAATGGAACCTTCCAGCTCAAAGTGCAGTGCCTCAAGCAAGTGAGCCACTACGTACCCCTTTAATGTTTTGGACAGGAGAAAATACCATAATAAACTCTGAACTTGAAAGTGTACTGCACCTACACTGTGCAGATTTTATGTCCAGCATCCTGTTGTGAGAAACAGAGCTATAAAGGAACAGATACTGTCAATACAAATTTGCTTTTAAGTATGTTCTGTAAATTACAAATCAGGCAACATTTTTTGACCCCTCTTGGTCACCTTCAGGCCCTCTACCATCATAAAAAGTAAAAATATAATTGCAATCATTGTTATATAACTGAGATGTCAATTTTACTTGTTGCTTATCATTTTTACTATAGTCTGTAATTATTAAAATATGACAGAATGTTTGCGATTTTTAAAATACTTATTAGCAATAACACTGCTTATTACATTATATCATCACGAACATTTTATGGTTTGGTGACGTGTGGCATACAGGCTGTTTGGTTGTCTACCCATGTTTGTAATCAGTATTTAGTAGGAAATTTAATGTAAAAATATTCCATTTCATACACATTTGATGCATATATTACATCCTTTCCCTGTCTCTTCCTAAGAGTAACAGAATCTACAGTGGTTAAACCATGTTTTGAAAAGTAATATCGCGATTCATACCAGACCATGGAAAAATTACTGATTCTAGCAAAACCAATAAACAGCATGTATCATACTACATGTAAAAATGGATCTCAATTATTTAAAACATTGAATTCAATTATATTTTTATTTTTTATAATGATAGATAGCCTGAAGATAACCAAGAGTGGTCAAAATATGTTGCCTGCATAATAATTTACTAACCACATAGTACACCAAACAAATGTTGTGCTGATAGAATCTAGTCTTTCATACACACTGTGCAGACTGAATGCCATAGTGAACAGCTCTACAGTTACCTCAAGAAATGACTCACTGTCCTTTTCCAGACAGTCCTACTATTCTGTCACTTTCACTATCCTCCAGTGAAAGTTTCTGTGCACAAAGAGTGAATATCCATTGGCAATTATGGACCAAACAAATATAATTCAGAATTGTAAGTCTTTTGACTGTAAGCATTACTTCTTTTCTTTACATTTTTTCCTCCATGCATTGTGATATAATCGTTATGAACTGTTTTAGTAAATTAAACATTTTATTGGTGTAATTCATAACATTACTTTTTGTTACCCATATCTAATTAGAGTCCAGTAATTTATTATACTTTGTACTATAGTGCATTCATAATATTGCTATGTTACTATCACATTAAATTATCTACAAGAGCTGATAAGACACTAAGGCAACACCCTACATTGCCCTAAAAAGTTAGCTGTAATTTTTATGTAGCCAAGGAAATGAAGCAGGTATGGTCATATAAATATGTTGAAAGTCTTGGTAATACAGGTTTCATTTTCAGTACGGCTGTACTGTAAAAGGTTACCACCACTCAGAGTAACATCGTGAGAGTACCTGCTGCATGCAGCTGATCTGCCAGTTCTTTTGCCCTGCCGGGGTCCACAGCATAATCATTCCGCACTCCCTAGAAGCAAGATGAGACTGAAAATCTAACAGAACATAGCTTGTGCCCTTTACTGTCCATGCAGCATTCTCAAATCACATACATGCAAAAAGCTGTCACCACAATGGTACTGGTTGTAAGCCAAGTGATGAAAGAAGTCAAGCATACAAAACTGGTTTTTAGAAGGGAAGATGGACTTCATGAGTACACATTAAAACCCTAATGTGGGTATAATGCTACAATTTGCATCTGACTTTATGTACCCAGGGAAAGCACAATATAATTATTCCCCAGTCAGCAAAATTTAACAATCCTGTTCCTCTCCAATGAAACTTCCAATTTAAATGTCAGACATTCCATAGTGTTTACTACCTAAGATCATAAATGACAGCAATCCATTTCAACACAACTATTTATTGATAAAACAAATCCCTTTGTTTTACAGCACATATATATGTTTTGGCTTTAACAAAGCCATTGTCAGACTACTGTAAAAAAACACACAATTTTATAACACTTGCAGAAGTGTTATACAATTTATTTTCTTAAAAAGGGCATTGAGATCTCTAACCTTAAAATCATGCTTCTGAAAAATACTATCCTCACAAAGCCATAAACATATATTATGTATATTTTATCATATTGCATTGCATTGCATTGCATTATATCCTATTCTCATGTAATCTCTGGTATGCACACAAGCAAAAAAGATATTTCAATGAATCAGAAAACTTGGTTTCATTTTCCACATACTCTGCTTTTCAAAAACAGCTCAAGCATTCAACTGAGCCACATCTTGTCTCCTACTAATCTCAGAAAAGAAATTAGATTATATGACAGCATGCTTTCGCAACTGCATACCAAATCTACACCAAGTTTTAACAGAAAAGAATGAAGAAACAGCATGAATTTAATAATAATTTGCCCAAGTTGTAAGACGAAAAATTTCAAGCTTTTTGAATTGATAAAATTTGCTTCAGGACAGTCAGCTACAACCTAATCCAACATACACAGTGAACAACATACTACAAATCCAGTACAATTCATAATTATACTTTTATGGCTACTATGAAGATAAAATTTTTCTGCAACACAAAGTTGAGTTTGAGAATTCAATAAACTTTTTTAGAAAATTGTAAATTTTGTAATATTTTCTCTAACTCCTTATCAAAATGGCCTGATGACAGCTTTATTATATGCCAAAACATGCACCTATGTTGTTAAAAGAAAGCAATTTGTTTTATCAACAAGAGCTGCGTTGGAGTGGGTTACTATTGTTTTGATCTGGTGACTTACAACAAAATGCAGAATAAAATCACCTTATGCTTTTTTCCATAATTTTCACTACAGAATTTAAATTGTTCCAGCACACAGTCCCAAGTTCAATGAAAGCAAAAAGCATGCTTTCCACCTTAAAATACTTTTCTACAACCACACACCAACCTCCTTACGTTGACTAAAACACAATCATAGGAAAATTATTCAAAAGTAAACTAAAGGTACAAAAAGTTCACAAGATGATCAGCACCACATAAATTCTTTCAGTTTGTGCCTAAGCCCCAGAGTACGCACTCAAATAGACCATCCAAGACTATGACCCTTGGAAAAAACCCAGTGCTCAGTTACAGCGACATTGCCAATATACAGGGAAAACACACAGTATTCAGTCAGTGCAATTTCATCTTCACAGGGAGTATTCCAAGCAGATTCCTCACCTGAGAGTTTAGAGATTAAACCACAAAGTTTTGTACAACTACCATGTTCAAAATCTCCATTCTGATTTATGATTTACATCCACTACATAATCAGTGATCCCAGCAGCAAGGTCTACAAGAGTGTCAGTAGAAATAAGCTATTTCTTAGCAGTGGAAGACATTGAAATAGGAGGTCAGTAAGAAAGTAAGGCCTCCTATTTTTTTAAATGTGGTGTTGGGTAGTTTCTTGCCTTACCCACTGGATAATGACTGCAAAATGGCAGATGTTGTGTAGCTATGTTCTAGGCAGTGTGATGACTGAATTTCTTAGTGCAGCAGACTCCAGTCCAATGGATTCAGAGATGTCTGCGAAGCTCATTTGTTGAGGATGCCACAGATATCAGCTCAGACATTGGGTCTATCATTTTAATAGTAGTGAAAATGAAACTGGTGACAGGCCCTGTAGCAGCCAACCAGCCACAGTAGCGCTAACAAAGACCAAAGACAAGGCTGATGCACTTATTCAGGATGATTCTTAGACACAGGTGCCAGTGATAAGTGGATACATTAAAGAAGTTAAAACAATGAATTTTAAGGGTTTGGCCAAACAGGAAAATGAATCAAGTCCTCCTTCTGCATGACAATGCCATATGGCACAACAGTCTGTGCACAAGGAAGGCAACTGCAACAATGAAGTGGACTGTTATCCCTCACCCTTCCTACAAACCCAATTTAGCACACTGTGACTTCCATCGTTTTGATTCTCTAAAGGGTTGACTCCAACAACGCCATCTTGTGGGATGATAAAGAGATGAAATACAGCATGTGTAAAGAGCTCTGACTCTTCAGCTACGAGTTTTACACAACCAGTTTAGTGTCTTGAGCAAAGGCGAAAAAAGTTTGTTGATAATGCAGGAGACTTTGTGGAAAAATAATCTCGACTTTGTAAAGGATGTACCCATGATATATGCACGTTTCATCACAACTGAAGTTATGGTATCTGAGAGAGAGAGAGAGATAGAGAGAGGGAGGGAGGGAGGAGGAGGCATTACTTTCATACTGCTCATTGGGGTGAACAAATCCTGCGAATCAAGGGTAGGAAGAACAAAGCACTAGACAGAAACCAATATGGAAGCAGCACTGAATCAGTCAATGCCTGAATTGGGCTCCAATATCTCAAGAGAAGAAGCTGAAAACTTGAATGGTTATCAAACACAAAGACAAGTACAAAATTCACACTCACCTTACTGTTACTTCACATCACATACAAATATGACTTTCACATAGCACCATACAGTTCTCAGCAGACAGACAGTGAAACAGTACATATCCCCATTACTCTCATTACTGTCTTCAGTTGTAATGGGCAACCTCAAAACATCTACCAGTGAAATTTTTTATTCTCATAGAAGTGTTGTTGGAGATTAAAGTCTTATGGGATGTTCTGCTATGTCAAATGGTACAGAGTCATCGGTATTTCAAAGGACTGTAATGCCTTCATCTTCAGGTGCATGCAGTCTACGAGGACCCTGTAGATGAATGTGCTACCTACAATCCTTTATCATATTGGTTAACTATGTACCAATCTACCTGATATAACATCCCAAATCCCTACAATTTTCACGTCTCATGTTGCATGCTACAGTTGCCAAGGCTAGTGTCTCTGAATGCAAGATGGTCTGAAGAATTAGGAACCATACTTGCACAGAAGTTATCAACTACAAAAGTTCCAAAGCTCCAAATTCGTTTGTCCTATAGCCACACCCTTATCATATACAGAGCTATGTTAAACCTCTATACTGCATTGAACAGCACTACGGTTGCACCTGCCACTTAAATTCACACAGAAACCTTATTGATATTAATGACAGCAGGGACATATGAAGGTGGTATATTGTTTACACTATCTTACATGACACTTTCTTAACTTGTCCAAAAGTTGTTACAGACAAATTCACACAAATGCACATGCACAAACACACACAATACAATGGATGTAAGAATAACATACCAGGACAACCAGTCACCTACTGAGAGAAATAAAAACAGTTGTAATAGTACTGAAGAATACCATCTTCTTGGTGTGACACCACATAGTCCATAGCCTCCATCTTCAGGGTGAATCAGAAGATGGAGGCACAAGATTCATCCAAACCAATAGGAAATTGTTACTACATTATGCAGCATCACATTCATGGTTATCAAAATTGAAATCTAAAATCTCCAGTAATATTTTGCACATTCAAAACACAACAGAAAACATGTATGTCCAACATAGTAATATCAAACAGCAAAGAGGTTACTTTATTGAAAATAATCACACTATCCTATACTCAACACTATTAACCACTCAAAATTTAAGTGTCAGCATTAACTGAAAGTAAGACTAGAAATGAGTGACAACAGTTTACAGACAATGAAACCCACAAATTCATCCTTCACCATTTTTAATTCAGCATAGCCACACCATGAACTTCAATTTTCATCACAGAGAATAACTACACTTTACTTAACATAAGCAAAGTCACAGGTCTACTAAATGTAAAGTTGCCCCAATGTATGTCATGAAGGCATATAGGTGAAGTAAAATTATAGCTCCAATTGTTCCTAACTTCAGCAGCAGACAGAGGGAAGTGGCCAGCTTCATGCACCAGCTGCCTTACCTTCTGGTGAAGAGCCCTGGCACCCATTGACAGAACAATGGGCAGAACCCAAAGCCAATCTGAATGTTTTGTTGAAAATAAAACTCTCTTGTTCCACTGGGAATCGAACCCTAGACCATCAGTTAACAGCCAAGTCAATACACTGAGTACACTACCATTGCTTCTCTATTTACTGTGAGCAGCTCACAAATCAGCTGCACTGCAAACACACACTTTGGCCCATGGGCACAGATAACAGTTGTAAAGCTGCTGGTAGATGACTGCAAGGTCTGATTCACAACAGGATTGCAGAATTTCTTCTTTATCATCACACCTGGATTGGGTTTTAGGCTTTTTTTTCTGAGTGTGAAGTGGTGAAGTGTAAAAATGATTATTTACCTCCATCGAGGGCCAAGAATGCAGTGATTTTTACCTTTACATGGACAACTTCCCATTTAACTAATACTGCTTAGTCATTTCATCAGATACTCTTTCAACTATAATTAAATTTTGTCTGAGAGAGAGAGGGAAAGAGAGATGGGGCGAGGGGAGGTGAAATTTTGTACAGTACCACAGATATTCCAAGGGGGTGTGAAACTGCAAATGTTCCTAAATATGTCATACAGTCTCACCCTTGTTTGTTACTAGCCTTTGTGGAAAGGTCGTAGGACTTATTAGGATGATTTTTACTTTTGTCTCCAGACTTCCATACATACAAAATTTTTGTCACAAATAGTGAACTTGGGTTGTCAGTAGGTTACTTAATTTAATACCATAATTTCTAATCAGTTTCCAAAGAAAAATTCATATACCTATAAAAATGACAAATCACATTCCTAAGAAAGGAACAGGTAAATGAAAGGGTACTTACAGTGACAGCGAAACCATACCCATCAAAGGAGTTAAAGAAGTGAACCTGCAGTGGTAGACATCTGCATTCCTGACCCCTAAAAAAAGTGTAAGTATGAAACCAATCAAACACAACAACCCCATTTGAATTTATACATTTTCCATGCAACAAACATGTGAAATCATATTTATTACTAACTAATTGCGCTAGTTAACATACATAAGGCTCTTAACTCCCACACATTTCAGCTCTTAATCTTAGCTATCTTCAGGGAGTACCATGACAGAAATGAAGTACATGGTGTTAAGGCATACTATCTTCATTACCACAAGGTAAGCAGCACATTAACAAAGCAGTACAATTACAATACAATATATTAAAAAAATAAAATAATTTAAAATTCCACAGGAACTTGCATTAGTTTGTATTTGTGTTTACATACAAACTCTCAGAAGTGACAAAGTGCTCTTCAACTCTAGATGAAAAAAATATACCCTGTACGTCACCAAAGATGTATAGTTGTTAAGTGAACACAGTGCACTGATCTACCAGTAGGTTAGTACAGAGTACCTGAAGAACACATTACCACTTCCATACGTTTTGATGTAAATAATACAAATATGAATGAACACAACTCTTGTATAATTTTAACTCACGCTGTTCGTCAATATCATATATTAATATTCTAATTGTTTTGCTCTATAATGTGCTACTTACCATTTAATGTTGGTGATGGCATGCTTTAGCACCATGTACTTCTTTTGTGTAATGGTATTCCCTGAAGATGGCTAAGATCAATAGCTGAAACATGTTGGAGTAATAGCCTCATATATGTCAACTAGTGCAATTAGTTGGTAATAAATATAATCTTACTATAAACCCACTCCATTTATCTCACCTAGCTCACACTTCCCAGCTTCCAGGCAGAAAACACACAAGGAAGAGGCATATAAAAATGTGGAGGGGGGAGGGCTGGGGGGGGGAGATGCCAACACCATGTTCCAGCAAACATAATGTTTGAGGCAGACAGTTCTCACATCATCCCACAGACAAATGACTCAATATGATGAATTTTTAACATTTTTGTCATACGATAACAAAACTTCATTCTAACAGCTTAAATGTGTGCAGTAATGTCACTGTGGATGTACTGCAACTAATGGTCATTGGCTTATGACTGATGCTCTAGTTACTCACAATGCAATAAGAACATATTGCAATAAGCTGGTATATTTGAAATGTCTGGCTTACAGTGACAATAAGAGTAAGAAGGCGCCTGAAGTCTCCAGATGTTTCACTACACATGTGCTCTGCTAATGGGCGATCATACACTGCAACAATCAGAGACAATATCTGGAAAAATTGTACAGTGAAATGTAAATAAATGACTACATTATATAGGGCTTTTATTTTATCTGGCAACTATCAGTTTTTGTTTCCTGCTTGCCTGTTTACGGTATTAATGTAGCCCATTCAGCTGACCACCCACATGGTGTACTAGTGGTGCGAAGTGACAAAAACTAGTTGCCAGACACAGTAAGGACCGTATACTTAAGTTCTAAAAAATTTTATCAAACTGATAAAAACTGTATCCTTTGCTTAAAAACTATTCTGAAAAATGTGTGAAATCTTCAGAACCTTCATATTTTGTACACCACAGACATCCATTATTTGGCCACACAAAAAAGAATTCGCCGGGAAGAAGGATGAGACGCAAGAGAAGATAAGGAAAAGTGCATGTGTTCACAGTAGTTAGTTGTGACAGCAAAACACATGTTGAAACTGAATAGGAATTTGAAAGAGACACTAATTAAGACAATTTTATTATGTTTTGGGTTACATAAAATTTAGAGAATGTTATGTTGCTAAGAAATTTTAAGCTTCAACAATTCCCTGTGTTCTATGAAAGAGACATTTAATAACAGGCATTTTAAATGTGTTTAATTTTGTCTCCAACATATGGTTTGGACAACAAAAATATTTTGAAGTTAAATATTTAAGTACTTTGTGCCTCATTCAAGTTCAGTAATTCCCCAGCTATATACTTTAATTTCCCACAGCTTCATCAGATAAAATACAAAACAATTTCCCTTTTACAATGTAACTGGGGCTAAAATATAGGGTAAACGAAATAAAACACAGCTCAATATTGTAAACCATTCATTGTATTATTCTTATTTTTCAAAGATACCCAAGACAGTGATATTAAAACAGATGCTGAAAATGTTCTATTCCTTCTTGAAAATGAGCATTCACCCCTTTCAGAGTTTTTTTTCACAACTTTCTGAAGAATTAGTTGGTAAGTGCCAGTGACGGCCTGTTCAGTGTTATGTTTAAGGTCCTCTTGGGTTGCAGCTGTAGACTCTTTCTTTAAGAAATCTCCACAGAAAGAAGTCAGGTTGCATAAGGTCTGGGGATCATGGAGGCCAAAGACCATGTCCCACAATGTGATCACTGAAGAAGTCCCACAAGAAAGCTGCTGTTGTTTTCACAGTATGGGTGGTCACCTCAAATTGCTGAATCCAGAAAATCCCATTTATGCTCTTCCAGCAATAAATTGAGTAAAAATATTTTAATAATGGTCCCATAATTTGTTTTTGAGATACTGTGGACCTATCACCAATCTTTATCAAATGCAGAGGACTGGCATGCAGTGCATGTGGTTTTTCAGCACTCCATATTCTGTTGTTTTGATTATCAATGAACCCACTCAAGTGGAACTATCCTTTGTTAAAAAAAAAAAACATGTCCAATATACAAAACCCTGCTTGTGAAAAACAATGCTGCTGATTACAGAATTGCCACACAACTGACAACAAACAAAACTGAAACAGGGCAGTGAACTTGTGATGAAGGACTTGGCAAATGTTGGAAGAGTCCCTTACAGGAGAAGGGTGGGAAAGGGGTGGGCAGCTACTTATATTCTTGTTTCAGTACTTATACACCTTATCTTTGGGTTGCATCTCATACAGTATACTCTGTATACCTAGTGCCTTATATTATTTGCTTCTGATTGCATGAATACATAGTGCCCTTATGTTAAATGACCATTTGTTGAATTTTTGCTAACAGGTCAATTATGCTACTCACCAAGCCCACTCACTCCCTCATTCCAGCACTGCTTATCAAACAGGTGAGGCACCTATCACTCATCTGAATTTGGTATGGAAACTGACACTTGATTTACTATATCATCATCATCATCATCATCATCATTGAATTTCTCACTTCTCAGCTTTGGCTGGGAAATATTCACCTATCCTGGGATGTAGCAATCAACAGGATTAGGCTCGGTGGCCTTATTTGTAGTTTAAAAAGTTTCTTACAATTGAACATGTGGCAAGAATTACAGATTTTTGCAGTTGTATATATGTATTGGGTTGCAGGTTAAGTCTTATTAGACTTTGTGATAGTGACTTTGGAATTATTCCAGTAGATGATATTACTATCGGTATCACCTGTGCTGCCTTTTGCTTCCACATAGCACTTATTATTATTATTATTATTATTATTCCATACAAATTGTACATTAAATGAAACATTTTCACCATCAAAACATATATGAATATAAGTAACTCCTTCTTCAGTGATTTCGACATATTTTTGAATACAACACAACATAGTTCTTTATATGTACAACTGGTAGATAAAGAACCCATTTTTACTAGTAAATAAAACAAATATAAATCAAGTCCATATACAACTTTGTTTATAATTTATCAACAGCAACATGTTTTGACTATAGAAGCTATCTTCAGGCTGAATACAAAATCAAGGTAGGAAATATATATTACAGTGGCCTGAACATGCCATAACATTCACGGCATTGTAATATACATTCCTACCATGAGAATGTATTCAACCTGAAGATGACTGAAACATGTTGCTGATGATTAATTATAAACAAAGTTGTGTATAGACTTAATTTATACTTGTTTTATTTACTAGTATATTTAAAACACAGTGGGGATGCCTGCTTAAAAATAACCCATTTTTACCAGAAACTTTCCAAAATTACTGATTCAACATTCCCATTTTTTACTTGCCTTCATCTTTTCTGGCTCAGCAGTGAACCTGATTTGATGCAATTGTATTTAAAATGAAAACAGATATGCCAAGTTACACAGCAGTTTTCTTGTGGACAAATTTGAAGTAATATCCACCAAGTTACAATGCTCAGTATTTTCTTGAATTGTCAGTGCTTCACATGTTACGCCCAGCTATGATGTAGTAGCCAAGGTGATCACAAATTCAATAACTGTCCTACAGAAAATAAAACCTCTACACATATACACAACGTAAAGCTAACAAACAATACATCAAATTATTCAGATTACAGTAAAACAGTTATACATGCACAACCTACACTGCAATATACCACATTTCCACAGCTTGCAGAATATCCATGTGCCACAAGGTTGTGCCTCTCAGATTTTAAATTTCATCATAATGCCTTAATATTTTCGACCTAAATACCCTACTGGCTGATAGGACTAACACAAAATTGTCGCCAGAAGCACAAATTATGAAAATGATCTGATACAAGCTTCACAACAGTAACTCACTTCCAACAGTTCAGACTTCACAACATGGTCCACTCACTCACCAGTAGGACAGGTGACACATATCACAAGCACGACACACACCAGCATAAGTGACTGGTCACAGCCACCTCTCCCTTGACTTAACAATCAAGACCACCTGTATTTATTAGCAAAGTTACTCCCAGATCTTAATCCAAAACACTGCCTCCATCTAAAGAAGAGAATTTTAGTATTGTGGATGTTCTGGGGCCCCTTGAAGTGTAACGTCCCACACTGCAGGATCTACAATTTATAGTGTTCTCAAGCTGGCAATATATTGCATAAGTGCCCCAGGAATGACAGTAGATGCTGAAGTATGCAATATACAGTGACGGTGAGACAGACGGACCAACCATGTTCACCATCAAACTGAGGACCCTGCATATACAGTCATGCTCCAACGGAATCCTTATGGGACACAGTCTTCTTTAGGGTATTGTGCACAGAAGACAGTGTTGTGATAACACACAAGTAATGGACCTAGAGAAAGTTATAAAGAAAGTGGTGGCCAACCACAAGTTTTACCTGGGAGGGTTATAAAGATATTGCATTGACATATGGTGTAACATATTTCCTCTGAGTGAAAAACAACAGCAATGAGGTGCTGTCATGTGAGGAAAAAGTTCGGGATAAGTCAATGCAGATTCACCAGATGGTCAATATTTTACTGATGATGTTGTAACCACACAGTATTCCTACTTTCCATGATTGACTTACACCAACAGGTAACATCTGCTCATTAGCTGTGAATACAGTAGTAGTCAAACTGATAGGCCTATAATTAGTTGTGAGAGAGCAACCTTTACCAACTTTCAGAGGTAGCATAAATACAGCTTCACATAAAAACATAAACAAAACACATCAAACACAACTCTGTTTAATGAATGGCAATCTCCAATGTTACTTGTTTCAATTCCAAAGGAATCATCATCAGGTAATTCATGTAAAACCTTTAAAACACACCAGTTCTACAAGTTTTCACTCGATACATTCGTGACAGGTCACTGATTTTATTTTAAACATTATAGGCTATAACGTTTTTTTTTTAAACAGAGAGCTCTCACAAAAACTTTCAGAACTGGTGTGTTCAAATAATGTATTGCACAAGATGCTTCAAATAGTGGTACAATTGCTGGGTTTGCTACAAAAGGCTAAAAAAAAAAAAAACCTACTATGAAGGGAAAAACACTGATTAATGCAGAAATAAGTTAAGTCCAGGAAATATCTGATCATACTACATTCAAGCAGAGATTTGGCACAGAATTGCTTGGGAGTGCACAATGCATGTCACGACCCAGTGCTGAGATGCTTGAAGGATAGTTACATTCTCCTGAGTAGAGAGGGCATTAAAGAACTGCACAGCCCTTTTCCAGGCAAGGATTGGTTTGTGGCATTCATCTTTCCACCAGTGAAAAAGGATGTAATAATGTCAGCAAAGATTATGGAAGTGACCCACAGCACCTCGGATCACAGTGCTCATACAACACTTCACCACAAAGATGATGGATGGGAATTCCCAATCCTCATGTCAGTGAGAGAAATCCAACCAGACAGCATGCCTGAAAATCCAATTTGAACATGAGGGTGGATTCAAAAAACAAACGGAAGAATGGATATTCATAGGTTAATACTGTGCAAATCTGGAGAAGTGGATCACTCAAGAAGTACAGCTGGGCAAGGTATACAACAGATGTGGTTCCCGATGGAGCCATATTCACATCTGCACTCACAAGAATGACACAAAAACCAGTAAATACACCAGAAACCTCTTTATCTGTGAAAAATGAAACAAAGTACTTTTTGTGTATGTGTGTTAAAATTGTCATGACAACTGCACAGTGGGGTAACTGGTATCAGAGTAGTGATGTCAACTGAAGTAATAGAAAATGCTGCACTGAGGAGCAAGAGGATGGGCAGATGTAAATGTGATTTTCCATGTGAATAACCACCTATATCTCCCAACTCTAGGCCATGCAGATACATATAGGTCTACATGACTTTAGGGAACTTATGGCTGATTAAACAGCCATGGCACAGCCAAACCTATGGCTTCATGACTGTCAGGGTGTCTGTGTCATCTGGGTCCCATAAGAACCACAAGGGTGTAGTTTAGTGTTCTCTGTAGTGGCAAAATTTGGAAATCACATCAAAACATGAGAAAGCACCATGGAGAAAGAATGATACTTGCTGGCAAGATGGGGAATTCAATACAAATACACAACCTTCATAACAAGAAGAAAACATGAAAACACACAGCAAATCTATAGATAAGAACTGTATAGTGACTATGGGTATTATATGACAGGCATTCAGCAATAAGAGGGGGGCAAGGAGGTGAATATACAGAGTGGCCAAGACATCATCATACTCTTACTTACTTACCATGTATATCTGCATGTAAACACATCTGCTATGGTACACTGTGAAACTCAAAAGTGGTGTGTGATAACACTGCCAGCACTGGTATGTGCACAAATGTGCTGTGGTATGCTACAAAACTTGAAGGTGGTGTGTGGTAACACCATCAGTATTGGAAAATGCACACACAGGCCATGATACACAATACAGTTCCATGCGGTAGGTTAGATAGGGTAGTGACTGTGACACCACCAAACAGAATGTAAGGGTTGAGGCACAAAAATGGCAGTAGTATAATGGGCGGGGGGGAATCTGAGAGACCCTCTTGCATCTCCTCATTCAGGACCACTACCAACCGCTAACCAATAGCTAAACAGTTAACGTGCATGTCTCCATGCACAAAAATCTGCAATGAGTAACTGTTTACACTGTACCCTAGCAAGTGCACTCAAACAGAGTGCCAGGTTTTTCCCAAGCATTATAGGAATGGAATTATCTGCATGGACTTCCCCCTATCTTGGCAAAAGTGTTGGTTGTGATTTTCTACAAACAATGGGTTAAAACCCATTGTTTGTAGAAAGATCATTATATAATGTTAAAATAAAACTGTGTTTGGACTCTTAGCCAAGCATGTAACAGAAAAGCGGACAACATTTCTGCGCTATTCTTCCTAAGTTGAAGAACTCTCATGTTTACAGTTGTATAGCTACAATTACCAACTTCCTAAAACACAGAACAAGAAAGATGAAGGACAGACAGTGCACATTATATTATAGATACGGCTGCACCTCATAAGTTTGTTATGGGAAGAAGGGAATTAGAAACTGGGTAATATTAAACGGTATGACTCATATAACATTTCACTGAAGTTAACTCAGTTATTTGCAAGCAGTCTGCCCTCATACACATACATGCCAACAGAAGGACACACAAGTTTCTCTTTCCTTAACACACAAATACAAATTTTGGTCAGCACAACTATACATTTCCTGCTACAGCGACAGTTCTAAAAAATACATCTTCAAGCACTGCATTTAATTACGTGTAAATATGTCAATTTTCAAGTGACAGGTCTGTAATAATGCAATCCATTATTAAGGAGAAGTGAGAAAAAAAACAGTAAAATCTTGAAATATATGTACATATTTCACCATTTTAAAATTTTATTTCACTTCCTTGTAACAATGTGGGATCCTATCGTTACAGAACTGACAATGTAAAATGAATTTATTTAATTTATAACTTGAAGAACTTCCTGAAAATGGCTCGTCACAACTGAAAAATGTATTAGGAAATAATGAAATAAAGAATATACTGTTGTGCTGACTGAAACAAGTGTTATGTATATTCAGCCACAGCACACATGGATGTCTCAAAGTAATCCTTGTTCCTTATTAAGTACAGTAAATAGGCTACAAATAAAATATTAAAAATTCTTACTCATTCCTTTTGTATTCTAATAGTTGTCTTTTGTTATATTTTATTAATTAATTTTGTTTTTGTACTTCTGCCATATACCATCAGTGGAGTCTCAACCAGGAGACTGCCCTCAATTGTAAATTACTGCAGGCACACACAATTATTTATATAAAGTCTCTGGCATCTGGACAGTCAACCTGGACTGACATCATGAGAATCCAGTCACGTGTACATAAGTCAATGTCTTTCTGCAATGAGTGGAGGCAGTGCTAGCACAGGATGCTGTTTTACATATAGACACAGCTGTAGTCACATGACTGATGATGGAGGAAAACAAAATCAGGTTACATGACTATGAATATGAACACCTGTTGTTGCTCACATATTCAGTACAATGAGAACCCCTGCTGCTCATTTTGTCACATGTCATTTACACCTGCCTGGGCAGTTGGTGAGACTGTCACTGAAATAACAGGGACTTCATTAATATGATCCATCTCTAACTAAAGAATGCTGCAAACTTAATTAAAAAACCACTTACATCTCTCATAGGCAGTCACAATCTCCCCCACTTCCTTGTTGCTCTTGCTACACAGAATCTCAATCAGTGTGTGTTCATCAGTGCCCATTCCTTCCATTGACTTGTGCAGCTGTTTACAGAGGTAATCAACTGGAGGGATCACCAGTGCAACAATCACATCTTCAAAATGTCCACCTAACTCACTCTTTAAGTCCTCAATCAAATCCTGCAAAGGAATGTTCTGACAATGAGGTAGCCTGTCACATGCCACCAAATCCCACACAAACCCTGGAGTTTCTTCAATCCTAGTTTAATCCTAGATGAAGTTCAAATAAAATACAATAATATAATTCACCCTGACATACATTACTCAGTTGTATTTTTTTTGGGGGGGGGGGAGGGGGGGGGGATAAATTGTGAACTGAATTTAGACCTGTCTCAATAAAAACATGGAACTGGTAAGGATGAGGGTGATAAGACATGACACAGAATAAAATCTGAAGTAATCAGCACTTTTGCTTCATAACTGGGAATCTTAGTTCAAATATTGATAAAGAGACCACACATCCTGACTAAGATTGCTCTTCCCCTTCCCCCCTCCTCTTCCTCCTCTTCCTCTTCCTCCTCCTCCTCCTCCTTTTGTCCTTACAGGCAACCACTTACACATGCACTGAGAGATGTACAACCATTTCTTCTTGCAGTTCTGTTCAGTCACAGTGTCATTTAACACTTCATGTAAAGTCAATAAAATGAACACTCATATTCCATAACAGTTTCATGTGTAAAAATTCTTATGCAAGTGTCTACGAATATCTTAAAAAATTAATTTCTGCATCCCAAATTATTCTTGTAAATTTCAACAGTCTGGTTCAAATTAATTTTCCAGAATATCTCTGGATCTTCACAGAACAAAAGTAGCCACCATACAACAGCAGCTTAAGCAAAATGAACATAAAACACTGTAAAATACCTAATTGTTTTGAGCTTGACATTGGAACTGGCACAGTGGAAAGTGGTGCTGAATTTAGCAAAGCATTGGACCAATAAGTAACATTAGGTATGTCCCTACGACTTAGTACTTCATGCAATATCACAAAATATCTTTCCACACTTAGCAACATTTTATATGCTGCATGTGCCAAGTTTTCTTTCTGATGGTACACCAAATACCTTACTTCACCAACCTGTGCACAAAACACAGGAGTTATAAAATAAGATGAGGAACCAAAATACATTCATCACTATGGCCAGAGAACACCTTAAAATATGACTCAGACTTTCTGTTTTCTACTCATCTCAGAAACAACAACGTTAAAAAGATTAAACATGTGGAGTACAGTGCACTTCCATTTTCTTACATTTTTGTACCAGGAGCAGCTCTCCTTTTGGAAATGACACATACAAATGTCTCTGCAACCATTTATATATATTATTGTTACTAGCAGCAATGCAGTTTCCTCAAATTACTAGACATTAAATTCTTACTAAAATTAGATATTCCAGAATTGCCAAATTAAAGACCTTGCTATGTTTTTCAAACTTTCCTTTCATTTTCCTCTTATTTTAATAATCTGACCTTTTTTTATGGGGACTCAATATTAACCCTTATCCTGCTAATGTGGAGAATATGGTGAGCTCCTAATAATACCAGCAAATGGCAGATGGGACTTAACTCGTCATTTAAAGGGTTAAAATCATATTTTGAGGTTATTCTTCATTAACATGGTAACCATAATAACTTAAGGAGTACTGCAGTCATGTAGCTCAGTTCCACACCTTAGTATACCTATCAAGGAATGTAAAAGCAGTATTGTACCCGGCCATATTCCTCTGTGAAGAACTTTGCAATTTGCTGGCGCTGGTTATTGGAACGTTGAGTAAGGATATCTATGATGGCTTGTTCATCTGTACCAAAGCCTTTCATTGCTGCTCTGAGGGCCATACCATCATCTGCCGCACTGAACCCAGAAGCCGGCGTCACAGTTGGATGGGGCTAAAGACAGAAATCATCATATTCATTCCTCTCATACTTGATCACATTATTAACCATTTGACTAGCAACATTCACTGATATTTAACTGTGTATGAAGTCACTTGTAGTATAATTTAAATAAACAAAAAAAACATAAATCAAAATAATCACCATATTGACTACCAACAACAATCACAAATCCAAATTACCTTAGAATACCTCCAGGTGCTTAAAACAGTTAACTCCACACATTTCCCTTGGTGATAATAGATTTGCGCCATTAAGTAACCTACAGGATGATACCCATCAACCCACTTATGTTCACCACAAATCTCAACCTACACAATTACCAAAACCCAAGGGTAAAAATCAACGGAAAGTTATTCTTCTGGGTGACAGTCATATCCGTGGCTGTTCGGAAAAACTGGCAGATCTTCTAGGGAATTCGTTCAGTGTAATTGGGATTACAAAACGTGAAAGCCGTTACTGAGTCCATCAATCTAAAGACGGAAAAACTAACAAGGAAAGATGTAGTGATCCTTTGTGGTGGAACTAGGGATATCGCTAAAAATGAGGCCAATATAGGACTAAGACATATTTCTCAATTTGCTAACACTGCAGCAGACACTAACGTGATTGTAATGTATGCCCCCACGCGCTTCGATTTGCAGCCCTCATCTTGTGTCAATAAGGAAGTTGCTTCATTCAACAGGAAACTACTGAAATCAATGAAAATCTTTAGTCATGTACAAGCCTGTTCTATGAGCACTAATCG
>Ga0123355_10005519_pt1 | contig 18556 bp, 12 predicted proteins | sample TergutEmb28metaG_3_FD_89872 | JGI IMG/M metagenome (GOLD analysis project Ga0123355, IMG submission 89872) | Embiratermes neotenicus P1 segment gut microbial communities from Petit-Saut dam, French Guiana - Emb289 P1 | ecosystem: Host-associated > Arthropoda: Insects > Digestive system > Gut ... | reverse complement strand
CGTTGCGCTAACCACGTGACACCCCTCTATCCGCAAAAGTTGGCACTAACTTCGCCTACCAGCGGCGGCTGCTCTGTCGGTATGGTTCGCTCGCGGACTAAAGCCACGGAGTTTAGTTAGTTTTTTAGTGTAGAATAAGTTCAGGAGTTAATTGTATTATGCACCTTGTACATATGCTGTAAGATACCTTGCGAATCAGTTTCTCAATATAATCACTCTTCAGTTCCACGCATATTTTCCCATTGCTATATGAACCTCATAAATGGCTACACAGACATTTTTCAAAGTTGTCTGCAGGGAATGGTGGCCATACTCATAGACTTACTCATGATGTTCCAAACTTTTGGCCTACCACTGACTCCTTCTGCACTCTAAAGAGACAGAAATCGTTGGCTGCTACATCTGGATCGTGAGGGGGTACTGTAGCATTTCCCAGCCTATTTTCTGAAGAACATGCACTGTTTGCAGGGCTGTATGTGACCATTTCTCCCTTCTTTCTGAAGGGAACTGTACTTCCCCTTGCACATGTTCCCTTACAATTTGTGTAATGGCCCAGAGTTCCACTTTATGTGGATGACCCTGAAAGTGTCTTCTTTTTAAGCATTTTACATTCCTTGCATTACGATTCAGTTACTACATTCCCAGCCACCAAATGCATTCCTCAAAGAATTTCCATGATTGCCTGCTGTAGGTTGGCTCTTCAATTTATTTGTTGTGTGCTTTCATTGCTGTGACACTCGTTTCTTTCCTGTTATATACCATTTCTTGTCACAGTTCAGTTCCTGCTTCTTGGCAATGTCAGTTTTCCTAAATTTTGTGTGGCACATTTTCAGCTGTTTTGACCACGAAGTTTGAACTCCGCATACTCACAAGTTATTGTTGAGAGATCATTGTAACATATTCCAGGCTAGTCTGGAATTCCACATGTTTTTCTGCTGGTATACAGACCTTAAATGATGAATCACTGTGTAACATCATTGAATGGTACACCAGTCTTGGCATCATCAAGAATAAACTTCTGTTCTTCCTCCCAGAAATGTACTCACCTTCTTCTTGTAATCTAGTATTGAGTTGGAAAACTCCTATCCCATCTTCCTGACCTGTGTGGCTGTGATTGGCAGAACTGCCTCAAATCATCCTATATAACTGACAGAATTCATCTTCCATATCACTTCAGCATCCACACAAAACAGTGGAGTCACCCAGAAGATGGAAGCAATGTGTTCCTCTGAAATGTTGAAACATCTATCCACTGTACAGTTCAGAAACCCTAAAGAACACAATCGTCTGTGAACAACCACTGTGGAAACCTGAAAACCAATCCTGGAATTTATAGTATGCTCATTATGGTCAGTTGTGAAATCTGATGAAATTTAATATGAGGTTATAAAACTCCCATTACCATCTTAATGGAATATTTTTCTATCAACACAATATTTCGTTACCTATATTAACACAGGTAGCAATATGTTCTGGCTTATTGTTCAACTCAGGTCTTTCATATATGAATACTGAGATATTCAATATCGACTTGTAATGTAATTTGAAGGACTTAGATCTCAATTCTTTTACAAGCCTTTGCACAACATTTAGAATTTTTGCATGCTTAAACTACAGCTCTTTATCTGTAACTAATATCATTTTGTATGTATTTAATGTGACAAATGAAATGTTGTGTCAATGACAACATTCCATTGAATATGTTGCAACAGGCTGTCTCATACAAAGATACATAATTCTTGCTGTGAAACTTACTACAGCACTTTCAGATTTCAAAATTATCTTGGTTACTGTAATGTGCCAGATTTAGAGTGGAGCAAGTGAACACCTTTAATAGCATATCTTACCTTGGCCCTGACCTTGCCATGTGACAATTATCACTCCTGAAACTGGTTCCCTCCATCCAAGATCTACCATCCAGATTGGCTGACTGGAGTAATAATTGTCGAGTATTGCACAGCGTGGCAAAACATTGTCAAGAATTCCATCCACTGCAAGTCCAGCTTGGCCATATTTCCAGTCAGCCCACCCATGCCGTTTGTCGTTAACCCAGGTTGCCTTGCCATATGCCAGGTTTGCCACTGACAATCAGAAGTACAGGCATAATTTTTCCACTCCAAGTTACATTGCATAACCAAACTCAAAATAAAAGACAGTTTAATTTCCCATTGAAGTGTGTTAAATGGTCTCTTGTCACCAAAACATGAGACATTATCAATTTGCAGCTGGAGGAGACAGCTTGTGCTATGGAGAGGAGAGAAAGATAAAGTTCACCCCGTGATATACCATGAAGACAAAAAGTGGGGAGTAGAAATTTAGCCATACTCATTCGTGACCTTGATGGTAGATTTGGGTGTGCAGTCAGTGCCAAACCTTAGCTGCCGTATCCCTGGGAAAGAGACCTGGTACCCATTGTACAGGAGACTGGGTCAGCCTCAGAAGCCAATTGGGATGGGTGTGTAGACATTACAAGGAAGAAAAAAAGAAACAAAAACTTGAACATGAAGAGAATTGATTTCAAGAAACTAAATTATTTGGAGCTTACAAAACAGTGTCTTAATTGAAGTCTCAGACACATGCAGCTTTAGAATTCTTTGCTATCAACATGGATATTAACAGGGCTTCAGGAAGTGTTACCCAATGAGAATGTCAGTGATAATAAGTTAAAGCAACATAAACCATGGTTTCATGGAGATTACTAAAAATTATGTGATAAAATGAGGTAGGCAGAATTGCAATAGGTGCAGAATCAAAGCTAAATGAAAGGAAACAGGCAGAACCATGTAAGGTATAAAACTAGTAGACATTTCAGGGAGGAAAGAAGGAAGTATTTAAATGACAAAATTAAGAGTAAAAGTAACAAGAATATTTGAGATCTTAATACAGCCCTCAGCGAATTAAGAAGGATTGCCAATCGACGATTAGTCTGCTGAAGTAAGTTGGTGGTCTGGATGTTGTGAACAGGTGGAGAGAAGTTATGCACTTCTGTCAGCTATTGAATGCACTTTGTTAACAGCTTTAGGCATAATAATGGACATACAGCTGAGCCATTAGTGCCTGAGCCTAGTAATTGTGAGGTTGAGATTTTCTATTTAAAAGTAATATCACATTCCAGCAGAAATTATCCGAGTAATGGGTTAATCCCTGGTAACTGAAATATGTGAGCTTTCAATCTTGTGGAATAAGCTAGAATTTCCACAGAAGTTAAGGGAATCCACTGTTGTACCTATACATAAATGTGCAGTAACTATCTGTGTATCTTTACAGTCATAAAAATATCAGTCACTGTTATAAACAGGTTACAGTTTCCTGTGAAGAGGTATTACCTTCTGCATTTATCAGAGAATAGGTGAAAAACTGGAGTATGGTACGACAGTAAGTTAAGTTACTGGACAAAAAGATGAATACCACAGACACACACAATGTGTATTAGATGCTGATACAGAGGTTGGCCTAAACACACATATAGGAATTACTAAGTACATTCTCATGTCCAGGCATCAGAAGCAAGATGAAGTTATGTTATGAAGATGCCAGTAGCTGATAGTTCCAAGCTGAGGGTGAGTTAAAATAATTGAGGATAGACAGCAGCTTTTATGAAGAAATTAAGAGCAGATTAAATTCAGGAAATGCTTGTTCTTATTCCATTCAGAATCTTTTGTTAAAAAACAAAGAATACAAAATACACTTCTGCATCTTGTTTTGTGTGAGTATGAAATGTGGACTCTTATGAGAATGGAAGCATGTAGTCTCTGAGAACAGAACACTTAGAAGAGTATATCGGACCTATAAAGGAAGAAATGCGAAGCTTGGGAAAACTGCATAATTCAGGGATACATAATTTGCACTTCTCACTGAATATTATTGGGATGATCAAATGAAGGAGGATTGGGTGTACAGGACGGGTGGAATGTATGAAAGAGGTGAGAAGTGCATAAAGAATTCTGATTGATAAACCTGAGATGAAGAGACTGCAGGATGTCAATTGGATTAATTTGGCTTGGCAGGCTGTTGTGGACACAGTAACAGCCTTTTGGATTTCACAGAAGTGAGCTTCTTAATTAACCAACTGACTAATTGATTCTCAAGAGTCACTCTACTCTATGCAGCTGTTTGTTGCCCTTAAGTCCAGTGAAGGTCATGTTGATGTGGTGGCTGATGGAGGAATGATCATGCATGGATATGGAGCATTCATGAAATCTTAATCAGAAGACCAAGGTCCTCAGTGGAGTGTGCTCCTCTGAGGCTGAACCTGTGACTCTGTAAGCAAGAACTGAATGGCATGGCCAACAAATCCCAAATGTATAGGATATTTAAGGTGTTTTTAATTGTTAACATCCTCAAAACACTGGGTTTCTCTTACCTGAACTGCCAGGAGTAACCTGTAAGGCATATTCCTTTTAAAAGAACAGTTTCAGTTTAAGACCGTGTAATCCTGATTAATGAGGAATCCATCTCTCAGGGCTCAAAACTAATTTATCTTTTAATAGATACATACACTAATAAATATACCACGAGTGTAATGTGGGGAACACGTGATAATATGATACGCCAGCGTACAGTATGTAAATGTGTATTGAATGCTTACCACAGCGAGACAGTGGGTTGACTTGCACAAAACCAGGCCCACAGTCTCCTGTGTGTGGACAGCCTGTTAGTCCAGCTCTCAGTGCAATAGCATGATGCCATGTGACTGGGTTTATGCGAACATACCGTGCTGTAAATGGATGGTTGAGGAAATGATGGCGCTCTGTGCTCTTGTCCATATTGCCACTAAATACCTGGAAGTTCAGAACTGTAGTATGAAACACAGCACAACTCTACAGCAATACAGATAAGATGAAAATTATGTAGCTCCAGAAAATGCAGGATATCACTGTGCATGTAAAGAATTATTGTCCCCTCTTTAGGAATGTACTGTTAAATAAAATGTGATATAGTAATTAGAACATATTCATGTTTCCCAACATGCTGTATGCTTATTAAACTCGACCATGCCTCTGAGGGAGGAAAATAAACTATCTGAGAGCAAATTGTTGAGAGGAGTAATAAGAAATGAATCGACATGTCACTAGGACAGGAGAGAAGAAATTCTTCAAGAATTTTAGAGATAAAATGCCTTGAAAAGCAGTTACTTGGGGGACCCAGCAAATTAAGGGGGCAGGAGCTGTTACTGTTTTGTTTTTTATTATGGTTTTGTCATTTTTTATGGTAGTGGTGCTGGTGGCAGCAGCAGTACACAGTTACTCCTTTGAATATCAAATATCTTGTAGCAAAATATTGCTCTATTCTTGCTACTGTTGTTGCCATGTTGTAGCATGCACAGAAAAATACAGTATGGGTGTGTCCCCCATCTGCCTCAAAATACATGGTGGTCATTTTGAACAGCTACTGTATGCAAAATAGGCACACCATGTTAAGGACTACATTAATAAATTTCGTACTTCATGGACCGTGTTGTGTTCTTAATGACCTCATTTCTTTTATCCTGTCCCAGTATTATTTGACAAAGGTTATGAAGACTTTAAACATTGGACATTGTTGTGTAATATCTTTCATATCTTTTTAAGCAAGGACTCAGTATGGAGAGCTTGTATGCAAATCTATTTTCATCTTATTTGTGGTAATATGTAACTGAACGAAGTAACCAAATAAAACACACCTTGTGGGATAAAGCCCGTGAGACACTAGCCTCTCATGTAGTCAAGAATTGTATGTATGTATGGAACAAAACACACCAGTACTATCTTAACAGTGCCCTGACACAGGTCCCTATCCCGAATCAAATTAATTTAATTCATCCCCTTACTCTGTTTCATAACACATTCTAATATTATCCACTGCCTATGTCTAGGTTTTCCAAATGTGCTGTACCCTTCACATTTTGTCATCTCCCATACATCATAAATGTCTTGTCCATCCAATTCCCCTTCAAGCGATCAGAGTAATAACGTTCAGTGAACAGTTGTATGAGGGGGTGCTGATAAGTCCTTAGCCCGACCTACTCCCCGATGTCGTAGGACGGAATCGATAGTGTCGTTGGAAACAGAGGTCTGTTCATGTGCCAAATTGCAAGTCTTTTCTTGTTACAGAGGCTGAGAGGAAGCATGTCAGGCGACGCGCACGATTTCAACAGCATGGAGACGCGAGATGTCATGTGTTTTTTTTCCTGCAAGGCAAGGCGCCGAAGGAAATTCGCGCCATTCTGACAGAAACATTAGGGGAACATGCGCCATTGTATGCCACCGTCAAAAACTGGTGGCCCAGTTTAAACGTGGTGATTTTTCCACCTGTGATGCGCCTCGTTCTGGACGACCCAAAACAGTGACGCCGCTGGAAAGTCACCAAGGGGGTCTTGTTCTTGCACGACAATACCCCGGCTCACCGGGCACTTGCAACCCAGAAGAAACTGGCCTACCTGGGCTTCCATTGTCTTGATCACCCACCCTATTCTCCGGCCTGGCCCCATCGGACTACCAGCTGTTCCCTGGACTGAAAAAAAAAACAATTCAAAGGTCGCCATTTTTTGTCCAACATGGAGGTCATTGCTGCCACGGAGACCTGGTTGGACGGACAACCTTCTGATTTTTTTTTTTTGAGTGGCTTGCAAAAGTTAGAGAAACGGGCTAAGAAGTGTGTTGAGCTTCGTGGGAAGTATGTTGAATAAATCCCGAGTTTGGTCGCTGTAGCTTGTGTCCTTCCTGGTCGGGCTAAGGACTTATCAGCACCCCCTCGTAATTACAGAGATACTCATTATACAGCATTCTTCAGCCTCCTGTCACTTTTGGGGATCGTGGTAGCTCATTTGGTATGTCCAGGCAAAGGATTGGAAAGCTGAGGACTCATGGTTTGATTTATGTCTTGGGCAAGAGGTTTTCTTCCTCCCCAAACTGTCCAGATTGACCCTGGAGCCCACCCCTCCTTCTGTTGAATGGGTATCGGGTGTAAAGCTTCCTGGGGACGTCAAGTTGACCACTTTTCTCCATATAGTGCCAAGGTTAAAAATCAGTGTATATCTCCACTCCCCTTATATGCCTGCATGACATGTGCTGAGACAACTTTATCATTGACTTTTACTTATCGCTTTCTCCTTCTCAGGTCCAGATATTCCCCTTAGTCCCCTGTTTTTAGACACCCTTAATCTTTGTCATGCTATTGATGTGAGAAACGAAGTGTATGTAGTAGTACAGCGATACCTTACGTTTTTAGATAGCGAGTGGAAATTGCGGTAAACATTGCCAAAATATAATATACTCTTACTTCATTAATGCTAATTTCGATTTGTTACTGTAATCTCATAATTTATCTTCGCCACATTTTCATACATGTTTGCCTGTGTTCCTATTAGGATTTTCTTCTGCATTCTGATGACATGAACCAGATGGGTTCAGACACCCCCGACTTACACAATTTCAAGATACGCGATTTCAGACTTGCTCGATTTAAACAAGAAAGTAAAAGAATGAATAACTTTTTTGAGACGCGCGCCGAATTTCTCCTTGCGGGAACGAAAGTGCTATGAGACGAAGGTGACGAAAGATTACTGCTGGGCGACAACACAGACTGCGGCCGAACAGGTTCCAGTGTGCGGAATTTTGCTTTCAGCGGACTCCCTTGTATGTACGCATAGGTGTATGGTTGACCACACGTACGCCTATGCTCAGTTCCGACGGGCAAAATTCGACTTGCACCGGTCCCTCCGGATTGTAACTATTCCATTTGGGAGTGTCTGTGTTTAGTTTCCTCGACGTTTTCTTTTAGACCTTTTTGTATCTCGGATAGAGCTTACGTGGAATTGTTTGTGGTTCTGCCAATTAATATGATCAGCATGCACCGTAAATTTATCTGTGCCATCCTAAAATTCTCGATTTCCACGGACCTTCATAATGGCATGTTCTAAAGCAAAGATGAAAAAGAGTGGTGGTCATGCCATGGCTTTGGTGGAAAACTACTGGCCTTTCGGGTTCGATCCCAGGCCAGTCCGTGTGGGATTTATGGTGGAGAGTGTGGCACTGGGACTATCTATTTCGGGTTTCCTCTATCATTGTCGCTCCACCAATGCTTCAACTAATTCATTCACCTGTTAACAAAGCTGTATCGTATTAGCCGTAGACAGCGTTATTAAATAGCACACTTAGGAGAAAGAAAAGCAGTGGGAATATGACATTTCTTGCGGGTCATTTTCAGTAGTAAACGGACCAAACAAGTTTTCAGCTATGCAGAATTTACCATATGATTTGTTTAAACACGTTTCAGTTTAATCTATCTCTCCGTATGGAATAACTCGGCTCCCAGTCGACGGATTTTCATAAAATTTTATATTTGAGTATTTTTCGAAAATCTGCGGAGAAAATTCAAGTTTCGTTAAAATCTGACAAGAATAACAGGTACTTCACATGAAGACATATGTAAGTTTATGGCAGTACATCTCTGAAATGTAATTAGAATTAGAAATACTTCACATAGCCTTATACAGAAAATCAGAACACACATTTTTATGTTCAGTAACTTCTCCCGAAAATCGTGCCATTTATGAGATAATGTTGAAAAATATGGCCGGACAGTACGGCGCATGCGCTGTACGTACTGGATAACTACGGTTACAGATACACACTCAGAATATGTAATACTTAGAGTTTCCGCGGCAACAATGGTTACGCGAACGCGCCTCATTGTTAGGTTTATACGTACACTGCCGCTCTTGTTTAATTTCTGATGAATGCAGAATATCAGATCAAATAGTGGTTGGTACACGATGTCAAAATCCACCTGCTAATCCCATAATTTTATCTCTGTGTGAGTAAACCATAAGAGTATAACGTTGGATAAACTTGCAATGTATGTGGGCCCGTAATATGTGTTGACCTCCCATATTGCGTAAGCCGTTTCTACTGTTTATCACTGTTACTTCCATATCCTTCCTCATGTTTATTTTTTGTCACTTCGCAGCGACGTAGACGATCCATGGTGGTTGCAGTATACCCAGACATTGATAGTGAGAGGCACTCAAGTCGTTTCTTTGCTGATTTTGTATCTTACTTCACTTTTTTGGTATTTGTTTAGACAACGGGCAATTCACTGTAAAAGGAATGAATGTGCACAAGTTGGACTAGAATAACACTAAAAAACTTTCAGGAATGGTAGAGGGCACAAAACTGAGGATTCTTAGGAAAGGAACTTACGTCTGAAAGCGCCTTAGTTCGACGCATTGGGGCGTCAGAGTCGCGTCAGACGTTATTCGTCGATTGTGGAAACAAGTAACAAAAAAATATCGACCAACTCTCAAGGATGGTAGAAGGGACCAGAATAAGGATTTCGAGATAAGGAACTTACTTGCGGAAACACCTTGGTTCGACGCAGTGGAGGAGCACGAAAATCCAGCCAGAGATAAAAACGACAACCGACGAATGTCTGACGCAACTTTGACGCTCCACTGTGTCGAACCAAGGCGTGTCCGGACGTAAATTTCTCATTTTTACATCTTTAATTTGGTTCATTCTGCCATCCATGGAAGTTCGGCGTTGTGATTCTGTTCCATCCTGTAGAGCCTATTTATGAATAAACGTAGTTATAGGATACTAGCCTTTGTTCGTCTTGATTATACAAAAAATGAGTTTAGTGCTCAAGTTTCTCAAATTTCTTCCGTGGAAGGAATTACCATTATAAGATGCGCATGCGGCGGCCTATATGGACACTACGCCCCCACACCCACTCCGGTGCTATCATTACATTAGGCATGTATTTTACGGGCGTTAGTACGCCATCGTGGCAAATGAGAAGTGCAGTGCTTTGGATGCATTTAGACAACTAAAACTGACATTGTTGTTTCTAGTGACACTGACACTGAACTTGCGGAATCTGCGGGAGACACGAGATCGACGAAAGTGACCACATAGAGCGCGGTAGTGTTGGAAGGCCGGGGAATTAAAATTGCTCCCGTAATTGATGCTTGCAGCGCGATGAGTGGTGTTTCAAAATAAATTGCAGATAAATTTGAGTTTGTTTCACCATCTGGGATTGTTGTGTTTTTTTTTTTTTTGCTTCGCGAAATGCAAGTCCAAGACTTGAACAGAAAAACGGGTAATGACACGTGGTTCAAAATCACAGACGCTAAAGTGAACGAGTATATTGCTTTGGTAATTGTGGATCCCACTCGTGCTGCTAGTACAGAGGCCAGTGCCTTTGTACCGATTATGGGACGAACTGTGACACGGTACTGAAAGATACGTCTGTATCTTCTCGACACGTGCATACTCGTTGCAAGTTATTCACCACAAACCCCCTAGCTAGAGGAAGAATTCTGACTTCAGAGTGCAGCTTGCAAGAGTACATCAGGGGTCGGCCTTCATCCTGTTCAACCCTCTATGATTCCAAGTCAGATTTTGTGACATTTTCTGATGTACAGTCCTCCAACAGAAAAGAATGAAAATGTAGAAATACTATGGAATAGTACAGTCACGGAACACAAGAGTGGCTGAGCGAACCACTGAAACCGGCCTCTCAATCAGGACAGGAAAAATATACCGTACACCGGTACATCTCATTCTTCCACCAGAAACACCACTACATTCACTTTACACGCTTCACTCTTCATGTTTCCACCCCTTTTAACCACAGACATATACACCCCGCTGAAAACGATATAACCCACATGCAATCAACCACCAATCTGCAGGATCCAGAAGCAGAAACACTGACCACTGCAGTACAAAAACTGGATGTCGGGTGATCCTCATATAAGAAGACTGTGACATCTAACATAGCACAGATAACATCATAGGAATTATACGATGAATCAGATTAACACTGATATATCGCGTACCGGTATAGCATAGCATTGTTTTAAATGCCCACCCGCGGCCATTGCAATATATTTGGACGCATAACAGCAATACATTCTGGTGGCTCCATGAACGTACAAGTAGACGGAAACAATACGAAGGGGAAAAGCAAAAGTGATCCGCCGGACGGGGTGTGATGGGACTTACGAATTACGAACCAAAATGTTTTCTGGTATTTTGTGAAGTTCAGTGGTGCTGACACCAAATTCTGGTCGTTATGTGACACGAAGGTACCAATGTGTGGACTGTATATATAGTGAACATTGTTTCTTGTCACTTGTACACAATGGAACATTACTTGAAGAACTATAGCTTGTCATCAGATTGTAAGCTTTCTGTGATTTGAAGGAACATTTGTGTGAGCTGCATACACGGTGAGCATTTTTCCGTTTCGTAGATTATGTAACCGCAAGGAAAATCACACTCTAACCTTACTGTGATCCGAAAGATTCTTAGTAGCGGCTGTGTGTATATGTTTTGGGCACTTTTCCTGCGCAATTCGTACATTGTGTAACGGTGAGGAATATTTTGTAAACTGCACTGCAGCTAACGCCAAACTCTGATTTTTTTTCCGTGATACGAAAGAATTGTGTATTCTACGTGTATACATGTAGTGAACATTTTTGGCGTCATGCTGAGCTACCGAGACTGGTTCGAGCCTCACGGCCGTTTTGAAAGAAAAGTGACTGCACTGTTCCACAGTAGTGGCAATATGTGACGAAAATTTGTGTTGTGTGTACTAGCCATGGGCAAGGAAATAAAACTGTGTGGTGGTGTGAGAAATGTGATGCAGGACTTCACCCGACTGTTTTGAGGCTTGCCACACAACAAAACGAGTAGGGCCACGTATTTGGTAAGTACGTGCTTCCAGTATTATGTGTGTGAAAATTTGAAATTCCAACCCTTATTTTTCAATTATTTTTTACATATCAGTGCAATTCATCTAAAGAAGGGGTAATTAAATCTGATTGCTATGTCAGTAAGGGGTATTTAAATCAGAGGCAATAGGGTTAGTGACTGGCAGTAGTGATGGGTACATCTGCAAGTAGGTAACCATTCTTCATCTCTAAGAAGTTAGTTCTATGCTGATAACTCACATACATTAATTTGTGTCTCTGTACAGGTCCTTGATTTGCTTGCTTCTGTGATTCAATTTAAGCTTTATGTAGTGTATGGAACATTATATTTGATTTGTAAAATTGGGAATAAAATTTGTGAATTTCTTGGAATTTCTGAGATCTCTTTCCTTCTGGGATGTGACACAGCATCGTATTCAATGGTTAAAATGAAAAGAAATTACATGGAATTATGTTTGATCCACAAGATTTACCGTGAATCCCATTACTGAAGCCCATTCTGTAGTATCTGTAATATACAAGACAGACTGATAGGGCATGATCAGTTTGTACACTTTGTACAAACGTAACAATGCAGTGTCTACAGAGGTGAATGCTGCTGCTCTTTGTATGAATTGAGGTTTTTATGATAGTGAATATTCACATTGCTCTCATGTAGGTTATGGCACCATGTAATGTCATAGATGGGTACCTGTATGTTACATACATACAAGATTTCTTTCTCATAATTCCTTACAGCACATTGGCATAGGTATAAAGCAGATCATAAGAATAAATCTGATTGAAGACAATCAATAGTCACACAATAAACCAGCTTCACATTAGCACAAATGTGGTCAAAAACCTCATACATAAAAATAATACAATGTTAAAAAACAGGTAAATATCTGGTATAAAACACTAACAGAAATCATAATTAATTATTAAAAAAATTTAGAACACCAAAATCAGAACTCACATCACATAGAAGAGTTCATGTACTCTTCAACTGAGTAGAAGGCTTTGTCAATTAAATACTTCTTCAAATTTGATACAAAAAATTTTACTTTAGAACCAACTCAGCCATATATTTGGGCAATTTATTGAAGATTTTTTTGCTATCATAGTATGCTCCTTTCTGGTTTATTCTAAGAGTGGTTGACAGTTTATGCAACTGTAATTTATTTCTTGTATTAAAACCATGAATTATAGAATTAAATGTGTAAATTTCCAAATTCTGTGACAAGAATCTCATCAGGGATATTATGTATTGCAAAAACAAGGTTAATAATTCTAGTTTCTGAAATAAAGGTTTATGTGATGTTCTAGAGCTTGAATCAGTCATAATTCTAATTATCCTTTTCTGTGGTAGGAAGACTTTTTTACCATCTCTCTAGTTCCTCCAAAAGAAAATGCCAAATTCCATTGTAGCATGACAGTATGCAATATAAATCATCTTGAGAGCGGACATATTACTGTAAGAGTACATAGATCTAACAACAAAGCATGCAGTGCACAGTTTAGGTAAACTTTTATTAATGTGGTTGTTCCAGTATATATGTTTGTCTAATTCTAACCCTAGGAATTTGGTATTAGTAGATTTATTTATTGAATTATTTTGATAGTTAATTAGAAATGTTTCATCTTGGTAATGTTTTGAGCTGAATTTAATTATGTTTGTCCTATCTGTATTTAAAGTTAAACCATTTGCTCATATAGTCCAGTGTAGTCTTAGCTTGTACTTGTAATTCTTTAATATTACAGGAATATACTGCCTCCATCATCTGCCCTCATTTATGCATCATATTTCATTTGTTGCACATGTGCTAAATGGCTGAGATTGATACTGATACACTGTATTGGAATAGGTTCCCAGAATTGTAAATGGAGAATTTTTAACGATGCTTTCTTCCTTGTGTAAAAATTTTATGCGATATTTGTAGTCATTTTTCAAGCTTCAGTTTTTAAATTGTTGTGGCAACTAACAAAATTCAAGTTAAATTAATGCAGATAATCCGAAGAATGTAAATTGTGATACAAGTAGACATATCAGGAAAACAAAGAAGAGGGAATATTTGAAATGTGTAATTAATGAACTTGAAACAGCTGTACGAATAGGAATATTGGAGACTTGTACAGAGGCATAAATGAATGTTAGAATTATTACTAGCCTAGAATGAACTTCATAAAGGGTGAGAAGGATGATGTGCTTGGAGCTTCCTGCAGTATTTTGAATAGACAGTAGAATAATTTCTGTCACTTATTAAATTTACATTGATTTAATGATTTTAGGCACACTCAATACATACAGCTGTGGCATTATTATGCCAACCCAGTGCCTCTGAGGTTAAGATTGCTGTTGAAAAGCTGAAAAGATAAAAATCACCTAGTATTGATGAAATTCCAGCAGAGTTGATTCAAGCAGGAGATATAGCAATATAGTCTGAGATACATAAAAAAACTTATTAATTCAGTTTGTAATAAGGAAGATGTTCCTCAAAGGTGGAAGTCAATCACTGTACCTGTTTATAAGAAGGGGACTAAGAAAGATTTTATTAATTATGACAGTACACCACTGTCATCAGCTACATACCAAATTGTATCCCACATCTGTCAAGTTAACTCCATACTTAGATAACATTTTTTGGTTGCATCAGTGTGGTTTTGATGTAGCAGATCAACTACTGATCATGTGTTCTGCATTCATTAGATATTGAAAAAAAAAAAGGGAATATAATGAGGCAGTGCGTCAGTTATTGATAGACTTCAAGATAGCCAAGAATATGTTAGTAGGAAGGTTTTGTGTAACATTTTCATTGAGTCTAGTATACCCAAGAAATTTATCTTGTTAATTAAAATGTGTTTTCATGAATCCCAGAGTAAAAAGTCTGGATAGACAAATGTTTGATAAATTTCAGAATGGTCTGAAACAATGAAATGCTTTATTGCCATTGCTTTGCAACTGTGTTTTAGAATATACCATTAGTAAGGCTTGAGTGCATCAGCTCCTGTTCTATGCCAATGTTGTTATTTTGCAGAGTTAAAACATATGTCCTCTAAAGATTAAAGACAATTAAATGTGCTCTGTTACTTGATAGTAAGGAGTTTGGTCTAGAAGTAAATGCTTAGAAAACCAACTATATGTTTGTGTCTTTTGAATGGAATGCAGGATGAAATCACAGCATAGGAACACTAATAAATTTCTTGAACTCATGGCAAAGTTCAAATGTTTGGGAACAACACTAAAAAATTAAAATTTCTTTCATGAAGACATCACGAGCTGACTAACTTGAGTGCCTGCTACCATTGTGTCTAGAATGTTGTCTTCCACTTTTCTGTCAAAGAACTTAAAGATTAAAATGTACAGAATTATAATTTTGCCTGTTATTTTATGTGGGTTTGAAACTTGGTCTCTCAGGTTGATGAGAAAATATAGGCTGAGGGTGTTTCAGAATAAGGTACTGAGGGAGGTATTTGGACCTCATAGGGTGGAGGTAGCAGGAGACAGGATGAAATTGCATATTTAGGAACTTCATGATTTGTAGTGTTTCCCACATCAATTCAGGTGACCAAATTGACAAGAATGAGATGAGTTTACCATGTTGCATGTATGGGGTAGAGGAAAGATGAATGCAAGTTTCTGGTGGGGAAACCTGAGGGAAAGAGACCATTTTCAAGACTAGGCATAGCTGGAAGGATAGTTGTCTGACCTTAGTCCCTAGATGGTTGCCATCTGTGTAAATGAACCACACAACTGAATCATTACTGTAGGACACGGTATATGAGGTGATCCATTGGCGTCGCTTGACATCTGCTCTGCCCTTAGTCAGTATTCCTGTTACCTCTGTTGCTGGTCCTAAGTCAAACTGTAACCACTGATGTTCTGTAATAAAGAAAAATATCCCCTTAGTTGTTATTGCTCTTACTGTTAATCTTTGATGATTCAAGTCTCTGCAGGTAATGTGCCGTGAAATTTAGTAAATACTTGTTTATGGTTTGAAGAATCATAGTACCTCCATCTTAGGGTTCATCATTCCAAATAGACTGCATCACACTGATTGCTGTTTTTCACTCTACATCATATAGCATTCTGGTGTAACATGAATGTAGCAACCTTGCTGTGAGAACCTAAAATCTCACATTATTATCTTTAGCTTATCTGTTTTATACTGGCTGTCATGCACATATATCTGGAATTTTCTCAAGAACATAGTATGCCTATTGAGCCTTGTCTGGCTCAGACAGTCACCATATTGCTCTGTACCTCACCCTTCTATCTATTCCCCTCTATCATTACTCTCATTGGTGCTCAAATTTTCCATTACTTCCAATCGTGCTTGAAATTCTACGTGGATGCAAGCACTGAGATGCTGTAGCACTATGGTCTGGGACTTTGGATTGAACAAAAGCTGGTCTTAGAGTAGTTGGTGGTCATCCTCCATGTTAGGGAGAAGCACTAGTGCATACATTATGTTAACAAGATAAAATTGTGTTGCATGTTTGGATTTTAAATTGTATTTTGACTCAGTCATCACCAGCTGCCAGGGACTGTTTTTATGTTCCATTGATCTGTGTGGCAGGTCTCACATGCTGTAGTTATTGTAGTGCCCTATTTCCATTTCATTATTGTTCTTATTTGTTTGTAATCAGCACTCAGTGACACTGGACTGCACTGATCATCTCATGTCAGGTCCATGTGATTAAGTATACAAACTGCATGTGTACACAGACCTGATTTGTGTAGTCTGTTTATACAAACATACAGTTGATTGTTGAAGTGCCTAAACTGCCATTGTTACAAAGGCTATAGAAGATAAGGCATGACTGATGAACAGGCTTGGGCTGACAGTGACCCTGTACATATTGTACATACTATATTTATAACAGATAGTAGCACCATATAAATTTGTAAATGTAGTGTACTTGCCCTGCAAGACTTAGACTTGACAGAAACATACCCCTCCTCTTGTCAAAGGGGATGCTCCATAATGACAAAACTGCAGATGTGTGACAGAGAGAAAGTCTTGTCATTAGCCCATGAAGAAGCTCAACACCAAGACACATTGTCTGACAGAACATAAGTTATAATGTGACTTCAACTTCAACTACATTTATTTGTCTTTACTAAACACAGGATTTCCTACAGATATATGACAGCAAGGATAAGAGTGGGGAAAATATAATGATTCTCTTGGCATTATCAGAAGACATAATCCAGAAGATATGGCACAAGGAAAATTCAGAGGTTGAGTCCAAGGAGAGTGGAACAGTATTCTTTAAAGGTAGAAATTTTAAAAGGCACCATCATGGGAGGTAAAGTCCTTCTTCCAAGAATCAGCTTTGGACTGAGTGAAACATTACAACTACATTTTGTACTAACAAGGAGACAGCTGCGAACAGTTCCAACGTTTGCAGTGAAAGTAAACAAATCACAGGGGCAAACATTCAAACACGTTTGGATATATTTTTAAGAGTCTATTTTTTCTCACAGGTGGTTGTATGTTGTCATGTCACATCTCAGAAATGGTAATATCGAAATCATTGGATGAACAGCAAGTGAAGGACCAATTTCAAATGATGGCAGAATACATATTATTATATCATGAAATATTTCATGATTGATATTTTAATCTGAAAATTGGTTGTCAAGTTTAGTATGTCGGTCTATGATTGCTTGGTATTTTTTATTTCATTGCAGACAAAAATCTTATTACCCCTTTATTTCCTAATGTGTGAGTAGTGACAAGTAAACACATGAGTGTACTAGATTCTGTGGTCTTGCATGTCCCGTGGACTATGTTAATCATAAAATTTACTAAATAATTTTGTTATCATGATAGGCAAAACCAAGTGCAATGTAAGGCAACAACACTGCTGTAGAAATGGAAAAATGAGTGATGAAGCCATGGATGTAGCAGAAATTAAACTGGACATATGTTTCAATCAGAGGCCATAATGTAATAAGTTAACTGAATGAGAATTAAAAACATCTAACATGTTAGAGTACCAGCATTCAAGAACATATGCAAACACAAAAAGAAATATAGCTCTTTATGGAGAAGCCATAAACACACAATTTTTAGAGAAGGCATGAATTACCATTCTATTTGGAGACAAATGTACAGAGGTTGTAATGAAATGCAGACTAAAGCCAAAACAGAAATATGTAAAACAGGAACTTGATGATGAAGATGTTGCTGAAGAATAATGTGATATTGAATATTTAACTATAAATTTGCATTTTAGCTCTAAGAAAGCCTCTTGATCCACATGCAAATACTGATAATTTTAGTTCATCATGCATCAGAACTGTGGTTCACATTTTGCTCAGCATTTTTTGAAATAATTCTCTATCCCATATATTTTTTAAAGACTTCATTATTTGATTTTAAAAATAAAGACCTACATAATGCATAGCAGTACAGTGTTCTGATAATATTTTTTATAAGAGTATTCTAAATGAAAATCTGCTTGATGCTGGTCATGTACACTTACGGTTCATATGCCTGGAACACCACCCATTATGAGTGTGTATGTGACCATCCTCAGGCTCACAGGAGTTCCTTCGAGACCAGGGTTGATGACTGCTGGCAGTTATTTTAGTGAATGGAGGATTGCTTATTAGTTGATTACACTCTGTAAATAAAAATATAATTCCTGTTGATGACACATTAGAATGATAAAATGTAAGTGTAAGTTTGCAGAGCACATCTTGTATTTATTTACCGGAAAACTCAACAACATACCATGACTTGTTTGGATATTGACCAACTAATTGCACTGTTATATGTTTTTAAAATATTTATTTACAATTAACACTTTAAAACATATCACTTTGTTTAAAATTCGTCGTTACTCCTACATGTTTCGGTCCTTCTG
>Ga0123355_10005518_pt1 | contig 18557 bp, 13 predicted proteins | sample TergutEmb28metaG_3_FD_89872 | JGI IMG/M metagenome (GOLD analysis project Ga0123355, IMG submission 89872) | Embiratermes neotenicus P1 segment gut microbial communities from Petit-Saut dam, French Guiana - Emb289 P1 | ecosystem: Host-associated > Arthropoda: Insects > Digestive system > Gut ... | reverse complement strand
ACATCACCCGTCAAACCGTTGCTCTCCTGGATCAGTTTGGATGGGACATCATCACCCACCCACCCTATAGTCCGGACTTGGCACCCTGTGACTACCATTTGTTTCCTAAGTTGAAAGAACATTTGTCTGGAAGGCGCTTCTGCAACGATGACGAGGTGAAAGTTGCAGTCCAACGCTTCCTCAACGACATGGCGGCGAGCTGGTAAGACATGGGCATACAAAAACTGCCTCTGCGCCTACAAAAATGCATCAACCGAAATGGCAATTATGTAGAAAAATAGAGGAATGTTCAAACTTTAAAATGATGTATCAATTATTGAAAATAAATGTTTCCTTCTATTTCTAAAAAACTAGGAGACCTTACTTTTGGGATCACCCTCGTAGTGCCCCTCCAGTCACTTATACTGAATCGCAAAAATAAAATAAAACTGTCTGCCAGTTCCACCTGCAGTAGATTCAGAAAGCAACACTAACAAAGCAATTTACCAAGCACATGGAACTTGCACTCTCTTGATAACATGCATCAAGTTACGTGTCACAGCAGAGGCTTGCCATCAGTATGGCAACATGGCTCTGCTGCTGGCACAACCTTGGCACAATATATATACAGAGCAATGCAGGAGATGGGAAATTATAACTCAATTATTCCCTTTCAATTTCCAGCACTGAAAATGACAGCAAGAGGCCAATTTATGCCCAATTGGAATGTATTACCAACAAACTAGAGGCTTAGTGGGAATCTGCATAAACATTTGTCCTGTTTTAGCACCAGCCACCACAGAACTCTCCAGAACCATGGAAGCAGCTGATCCTGTCCATTACAGGACACAACAGACTCCACATTCTAGCATGACCTTTGCATAGGTAACCAAAACTCAGCTGTAGTGCACGTACACTGAATGTATACCCTAGCCAAAATCCAGTTACCTCTGTGATGGCCCTGGTGGAGAAAACAGTAACCATGGCATCTGCTCTGTACTGTTATGACGGTTTTTCTTAAAGCACATCTTTCATACTTTTAAAAGTGCCATATGTATTTTACATTACTCATTTTCTAGTCTATCCAGTGGGGTAAAATGTGAGTGAAAATATGAGAAAATACTCACAAGACAATAGCTCAAACCAAATGCAATCAACACCATGAAAAACAAAGAACACTATGAATGGGAGAAAATGCAAGGTTACATGGACTGTTCTAGTAGATCTTCCCTATCAATCCTGAACACCAGTAATTAAAAGGCATGCCTGACAGCCCTAACTGCAAATGCAATGCAAGTGAAGTTGAGGAGGTGGGGAAAGAGAAGAGAAGAGGAATGAAAAGCAGCTGCTTCCCCTGCAATCGAATGATATGATAATGACCCTGCCTGTACCAGCAATGCCAGCGACAGGACTCTCAAAGTCATGGATGAAATTCAACATTTTGTATCAGAAGAACAGAAGAAATCTCTGAAACATTGGTCAACTGAGTCATGTTTAGGAAACAATAAACAAAGATCAAAGTATGACACACAACAATTACTGTTTGATGTTCTTCATTTTGATGTAAGTTGTATTAAATTAGGGAGTAAGCATTTAAAACACAATTATAAAATGGGGATCTTCTAATTTCTCCAGGAAGTATAACAGTCACTGCTTACAATGTAACATCAACATTTTCAACCAACCACACAACTGGTGAACACAGAAAATATTGGATAATTCAAAGACCAATTATTTGGTTCTAAGCACTTTCAGTTACTAAGGTTTTACTGTACTGTATTCACATGAATACTGTATGTACAAGCAACTTCATATATTGGCAATTTTCATTGTCATTCCTAGGTTATAATTTTTTACACATGCTTATGAATAGTTATTTTGTTCACATCACTGACGAATTACAGCAAAGTTGTATTGGAGGAATGTAATTCCAAAATTTTAAACTTACTCATATTGTCATTATGGTCAACGTTGTCTCCATCCTCAGACATGTACCCTGGTGGGGGTGTCTCCGTAGTTGGGAGGGGCCGGGGGGGCTCCAGGGTGGGGCTTGTGATGGGAGAGTGCTGCAGAAAAGTGCCTAAATTATCTGAACCAGGGCCCCCACCACCCACAGGGCTTGGGAACTGTGTATTCTCTGGAACTGAACTCCTCAACTCTCCCCCAGTGCCAGCTGACGCTAACAGGGATGACTGACAATCCTCACTTGGAGTTGCGTGACGCGGAACCAGAATTGCTGGTAATGCTGCAACAAGACAGTATGATGTCACCATATTGTTAAAGTCTGACAATGCTGCAAAAATGGAATAAACATTTCTCTACAAGGTACTGACAATATAAATTCACTTATATTTTCAAAAACCACACATTCTCAACAATAACCAAATAATCACACACAGCAATTTCACAAGATCTTTTCAACATATCTACCAATGGATACAATCCAGAAAAGTGAAAAATAAAAAATAAAAAAAAATTAAATTAAAAAAATGTGACAGTTGTGTGTCCAAGTCTGATTGAAACCAATTTCATACAACAAAATATGTGAATGTATTAACATATTTACATGAGGTTGCCGCCACTGCTCATCCAAGAGTGGATCACATGTGTCAAAATACAGATTCAGTACAGCTAAGCAAAAAATGTTAAACAATGCAGTGATGTCGAGGACAGATTGTAGAAAATGTGTTACACCATCCTGGATAAACACACAACCAGTTAACACACACAAAAAAAAAAAAAGAAATAAGTAAACTTACAACACCAGCCAGGTTTCCTTTTCATAATTTCACATCTATCAGCCCATATCTATACATGCACATAATGCAGCAGACTGGCAGCTCTTGGTCATACTACAAGGCTTCTCACTGACTATCAGTGTATTCTAGGTAATTTGACACCACTGCATAACTAGATGACACAAAGTTATAATCCATCATCTTTAACAATTGCTGTCGATTAAACGCTGTAAATGCTACACTGCTAAAGTCATCCTTTACACTCAAACGCAATGATCCTGGTAGGGTAAGAGACTTTTCCCTTCTGAATCATCCAAACTAGCTCTGGAGCCCACCAACACTCCTATTCAATGGGAACCAGGGTTCTTTCCTGCAAATTCAGTCAGGACATGAAGTTGACCACTCACCTCTAACTAGTGCTGAGGTTAAGAAAGAATATGGTAGGACATAAACTCCCCATGTATGCCTTCATGGTGTGGACAGGAACAGCTGTACATTTACCTTTACAACGAAAGGCAAGGACTACAATGAATGCCTCTGTCACATTTACTTCCCAGCTGTTAAAATGCGAGAATACATTGTTCATAATTTATCAGTTGTTTAGCAGAAAAATATAGTGTCTCCCCAGACAAGAAGCTCCCACACACAAGGATTTGCCACATAAGAAGTCAGATTTCTGTCCCACCAAAACTCCCTTAATATGGTGTTAAATTTTCTGACATACAAAGTTCAAGGGGGGTTTTTTTTTTTGGCCTTTAGAAGCTTTCTTTCTTCACACACACACACACACACACACACACACACATATATATATATATATATATATATATATATAAAATACATTTTAATGGAGTTACAACCAAACTCATTACTTAATGGTCAAACTGGACCATAGTAACAGACTACAGACTTCACTGGTTACTCGCAATTTACCGAATGTTTGTTTCCTGTAACATATTTTACCTCAGTATCAGTAAAGAAACTATCACTTTTTCACAAAATTCCACGAAGAATTTCTTTGTGAAACGTCCAACAAGCATGAGACATGTGAGGATCAGCTCAGTGACTTTTATTTAGCTGTTCTGTAGTTGATACACATTAATTTTTTTTGTTCTTTCCTTTCTTTTCTCTCCACGATTGTTGTATGTACTGTATGTAAGCCATAAGCTTAATTTTATCATCTTTAGTTCTCGCCTTTCCTGTAATTCATACTCTTTGTTTACACTTCCATTTCTTAGTAAACAGACCAGGCATGGGAGGAATATAATTTCCTTCTATTTCTTTTTGTTTATAAGTGGTCACGCTAAGTGTTTATCACACGAGCAATGTGCGGGTTGACGCATGTAGCAGTAGCTGCCTTGTACTGCAGTTGCAGTCTGTTGTGTACCTCGAACAGTGAATGAGCAACAGAGAATGAAGCTGGACGATCAGTTAGTGTTAACGGTAACGAAGAGCCCACTGGTGAGATTTGTCACCAAAACAGTTAAGTTATAACTGCAAGTATTCCCTACTTATGCACAATAAAACTCCAATACACTCTACTTGGGGATTATTGTGAGTGTGTGCAGCCTGCCCGACTCCCCGTCTTAACCTGAGTTCTGAGTTCCGTCCCTCTGGGAACAATATCTAAGATACATTCCCCACCAGGTCCCCCCAGGATACAACAAAGCTAAGAAAAGAAACTAAATTCTACCCATACTTTAGACATTTCTTGACAAATCTGGGTGAAATTTGGTATGGGAGACCTCCAAGTAATGCCAATTAGCACAAGTGAGTGTTGTGAAATTAAGTGCAGTGAAGTGAAAGCAATACTTTACTGACCAAAATTTTGCCTACATTTTTCATCAAATCTGGATAAAACCCATTGCAAAATACATCCTCAAAAATTACTGACAGGTGACTAGTTTCACGAAAATTGACACAAATGGGCATAAATGAAATTCCCATCTGTATTTCCAACAATTATTATCTGATCAGGGTGAAATTCAGTACAAGATATGCATGTTTCATGAAAATCAGCAAGGTAAAAATTGTACTTTTCTCACAGACATAAATGATGTTACATTCATGCATACATCATGAACCCACATGACATCTTCAAAAGAAGGCATTTCAAGGTAAATTCTATGTAGTACATAATGGATTATACCATTTGCAATCTTTTTTACTAACCAGAGTGTATCTGAAGGATGCTGCAAAACACGAACTTCAGGTGCACTTCTAAAGATTCTGTTGCAGTAGATAATAATATACTATGACTTAACAAACACTGAAGACCTGTATAATGACAGACCTGCAGAGGACACAAAGTGAGGTAAATGAAGAAAGTGAATCAAGACCAACATGTGGTTCTGGAACCATATTTTTTTTATAAGGTGCGTTATGAATTGGAATACATGAATTCTTATTTACCACTGCAGTAACTGTATATCCAAGTGACCCTGATAATACACATCTGTCAGCTTCAAAACTTAAGCATTATGAAATAAATGCTTGGGATTAAAATACACAAGTATATCCAAAAAAAAACCCAAATTTTACACTTCCTACTCAGAAAATTTTCCAATGGTCAATAAAAAATTTCATATACATAAAACAAAACTGTCATTACAGCCATACCAAATAAATGTTAACTACCCTGCAGTGAACATATGATGTCGGCTGCAACTGCCCAAGCACAGTTCAGAAAATTAATTCTCAAGCAACCCACCACAATGAAATTTTACATGTATCCTACAATATGTCAATGTGCTTTGATGTGCAAATGATTGTCACAAATAAACTGGCTGTTTACGAAAACTTCTAATTCCATCAGATCAGAAGTGGTGTCTAACAGTCCCATTAATTTGGGAAACTCATAAAACTTGTCTGGTTAATTAAAGTTTGTCATATGAAACCTATGGGGAAGTCTCAATGAACTGGGATGAACCGGACAGGGCATGTAGCACACATGGGAGGGACAAAAGAACCCTTAGAGAACTTACTGCCTGAACCAATAAAAACCCATGCAGAACCCAAATTCCAAATAACACAATTCTGTTATCACCGTTCAGGGACAGTAATAATTATATCAATATTTACTGGAAGCTTCATCATTCAAACAGGCTAGAGTATAGTCTTAGAACTGAAGCATCCCTAGAAGCTCAGTCAGCTTGCCATGCTGTCATTCTGTAATTATATTACAATCTATTTTTAACCCATAATCAATACACAGACAATACAATAAACATTTTCTCTATTAAGATCCTTCTGAATATGAAAGATGGCTCACCTGGTGTTTCTATACGTTGATAATGATATGGATTGACACAGACTTCGTCCCGTTTTAGATCGAAGGCAAATTCACAATTATCTAGTGCCCGAAGTTCGTGATGAGACTGAAGTTCAGGCCACCGCCACAAACGACAATAGATGACGTGCGGGAGTCCTTTGCGATGTGATACCTGTAGCCTACCGTCCAGAGACCTGCCAACATAGAGGAGGAGAAAACAGAGTATTATAACACAGAGTCCTGATGGTCACTTTAAACAGACTTCCAACACAGAATGATACCAAAAGGTAAACCTTTACACCCCACTTTACATTAAACATTACACACTGTCAAAGGAAATTTGAGAAAGCAGACCTAAGTCATAATTAGGCATGTGATTAAAAAAATGTCCTTGTACAGTCAGAATATGCAAAGCCACACTTCATTACAGGCATAAAGATGCCTGTTTATACAGCATGACAACACAGGAATGAGATAATATTACCTATCACAGTAGTAACAAAAGTGAGCATATATCAAATACAATAGAATCATATACACAAAATGATCATTACAATGACGAACAGACACTGGACTTCCCAACAATCTCATGACATGAAACATGATTCTCTGATGAGACAAATACACTTCGCTGAAAATAGCAACCTTCAGCATACTATGCAGATTGCCTCCTACAAAGTCTCCAGACTGTGCTACTGACATCACAGTACACAGAGGAACACAATCTGCTGAGTATGGCCAACCAAGGTAATACAAACAGCTTTGTTACAAACACAATGTCAAGTGACAAACAGAACATAACATACACATGTAATAACACACAATCCCTATTTGTTAATTTTATCCTTCTACTGTAGAGTCTGATCTGATTTTCCATGGGCACAGGGATAGAAGGTGAAATTCCTCTAAACAAGGCAATGGTTTCCAACCTTTCATTGCCTGCAAGAAACTTGGATCTTTTTTTTTTTACTGCAAAATAGAATCAGAATAACAGGAATAAACATATTTTGGGGGAAAAAAACACTTCATTTTATAACAAAATAAAACTATCATAAAGCAGAAAGATAACAATATTTTGATATAAATATCAATTTAAAAACTGAGGTAAATGTAATATTTTTCTCAACCCTGTTTCACTTCATATACTCATTCTCCTACTCATAACGTCTTGGCACAAATGCTCACAGCAAACTAGTGTCCTGTGGCACACCAGCTGAGAACCACTGCTCTTAACACACAGGCATATACAAAAATCTTAATAAAAGATCTGAATGTTTACACTCTTGTATGGTTACTCTGGGTATGGCTTTTGGATTCTCTGTAAGTCACAATAATTCTGAGGCTCTACACACCACAGATGATACCCACTCTTGTTTACATGTGTGTTTAAGTACTTTCTTTGCAGGCTAACTACATTCCCACAACAACAAGAGCTTTCTTAACATCCTGACATACAACCTGGAAACTAAGTGCATAACCAGAAGAACTTGACAAGTCTCAAAACGTAACTCCATACATGTCTGTACTGCGCATGACGTCACTGCCCGAGTTCATATAATAATAATAATAATAATAATAATAATAATAATAATAATCTCAGTTCTTACAATGCCTAGGTGTAACTTCTGATTAACACTAGGTTTAAGTAATATGCATAAGAAAATGACAAAGAAAAGTGATTGCCCTTACAGTAACAATCACATATAGTAACACCTCAGAAACAAAATCATATGTTGTCACACTTTTCATACAAAATCTCTGGAAGATCTAAAACCCATAAACTGTTCACTGTAAGCTGGAGATAAATACAAACATTAAACCCATTCACGTATCATAAAAGTGCTTGCAACAGTTCATGTATTCTGAGCAATGGTCACTCAGTTTGTTATCATATGACCTGCAGTTATACCTGTTACAACACAACAATCCTACACATACCTCATACTGTCCATGTTTAACACATGACTTACAACTACAGGCCTGTATGCATAAGCATATGTATGTATAAAATTTAAATATCAATATGTCTACACATACACATGAGAATATCCAAAGGTTTGAGGGATTTTAGAAAGCCTTTTCTCTGAATAATTGGATAACACTGTAATTAAAAACTTAAAACAGAAGCAAATTCTTCTACAATCGATGTGCTTGCTGCTTTTCCTGTAAATGGATAATCTCCATGCCACAGTCTTGACAATTCTTCTTCGTATATTACAGGTTTGCAGATGTGTCCTTTTAAGTTCTTAAAGACAACCCTGACAACACTTGACAAATACAAACAGAGTAATGCAGTAATGGAACAGAACTCAGAAAGACCACATAAGGTTGCAAACAAAGGTAGTTTTTTAAGTGTCTTGTGTTTTCTACACCTGAAGCTGTTCCACATCCTAGTGATCAGAAAGTATGGAATGCACCAAGTCCGCTAAGTGTTAAATGTAGAACTACAGGTTACAACAGATCAACTGGAATCAGAAACTGTTAAATAACAAAAGAGAGCCAGCAAAGAGATTCAAAAGACTGATATGAAAACAATCCCCTCCGCCATGTTCACATGAGCCAACCCTGGTTTGACAAATATTTTACAGCTGTTGAAGAGAAGCTAATGTAATTTTTAAAAAATTTAATTTCTACAGTTTCAGTAAAAGGATAACATGCTTTGTGTCAGCATCAAACACCTCCGGTGATAAACATTTCTTTAAGACTGAAATCTAATTTAATGTTCACACAAAAACTTTATTAACATGCAAGTTGTGTGTGCTGTTGTGCCTTCTATTCCGGGCAAGGATATCATCACCTAACAGCATTAAGTCAGATTTTAACGTGTCAGTCTAACCTGCTGCCGTGAGTCGTAGGTTCCTGCACTAGCGCCCCCCCTGGCGTCAACCAAGACCGCTCGGCACGTAAACTGTAACAATAACGCAAACCATTTAAAGCAAAAGCTGTAAAAGGCCTGTTATGGCAATTAGCTTGGCCCAGCCTTGTAAAATCTTGCTGTGCCTTGATAAAGCAATGGGAGTAAACCCATACTAAAACCACAGGAATATTTAGTGCCCTGCAACATCAATTACAGGTCCAAATTTGGCCATGATTTTTGTTACATTTTTCACCATTCACAAAACAGGCATAATCCAACATTATACCTGAAGACCAGCTGATGGTAGTCACAGCACTTTTGTAGCTGTAAAATCTCAATGTGCAGTAAAGTCCTGCCCATTTCTGTACCTAATTCACTGCCTGAGTAATGCCCTTCATAATTATATTCAACTATCACAATTTCCCATATCCAAAGTGCAGTCTCCTAAAGCTGTCTCTCTCTCTCTCTCTCTCACACACACACACACACACACACATGTAGTTCCAATTCATACCACATTAACAACGGCAGAATGCGTTTAACAACACATTAGAAGCAACTAATGTATGACTGTTAATATACTGAGGTTCTGCAAATTAAATTCCACAAAATTTGCCATCAGCATCCAAGCAGTTTTTTTCAGTAATAGTTATGCCAATTCTTCCCATTATGCAGCAACAAACAAACTGTAAAACAGAAACCTGTCAAATGCGGTCACAACACATCCCATTTGTCCCATCTGCAGACAGTACAAGTTCTGATACACAGACACCACGGCAGAAGGCAAGACTAAAAGCCAAACCGGATATACCCAAGCTGTCACAAAATGCACAGTACATACAAAAAAACTCAATGAACACGCAGTTTGGTAAAACTGCACTTGGGCTCATTTCAAACAAAACCACAAACAAACAAAAAATTGGCATTAGAATCCAACACACACATAATACCTACCATTTTAATACAATCTCCACACAAATATAATAACTAACAGCCATAAAATGTCACTAGACTGGATAGAGAGCAGATAAAAAAAAACTAATGCTACTATAACCTAATTTAAGCACATATACCAAGTCTATTACATCATGTGATCTAAGTAAAAATTATGCCAATCACAACTAAATATTATGCTATTACTTTATGTAGTTTTCTTCACATATAACTTTCTCATATGGAAACACAATTACTATGTGCACCAGTTCCCTTAACCTTACTGTCACACATATGACACAACCTTGACCAATATGCAAAACTGCATTTGTCAAACTTATTCTTGCCTGGCTCCAAGGAATGAGGATTGTCTCCATACAATCTTATTCCTATACACCCACTGGAAAGCCTGCTACAGACAAGTCTGGAGATTGTGGTGGCCAGTCCCTTAGATACTGTACTGTTACCAAAACAATGCACTCGCCATTTTCACTGTTGTTTCCGTGGAAGCAATGTATCAATCTTGCTGGAACTAGCAGTGTCAATCATTTACATCCAACTGTGAAATAAGTGACACTGTCAACACTCAACAAACTTCTAAATTCAATGCCTTTGTGAAGAAGGGTGTGGTTTCTGCTGTGGTTGTGGTTGGTATGTAATTCCCGACACACAATACACACACGTAAGCACCACTTCTCCGCGTGCACACTGTGTATTGCCGGCCGCTTGCTTGCTGCACTCACTGCACGTCTCACACACACTGACTGAAATTTTCCACTAGCCACTTCACTCGCGAATCTGTCTCAGTGTTTATAAGGAGGTGATGTGTGGGCTATAAACTATCCTGGCTACATGGGTGGGCTAGCCCATCCACCACAAGGGCAACCCAACAATTCTCTGTTAATTCAATGCACAGCACAAAATGATCTGCCATACAGTCATAAAATTATGTCAAAAGTCACATCTAACATATTCTATAGAAATGAAAGTAAGTGATGCTAGAAACTAATGAGTATATTGATACATACCATTATCATAACAAGGAAGGCAAGGTACATATCACGTAACATTGCAGCATGTTCATGCAACCTTTGCTGCAGTGGAAAAACATTAAGAATTACATATTCTGAGTGTGTGTGTGCTTGTATGTTTCGGTATCCAGCATGCAATGCACATGCATGGTATTGTCATCCGTAGCCTGCCCACCTCTACAGTATTTTTCATGTTTTTTTCACAAAAAGCGTGATTTTTTAAAAAAAAATTACTGAACATAAAATGTGTATTTAGATATCCTCCACAAATTTTGTCTGAAACATTTCTCATTCTAAGAAGAAGTGAGCAAGATATGATCACAAATGTATACTGGTCTCCATGTAAAGTACCCATTATTCTTATCAGATTTTAATGAAACTTGAATTTGGAGAGATTTTCAAAAAACAACACTAAAGTACCATATTTCATGAAAATCCGTGCAGTGGAAGCCAGGATGTTCCATGCAGATGAACAGTAGGACAGACACGACAAAGCTAATAATCACATTTCGCAATTTTGTGAGTGTACCTAAATTAATACAAATGGACTGAAACCAGCACATCAAACCCAGCAACAAATGAGGTTGGATCAGGTTAATATGATTACTTAATCTGCATTACAATTTTATGAGTCTAGCACACACAAACAGAACATACTTTCTGTCAGAAGTTCCATAGCACTGAATGACCAACTTAACTGTGCAGATGCTAAGGGGAAGGTCGTTGGAGGAGGAATGGGCAATGTGAGGAAGTTTCAGACACAAAGTGATATAGACACTATGCAAGAATCCAAAGGACAGACTGTCAGTTCACATTTCACATGCACAGTTGGTTTTGGCAAAGCAGTAATGTCATGTGGGTGTATTCTGACAGCATATAAAACAAGCTCACTATGCCAGGGGTGCAAAAATCCCAGGCATCAGCTTGCTATAACAACTGATTTTTGTACAGTAGTACCTAATATTTGTGGGCTTTCAGTATGTAACTTGCTTCATGTCATACTTCTGGCACCTAGAATTCTAAGGTGTCTTGTACATTTTTGGAAAATCTGTGCACCCCTGCACCACACAATGAAGTATCCTCCTCCTCCTATTCTTCTCCTTATATGGCACTACAGTCCAATGTGGACCTTTGCCTATTTAACCTTTTGACGCCTAATGACGACTATAGTGGTCGTACTGCACCGCTAACCTCTAAACGTTGCATTTTATATATTTATTCAACAAATATAAGTACTGAATATTTTAAACACGGCATATACTGTCCGTTTTTTCCTCTTCAAAATGCAGTTTGTTTCATAACTCTAATGTATTTGGTTCCTGTTTTATTCACATTTTATATATAGGGTGTGCTAAAATTAAAAAAAATAATTCCGGCGCCAAAAGGTTAATGGACATCTCCCAGCCAGCTCTGTTTTTTCACATCTCTTTCCAGTTTTTAGTTTTGCATCTATTCATATTTGTTTTTTGGTCATCCTCCTAGGCGACTTCCCTGGGGATTATTATCAAATACCTGACTTACTTTGCTTTTACTATCCACTCTATTAATATGACCAATCACATTCAACCGACATTCTGACAAATGAAAGTATATACAATGTGAAGTGTATGTGTGTGTGTGTGTAGCTGAACACAGTATGACATTATTTGTACGGCTGTAACAAAATGCTACCAAATAAGAACATTAACACAGTAATGAATTTAATTTCCCTGTACAATGGTCACACTGCAAGAGTCAGAACTCACCCTTAAAATGATGAATGACACAACTTCAATATGCAACCTGCACACTTTAAATATCTCTCAAAACTCCTTTAACATGATATATTTTTGGTGTTCAGGACTTCAAATGACCACCACATGGTCTACAAATATTCAGTTGGAACTTTCACACATAGTGTGACAGGTTACACAGAGAAGACGAACGCCAGAATGCCCCAGAAATATATTCAGAGATACAGACTTCTGCACTGCTGTTAGAGAGCATGGCTTACCTTCTCAGATCATATCCTAACAGGCATCCTTTCAGTATTACCTATTCATGCTCTATGTACGACATGATCAGGCCTTTATTTTACTGTTTATGCATACGGTGAAACTGAACAATGAAAACTGACTGACAAGATTAACATCCACTGTGACAATACTACTAATAACTAATCCTGGGAAAGGTTCATAGCATTTTTGTAGACAAACACAACACATTAGAAAGTTTACAGTTCAGGTGAAGAGTGATGGAGCATACAGCTCAGCAATGCCAAACACAAAGATACGTCTGAATACTTCCTTTGTAGAAATAAGAGGTAAGTTATGCAACAACATGATGTACATTCTAAAGGCAAAATCCAACAAAGGAAAACAGCAAAGTTAGGAATCACTGGCAAGATCAATAAAATGCTTACTTTACATTCCTACTAAGAAGCCAATTTTTAACTTAATTGCCAATTGTATTTCTTAATGGCCTGAGGTCTTCTGGCTTAGCAAGGGCATTTAAATTGCCAGCAAGTAAACACAGAGGGACCAACACTTGGCATGCTAGGCCAATCATTGGAACATATTTGAGACCAGCATATGGTCCAATGGATGATAAAGGTTAAAACATATGCCAAAATGTTTTTTATATTAAGATCCAGTCTAATACAGGGGTGTACAAATTTTCCAAAAATCCAGGCACCACCTCAAACTTGTAATGTCATAAGAGTAACATCAAGCCAGTTCCATACTGAGGAACCACAAACAGTAGGTGCCACCACACAGAATTCAGTCACCCAGGTGACGTGGGATTTGTGCACCCCAAGTCCAATACTAACCTCAAACTAAAATTATGTATGCATTCTTCATCTCCCCATTAACGTCGCGTGTCCCACATTCTCATCTTCCATGCTTTGACCACCCATATAATACCAGATGTATACAGTAATAAAATAAGTGGAACACTAATACTATGACATATAAATAACTACACCCTCATTATACACCAGTAAAAACCACAAAAGTTGTAGTATACCTAAGTGCTACATTACAAGAGCCTGCCTATCCAAAAAAAAAATGGGGAGGGGTTGTGAATTTGCAATGTGTGTGTTGAAGAATTTATTTCAGAAGTCGACAACCACACGTAACAAATTGGAGCAATTCCCTGTTCCTCTAAATCACATTCTTGTTGAATGTTTAAGACAAACAAACATGCAGCTGACCAACCTATCTAACTAACTAAATAACTGACTAACTACTAACTAACTATACAAAGCAATCCTTCTCAAGTCCTCAGCTAGTCACAAGAAATTCCCAACATTTCATGGAACGTAAAGGTTCATTAACATGCCCACTAAAGCCCTCCAATGGTCCCTATCCTGAAATACATAAAACCAGTCCACACCCTCCCATCCTGTTTCCTTCAGATCCAATTTAATATCATATTTCCATCTACACCTAATTCATTTAAAGGTTATGCCTTACAAGCCAAGCCTTCCATATCTACCAACATAGCCAGCTCAAGGAGACAAGTTCAACTACTTCTCATTATTGGCATCAAAAACAGGGTCTATGCTGATCAAAATCTGTCATTAAGTTGGCAGTTTGACAGTCCAGATAAAGTACTTAGGGACATAATATCAGAGCCCAAAACGTGAGATACAAGCCTCTAGTAGGAATAGTGACAGGAGTTATGTGAACAGTACAAAAATTCTTTACTAATACCAGTACAGAAGAAGTTTACTCTTGCACCAACATGTAAGTCATGTACATACATAAAATGTAATACAGTAGTGATGTGGGACTGCAGCATATTTACTGTGGTAATCATTAGCTAATAGCCCATTCATCCCTGCACAATCCCCACCAAATGTCACAATCACTCCCACTAGAAGAATACACTCAGTAGATACTGATAGGCTAGTCAGGTACCAAGTGGGTATAGAATGTGTCCCGATATTTTATGATGAAAATCAGAGTGGCAGCAGATCGACTTGGGCATGCTAGGCCCACGTGGAGCTAGCAGCATCTACCCCATCAAGTCACTAACTCTGAGTCAGGTACAGAGGTATAAATCTCACCCTCAGCTCATGAAGGAATCCAATATGTAAATTTAAGGCACCAAATACTGGGATACAGAAAAATGTTTGGAGGGCCTCCAATTCAACCAAGCTACTGGTAGCTGTACGCACATATCAGGCAGGTAGGACACAACCAGCGCCCAGCAGTGGAACGTCGTAGTTCTGAGAATGAAACACAGAACTGCTGTATACAGCAGTGCCTGCAGGAAACAATGACCCAAATTTATGCCATTATCTCCAGAAACCAATTAGGTCTCATTAGCAGGGGTTACCTGTATGCAAATGACCATAAAAATGGTGAAAATATTGGATACCTGTCAGCAGATAATCCCAGACTAATATATGAGATACCATTACATGATGTTACTGTTGGAGTATGGTGCACTGTTAGTGCAAAAGAAACGCCCCGAACCATCCTCCCTTCAGACACGATAAAAACAAAAAAATGTACACTATCAATGCACACTAAGAATAACAAACACTATATTCAAATATTTCAAAGTCCTGTAAAACGATGTCATACTGTATAAACGCATGAGATCCATACCATTTCCAGTATTACTACTACTGAGACTTGTTATGGATATTGTTAACAGAACTCTGTTATCCTTTGAAACATCTTCCCAAACTTCTTTTCCTTTCAGCTGACATATCATAACCCCCACTGTACGCAAAGTGTTTGTTTCAATTTCTGACACAGTACGAGAAACAAAACCAACAAGTGCATATACACCTACATAAATTTACTGTAGTATAAACAGCATTACCTCCTACATGTTTCAGGAGGTGTTCTTTGAAGGACATATTACATAAAATGTCAAAACACTTTACAAATATAAAACAAAAAGGTTTAATATTTATGTTTAAAGATAAAACACTGATAAAATTATTTGTGCTAAATTGTGTGTCCATATGCTGTTTATGTGGTGACACCATCCAAGCAGAGGTGGTGGCGTTGTGTCTGCTGGTCTCACCGTGCTGCAGTACAGTGAGACCAGCAATAACAAGCGTCTAAATATTTCTGGCAAATCTCTGAATCAAAGAGCTAAAATCTCGAGCTATAAACTGAGTACAATCATCATGAGGAGTTTCAATTCTACCTTTTCACAATAGCACTTCTGGGTACAAACCAATACCACTGTCACATGTACTAGATCTTAGGTTGTCACAACAATGACTATAGAGAATAGTGACTTCTATGATGTGATTACACGCAGTCTGGTAGAATTTACCAACATTTTGGAGGAATTTACTGTCTCTAGCTTCAGGAGAGGGGTTTCACCCTGCAGATTCACCCAGCAGGTTTCTATGAAAGAACTAATATATCATGTTCTCTATTAAAACCAAACAGTCTGAGAGCGTTCACTCACAAAACCCTTGATGGGCATTTGTATGTAGAACAGAAGTAAACCTGCCAATACAATAATACATATCAGTACCAGAATTTGCTCCCTACTACATAAGTCATCTATGGAAAACAGCCTTCAAAACATGTTTTGACCACAGATCAGTCGCAGTAACTGATGCGACAGTTGTCATGATTCACTGCTCCCAACCCAGTGACTAACCTGAATGCTTATTCTTGGTCCATTCACACACAAACCAACAGCCTGACCTAAAAAACCTAACCTATGTTTATAAACACACAAACCCAAAACCTAACCTTTTGGGCTACACATACACCTTAGCAGATTATGTTCCATCCTGTATACATATGTTCAATATCATATGGGCTTAGACTTCTGTGGCCATGCTCTAACATACTGAGAATTTCAGAAAATGCATCATGAATTCTGTTCACTTATATTCCTTCCCATTACCTCTTTTTTAACACTTTTTTTCAAACATGTAATACGGGGGCATTTTTGCATCTGACAACTGTTGTTCATACTTCCCATTGGCTTTCTTAACTTATAAAACTCTGACATGCAATCAACTTGTTTGCTAGATGTGACGTGTGTCTGCAAGTCAAAGGACAGCATTTCCAGCACCCTCTTTCAAAATGGTAAAATCTAATATCAACTACAATAAACTGAACTAAAAGACGTGGAACTCAACTCATAGTAAAATAACAAAGCGCCCAGTGTTGTGCTGCCTGCCCTCATGTGAATGTAAGTGAAAAGTGATGACAGTTGTTGCATTATCTAATGCTTCTCTAGTACTTCGAATGGTTAGTGAATGAAGACAAAACAGTGAAGTCTTGGGAAGTACATAAACTTTACCTGTGTTATACGTTAAAGCGCTTCGAAACGTCGTAAAATTCCTACCAAACTGGGCGATGTCACTTTCCATAAGAAAACATTTTTCACCTTTACTTACTGTAACTAATAAATTAATTTTATCAATTAATTTTCAACCGATTTAAGACAGAAAAAAGAGAAAGTTCATACACTTGTCAGATTTCAGTGTTTGTTTATACTAGTCAGAATTTCAGACCATTGTTTCAAATGTCAAGGTCACTCATTCAGCCAGACTGCCTACAAAAAAAGCATCGTGCTTACGACCTTGAACTCGTATTCTGTTACTTCACAGCAAATCAAATCGACAGGGGCAAGAGTGTGACAACGACCGTCTAGTCAGCAACACCACACATTACCATTAACGCTAACCACCACTAAAACTATCGCTATTGCACGGCAGCCGCCGCCGACGGTAGTACCATTATTCCTTAACAAAACGAATTTACCAACCTTGGTATAGTAATGCACTTAGTAGTAGGGTCCTGTGCAGTAATTGCTTTCTCTAATTCCTCTAAACCACCAGTCTTTTTCAGTTTCTTCACCAAACTTTTTACAGCTTTTTCACTCCACTTATCCTCCCCTTCGCCTTTCTTCCACCCCAAAAGTCGTTTTACGATCGGCGGAGTAAACGGAAGCATAGACGTCATAGCTACATTAAATCCCGATAGTTCTAAAAACTCCTGACTTATGTGAAAGAGTTACAATACGTGTAAGTCTCAACTACGATTTCAGCAAACCGTAAAACATTTCGCACCACTGATTTACACTTCTATATCCACACGACACGACATGTTAGTCGACTCACAAACGTACCAGACATTTCCCTTGCTTTCCGAAAACATAGTTCAAAATACAATCCATATTTCCAACTTATTTTTGCGAACAAACGTATTCACGTATATAACCACGTCCTCCCATACTACGTAATACAAATGGCAATGTTCATCTTATAACGCTACAATTATTTACATACTTACGCACGGCACATTAAGAACAGTATGCGTATTACTCCGCGTCTCGAGAGTTGAATGCGGTAATAATTAGTAGATGACAGCACCAACAATTTCCATCGTCGGTAGCATGGATCGGAGTTACGATGAGTAAGTCAATTATAATCCGTGGCAACGTAGATGTTGGTGCTGCCATCCATTGACACGAGTAGCTTGGAACATTGGGAAACAGCGCCTCTACCGGTACTCCCGAATACTATACGTACTAAACTCGATAACACAATCGATTACTAGTCCAGTTATTTTACAAAAAAAAAAAAAGTTGACATTTTCTTACCTTTTCCACGATAACTGATGAATATAATAGAAAAAAACAAGCAAGCATTATGTTCCTGTGACCGTGCATCGTGAGCAAAGCGTGAAGAAAGAATACCAACAAGATGCAACAATATAGATGATTTATTGTCAATTTCAGATGTTGATTATTGACTACAGTCTCGACATGTT
>Ga0123355_10005517_pt1 | contig 18557 bp, 11 predicted proteins | sample TergutEmb28metaG_3_FD_89872 | JGI IMG/M metagenome (GOLD analysis project Ga0123355, IMG submission 89872) | Embiratermes neotenicus P1 segment gut microbial communities from Petit-Saut dam, French Guiana - Emb289 P1 | ecosystem: Host-associated > Arthropoda: Insects > Digestive system > Gut ... | reverse complement strand
CGCGCACGCACGCGCACACACACAAACACACACCAAAAAAAAGTAAATTTGGAAATGGATGGTGCAGGCATTCACCATCAGTTGCAGTTCAGACTGCCAATATGCATGCTGTGTGCAGGGTTAAAAGATTATCCAGTGGGGTTATTTCTATTAGATTTGTAATCTACATATGATTCACAATACAAACTGGCCTCACCATATTATATGATATATGATTTATATGATAATAAATACTTCCTTACTTTGGCCCTCTATTTCCTGCATATGAATTTTTGTGAAAATGCAAAACTGCAGTGATGCAGAACAAAAAGTGATACTTAAACACTTTGTGTTAGTGTAAAGACACTTATAGAGCAGATGTCAAAAATTTCAAGGCAAATCACCGTTTCCTCCCCTATCATTGAAATGTATTTGTTTTCGTGCATTCCAGCTCTGAGTCCTAGCTTATATAAATGACTATTGGTACAGTAATGTAATTAATAACATTACAGTACTAAAAGTACTCTGTTTTCCAAAAGTGACACAGTGTATACAGGAAGAAACTTACTGATGTGTTGAGGGAAAACATTGCTTCTATATCCATGGTATCCTCTTATACCATCAACAAGAAGGAAGCATATTTCTCCAAAACACTGGCATATTTCTGACAGAGTGCATGATATCACATGCCAGAAGATAGCATCCTTAGAATCACCCCTGTCAGAAACTCAAATGTCACATTTTTAATGCTGTCATTGGGTCAGTATTGGAGGTACCTTAAACACTGATCCAGTAGTACCATACCCATAGAAATGTTGTGTGTTTGTTCCATCAACCATGTTCAATCTGGGCAAATACAGTACATCTACTATCTTTATAAATCAAATGTTTTGAAATGTTTGTTCAGCACCATTTCCTGGGATTACTGCATGACAGCACAACTGATGGACTCACTCCAAATATAATGGTGTTGCCTACAGGGATCTTGTACTATGAAGCTCAACAGTACCACAGAAATGATGCCATGCAGTTTCCGGCATTTTACTGACATTCATCCATTTGCACCACTGGATCAGTCGCTTGGTTACCAGCAACTGTTTGAGGAGCTGCAAAAAGATTTGTGTGCTATTACGGGCTATGATAGAATTTCATTCCAGCCTAACAGGTAACATCAGTTTCTTTGTTAGCTGTGAAGAAGCCGGGGTAACTCTTATAGTTGTAATAGTATCAAGTTAGAATCAGTACAACAGTACAAAAGTACAATAGTACAACAAACCCACGTGCCTTTTGAATTTCATATGAAGTGTAAAATATAGCACAAATTTAATATCTGAACGTATATTTACTGATATTGCATACATATTCAGTTACAGTATTAATTAAAGATGTAGTACTTACTGCTCAGGCATTTGGAGGAATTCCATTCGCCTTGTGTTAATCAAACACGCTTCTTATAAATGATTGCAATAATATAAAAAAGTTACAATACACAAAACCGAAAACATTATCTCTCAGTAAGAGAGAAAAATGACATGAGAATATCTGGCCATAAGAAACAAAAGAAGCAGAAGGCTAGGAAACCTTATGCAATCAGGAACTTCATAATTTCCATCATTTGTCATTGTTAAGGCAATCAAATTAAGGAAGGTGATGAGGTCAAAGGGACATGTAACATCCATGTGGAAGATATGAAAAACACACAGAGTTTTGGTTATATAAGATCACTTGATGGACTTCGAGATGCATGGAATGGTAACAAGACAGTGATCTTAGAAAAATGGGACCAGAAGACAAGGACTTTACTTAACTAGCTCAGGATAAGGTCCCAGTGGTGTGATTGTATGAATAAGAAAATAAACCTTCATGTCCCACGGATACAAAAAGATTTCTTGATCAGTCGAGTAACTATCAACTTTTCAAAAAAGACCTTTTTCTGTGGAGTGGGCTAGTTAGAATAAGAAATCCACTTAAGAAGACATTGTTGCCATATGGTTTTAGTGGAGCACAAGGTGAATATGCTGGACTGAGGGCCATCAAGTGTTATCATGAGGCACGTTCTGAAGGGCATCGTAACATCTGTCTCATACCAGTATCTGCACATGGCACCAACCCTGCCTCTGCACAAATGGCTGGTATGAAGGTGGAACCAATTAATGTGTGTCGTGATGGAAGCATTGATATCTTACATCTTGCATCTAAGGTGAGTACAAACATGTGTTATATTTTATCAGTATCATGGGTTACACAGTATAAAGTTACACGTTGGTTACGAACATTGAACAGAAAATGGCTGAGCTAAATCACATAAATTCACGAAATTCAATTTCTGGATTAACCAGTATTCTCAGTCAAACAATATTAGCTCAAGGTTCCAGTATACCCATGCCTAAGCACCAAGTTACAAAAGCAGGTAATAAGAAGCATGGAGGTACCGGTAAAAATATTCTTAACCTGGACACTATATGGAGATTCTCAATCTGGCCTTCTCATACCCAGGTAGAATTGTTAGTGCCCATTAAACAGGAGAAAAATTGCATCTCACAACATTTTGGATTAGGTAGCAAAGAGATAAAAATCCATCTGTTATGAAACAAACACTTGTCATCCAATATGCAGTCCATAATTTCACCATTAGAACATAAGTACTCATACAAGTACATAAAAAGAAAATGCCCCTCTGAATTAATTAAAAAATTTTAACCACTGAAAATATTCTTGACAGAGGAACTGATTTTTCATAGGGTCAGACATGCTGTATTGAACAATCTGACTAGCCTCAGGTATTCAAGGAATACTACTGACACTGAAGTCTGTCTGTACTTTTGTGATGGTGTTATGTACAATGCACTCAAACTCTTCTGTTTGTTACAATAAGGTTGAGAAGCATGGCAAAAATTTGGCTTGCCTCATGATCACTTACCCGTCAACGAATGGGGTGTTTGAAGAAACTATTGCTGATGTTTGTCAGATGATACATGACAATGGTGGACAGGTGAGGCTTGGAATTTGACTCACATTTCACATTCTTGTAATGAGAACCAAAGCATCAAGTTGGGTGTGATGACTTTCTTTTTCTTTTTTATAATACTAATCTGTTCACTGAGGGATGTTGGGTGGCATTACCTAGTGTGATGGATCTGAAATATTACAGGTTGGAATTCACAACAGTTCTACTTCCACAGCAATGAATATGTTACATCTAGGAGAAATTTTGTGATAATGTTGTAGTATTTCATCTGAAATGCCTGAATCATTTTTGAGGTTCAAAAGACAAATAAAAAGACTAATGAGCATTAGTTAAATTAGTTAAATTTGTAAATCATTCTTCATTATCTGAAAAAAGCACAGAAGTATAAGCTCATTTAAGCAATCACAGTAGCAAATTCAAATTATGGTGTTTTTAATTTTGCTCTCAATAACTCTGTTTTCAGGTATATCTTGATGGAGCAAATATGAATGCACAAGTTGGCTTATGTCGACCAGGTGACTATGGTTCTGATGTGTCCCACCTGAACCTTCATAAAACATTCTGTATACCTCATGGTGGTGGAGGTCCTGGAATGGGACCAGTAGGCGTGTGAGTCATTTTGTTTTTGACATCACTAGAACTGTCTTTAGAAAATGTAATATAAACTAACAAGAGTCCTTTACTACTCATTTCTAAGCTGAGATGAGTAAAAAATGTAAGCTTTGGCCCAACCAAATATAGGGGCATGTTTGTTTTTTTGCTTTATTTAATAATGCTCTTCTAGCTGCACAATATCAAATGGAAGAGTTCGTGTGGAAAATGAATTTGCCAGAGTATAAAAACATTGCTACAGCAGCAGTCAAAATTGGAGTGATCTCCCAGCATTTGCCTGCATACACTGAGGAAAGTCACACCTATTCTGTTAGAAAATGTGGCACCTAAGTTTAACACTCAAGTGACAAGACTTCCAGTAATTGAACTGGATCTTTAAAATATGCCACGGGATGTGGAGTCCATTAATTTGGCTCAGGATAGTGACAGTGGCATGCTCTTTTGAACAAATCTTTGGGTTTCATGAAAGCAGCATGTGAGTGAAAATGACCTTCATATGAACTCTTCTCCACAGAGTTAGTTAATCAGTGACCACATGGGGTATGCAGCACACATGGGTGTGAAATTTATCAATGTTAACAAAAGTTGTAAGTGTTCCTGAGACCTATGTTTTATGTCACATACCAAATTTTGATAGGAAGAGTCATTTTTGAGAAAATTTCTACAATTGGATACAAATTTCACAGAAATAAGGGGTTACACTGGCATGACAAAAACCTACTAATCAATATTTTGTAAATGTACTTCCCCTCTTAGTACAAAATTTCACTAAAATATCTTTGTAGTTTCATAGATTGACAAACACAAATTCTCATACATTTCACATATTCTCAGCAATGAACACACAAGAGTGTGTTTCTGATCAAACTGTGACACAAAATAACTTAATAATTTGGGTCCAACAGCAAAAACTGTTATGGATTTCAATATGCTCATCTTTTGTGAATGACTGTCTACTCTACAGGAAAGCTCACTTGGCCCCATTCTTACCCACGCACCCTGTAGTGAACCCAATGGCCGATATGGGACGCCATTCTCGATCGTTTGGAGTTGTAAGTGCAGCTCCATTTGGATCATCTGCAATTCTTCCCATCTCATGGGCATATATTAAGGTAAGATTTATTTTATTAGAAAATGTGACAAAAATGACTCTGCTAATAAATTATAACATTTCTCAAACTGATTTCATTATGTTCTTACAAAGTAAAATTTTTTAAAATCCTTTCACAAGTATGCAGCTTCACGATTTTTCAACTTAAGACACGTGGTCATTTTTCAATCAACTTATATAAATTGCACTGTTGATATCTGATGAATGTCCATGTACAGCAAAAATAATCATAATTTAACAGATTGATTTGCATTACAAATTAAAGTATGTCAGAACCAAAAGGTGCCCATTTTCGATACCAAATCAGATTATAGTTGTTCTTTACTTAGACCATTCAGATAAATGGTGAAGAGATTAGAATCAAGAGCAACCAACCATTTCTTGCTTTGCTGCTTCCAATTATCATCCACAATCACTATTACATGATTTTAAATACAAAAACAAAATCAATGGAAAATCTTCTACACACCCATCATACTCACACATATGGTTAACTCAACTACTTCCTGAAGAGAGTTTTTCTTCTCTTGCTACCACATCCAGACCAGCTTTGAGTTGCTCTCAAATTCAATGCACAATGGGAGTGCCCTCATTAAGGTAGTGGCTGAAAAGAGAAGCTGACCATCTGGTGACAAGGCTAAAAACATGTGGATATATACATCCACATATCCTGTGCACCTTCATGGTGTAAAGCTTAAGTCTATGGACAATTTGTCTGCTGTGTCCAGTACAGTAATCTGTCTGAAACTAGACAAGCAGTATGCTACTATGACACCAATAATTAATAACCATCTGCACACACAACCCATTTTATCATCCACTGAATGTTGTACCATCACCTAGTCTGCTGTGACACATTTCAATGTCAAGATGACCATCATGATGGCTTACTTATAGTTGGAAATTAATCTTGCCCTGTTACAACCAAAAACACAAATCTTTACATAGAACTTGTTATTGAATGTCAATTCATTAATATCTGTATCATATATCTCTTAGGAATTCCTATTCAACAATAAAAATCAATAAAATTAAATTGAACAGTTTTCATTTTTAAAACTCTTCTCACTAGTACTCATTAGTACTTCTGTTAATTGTCTCTCTCATTTTATTTTAATTTGTTACCACATATCTTGTGAACCAACATTAACAACAATAATATCTTTCTCACGTCTTTAACAGTAGAACAAAGACCAGTGCTTTTATATGTATTAGAAGAATCAAGCTCAGCATAATATGTTTGTCCCTTGGTAGTTGTAGATGGACTCAATTATTTATTAATTTCAAGTCCTGATGATTTCAGAATCATATAATACTTTCTAAACATTCATATTCATCTTATTTCTGAACCTTTTTCCATCAATCCCATTTATACTCCCAGCAACATGTAACATAATCATATTATATATATGTACTGTAGACAGTAATTATGTGCCATATTCAAATCAAATGAACTGGAACAATGGCACAATCTTTTGGTTTGGTTATTAAAAAACAAAACTGCACCAGCATAAGGTATACAAAATAAAGAAATATTTACTAAACACAAGTCATTCATGATATTTAGTGCTCAAAAAATGGGACTGCAAAACGTTGATCGATTCCATGACTGATAGTGGTTATTTGAGAGTTCTGTCACAAACATGAGGGAAGAACAAGGAAGAACAGAATGAAATAACATTTTCATGCACAGCATTTCAGACAGCAACAGTGACCACTTGTATATCACTGGCTTAATTTACAGATGATGGGACCACGTGGACTGAGGAAAGCAACTCAGGTGGCAATTCTCAATGCCAATTACATGAGCAAAAGGTTAGAAGATCATTACAAGACATTATTCAAGGGTCAGAACTGTTCTCTCGTAGCTCATGAATTCATACTGGATGTTCGAGATTTCAAGAAGACAGCCAACATTGAAGCAGTTGACATTGCCAAGCGACTTATGGACTACGGTACAGTATTACACTTAACAGACACAAGCTTGCCAGCCTTTCAGTATCAAAGTAGGAATCATTACTTGTGCATGTGCGCACATGTAAGGCACGCACACGTGCGTGTGTGCGCGTGTGCCTGGGGGGGAGGGGACAACTGTCTAGTTACACGAATTCTTTAACACCGAACTCACAACTGCACATTATCTCACGTCCATTTACCTTCACAGCACATTTACTTCAGCCGCAGTTTCACATTTACTGCCGAGCGATTCCTTCCACGTGTTAATCCTTGTAGTGAAAATGATTTTCAAATAACAAGAAATCCAAAAACTACAATGCTCACAGAGTACACTATATAAAAACTTCTCTGAAGACTGTAAATTTAATGCAATTTAAGTCTGCTATCACACTATGCAATATATGTGTTATTATACACACACATCACTTGAGTATGACACTTGTCTGATATGACATTTAGGTTTCCATGCCCCCACAATGTCATGGCCTGTTGCTGGGACCCTGATGATTGAACCAACTGAGTCTGAAGACAAAGGAGAACTGGACAGGTTCTGTGATGCCTTGATTTGTAAGTAACAAATTTACAAGGAATAGCACACCTTACTGACCATCTTTAATGACCCAAAAACAAATGGAAATCACTGTATGCAAGCAAAAAACACAGCACTGCCAAAGACATGGAGGACAACATTCATTTTTCAATTCTTTTGACATTGTTTAGATATCAGACAAGAAATAAGAGACATAGAAGAAGGGAGGATGGACGTTCGCACCAATCCACTTACAATGGCTCCTCATACACAAGGACAGGTGATTTCAAGTGACTGGAACAGACCATACACAAGGGAACAAGCTGCATTTCCAGCTGTAAGTACCTTATATCAGAGCTATAAAAAAAACATTTCCTTTGGAACATCAAGGGTCAAGCAATTTGAGAAGATTCTTTTTGGACTGTTTGACCCTTGAAGATGGGACCAATAGGTTGTACCACAACATCGGTACAAACTACCAATCTATGCTGAATAAAATCCCAGAAGAGTGAAGACCTCACTTACACACAGTATGTGCACAACTCTGCTCAGTAAATAGTTACAGAGTACATTATTGTGAAAACACACATTTCTTACTACTTTTACTTAACTTTTTACCTTACCGAATTTATCGTGCAAGTTGTAGACAATCCCTTTGCAACCTTGCTACATACAACTTTTTGATATGTGAATTATTAAGAATGGACCTAGCTGGAACAGCCCTTTTATATTTTGTCCTTCAATTTCTAGGTCTTCTATTTATGGTGTGCATAGAGCTATATATGGTCTTTTTCATACTTCCTGTCAATCCCATTTTGAAAATTGTTTTAAAACTTTTCGTGATATATAGGGAGAGTCCCTCTTGCCTTGTGCCACTGTGTACTGCTGAGCAACAAAACTCACAGTATGTACTCTCATATCTCGAAAACCATCACTCCACACTGTCAACCAATCCCACAAAGAGACTTCTAACTACCGTACAGCATGAACTCTCCTATTCTGGATGTGACATGAAATTGAGAATAATTAAATACAAGCCTGTGGGAAAAATCTGCTGACTGCTGCAATATTTAAACATGCAGATAAACGTATGTAGTTACACACTCAAATCACCACAGAAGCTGGCAGCATCAGCTACCCAAGCAATGTGTTTGATGTCCATAAATGAACATATTTTATGGGATAGTGGGGGGAAGGGAGGTCCACACACGTCTTTGTTCACATAAACCTACTTCGTCCCTATAAAGTAAGTGTCTACCAAAATGACGTGATCACTCACCCTAACCCCCACATCAGACAAGGAATCACTGCACCACATTCTCATATTAGATTTTGTGCTGTTTGAATCTTGTCTATCAGTCAGTTACCAAATCTAACACACGCATGCAGTCATTTCAATAAATCAGTTAACTGCATAGAGTACTTTTATTTGTGCAGTAAATATTGATTGCTACAGCTACCAGCACCCCAACACTAAAATGATATATTTTTGGTATTACAATGAGAGATTATTTCTTTCATTCTTTCTTACTTTCTTTCACTCTAGCCATTTGTTCATCCTGAAACAAAAGTGTGGCCAAGTGTTGGAAGAATTGATGACATATATGGAGATAAACATCTTGTCTGCACTTGTCCACCAATTCTACCGGCTTACTGATCGGTATCTTATCATGTTTTGTATGAAATTAAGAATTGAACAATAAAATATTTTCCTTTCTTATGTTGTTTCATTTCACACTCTGCTGCATAATGGAAACAACGTACAGTGAAACCTACTTGCGACAATCCTGCTTGAGATGTTTGCTTAGACAAGATGTTAGAATAATTTAGTACCAGAACTTCCCCATATCATTAACATACATACTACTGTTGTAATACATTTTCCCCTTAACAAGCTACCCCACCTGAATAGTATAAAAAGTTAATTATGCAAAAAGCTTGTATCCTTTGATATATTTTCTGCAACCAGTTCTTAAACAATTTCCCCCGGTTGCCTCTCATTCAATTTGTTCCAAAACACCAACAAACTGTTACCCTCAACTTGTTTTGACCACAGATCACAGATGAAAATAAGTAACTCAACATTACTCCATGGAAACTAGCAGGAAATAATGTCACATTCTGGCTGCATTGTCATTTTTATCCAGAGGAACATTTCATGGCACACGGTATCAACAATGTGACTAAGGTTTAATGAAGCTCATTGTGACTGTAACTGTTCTACTTCAATTTTAGTAATATGATGTATTCTGCATGCAAGATTTATATACCTTTTTGGATTCAATTCATATTGCATATGCATGCACAGTTTTCATCCTGTACAGACAATTACCAAATATGTGATGAGCTTCATGACCACATCAAACAACCAACATTGCAAACTGTTGTCAATTCAAAAAAAGCCATAAAATAGTTGGTTCTTACTTAAAATGTTCCTCCAAAGAAAAGTACTTCAGTGCTCAACATTTCAGTGTCAACTTGAAGTATGAAACACAGTATTCAGTCTGTAAATGAACGCATAAGCCATAAAGGTGGAAACAGCAAAATACAGAAAGGTAGAATAGGTACTTAAACTAGTTCCAGCATATACAAGCTGTAGCCGTTAACCTACCATCTGTGCTTGTAAAATTGTGTTTTCTCATGTTCAAGAATGTGACAAAATCATGACACAAGATAAGACTTCAGAATATAATTTTATAGTGAATATGAATCACTTAGTGGAAAGTTTATATGGAATAATACTCATGTAAGTTCAAATACAGAAGTATACAATACTCTTTCAAAGTTTTACCACTTAGTATGTCAAACTTGTTGAATTTTTCTTGAAATGTTTTAAGAGGGTTTCACTGTATATGCACAAAGGATAAGGAAAATAGGCAATACAAATAAACAGCATATCTTGTTTTCTAGATGCAACTGCACTGATGTAATGTTTACAAGTTCTCTCCATGATTACAATGTTTTTGCACATGTGTTTCTAACACACAGGTCACAAGTATAACACTGTTATATCAGAGCAGTGAAAACAAATGAATAATCTTTCACATATTATAAGTTCATATACCAACACTGCACTAGAATTATGTAATTTGTTATCACCACAAAACTGTCATCACAATCAAGATCACCACCACAACTTCATCTATAAGCTTAAAATGTCATATAAAAGAAGAAAAGGTTGTGAATTTGAAGAGGGCTGAGGAGAACATTCTACAGAGTGAAGACAGTCATATGATAAAGATGAAGATGATATTAATAATAATAATAATATGTTTTTAAAAAAAGTAGCTCCTTCTTCAGTTTACTCTCAGACACAAAATAAGGTTTAGCATAAATACAGAAGTATGGCAACTGCTTTGATAATTAAAATGCACATACAAATCAGGGATTAAAAAAATAAAGAACTCCAGATGCCCAGACATTTTCCATTAATATCTGCACTAAATGCACTAAACATGAAAGGCTGTGCAAGTGCACAAGTGGAATGCAATTGTTAGTAACAACAATACGAATCTTTCAGTACCACGCCTAGCAGCAGAACAATTAACTGTATTTTACATTGCTGAAGTGTAAGTCTGTATGCAAACAAGACTGTTCCATAAGAATTATGGGATTGGTTGAAATAATGCCTGTTGGAAACTGACTTGTACATAAGATTAAATATCTGACAGGGTGAGAATTTGTGAAATCATGTCATGAATGTCATGAACGGATAATGGACAACACATGCCTTCCAAACATAAATGACATCTTCGCTGATCAGAATTACTACCAGCTCTAAATTGTGATGTGACATGACAGCTCCAGTGCCTTTATTTGTGACAGTGCATAAATGGCAAAATTACATGTTTAAGGAGCAGCCAAATGATGTTAGAAGTTGCAGAAAAGTTGCCTGATACAGCACACCTCAGTACTCTCAGTGACTTCATCAAAACCGATAATTTCTAGAAGGATACTGAGTGTAAATGTGTTGGGTATGACTGTGTTACAGACCCCCTTATATACAGATGGGTCCAAAATGAAAAACCAAGGATACTGACAACATATGCGAAGCTATTACAGCAAGAAAATTAAAGGGCATCTATTTGCAAAACATATCATAGGGATAACTGAGCAGAACTGTTATCAATTTGCCGGGTGAGAAGCTACTCAGAACAGCCTTATGTTCCAGCAGCATGCAAGCAAGTAGGCTCATTCCCAGTGATATTTCTGAACCCATTATTCTCTGAATAATGTCCCTATTAAGGAGCACATAAACTAGAGTGTTCAACACTATCACAGGCCTTATCCTCTGAAACAATTTCAGTGACACAAGGTAACACCCCAGCAGACATTAAATCTCCAGCAAAACTGCCGCTAGCACCTCAAATCACACATCACGTACACTCTTTCATCTCTATAAACAGCTCAGAGCTTAGGTCTTTCAATGAAAACATCTACAATCTTAAACTCACTTGTCTCTCAAATCATCATCTCTGTAACAGCCAAGCACCTCACATACAACCAGAAGACCCAGTTCACCCTAAAACACAACTTGAGGAAGCCCAGTAATCATACAGGAGAATCGTCACACTCCATGAAGAGAGAGAACCAGAAGAGCAAAGAAGCTCAAATTATGAAACAGAAAAAAATATCACTCAGACACCAGTGTCTAAGATACAGTGAAAATTAGTTCTGGTCCCTGAATCTCAAGCATGTAACCAGGACAAACACGGGCCTAAGAATACTGAAGTGATGCCAGATTCATCACTGGAATATGATGATCATGTGCTCTACAGTGATGGGTGAAGAAAACTATGAGTCAAATATAGATTGTTAATACACTACTGTGCACGGGCTTTTGTTCATTCCATGAACACAGAGCAATGAAGAAGTACTGTATTTGCTTAAGTGGACCCACACAGCATGTTCAGATATTAAGAAAAAACTTTTGGTTACAATATTCTGCACCCTTGTCTGCCTTTGCTTCTGAAATGTCTTTAATGCACAAGATTTTACTCATCTACCATCACAAAGCAATTTAGCTTCTAAGTGTTACTCTCTTTTCAATGACCACCTTATAAGAGCTGCAGAAAGACAACAAGTTGTATTACGAAATAAAACAGTAGTTCTCGGCATTCATTGGTTGGTTTAAATAGAAAACTGGGGCACCCATCACTGTTGGATACTTCTTAATGGACCAGTTAGTGTTAAGTGTTGTCTGAACTTTAAAATAGAGAAGAAACTGGCAAATATTTAATGCATGATCACTTTCTGCTAGTAGTAATAAATGGAAAGCACAACCACCTTATTCTTCAGTAAAGACTGCGGTGGTACACAGAGATGTACTATAAAATCCACTGCTGGCAAACTACCTAAAAATCTCTGCAAAATTCATGTCTACTATATTAAATTAATTGGGGCTCTCTTTATTTATTCAGTACCAAACAAAAGCAAAGCAAACAGGAAATCTATATATATATTTTTGATTACATGCAAATGACCATTACAGCATAAACCTAGAAGCAAAAATTTGTTACATTTTATATCATCCATATTTTTAATCCCTGATTTTAAACATCATTAAAACATATTACACACACCTAACAGAAACACCCTGCTGTTATGACGTACATGATGGCAACAGCATGATGAACAATACACACAAAAATGGAATGACTGAATTACAAGCATGTGATGTACCAGATGCCAGCTTGTATTAAAACTTTTAAATATGAAAGTGAAGTAAAAACAATCACCAAACCAAGTGCAAATGCATTGTACTTCAGTAAATTCACAGCATGATGCATATAACCTGTTGCTTGCAATACATGATAAAACATCCTACAAATGTAGACAAAATGAGATCATTTAAGGCAAGCTGCTCTATACATCACGCTTGCTTGTGACTAATTTGGAACTTACAGCATGCCCCACAAGATAATTCACAAATTTACATAATTATACTATAATATTCCTCTGTATTAGCAACAACAATAAAAAACATTTCACAAAAATAGTCCTAAAACAGCTAGCTACTGTATGTATCTCTCTTTGACCATACAAATTTAAAACAAAAACTAATAAAAATATTTTACTTGAAAATGACAATTCAACAGCTAAAGTAAAAGAGATATTTTACACACAACAATGTATATTTCTTAATAGCAACTTGTGAGTTTCAAGCTCCTTGTACATGACAGGATGGGCACTGCAGTTTCAATTCACAATGTTATGTCCATGTCATACACAAACTTCCCATCCACACCCAAATAAAAACAAAACAAGAGTGGACAGAATATAAAATGCCAGTACTAAACACACTACTATAGTACTTACTGATTACCAAAATGAAATATGGCAAAGTTCCACACAAATTCCTACAGGTACTAGACAAGTGCTCTCTGGTGCCACACAGCTTCAAAATTCCTCACTACAATATTAACTAGGCCAAAACTAACAAACCACATTAAATTCCCTTCATAAACCACCAGAATGAAATTCATCAACCTATATAAGGCACTGAAAATGTCACCCATGCTCTTGTCTCTAAAAAGTACTGAAATATATAGTAACACTTTTTTTCTAGAAACTGCTAAAGAGTTGTAAACCCTTTAAAAGCTGAAGGCCATGTTTAGTCCCAAATACACCCTGACTGTTATCACACGGGGAAGAATTTATTATGGGTGGTGAAACTACATCACTTAGCTACAATATTTTACATAGGGCTTTGTGGACCTCCTTCAACATTGTTTTTAACCCTTACTGCCCCTGATATTTATCTGTTATCAACATGATTATGTTTCATACTAATGTTTTATGATCCATGGGACCACAAACAAAAAGCTAGACAGAAAATATTCAAATATTTACAGAAAATAAATCTTAGTTGTGCAGGAAGGCAGGTATAATTATACTTCAGTAGGAATTACAGATGCAAAACCTGTCGGTTCACCATTACTTTAACAGGCTTTGGTAATGCAGCTCTGTACATACAACCTACAAACTCAGCACTATATGCATTTCCATCATCATATTCTCTTTCACTGTTGAGCAAACTATCAAATGTTTTCCTTCCTTCATTTTCATAACACAAAATTAAATTCTGCCACAGCTCACCAATGCACATCAGATGTGCAAATTTGTGAATAGTGGTAGGGTTATATCCAATGCAAATGAAGGAAATGATGGCAGAGAGATGCACAAGTATCAAGACATGGAATATGTTGAATAAAGAGAGAACAACTTGATGTCACTTGCTTTATTATTTCATTATTTAATGCTCAACATGTTTCAGATGTTAATACATCCGAAACATGTTGAGCATTAAATAATGAAATAATAAAGCAAGTGACATCAAGTTGGTCTCCCTTTATTCAGCTATCAACATGATGCACTGTCCAATAAACATAAGATTCACATGGAATATGGTTCACATCAAATCTCCAAAAACTGGGCAATTACTGTCTGTATTATCAGAAACCAAATTTTCAACATTATTTATGTGGGTAGACACTTGCATCTTGCCATCTTGCTAAAAGGGTTTCAAAAAAAGGTCCCCAAAAAAATACAATTCCCCACATATGAACAGCAGTTTCAGATAATAAAGAATGAAATCAAACAGGTCAGACTATCTTAAAATAAGCATTATGACTTCATTCTCAGCAACCTACCATTCTCTCTTCTCACACTTCATGGACAGAACAGCTTCTAATGTATGTTTTTAAAATGTCTGAGATAAAGGATGATTTCAGGCTTTCATGGAAATGTGAATGCTACTGTTCGTCCTGTTTTTGGTTGACAACGCAATGTAGCTACCAAAGACCAATATCCACATGAAAAATGAACACAGTGGCCATCTCAATCATCTTTAGTTCACAGGCTCCACATCAGTACCTGCAATTCTGCAGTTTTACAAACTGGCCTTTACAAGCTCCTGTTCATCTGTTCCGTTCATGTACTGGCCAGTGCACAATATATGACTGGAATATGTCAGCTACAAATACTGCCAAGGCCATGTGGTAGTTATTTCATCTCAAAGGTGGAGACAGAGAGGACAGCAGTAATAAAGCCAAGAGCTACATGCCATCAGTGCCCAAAAACATACCCATGGCCATATGATGTTGCTCAGTTTATACAAAGGCACTTTCTCAACTGCATATGTCACGTGGGAAAACAAATACGTATTAATAATGTGAATGATTGTAAAAAGAGATAACTGTAGCCTATTTTAAGATACTACCTCAGGACTTGTCAGAGGCACACAGCAAAACCACAAAATTCCTGAAGAATTTAACTTGGGCCAAACATGAAGCAGGAACAATAACCACCGGATGATACAATGGTTATATCTGACTTAAACGCAAGTCATGTGCGATATTAAACCTCGCTTTTGCTAATCATGATAATCACAATAACAAAAATTAAAGGAAAACTATAAATGTTATAAATACAGGAAGAGCCTGCGGAAGAAATGTCAGTATGTGACAGAAATGCATCTCTTAACCCTCCATTGGTTACTGTGTATCTCTCACATACATGTGACTTTTCTTTGTTTTTTTTTCATTGAATACGAGATGTGTTCATGTGCGAGCATCTACCTATGACACTTCTTAGAAACCTGTGGAGTGGGTTTCATTTTCCTAATCAAATTCACTCGCCTGTATTTGGAAATATGTATCTGAGAGATACAGCATGACCTTCTGTGTTAATAGTGCAGTGTTAGTTTCTGGTGGCCATTATGGATCCCTTATACCTAAATAATGTAGACAATGCCAAGCGTATTCATGCAATGATGTCTGATTATGCAAGTGATGATTATAGTATTGATGACAGAACAGAATCTGATGAAAATTATGTGGAACCAAGAGAAGGAGAGTGTGCATAAGACAGTACATCGGATGATTACTGCCACAGTGAAGTGGACACAACCGACAATTGTTTTCAACAGGAAGAACAAGACAAAGCGAAGCAAGGTAAGAAGTTCTACACATATTGGTGGCAAATGGCAAAACATTCTGACAAAATTACCTGGGGTTATTGGCCAAGCAAGGAATGCCATTATGTCCTTTGAAGCATGAAACTGTCTCATTACAGGTGAAATTTCAGATAAGTTTGTTCAACACTCAAATCAGTACATTCTTATTATCCATTCTAACTTCTGCTGCAAAAGTGATGCAAAACTGACAGACACAATTGAGATAAAAGCTTTCATCAGTCTCCTGTGTTCAGCTGGAGTGCTCTGGAGTAACAAAAATAGTCTGAAAGAATTGTAGAGTACTGACAGAGATGGCATTGAAAAATTTTGTTTAGTGATGAATCAGAGACACTTCAAATTCCTAATCATATTCATTCTTGAATAAACTAAAGATGTATCCATAAAATTCTTTACCATTTTTAGCAGAAACCTAAACTGTATCTCACAGATACAAGCAACTGTGTTCTTATTAGGGGATGACCAACCAGGGGTTAAAGCTTATTAAGTAATTAATGGTATGACACTTCTGTTAGCCTGTACACTACTTTCCTTACCTAGCCACAAGCTGCACCAAACATAACACTTGTACCACCCCAACATCAACACAGTATCTTTATCACAGACTTCATTCCTCAGGATGGAAAATGTAATGGTCTACGATAAGATAAATTACCGCAGCAGTTTAGAAGAATGACTTATCTCCGATTATTCATAGGCTCCAATTCAGTACCAGTGCTGTCATCTGTTTCCTTCTTTCCACCAGAAGGTTCACCCCATTCACTACCATATAGTTTCTTGCCCTCACACATGCACAGGAACATCGTATCTATCACAATCTGAAAATTACAGAGGCAAAACAAATACAATTTTATGCTCTCCAACTATCTAACTAAAAAAATGTAAGTAATGCAACAGACTCACTCACAACACAACAATATGTCATACCCCATTGACATACATTCTTACGGAAGAAAGAAAAATTTTGCAGATCCTTAAAACACTTAAGCATTTAAGCATGTTGTTTTTTTACAAAAATATAAGAAGTTTTTGTGTGCTTGTGTGTGGGTGTGGACACACCATTTTGACAGAAGGTGTGTTTGGAACCCAACTGTCTAGTAACACAAGAATCTCAGTTCAATGAATTGTGTGGGTTACAACAAACTGTTGTTTCATGAGAAAGGCTCCTTCTTGGGAAGTTAACAGTACATCAGCTGTTCAATGAATTCATCACCTTCCACAGAATCCCTGAAGGTTCATTACCATGTGTATGTGAAACTGCCTCAACTCCCTGTTCTAACTCAATTAAATTTACACCACATTCTCATACCCTACTGCTATAAAGCCAATGTTTACTTTGTGGTTTACATCTATGTTTTTTTTCCCTTAACTTTGGTGCTTAAATATGTAAGGTCATACAAATTTGCATACAAAGCACTGAACTGGATTGTGCCAAACCAGACTACTCTGATCTGGACCATGCGGGGCCAAACCCAGACCTGCATTGCCAAATTGTCAAGTGAGATCTGTGCTCTTCTGAGCTATCACACACCACAGAGTAGTAATTCCTTACTTATGTTCTGGGACAATTTATCAGTCCCATCTTCAAGGGTCAAGAAATCCAAATGAAAGAACTCTGCGCGACTAAAGTTAACTGACACGTCTTTTTTTTGGGACTTTGACCATCACGTGATTTTTTAAAGAAGCATAACATTTCAGAAGCCAGCTGTTTCAGTTCAATCAGGCAATGAAGCACCTGGTTGACCCTCTAGATTAAGTTATTCTCAATCATGGGGCACCAAAGAACAGTAACATTTTAAGATATGTACCTGAGAACAGATCTAGTCCAAGGGTAGCAAGAGGAAAATGGCTATTGAAAAACTGAAAATTAACCACAACTCACTAAAATAAAACATGGATCAAACCACAAATTAAAAACCTTACAAAGAGAGATGAACTCAGACTGACCAGACCACAGACACAACACAGAAATTCAGAACACACTGCATTTAAATTCTTAACACCAATGACACTACCTGTGGGGAAAATGGTGAATCTTCATGGGTTCAAGTTTATAAGCAACAAATATAACTGTAATATTTAGTCAGTGTGAATCATATTGGCATTGCAGCACATCTCACTGGAAGTAACTGTGAAGGGTTTTAAGAAGTGCTGTATGTCCAATGCAGTGGATTGAACTGATGATGATATGTCACGGAAAGACAGTGCAGAGGATGGAAATGTTAGGAGTAAGTGTTAGGAAGAAGAAGGCACTTACTGCAAAGATGGAGACAGTGACACTGAGTGGTAAATGTAAATAGATTCTGACAAGCTTCGCGTATTAAGTGTATGAAACAGTAAAATATTTCTTCTTAGCAGATGTTTTATTTTTGGGGGATCATCTTAGATTTGGATTAATACATTTTCCCTTGGCAGACAAGTTCTATTT
>Ga0123355_10005516_pt1 | contig 18557 bp, 14 predicted proteins | sample TergutEmb28metaG_3_FD_89872 | JGI IMG/M metagenome (GOLD analysis project Ga0123355, IMG submission 89872) | Embiratermes neotenicus P1 segment gut microbial communities from Petit-Saut dam, French Guiana - Emb289 P1 | ecosystem: Host-associated > Arthropoda: Insects > Digestive system > Gut ... | reverse complement strand
ATACACATCTGGCGTATCATCATCCCTGTCAATTTGTTTATTTCTAGCCATTCAGTACCTCCCTGTTGACGTATAAAGCTGATAGGAAACGTCGATTAGTTGTCAGCTTTATGTAAATGCTTTGTTACCTTGGTGGAGACCCTATAAAAGCGACGGGATTAACATGTATCCCATTCACCAATATCCCTAAGTGTAAATGTGGCCCTGTCGAGCGACCAGTGCTGCCTACTTCTGCAATGACTTGTCCTGCATCAACCCTTTGACCTACAGTTACTAAGTTTCTACTATTGTGCATGTATTCACTTATCACACGCCCAAAGCCTGATATATATCCGTGGTGTCTATTCTAATCCAGTTGCCTGCTGTTCGGGAAAACTGTGCAAGTATTACATCACCGTCAGCGATAGCTCTCATAGGTGTACCTATGGGTTTAGGGATATCAATACCATTATGGAACTCTTGACCGCTGCCTGTCATTGGGTTTGTGCGCCAACCAAAAGGTGATGATATAGTCCAAGCTGTACCAGGAAAGGGCGTATAGAAGCCGTCAACCTCTCCAGCTTCAAGGATAATATCAAACCAGCCGCCTACGTCCGTGCCGGTCAACAGTGTCATAAGGTTTTGTGAATATTCACGGGCAAAAGTCATTAACAATTCGTTGTCCGCTATACCAAAGATATCAGCAAAAATCATATCTCCGTTATATACCACGACAAAGTTATGAATGGTTATTTCAATCTCTATTGGCGAGGGCGGCTCATATGAAACTGATGATTCGTTGAAAGTCCAATCCATAGGCACATAATTACTAACTATTGTTGAAAATACCCAGCCTGGGGTTTCCCACTCTCCTGTGCTAGGGTTTAGCACATGCTCAAGCGGTGGCGGGTCAGTGTATATAGTCCTTATCTTTGTTTCAACTTCTACGACAAAATCAAACAGATATCCTGTTGCATCAGCTTGCCGTACTGCATTACGCAAATCATCAAGGCTTATCTGCATTACATCATCATATAACGATGCTACATACATGCCCAAAACCTTTGCAGTATTAAATTGAAATATGTCACTATCAATACCTACGATACGTGCCTCATATTCATGAGGTAGAAGTAATATCTCTTCGTTAATCAAATCAATAACCCTTTGATGTTGCTCTAAATGAACGTCTCCAATTATACCGTGAGCTTGTTCGAGGTTATAGACTATATGGGCTGTATCAAAAGCATTATTAAAATAAATGTTTGCTGCGGCTTCTTCTGTTGTTGTTATGCCGCCACTAAACAGCGAGCCAACACCAACTATTACAGCACCAACAACGGGCAAAGACCGAAAAAATGCCCCGATGCTATTCAATACGCCACCAGTAAAGCCTACTATTGATCCGAAAATAACTAATGGGAGCATAGCAATGAGCAAAATAGGGAGTACAATAATTATCAGGGCTATAGCTATTAATTTTATAGATGCTGTTGGATTTTTGAGTGCAGTAATAACCGCACCTCCAGGGCCTCCCGCGGCTGCACTTTTTGCAATCATTGCTGCAGTTTTACCCATCTTTGCAGTTTCCATAGCTGCAGCTGCAGCTCTTTGCAGCCCTTCTGTTACTTTGGGGTCTTGTTGATTAGTCATAGCTGTTCCTTTCCACAAACAACAAAAAAGCAGCTTTTCAAATAGCTGCTTTTTGTTGTTAGATATATTATAAAGTAATTAATTTAGCGTTTTATATATTTACTTGAACATGACACACCAGAGGACCGCTAATACATCTGGATAGCTCGTTTTTATGAACATAGCGAAATTGCATTTAGTTCATGCGTAAACCACTTAAACAGACCACATCTGCACATCTTTCTTCCATTGTCCGATAAACTCCTTCTCTGCAACAATGCATTCGTATATTGGTTCTAGAAAAATGACAATCATATCAGCAATTTCAGCAAATTCTAAATCACCGCCAACAGAGGTTCGCCGCTTAAAGGCACTCCATTGGGTCGCTTTGTCTTTGTTGTTTGCAAATGTTTTATCAAACACAGTAGGGTCTTTAGGAGTCTGTGTTCCACGCCTTGTGATTGTTTGATGTATCGCCTCATATAAAACCCTGCCGTCAAAGTCAAAACTTGAGCTTAGGCTGTAAATATCGTAAAAGTCCTTCATGCGGCTGTTTAGCTCCGCAAGATACAGCATTGCTTCAAACTTTTCAGCAATAACGGATTCTTTAGAATATGCCATTATTATTGGGGTATCCATGTCTAAGAGTGTGGGATATTCCAAAGTTTCAGGTTTTGGCACAACAACATCTCCAAACCCAATGTCAAATTGTAGGGATTTGCGCATATTACCCAAATGGGCAACGAGCTTAATACGAACACCCTCGTAATCAGCATCCTCTTTGATTCTCTCGGCAGTTATGCTTTCAGGGTCGTAAACGGCAGCATCGTCGGATGGGATAGCTGAAATATCAGCAAATATTTCCTTCAATGAATCCAGATTGCTCATAACTTCTTTTGCCAGTAGATCTATATCTTTTGTGGTGCGTGCCTTTTCATTCATTATTAGATATAGTAGCAAACCGCCTTTTAACACGAATTGCTCACTGTAGCTGGATATGGATAACCTAAATAGTAGCCTTTCCACAAGGTACAGCATTAAGATAAAATCAAAGGGCTTATGTTCTTTATCTGCAATATTTTTCAGTCTAGCTCGGATAGACGCGGCGTTATTATTACTCATACCAGTGCCTCCACATAAGGATATATTATTTTTTTCTTTCCAAGAAGTTGAGCATATTCCAACAGCTTTTGGATATTACAGTTACCTTTTGAGATATAGTTTTTTAGCACTTCCAAAGCAATGCCTTTTTCGATTTCACTATCATACTTAAAGCAATCGCAGATGGTTTTTTCAATATCGTACATTCTAACCATTGCTCCGTTTACCTCCACATCAATTATACCCGCCTTAAAATGATGTTCTGTCATATGATATACTTTCACAAAGAGATTAGGCGGTAGCGTAGGACACTTCATTCCTCTTGGAAGCGCTATGCAGATTTCAGAGGGATTAACTGTTGTTAATTCATAATACTCTATTGCACTAAATAGACACAGCACACCCATTGGTATTAAGTTTGCGGCAATCTCTATATCCGAAACATACTGCTCTTTTCCAATATAGTAGCCTAATTTGATTTTTTCTAATGTACCTTCCTCAAGTAGCCGACTAATATCACGACTCGTAAACCCATTTTTTTTAAGTGTTTCTGTTTTGATAATTCTTTCGCTTTTCAGAAGGGCACTTAGTATTATCTTTTTATCGCCTGTCATGCAATCGCCTCATTTGCTACATGTTTTGTACATGTGTAGTAAATTGAGTGTAGCACGCGATGTTTTGTTTGTCAATCAGAAATTCTACTTAATCGCAGTATACGTGGTCTTTTGAGGTGCTATATGCGTTTTTCTGCTTTTACAGAAGCTTTCCTTGTGGCTTCTTTTTTGTCGAAATTAGATGTTGCTTTGCTCTGTGTTGCTGTAGATGGTTGTATTTCATGCGTTTGTTTTTCGGTATAGACGACTTGAGCAGAGGGTGGCAATGCTGATTCAGTTAAACGTGTAGATACGCTTATGTGTGTGCCTGCTTCATTGTTAGGGTGAGTAGTTTGATTCTCGCTTCCCAAATTTCTATCTGAGCTAGGCAGGTTCGTCATAGATACACGTGTAGCCTCGTTGACGTTATAACTTTCATGCGACGTAATAGATGCAGGAGTAGCAGACGTTGGCGTTGACTGTGGGCTTACAGGTACGCTAAGAGGTATGTTTGATTGTACCAAGCCATCAGGTGCAGGTATAGCTGAAGCCTCTTGCGGCAAAGCCGCTTTTGACACAACTAAGTTCTCATCAACACTATGCAAAGCAGAAGCAATGGGAAATGATACTGGCGGTTGGGTCAAGGCTTTGCTATTTGAATCTACCTGCGAATTTTCATTTTGCCATGTTAAGTTATTTACAGGCTCTAAGGAGCTTTTGCCATCACCTACGTTTGTAGTGCGTTGCGCATCATTGATAGGGGAGTAGTCGGATGTATCAGCTATGTGACTTTGATTGTTATTAACGGATGTTGCTATTGGTTTGGATTCAGAAGGTACATCATGAGTATCAAAGTTGCTAAACGCTTCCTCATTGGTAGATGATAATATAGAACTTTCATTATCTGAATCCTCATAGGGTGCAGCTTCATGATAATCGTCGGTATTTGTATGTGATAAAGTATTGTTATTGCCATCAAAGCCGCCAGGTGGGTTTGTTGCCTGATACTCTTCGGGGTTGCTTCCTAAATTGATATTGTGAAGACTCTCGAGATGCTGCCCAGCTTTGCGTGTACCATTTTCTATCGTTGCGCCTCCACCCACAGGTGCTTTGTCACTGAAATGTGAGATAGCATTACCTATTGAAGATGCTCCTGCTTTTGCCGAGTAAGCTCCAACGCCGATAAGCCCACCCTTAGCTCCAGCTTTAACAGCACCTTGAGCAAATCCATCTTGCTTAAACCAAGCGGTTGATTTTCCAATGATGTTTCTATTGGCAGTTGTGGCTTCGTTTGAAGCGTTGGGAGTTGCGTTGTTTAACGAGGAGTTGTTGGGATTTCCTGTAGGTGCTAGACCATTTGAAGGAATAGACGGTTGCCCAAAGCTTCCAACATTTGCTACACTTGTACCACTTGCGCCTAAGTCACCAGATGCACCTCCGTCCTTGCTTAACCCAAACATACCCATGCCTTTTGACATTGTACTGCCTATGTTTCGGATTGCCATGCCCGCAACCATCAAATCGCCTAATGCTCGGCCGCCTGTTTGAGTGACATTAAGCCCTAGTGATTGTAGTAGATTATCCATCTTTTGAGCCAATTTTAAAAATGCGAGTATAGCAAACATCCACAACACTAAGCCTTGTATAGGCGTAAGGCTGTTTGGTGAGTTATCTGCCATCTCATTAATCTGATCCCATGTTATGCCTGCGATGGTTTCTGCTTCATATCGGTCATCCAGTTCATCCAAAGGGTCAGATGCGTATATTGTGTCGCTGCCTGTGAACACCAGCAACAAAACAAATATTAGAATAACTAACTTTTTCGCCATCATATCCTCCCTTATGCGAAGCCCATTACTGGGTTAGCCGTGAAAACTCGTAACATGGTAATGAACATTCTTAAAGTCCATACATTCATAATTAAAAGCAATAATTGCCCGCCTAGCATACGACACCAAGACTTAAATATGGGGTTTGTTGATTGAGACGCACCCATCGCAAATGCTAACGGTGAAGTAAATGCTAAAATGCCTACAACAAAATATCGCTCGACACACTCAATTATTAGCTTAAAGTAGTTCCAACCAACAACGATTACAAAGATAAGAGCTAAAACAAGCCCTACTAAAAGCCCTTTACCGCCACCGACAAGTATTAGTGTCATTATGGCATGAGTGCGTACAAAGTCAGGTGCAGGCTCCTCTACCCCTAATATTGCCTGATAAGGTGTATTCACTAGACTTATTGCTATCTGTGCAATGTCAAGGGCAAAGAAGGCTAGGAACGCGAATATTATGGTTTTAGCGACCAGCTGTAATGGCGGGTCTGCTTCTATTCCTATGGGCATGAAAAAGTTTTTGAATAAACCCCAGACCATGTTAAGCCCTAGTAATGTAAGGGCTGTTACTACAAAAATTTCATATGTTGTTTCTACTATAGGGAATATACTTACAAAGAGTGTCAAGTCTGCACCCAAGACACTCAAAATGCTCATCCCGAACATGTCAATGGCTGAAACTGCTTGGTCTATCAACCATCGGAATAAGCTATCCATTAGGTGCATATATGTGACCTCCCATCAAATGATAAATAGTTGTACCAAGTGATTGTCGATTGGTACAATGGTTTAGTATCATTAGTTAATTGTCGGCAGTGCCACATCTGGTCCGATGATTTCTTGGATAAATGTTAAGATAAAGCCTACGGCATTTATGCACGCCCATGCAATGGCAATGCGTTTGATCCATGTGTTGGCTTCATCTACAGTACGTTGGCTTTTGCTGAACATTTTCATTAGAAATGCAATAGTTAGAAACAACGCTGCTATGATACTAGAAATAGTACGTATCTGTCGAAGTACGCCCTGCATCGCTGTGTTTGCTCTTGCGAAGACTTCGCCGCCTGGTTCGCTGGCAAGAACTACATCAGGCATTCCGAAAGTAAATGCTAATACCATCAACCCGAAAATCCCGTATCCGATAAGGGTCAACCTTTTACTATGCTGCATAATAGGGTGATAAGCGCTTACATCTAAGTTTTGTATGTCTACTAGACAGTTCATAATCACTTTATTAGCGTCAATGCTTGCTCTTTTAAATTCTTTCATGCTGTAAAACCTCCTATAAAATATAAAGCAGGGCGTTTGGAAAATCCCAAAGCCCTGCTTTATAACATTAATAATCAATATACGTTTTGTCTGATAATGTTACCATCCAGTTCGTGGATGTCGTCCATGAGTAGGGCGGAATACTCTAGTGAGCCAGACGTTATTACCTATAACCCATTCGCTGCCTGTTTTGCCCCCCACATCTACACGATTTACAAACTCGTATCCATTTTGTAAGCCCTCTCGAACAGTACCTTCAATTCTTGGGGCTTCCACAGACCTGAATCCTGCTCGGACTGTTCCAAACGAAAACATAAACTCAGTAACAAACTCATTTGAACTGAGACCAAGTGCCGCTGGTGACATAACTAAAGCGTTATTTGTGGTGCTGGATAGATTGTCATAGGCTACCCGCCATGTGTCATTAAGGTTGGTGCGGAACATGACGGAATAACGCACGGACTGATTAAATGTACCAGTAAAAATTCTGTCCAAACGCACAGCATGGGCAGGGAAGATATCTCGTACATAGAAGTCTGATAGCTCAATTGTAGAACTGTTTGCGATAGTGGTGATAGTCCAAGCAATCGGCTGACCAGACATAACCTCAGAAGGTCCAGTCTTTCTGATTTCCACACCTACATTAGCGGGTTCGTTAAAAAACTCATAGCGTAGTATCTGACCTGAGTGTTCAATAGTTATATCCAGTATAACGTCAGAGCGTTTATAAAATGCTGGGCTTACTATCTCTTCAATCAAATAGCGTCCTAAAGGCAATGGACGCGATACGCCAACGCCTCTTGCATCGGTAGTAAACTGGTCTATCACATTGCCTGTACGCCAGTCACGAACTTCAAATACTGCACCTGCAAGACGGCTGCCAGCAGGTAGACCGTTTACTTCGTTGTCTGCACTAGAGAGCTTTGTTATTTGAATTTGTCCGGCCTCTCTTGTGTTCTCCCATTTGATTTCGGTCATCATACCTGCTCTAAACTCAACGGTACGAGGCATTGTATCACGAAGATATCCAGGGGCTTCTCTTGTCTCGCGGATGGTATATCTGCCTGGAGGCAAGACGCCAGTAAAGTCGATAACTCCGTCATTGTCCGTGATAAATGGTCCTGCGACCTCTTGGTTGGTAATAAAGTCAAAGATTCTAAACTCAACACCTTGGATGCCTTGGCGGGTTACGGAATCAATTTTAAGCAGTCTCAATCCTGCCATTTGTACGTTGACTACTTCCAAAGTTGATAGTCTACCTGGCGTGATAGTAACCACATGCACTGTATCATCCAAGATATAACCAGGCAAGGCCGCCACCTCAGTTACATGGAATACGCCCGCCTCAAGATGGTTAAGGTGAATTCTGCCCCTGTGGTCTGTTAGAAAATTGCCATTTGGTGCTAAGTTGGGGCTGTTAGCATGTGTGTTTGGCTGGTTTTCGTCAGCCATTAATCCTCGAACAAGGCGACCATCAGCACGGCGAACCTCGAACTCTACGCCCTGAAGAGGTCTGCCAGTATTAGCATCCGTTTTTATGATTAATAATCCTGATGCAGGAGTGTTCTCTACAGTTAATACATGCTCTCTTTGCCTTACCGAAGAGTCAATATTAAATGCGATAACCTCATAATCGACTAAAAACCCTGGTAATGCACGTGTCTCGTGCAAATAAAACCTACCATCTGCAAGAGCAGGTAGATGTATCAAACCCCTAGAGTCTGTGATAAACGTATGGAAACCTGTTTGTGGATTAACTACTCTAGTCCCATCAGGACGAGATATCTCGAAATGGACACCTTCTAACGGCGCGCGGGTTACAGAATTGATTTTGCGGATAGTCAACTCTGCGTACCTATAGTTCCTTATAATGATAGTTGTATCTCCATTATCTCCGACCCTAAAAGTAGTCCACGGATTGTCGTTTCTAAAGCCTGGTAAAGGTCTTGTTTCAATGGCAATCCAAGTCCCGTGTTCTAAAGTCGGGAGATAGATATGCCCACTGGCGTCTGTTATAAACTCATAAGAATTATCTACAGCATAGTTCTTTAGCCTCTGTCCCGCGCGACCATTGCCGAAATAGCGAGCTATTTCAAACACAACGCCTTGTAATGGTACTCCTGTATCGCCGCATAGTTTACGAATAACAACAGTTGGCAGTTTGGGATTAACAAAACGCTCAACCCTGTTTTCACCAGCACGAATCTCAACAGTCCTTGAAGCTTCTACTATCATATACCCCACAGGGGCTTGTACCTCTGTTATTAACACAGTGCCTGGCTCTATTGCACCAACCTGCGCTATGCCCGAACTGTTTGTGGCTACTCTACTGATTAGCTCACCGCTTGAGCGACGCACTTCAAAAACAGCACCAGCCAAAGGTCTGTTATTATCACAGACTTTTTCTATAGTGAGCGTTGCCATAGGTGCATTAGTAAACTCCAGCCTGTAAATTTGCCCTGTAGCATTAACCCTTATGGTCTGTGGCACCGAGTTAAGAATGAACCCATCAGGGGCGCGCACCTCTGAAATTACATAGCTATCAGGCGGTAAGTTAGATATAAGTATCTCGCCTTGTTGGTTGGTTGTAAAAATACCGTTAGATGTACCCGCTATTGCGCCACTACTATTGACTACTCTGAACTGAGCGTTCGCGAGAGGGATACCTGTCATCTCACAAGTCTTCACAATCAACAACCCGCCATATGGATCATTATCAAAGACAACCTCTACAACACTATGCCCATCTGGCATTAGATGAACTGTCTGCGAATTATTAACCGATAATGTAAAGTTAGTTGGTGGGATTACCTCGCGGACAACATAACTGCCTGACACTAAACCAGTAAGAACTATGATACCGCTATGGTCTGTGGTATACCGACCTATCACCGTACCCATCGTGCCGCTAACCCCCGCCGAGGTGTGGATTACTTCAAAGGTTGCACCTTGCAGCAATTCACCTGTTACAGAGTTCGCTTTTTTAATTACGATAGAGTTTAAAGGGAAATTCCAAATATTTTCGCCCGTTAAGTGAGCATCGCCGCCTGTTACCTGTAAGTTACCTGTCACAAAAGTAGCTCTATCTGATTCGGGTATATTATCCCAATCTGGAGATGTGTTCTGTGTTTCAGACTCTTCAGGAGCTATTGGGTTAGGCGTTGTTACTTGCTCATGCGGATTATTGTTTTGTCCGTCATGTGGTGTGTCGTTGTGTCTTAGGTTCGGCATTTGTGCAAGCAACTGATATGTGTTTTGACCTGGTGATAGGAAAACCCTGTAGGAGTTGTTCACATTGAGCGACATGCCAGGCGCTGGGCGCGTTTCAGTAATCCGAAACCATCCACTCTGAACAAACGGCAATATAATCTGACCATTGCTATCTGTCACAAACTCACCGATTCGAATAACATTGCCGCTATTAGGCACTTCAAACTCTACCAAGAAACGTGTCATTGGTACTGGTCTAAATGTAACTTGGTTCATCTTTGTAATGATTAGAGTAGGGAGCAGAGTATTCTCTACTTGCAATAAATAATCCTCATTTTCCCTTATCGTAATCGTCCATGTACGGTTAGCTATTTGCGGGTCAAGCCAATAATGAGCGGCAGCTCGTGTCTCTATAATACGATAAACACCCGCAGCAAGGTTAGGAATCACAATACGCCCATTAGCATCCGTTCTGAACGGATTTCCCGTAACCATTCCGACTGGGGCAGGGCTTAACCTTTCTATTGTAAACTCTGCGCCCTCAATCGCCTCGCCTGTTATAGCATCTGTTTTTTGGATAGTTAAATCAGGCATACGGCGGTTAGCAAATACCACAGTGTTGTCGTAACCTGCTTGAATAGTAATCACTTGCCAGTTAGGGTCTGCTAAATGGAAGCCAGGAGGCGGTACAGTCTCAGTCACTATAAAAGTGCGCTCACTTTCGCCTTCAAATAATGTCCACGGTATACGAATTTCACCGTTTTCATCGGTTATCATTTCAAAGTCTGTCGGGAGCGGTCTACCAGAACCCTGAGCGACTATAGTAAAATGCGCACCTGCAAGACGCTCACCTGTGTCTTGGCACTGCTTCACGATTGTAAGCCCAGGGTTACGCCAGTTACGCCATACAACTCGATTTTCATCGCCTGAAGATAAAACAACCTCTCTAGGTCCATCTGAAAGGATGAAGCCCGTAGGAGCAACTATTTCTCGCAAAATATATGTGCGGTATGGATATAAGAAGTTACCATATGAACCTCTACCAAGCACCGCTATACCATTAGCACCTGATGTTGCTTGCCAGCGTTCTCCTATTGTTGGGTCGTAAAGCTCAAATACAGCACCCTCTAAAGGCTCGTTAGTAACACCACAAACCTTCAAAATCTCAAGCGATGACTTGGGTACATTAAAAAACGTATGCGAGTTTGCCGTACCTGCGGCTACTGTCTGACCCCAGCCTATGTTTACAGACCAGACATTGTTATCACCTAGCAAGTAACCTGTAGGCGGCTGAATCTCAATAATAGTAAAGTGTCCAGCAGGCAAATCACTAAACACAACTCGTCCATCTGCGCCCGTTGTTGCAACTCTGTCTATAGGTATAGCAGGGTTGCCTGGATAGTAGCCTTGTATGCGGAACGTAGCCCCTACGAGAAGCTGATTGTTACCAATACCGTTAGATACTTCGCGCTTGTAGACTACTATCTCTGAGAACGGGAAGTTCTCAAAGGTGATGAGAATGTGATTGTCGTTCGGACCTCGCTCTACAAGATTGTAAACTAGCCCATCAGGGCTGTCTATATGCACATTTGGTGGTAGATGCCAAAACCCAAACGCTGTATGCTGAGGATACATGCTAAACCCTTCGGGCGCGCGCTCCTCTTCGACCATGAAAAAGCCGTAAGGTAAGCCTGTCAAAGTCCACACGCCATCAGTTACTGTGCTTGTTACACCACTAGGTACTGCTGTAGTTGCGCCTGCGGTTAATACTTGGCTTACATTGATGCCTGTATTATCAATCTCCCACATCTGCCCATCAGCAGTCACCACTTGGTGCGATGACATGCCTCGTAAGCGCATGAGTGCGCCAGGGATGTTTTCGCGGGTTATTGCGCAGATTTTTTGGATACGGACACTTGTGTCACCGTTACCACCGCCATTTTCGCCACCGTTACCATTGCTTGATCCGTTGCCTGGGATATCATCATATGTTCGTATAAAAGAAAATACAGCAGTAGAATGTACTTCTGGGATATAGAACACTATATCCTGCCATGCGTGTGGTGTCGTATGATGTTGCAATCGCCAGACACGCCCAGCGTGTTGGTTATGAACACCCACTAAATGTATCTTGGCTTGCTGCCCAATAAACGAGTCCTCATTCGGTAACTCTATAGTGAAGTTTGGTTCTTCTGCGAATGCTCGATTAGGTACTTCGGGTGCAATATAAGTTAAGCCATCTATAAGTAACCTTGCCCCCGCGGGAGTACTTGCATCCCACTCAAATCTAAAAGGGCTGTGTGTGTCATTAGTCCTTACGTTGTGAGTTAAGTTGAACGGCGCAGAACTCGCAAACGGAGCTTCTTCTAGGATATGTCTATTCAAATCCTCGGCATGTCTAACACCATTTATTACTATTGCAGGGAGTGTGTTCGCAAAATCAGCAGCTCGATAATATGGTGCAAAATGTGTCCCGTCTACAAGATGTCTTGCGGCTGCTAGTACATACGGACAACCTGTGAAGCTACGAGCAGGGTGTTGAGCCATTGCAACCGCTACCCTTGTCATGTAAGCGTTCAAAATGCGTTGTTCTTCCGATATACTAGCACAACCGAAATATGGGTTTGCGCGGAAACCGTAGCGTAAAACATTATAGAGAGCAGGAGCTTCGCCTGCGGGAACATAAATACCGCCCTGTGCTGGACCTGGCAAATGCGGATCGGCGCAGAACGCCTCATACTGAACGCCATCTATTACAACAACATAACGGGCGGAGGATACTCTGACGCCGTTCATAAAAACAACAGCCTCTTCCGAATACCCTCTGTGCATCGGTAGTATATCATTAACATACGGTACTCGTGGCTGAGGTTTTATCCTGACACTTCCATCACCGCCAAACACATCGCCGATAATTGGAGTGGTTGGTAAGACTTCCCAACCCGATATGCCTATTGCGTCCATGTTTATGTTTGTTGTAGCCGATACCTCTATCGGAACAATTGGAACGATTCCAAGAACCGTTATAACCGCTAAAAACATAGCGATAATATTTCTAAAGCATTGCTTTGTTTTGTTTTTAAGGCTCATACTTATCCTCCTGTGGAAAATTATTGATATATGGTTGTTTCCAGCTAGGAGCAAGCTTATATGACAAAACACTCATAAAAGCTCAACAACTGGAGAAACAGAAACAGCCCAAAGCAAGGTGAATTGGCTTTAGGACTGTTTGTTTTGAGGTACTAATAACAATGACCATCAAAATATAATACGTACTATTAAATAAGAAGCTTTGTTATAGAGTTACATAATTGCCCTGCGAAGTACAATCAACAGGATATTGTTAATCAAATCATAGGCATCACCTACTTTCTAGTAATTTTATGTGCATACAAAAAAGCAGTCATCCGATGAGGGCTTAACTGCTTTTTTGTTATGCTATCAATTATTAAATTAATTATTTCCATTTCTCTTCTAGTTATGGGCAAGCTTTAATGTACTGTATGGGCGGCCAATTTCACACAGAGCGAATCCGATACCAGCGTGAGTAAAACTGTCATTCAAGATATGGGCGCGGTGCGAGGGAGAGTTCATCCAAGATTCAACTACACCTTCAGGTGTTCCACGTCCTCTATGCACATTCTCTGTCACACGAGTAAAGCTTGTGCCTTCTCTCTCTGCACGGTCTCTATAAGTTGAACCGTCAGAGCCAATATGGCTAAAGATGTTGTTTGTAGCTAAATCCTCGCTATGGCTACGAGCTGCTCTTGCTAATCCATTGTCAAAAACTAACGCTGATAGTCCATGTTCTGCTCTAACATTATTAACAAGAACTAATAGGGCTTGCTCGAAAGTTGATTGAACTGAACTAAACTCATTGGCTTGCGGCTCATTAGAATATTCTGTTTGTCGTTGTGTTGAGAGGTGTTCTAGCTCTTGTGTTTGTGGTGCGTTGCCTGTATTTATCAAAATAGTGCTAGTTTGTGAGTTCCAATCAACAGCAAAACCGATGAGCTCACCTAGTTCTCGGAGCATAAAGAAATTGTTATCACCTATCAAGTAGCCTCTTGGTGTAACCATACTTCCGTCTAGTTCTATCCTAGAAGTTGTTGGAGCAGCTACTCTTGTGCTACTGGTTCGGATAACCATTTCGCCACCGACTATAGTATACGTTTGGTTGCTAGTTAAAGAGATTGCGTTGTTGGTCGCACTCCAGCCTACGTTAAATGAAGAGTCTGTTCCATTTAATGAATACGCTAAGTCACGAAGCATAAAGAAGTTGTTACCTTGGATGTTGTACGCATGAAACGCTGTCGGTTGACCGTTTATTAGCACAGTCACGTTTGATGGCGTTGCCTGCTGTGATTGATGGATATCCTGTAGAGGCTGAGCTTGTGCTGATGATGCCATAGGCACATTGCTATGAGCAGTATCTGTTATTACAAACTCATAAATCCTGCCAAACTGACCGCCACCAAATGGTGTTGTGCCGTTAAACATTCCAGCCACAACCCAAGTCACAGAAAATTCGCTGCCAGCATGTTGTGTAAAAAATTCGTCCGCAGATAGAATATTGTCTCTTGCGTATACATCTTCAATATATCGAGAATCGACAAAGCCTGTTTCTTGATAACTAGAAACGAACTCATATCTAGTATAGGTTCTTGTGTCAATACGACTTACACGAGTTATAGTTGGAGTAGAAGCTATCAGAAACATCCCAAAAGCTGATAACATAAATATGTTGATTATAGATAAAGCAGGTATTTTTTTAAGCATTTTTTCCTCCCAAATTTTAATAGGCCATCTACTGTATTATTGTAATCTGTCAAGCTGTAAAGAACGGGTGTTTATAATCACTTCTGTTTATCAAAGCTAAACATACTCAATCCATTAAGTATAGCTAAGCGATCTTCCTTACCAAGTAAACTTTCTTCTGTTGAATCTATATCACTCCCATTGCGTGTATCAGGCTTTAAGACGTTTACTGTAGTAGCGTTGTTACTTGCATCATTAAAACTCTGCTTATTTTTCGTATTTTCTGACTCAATATTCATAGAGCCTTTTAGAGGGGCAGCTATTTCCTCTGTTGATGTCATGTTGTTAAGTCGAGTTGCAGGGACAGGCATCTCTGTTAGTATCAAGTTTTCTTGTGATAAGTACCAATATACTGCATTTGATATCAGAGATGCCTTTCGTCTCCCAGCTGCATTTAAGGCGTCAATAGTTATTTGATGTAGGGGGTCTACTGAACAAAATCTAATAGTAAAACGAGCTTCATCTTTCTTCACTAGATTGACACCGCCCTTCATCATGCACCGTGTCGTGATTGTATTTTACTATTATCGTTTTGCATCTCATGAAGAAGTTTATAACCTTTTGCATTTGCATGAACATCATCTACGAAAATTGGCTTTTTTACTTTAGCTGATTGTAGGATATATTCTTTAAGTAGTATAGAGCCACCGCCCATGAATACTGTTTTATCTTCTTCTAAATCAAAGCCTTTCTGTTCTATTTCTGCAAGCATCCGCTCAGAGTGTGCTAATGCAGCAGATATTACTGTATCAACTCGTGTTTTGCTATACTCAGTGAGGTCAGCAGGATCTTTTTTCAGTATACCTTCTATAATGCTGTTGGAAATATCACGTCCTCCCATAGCCCTCATTTGGTCGTTAATATTTTGGATAAGTGTGTTTACACCCCAATAGAGCGATGTACATAGAGTCATATTGGGCTTAAACTTATTTAGCTGCAAACAATCAACCGTGAATCCTCCAATATCAATAATGTTGATTAGGTTGGAGGATTTCAAGTTTTCATATGTAGTGATAGCAGCGGAGTAAGCCTGTGGGAAAGCAGTTGCTTTCACAATCTTTACAGAATATGGTTTGTAATTTAACTCAAACCTAATAACCTCGGTGCGATTGCTAAAATAGTACTCAAACTTTTTTCTGTAAGTTTCAAAATGCTGTAATGGCAAGCCTATAAGTAGTTCTATGTTTATATGGTCATTGGGGGTAAGTTTTCTAATTATATCTGCATCTTCGATAAGCTCCTTGCCTATAGCAAAAAGTGTTAGGATAAAGTATCGCTCACTTTCTGATTTATCGTTAAGTACAGGTATATTTTGATCCACCAAGGTGTAAACTTTGCTTCCGTAATTTAGCGTGTCGCCTCCTAGTGATGGCAGACTCCCACTCTCTATATAGCTCGCTGGGAAAACATGCTGCTCAGTCTTTATTAAGCGATTGCCGTGGTCTATTGATACTATTCGTTTCATAGGCAGTCTGCCTCCTTGATTATTTTATAAAAGTGATTGGTAAACTTCCTCGGTCTTTATTGTGAAAAGTATATTTGCCAACATCAATAATAGGCTTGTCCTTTTTCCTTTCTGGGCATGACAAGTTTTGGATTTATTTTTGATGATTGGCTCTTTTTGTTGCGTATTTGCCCGTTAAAATCTTAAATTGAAAATAGGACTAAACCATCAAAGCCTATGTTTACTGGCTTTTGGGGTGTAATCCTATTATAACGTCAACACCATCAGGGTTAAGTCCATTAGCCTTCTGGAAAGCTTTTACAGCAGCTTCAGTCATTGTGCCGAACATGCCGTCTATGGCAAGGCGTGGATTTGCTCCAAGTTCATTTAGCCTCTTTTGCACTTGTGTGATGCTTGGTCCTTGCGTACCTCTACGCAAAATTACGCCTGGGTATGGAGGGTATACGGACGCAGCGATAGCTGTTGGGCTATCTATAATGCGAACATCAATTGGTATTGAAAAAATTTTATCCATAATTCACTTCCTACAAAAATTGTTTTTTCTGCAATATATGAAATAAGCATTCCGCAAGTGTATAATTTTGTGGTAAAATGATTTTAGACGTTTCATAACTTTCCCGCAGAAAGGAACTAACATAGATGAATAGAACATTTGACAAAAACAACATAAAAATAGCCGCCTTTGATGTAGACGGCACAGTATTCCACGAAGGGCGCATAAGCAACGCTGCCAAAGATGCTATAAAAAAACTGCACGAGCAGGGCATTATCACGGTTATTGCAACAGGTCGTATGCGCTACTATATGGTGCAGAGCGTTTTGGATTTAGGCGTTTTCAGGTACGGTGTTTTTGGTAATGGTTCGGTGGTTTGGGATTTTGAAGAGGAAAAAACGATTGCGATTAAAGCGTTTGAGTCAAAAATGGCAGAAGAGCTATTAAGATGTGTCGATACCTTAAGCGACGCATACTCAGTGGATTTTGAAAACGAAAACGGGATGACTCCTAGGCTTCTTTCGCTTATACGTGAAGAGTTTAAACTGGAAGTTCCAGAGGATGGGAGCCTGCCTAAAGAGATTCATACAGTTTATGAAAACTTGCTTGAACATGTGGCGCAAAAGGGTGAGCCGATAGTAAAAATGCGAGTGAACTTCCTATCGGTGGAAGAACGCATACATGCAATGAACAAAATCGGGGACGCGTTTAATATAGAGATATCATCAACAAGCGGCAAAGATATTGGAATCACACCGTTTGGAGCGAATAAGGGGAGTGGGCTAGAGGCGCTCTGCACACACCTTGGAGCGGATATCTCTAACGTCATAGCCTTTGGAGACGGCGGCAATGATGTAGAAATGCTAAAGAGGGTCGGATTTGCGGTGGTTTTAGGCAATGGGCAAGACTCTGCCAAGGCTGTGTCTGACTATATAGCGAAACCAGTTTGGGAAGATGGAGTGGCATTGGCTATTTCTGAGTTATTTGGGGTGTAGGAGATTATGATTAGGCTATTCTTTCTTCCCCCTTATAGTTCGGAGCTTAACGAAGTTGAATACTTTTTGACTTGGTTAAAAGGTAAGTTGAAAAAAGGTGCTTATCTATTTCTGTGCTTTAATGATTATTTGCAGTACTGTTCTAATGTCATTTGATTATATAATCACTAATCTCGGTATAAAAACCGTGTTTAGGCTTTATAATAAGAATACAGGGAAATAAAGTATTGCCTACGGCAAAAACGGCGTAAACGCCGCCCACTGCGTGCAATAGATATCCGTCGACCGTAGGTTTTCGGTCACTGTGCCTTAGGGCGCAAGACGGGAACCTGACTTATCGCTCTGTGAGAAAAATTCTATGCCCGCTGTTACTGTTTTGAGCGGGTTTTACTATACACAACAGGGTGATTCACAGGCGCGCCTTACAAAAATTGTAGCTTGTGTCCACGCGACTTTAATACCTCCCTCTTGCAAATTTAGCTGCTTTGTGCTATAATTCAGAATATAGTCAGTTCCTCCTAAAAACATACATCGAGGTGAAAACATGCTAAAGTATAGTATACGTTTTGCGATTTCTTGCTTTACAATCTTTATGGTCTTCACTATGTTTATACCTACACATACTGCTTTTGCGTACAGCGAAGATTCTCAAACACTTGATCTCGAATATCAAGTGCCCTCTGTCACAGAAACTCTCTATACATTTCCTGTGCCGACAAGCAGTGGTGTATTCTCTGCCGTCGGTAGTGTCCCTGGCGCGCCTTGGTCGCTAGATATTTCCAGCGGCATACTAACAGTGGATGAGGGTGCTATTCATTGGGATGAGAATGCTAGTCCGTGGGCTGCATACAGTAATGATATTACTCAAATCGTTTTTACAGGTCCGATTACAGCAGGGTCTGCTTTGCGTAACCTATTTGCGGATTTAACAAATGTGACATCCATTGAAGGGTTGAACTATTTCGACACATCCAATACAGCTGATATGTCACATGTGTTTAACGGCGCAAGTAGCCTAACAAGTATAGACATTTATAACTGGAACACAGATAGTGTAACTGATATGTCCTTGATGTTTTTCGGCACAGCTGCCTTGCGCGAGCTTACTTTAGGAGCCGAATTTATCTTTTTCGGAGGAACTGCCGCTGCTTTGCCCGCCGTGCCT
>Ga0123355_10005515_pt1 | contig 18557 bp, 12 predicted proteins | sample TergutEmb28metaG_3_FD_89872 | JGI IMG/M metagenome (GOLD analysis project Ga0123355, IMG submission 89872) | Embiratermes neotenicus P1 segment gut microbial communities from Petit-Saut dam, French Guiana - Emb289 P1 | ecosystem: Host-associated > Arthropoda: Insects > Digestive system > Gut ... | reverse complement strand
GTCTAATGGCAGATCTTGGATTTATTCCATTAATCTTCTGGCATCCCAATACAGCTTTGGTAATTCTTTAGAAATATGGTCCAGTTTTGGGCACACAAGGAGGTGATCTTTGTCCATTATTGTTCTTCAGTTTGCATATTGTGCAGTAATTATAGCTGAAGATTTTGATGCGGTGGAGGTGTGCTGCGAGACAGTCGTGACCTGTGTTGAGCCAGAAATTTGCAGCTGCTTTTTTTCTGGGTTTGTTTTTGTTGTTTTCCCATGTAGTTTTAATGTTTTGCCACTGTGTCTTGTTGGATGAGGCAATGGCTTCCTGGGAGAATTTTTTTTTTGTGTTTTTTGTTTTATGAGTCTCTTAATTGTTTCAAAGTTAAGTAGTGTTTGTTTGTTTTGAAGTGTGGTTCCGCGGTTCCTTTTTTATAAGAACTTATGTTACTGGGGGAATTTAAGCTTCATATCCACTGGTCCAATACAATCTCTGCTTTATACAGAACTAAACACAAACTTCGTATTCCATACAAGCAGATCAGTCTACCAGCAACTGGTACATATCAAACAAAGAACTCTAATAATTTTACTTGAAACATTTTTTTTACCAATGTATTTCATGAAATATCAGAAAACATGATTTATTATATTTTCACATGCTAGAATACATCAATTTGAATGTGCAGGAGAGGGAACTTGATAACATCTGCAGTTCCACTTCTGACATAATGGCTCTAGATCCACTTAGACCATCAAAGTGTATCACCAAGCAAAACTCAAATGACACAATCTGTTGACCACTTACACGTAGAATAGTGTCAACAACTGAATGCCATGCAGTTTATACGGCTTTTGTAGTGGTGTACTGAGAATTTTGTCCTTCTGGGATATAATGCTGCTTCAGCGGGTAACCAGATCCCAACGTTTTAAGGGAATGTAGCACCCTTATCTTCAAGGGTGGGTATGTACAAACAGCCATTCCAACCCTTGTAGATGAGGACACTACCTTGCCTCAAAATGCTGATATCCCATGATGCACTGTCATATCTGAGAACGGAATTCTCAAATGTAATGAAACTGACATACAGTGACAGGTTACTGCTGCAGCATACAGAATGAGAAAATTTAAAAACCTGTTAACTGCATCTCACTTACTTTCCCATTCATCCCCTCTTTACCCTTTTTCCCACCCACTGAAAGAGTGCTAACCCCACTACAGGAATATGGCAAACTGATATACTGATTTCCCACATTCCTGTGAAATGTGTCACAGCTGGTAGAATCAGCACAGTGCTGTTTTAATAATATTTTCAATCCCCTAATAAGTGGTAGACAGTGTCACAATGATTTGAAGAAGTGGTGTGTGTATGTGGTGCACTGATCCAGTCTCAGTAACAAATCTACAAATCATTTTAAATTCATGAAAAACATTTATTAACTTTTCAGATATTAACCACGACTTCTAGTATCTCCCATGCCATTAAAAACATACCTGGCTCAAAGTCCATGGGTAAATGTCCCTCAGGAGAGCAGCTGTTGACAACGGGACCCACAATCTTGCTCAGGCAAAAACACAAATTGACCACCTCACCAATCACACTGTGCCAGCATCTCTCACTAGCAATGCTCCTTCATTCACAGACAAATTAAAATCAACATTAGCTTCCATACTATACTGGGCTATAGAGTAGAATGTACTGTAACACAGTAAAAAGGACTGTGCTACATCCAACAGTTCCAAGCTACTTCTCCTCTCCGACCACTTGCACTTTTGTACTGTTGAGCCTACACATTAAAAAAAAAAACTCTTCTTCCATGAAAAAACAAGAAAGTACAAAGGAAACTGAAATGACATATTTATCCCTCAACCAAAAATCTGTTCACTCTGAAATAATAGTTGTATGCTATAAGCAATGCCGCTTCTGTATTTTTGGTACTTGTTTAGTACTAATTTACTCAGTGAATGCATTCAATCCTACTAAATTTAAAAAATATGTTTGCTCATTGATTATTTTGAAATAACACAAAGTACCAGTAACAGAATTTATGGTTTACTGATGACAACTTCAGCAAATTGAGTTCACTGGACTGAAGAGAACAAGAACTGGCAATAAAAAGCATCCTTGGATCAGAGAGAACATAAAGTGGCAATAAAAACATACCCTTCACCACTACCGGATGCCATGCTACAAAAACAAGTTACACTGCGTTTGCACACTATACCTCTGGATGATGATATTCTGAACTTTAATTCTCATAAGAAACAACATAACAGAAAGCATCCAGTTGGTTTATCAGGAACTTAGAAGTGTCCACAATCCTCAGAACAGAAATCAACAACTGAAGTATCCCACAAAAACAACCTGTAGCATCTTGAGGGCATTTATAGTGAAAATACTTCTGTCTAAATACAGATTCAACAAACTCACATGAAACTGACATCAGCAAGCAGCTGCCTGATGCAAAACAAAGTTCCATACATGGGTCCTGAAGCAGCTGCAATTAATATGCTGCGGCTGGCTTCAGCACATTCGGTAGAGAGCTGACGGACCAAAAGACGAATTGCCAGATATATTGTAGAACAATCTGAAGAATCCCTTTCATCGCAATCTATAAATAGAACACAACAGACATGTGAAAGAATGAAAACACTTCATAATGGCTAAAGAATTTTCATATCTCAAAACAGTAAGTGTTCTGTTTCTGTTCAGTTAACACTAATTACACTTGCTGGAGTTTATCTTTTCACCCAAATCCCCATGATTAATATAAAATGCTTCATAAAAAGAAGCCTTCTGGACAAAGGATTTCACACCTTGCATGGCTGCCAGTACTATGCCAGTCTGGCGGAATGTAACCAAGACACGCAACAAATACGCAGCTGTGATGCAGTCTGGTGGGCAGTGACTGGATGCCAGTTGCAATGAAACTTCAATAAATGACCTGACTTGATCAGGATCCTGCAAGTAAATATATTGCAAAGTAAAACTTTATTTTAATAAGGACAACTGTATTCACCCAGCATGAGTCCTTGCCATTCTACTCACAGTACCCTGTGATATGTCTTGTTCTGAAGTTCTATGAAATGTAGGAAAATTCAGTTAAATAAAATAATACCTTACAAAACATTATATTTAGTTTGCATTCTGGGGCAATAACTAATGCATCAATAAAGTTAGTCAAAGTTTGTATGAAGGAAGATCAAGAACAATCCTGCAAATTTTGTCTGAAACTTCTTACGCATTAATAATGGCAATCACACACATATGGTGACAGAGGAAAACGCTGATATAATGTGTAATAAGTAAAGTGTTCCCTGTCTACACCATGTTGGCACAGAGCCAGAGTACAGGCATAGCTGTACTCATGCTTAACCTCAGCACTAGATAAACATGAGTGGTCAACATCATGCCCTGGTTGCTTTACCCCCCAGGCAAGAACATAAAACAGTAACACAAATGTTACAAAATATAAACATATATACTATTAATCACTGAATGAAAATAAAACCATAATTCACAAGAAACATCAGTGTATGCGATTCAAGTGTAAAATCTAAGAAAGAGTTCTGATTTGTTGGAAGGCAAAGAAATTGAATGAAACTAACATCTAATCCAAGAGCTTCTGCTGGAAACATTATGAGAAGCTGAACAGCCAGCAACTTGTTGTTTTCATATGTATCTTTAAGGCACCAAAGAAGTGCATTAGCATAGCTCTTCGTATAGATAATGGGTGGGCAGGGAGACCACACTGGCTCTGCTGCATCAAAACTCAAAATTTCGTGGCAGAGAGAAAGCATCTGGAAAGCAAAGACATCACAATAAAACTACAGTAATACAAAAACAAGCACAAAAAATACACAAATCTTACATTAAGTGTATTAAACATAAAACATAAAATAGGCCTCAAACTATCAAACATCAATTGCCTTAATGGTCATCTGCATAATGACACTGGCTTGTTTGTTCAAAAATATCCATTTTTTTTTTGCTCCCAGTAACTACCTGTCCATTAGAATTTAATTCCCTAGGAAATGAATGGCCAGTTATGAAAAAACCTCAGACCTGCTGGAAACTGAGTTTATGTGTTATGCATGTAGGTCTTAATAAATGTGAGAACTAGCAGCAGTCTTAATTTAAGCATGAATAAACAAGTGTAATTTGTTTTAATCCAAACAAGGATAAACTATTACCAAAAAGTGAGTGCCTGCAAATTTTAAGATGTCTCAAAAATGATTATATGACAGCTGAAAACAGTCAGGTGACTTAATGTTCTCATGCAATATACACCATCAGTCTTGTAGTCAAGCAGCCTTACATGCAGTTGAGAGATGTAACATGTCACTGAATTCTTACATAACTGATACCGTGCACTGGCCTAGCATTCAAAATATCTCAGGCTCAATTCCAAATGTTACCAGTGTCATCAAATGAAACTGTCTGTCAGTATAAGAACAACAAACTGCCTGAAGACAGAAGCACTGCTAAATTCCAAACGTTATGCATATCAAATACGCTTCAGACAGCGGAAAATATCAATCATAACACTGATGACAAGCACTGCTTCATATTAGAAAAAACAGTTCTTTGCATCACACTTGCATCTATCAACCACAGCAAGATACCTCTCCAATGAGCAGGAGGAACTCAGAGAAAGGACACTTTACATCAGTTGAATCTCAGTCATTTCATGCATCATCCTGCTTTATCTCTACACCATTGAAACAGGAGAATTTTTGATTATATGTTCAGGGCAAAAATGTGTTTTACAGACAAGAAAATACAGGATAGGTGTAATAAACACTCTAAGAACTGTGGGCTAATGAATACTCCTAGTTACTTGAATCCAACCTACACATTTGTTTTACCAACTAGTCCCACAATTAATATATTCTGCAACTAAATGTGTACAAAACAAAACACACCTGAAGTGATAAGACACGGCGCCCAAAATTTGCACCAGGAAACAAATTGTCAAACGAGAACTTCAGCAACCACAAGAGAAATGTATTGTAAGACCTGAGAAGGTGGTGTTTATCACTGTCTTCTTCTGGTTTTTTCTTACTAGTCTTGGTCTGCCCTGTTTTACAATACGGAACTCGTGAGCTATCTCGCAGTCTGGTAAGAATCTGTCACAGCACAAAACCATATTATTAACATAAAGTAGAAGTAATGTCCCTCTGCTTAAGAACCATGCCATGAAAACATAGGAGACAGTCAGGTTACCTTATACACATTCCCAACCTTAGCACTGTAAGGAGATAAGTGGTCAGCTTCAGGCTCTGATGTTTTATCCATACAGTAAAGACCCATACCCTACCATTTTACTGACCACATAATTATTATTTCAGTTCAATTAAAAAGAAGTTTTCTACAACCACAGTTAGTAACATTTGTGTATAGTTTCTGGTAAATACTGCATTTTTGTTGCTCAATTTTAACACAATTCAATTGACACATTTTCTGAAACTCTAACTGATGATCATCATTCAGCAGTGCTCAGTCCCATTATAAAAGAAACTCCCTCTACATTATACTAAGGCATACCACATTACCACACACTCTCCATGTAATACAATTGAACACACACTATACATTTGTAATAAACATACCTTTTTCAGGAGACTCAGAGTCTGCTGTCTGGAAGACGGGATCTCTGAATTAACATTGTATTCTAAAAACCTTCTGACCAACTGAAGCTCAGAAACAGAAAAGGTTTCAGTGCTGCGATGACTCTCAGCAAGCAAAGACAAGGCTGATATTCGAGTCTGCAAATACAATGACCAATACACTATTTCACAAACATGATGGTGATGATCAGAGGTTCATATTTTTTAACAAATGACATCCAACAAGATCAAAATTATTTTGTATAAACTGCAAAACAGGCAACAAAAGTCTGACATTTGAAAGAAACATGGTTTTTCAAATGTCATATGCCAGCCTTTCATGATCAAAATGATTATACCAAACCCAACTTTCACCTAACAGGTGCACAGGGAAAGTAATATCATCCAGTATACTGAATTCTACAGTTGTCTTTTGATCCTGCAAATTACAATACTTGTTGCAGAATCTTGCCAATACTGTTTCCTTGTCACAAACATCCCATGTACAGTACAACTACTCACTTCAACATCATCATGATAAAGCACTTGCTCCAGGACTCTGAAATCCAAGACACCTTTCCATAAACCAAAATGATGCTCAGATTCTGACTGATCATCCAATGCACCTTGTTTTCTAGCCAGGTGAATGCAACTAAGAAGAACACGAAGGTGTGTGGTCTTTGTGTGCATATCAGATGTGATGGGTTGTAGGATGTGAGTCACAATTTGTGGGTTGTGACTCACTGCTGAGGCCAGCAAAGCCTGTAGTGGACCACACACTGAAGCTGATGCATGAGACAGCAATTCCAGGATAGGCACAATCCATAAGGCCCTCCATGTATCTTCTTGACATTCAACTCTATGCTGAAGCATGAGATGCTCCATGGCACATGAAACCTACAAGTGTTGAAATGCAAGAAAAAGTTAAGTACTCACAAACATACAACAGCGATTACTGAAGCACTAACACTGACTCATCCGAGTGAGCAGAGAATAATCAATTCCAGATGACCTAAAGATACAGTTCTTTATCTGAACACAAGGACAGCGTATGACATATGATGAACTGCTACTGAATACAACATAATATTTAACTCCCGCACGTTCCATAACTTATATATAATAATTCCATAAGGCCTATCTCTATGTCACAGTGATCTGAACATACTGTCACGGAATTAAGATATGAAACAGAGTACACACAACAAGAGTCACTCAAGCATAGACTTGTGGATAATACTAGAGTGGATCTTAACTAGATATAATGTAAAGGTATGGAATGGATTCATCTGGCTCTGGGAAAGTCCTGTGAATAAATGGCACAGTCAAATTATCACCATTCTTGTTTCATATGCATGAGATAACAGATCAAATTTCAGCCTGATGATTTTCTCTGCGTGAATTAAACACTCTTTAGATTTACTGTAGACATTAGTCACTAGCAGAAGTCATTTATGTGTGGAATCAATGCTCTTACCACATCACACATGCAGGATACTTATGCCTAACAGCAAAAGTGAACACCATAACTGGGAAGGCAGTGGAAGGAATGCACAAACTAGTTAGGCAGCATTGCTTATTCTAACAGACAGTCTCTACAGAGACAGAAATCATCAAATTTTCCTACTGGGTTTTCATTGGATATGACAGTACAGTCATAAAATACTAAACCCAGTACCTGAATTTTACATGAATGCCCCCTGAAAATGTAGCTGACATACTATATGGTGACACTTACATGAGTGGTAAGGGTAGGATCAGTCAGTGAGTTGAACAAACTCTGGAGAAGACCTGGAATCCGTTCAATAAGCATCTGACATCCAATCTCATCTGCCAAGATTGCCAGACCAATGTACCTGGATTTGCTGTGCACTGGTATTTTCATTACAGTTTCCAAAATAGTAGTTAAGACATTACAGTCACTTAAACCTACAAAGTAACAAACCAAGATTATCTAAATCACATATTTAAAAACTTTCATTCCCACTTCTGTTATGTAAACATGAGAAAATCACATGTGATACTGTTACAGACAATATTACAAAAACTGTTTCCTTAACTAACAATATACATTCTACAGTAAATAATGATTGCAGACTAAGAAAATTTTGATTTTAAAATGGAAATAGTTTAAAAGACAGCAATAAAATTCTGGACCAAATAAACACATACACGGGGACTCCTTGGCTCATAAACATTACCAGGAAGCATTCCACTCTGGTGAAGTTAACACATGCCAATTTATGAATAAAGAACCAAAATTAAATTATAGATAAAATAAACATTTTGGAAGTAAGCACAATAGTTTACAGAATAATGCTGTTCATATAGCAATTAATTTCTGGCAGCCTGAAGAACCCCTCTTGGACATCATCACAAAAGAGCAGGTTTTTGGCACTTGTTGACTATTTTTTTCCTCTTTATTTCACTCCAATAGTAAAATTTCTTAATCCTGACAATTGACAAGAAAGTAATGTTCACTCAGTCTCCAGTTAACCATTTGTTAATGCAGGCAGTTTGGTCATTCCTGACTGCAAACCGTTCTCTTGGCATTACGTGTATATGTTCTTCCCTTGCAAACACGGTCACACATGCAACAGGCTTCAAAAACACTATGCCAACAGTTCTGGAGCCAGTGGCACCCCAAAATAACATGCTGTCCAAAGAATTTCAACCTGTTATAATTACTTTAAAAACAGCCAAACTGTAGTTTCTTTATACTTAGCAGACCTTTAGTACATTCAGTGTTCAGTTCAGTTATGCCTGCAACTCAAGTAAAAATTCATGCTTAAATGTTTACTGTGATTTAAGCTCTGTCTTACACTCCTTTTTCCCAGTGTTTAAATAAAGACTGGATAAATATGTGTAGACTCTCTTATGGTACTGAACAAACCATTACAGGCCAATGTATCTCTTTCTGTGGAAAGAGTAAAACACTGTGGCTAAAGGCATGCCTTATACATAGAGTGATAGGTCTTGCTGTAGCATGTGCAATGTAACTGAGAGGTGAAATAAGAACCGAGCTCACTGACCATCCTTTTGCAGAGCAGATCCCAGTTTTACTATATTCACCAGGATGCCTGAAGCACTGTGTCGCACACTGTCCATGTAATGCTCTAGATGTGTCCACACAAACTCAAGCATGTGATTCACAAGAGAAACATCTTGCAATTGCACAGCAGTGCTCAAAAGATTACGTGACAGGAGAAGAAGGGCACGGCTTACACCCAAAATCATCCCAGAGTCTGCCATGGTTCTATGCATAAACAAGTACACAATTAAGGCAAACATTCACTTACTTATTTTGTAACACATTTTGCAAGTTATTTGGTATTAAGAAAAAAGAATTACATAGAATATGGAACAAGTTGTTTCACTGTTCATGCTGCACAAATCCTGCAACACCTACACCTTTTTAAATCACATACAATATAAGCTTGTGCACAATCTGTATCTTTCTCCAATGGCTGAAATAATATTGGTGAGCCTATTCCTATCAAGCAGTCTGAGGGATCCAATCCCAGTTGGGGCAGGATTTCCTACTCTATCCAGACTGGTCCCACAGCCCACCCAGCCTCATGTACAAAGGGTTACTGAGTCTTTCCTGGGGGTTAACTGATCAGTGTGTGTGGTGCTGACCACCCACCTCCTTCTACTGTTAGGATGCAAATGGAGTTATACCTCTGCTTCCCCTCTGTGCCTGCATAGGCATGTCATGGAGTGACCTTTAGCTATTCCTGTAAGGAAAATGTATATGTGGCTACTGTACTGTTATGAACAACTCCAGATTCGTCTCCATAATCTCACAAATGCACAAATTAACTAAATAACAAAATCCAAATAGCTGAATGTCTATTCATATACATTTACAGTACCTGAGAGTATAATCATAACTCTCATATTCACTCACTTGGTCAAAATATATTTATAATGAAAACATGTACAATATCAATTATGTACCTTGGGCCTTAAAATAACAAATAACCAATTCAGGTGATTTAACCACATATCCCATAAAGTGAAGATATTAAAATGGCCATTAAACTTTCTTATAACTACATGGGGTCAGGTGGAAAGGCTGAAGACAAGCCTCATTCACACAGTACACTAACTCTCCACTCAATAATGTAACATTTGAGATTCAGCTGCACATCCCATGCAGACTGAAACAACACACATACATCCAAAAGGATAAATAGCTTCTGTCACATATCACACTACAATAAAAGCACAAATACAGGTATTTTCAGTTTAGGAAATAATGTCACAATATCTCAAACATTCAACCAACAGAAATATAAATTTAAAGTAGGTTCAAATCATATGGATACAACAGAAATACCTGTATGAATCTTCTCCGAGGTATTTGAATCTCAAATGTTTACTACAAATTTTAGATTGGCCCTTTTTAAAATACTTATAGGCACCATTTAAATGATGGTTTTCTGTGAATTTTACAAATTTTCCTCTGTGACACAAACATGGCTCAAGCTTTAAAACACTTCTAGTTCCAAAAATCATGATCATGCAAAATTCAATCAGTGGCATACATTCATCTACAGACACATATTCACACAATCTTATGAGCAAGGTCACAGTATTTTTGGCAACATCTGCCTTTAGAGTGAACTTGTTATAATCACTATTACAGCCTGTGGTACTTGTGTGGTTGATGTGTCTATAGTTGGGTTCCAAAACACTTGTAAATTCTAAGAGAAGACAATTTAAAGTGGTGTATTCTTAGAATCTGTGGGATAAATACATAAATACCTCTTACTGATGTCAAACAGATGATGGAATATGAAATTTATAATAGGTTCACCAGTCATGGGATGCATGCCACACAACTCTGATATACTAAGGGCATTTAGCACTCCACTGCACAAGCTGAGTTGACAAGGATCAGAAGAGAGATCTACCTTCCAAGGAACTATCTGATTTTTTAAACCCTGAAATAAAGCACATGTAATACATCCAAAGTCATATCGTACAGGTTCCAATAAGATACTATGCTTTCTTGAACCACAGTAATGTATATGATTACAATCCAGCTATCCCTCAAGTTGCAATGTAAGTGTTAAGTTCTTTAAATAAGTTACATTATTAAAATGGGTATCAGTAAGAAATCTCATAAGACTCGATAAAGAAAACTGCATCACATATTTCTGCCAAACATAAAGGGATGCTTTAGTTTTTTTTCTTTTTTAAATTTTTCCTTGAAATTGGTCTCCATGTCTTTTCACTTGTTAAGAACACAATTCAGAAACAGAATACCCCTCAACAAGTGATGACCATTACAAATAGTCTCTAGTTGCCCCAATGTAAAAGAAGTCTGGTTACAAAATGTTTGGGATGACAATTTTACAGAATTATGGGGTTATTAAAAGTACTATCAGGGTGGTTAATTTGTGAATATCTTGGCAAACTTGCATAGTTCAGATGAGGCATGGAAAAATGCACACACAATTTTAGTGAGGAACCTTCTTCCAAAGCAGCCACTTGGAAGACAGGCACAGGAGGATAAAAAATATTATCCTTCAACTAGCAGCATGTATATCCCATGCAAGTGACACATTTATTGCATGGCTTGAATGGGAAAAATAAATTACTGGGTAATAGAATATGCACTGGCCTGAAACAGTCTGGAATAGGTATTCATGTTGGCACATTTCAGTCAGCGAGTCTTGGTTATCCACTCTGTTGTACAAGTAATACTTAATGCTCTGGTATCATACAACCCATAAATACCTCACTATTAAAACACATGTAAGTAGTAAAGAGACATTCATAAGTGCATATTAAACCTGGGAAATCCTGGCTATCATTCAACTAATCATTTGCCATTTTGTCTCATTTAAAACTGTAAAATTTAAAATATACACACCAACTTCTACTTTACCACATGGGTAGGAAACATAGTTTCTCATCCAAAGGAAAAAACATGATTGAGTATACAGCATACATTGAAAATACAGTCAAACTCAGTTACAAAATCATGAAAGGGACTGAATATTTTGTCGGTATTAACAAGTGCTGCTCTAACTGAGGAGTACAATGCTGTGGTTAACAAGGGGGAATTAACTGGTTCAACAGAATATCTGATTCTACAGAAAAGGTGTCACATAAACCAATGTCACTAGAACTAGGTTTGACTGTATTTGGCTCTGAGAGGGAGGTGGGGAAAATTTCTCTCTGAGGTATTTCATGATTTATGTGCTTCATCAACAGAATAACATGGGCAAAACATGCAGCACAGACAGGAAAGATAAGAAACGCACACAAAATTTCAGTTGTAAAACCCGAAGGGCAGGAAAAAACTGCTGAAACCTAGGTGTGGATGTGATTCCCTTTTCATTTAACACTAGTGTGCTATACTATGGGTCTGGCTTTTTCTGGATAGTCATACTATAAAAGATATTTATGTACACTTTATTTTGTTACAAGTAAAAGGGACAAGATCCTTTTTGATTTTACTATTTATGCTATGTTAGCATAAGCAAAGGACTGAGCTGGATCTGGAAACAGGATGCAAGAATGTAGATTAGATTCACTTGGCTCAGTATAAGTTCAATGGTGGTTCTTGAGAACACGGTAATGTTAGGGGTCAATAAAAGCTGCAGAATTTGTAACTAATTAAGCTATTATCAGCTTCAGAATGAATCTGCTCTGTGGAGTTAGAAGTTGAATTAAATGGACTTACAAAGCAAACTGTGTGCCATTCTCCACCTTGACCATCCAAGAGAACGACCAGTAGGACAAACACCAACCCACACATAGCATGTGTGTCCATAGGCAAATCTGAATATCCCATCAATGTAGCCACCAATTCTAGCAAAGAGGCTAATGTATCAGCAGCAGGATGAGTCTCAGTACCAGGTTCTGCATGGCTGCAAGCATCCACCACATCCTCATGTCACAAAATCTTAATGCTTGACATTTCTATAGGGACAGGTTTCTTCTCAAGTGTATTTTGCTCAAATACCTACACAACTCAGCATATTCCAAGGCCTAAAAATGTTTTATTGAATTATTATGTTCTGCACGATACGACCTATTTCCTGTTAAGGAAAAGTCAAAACATGTCAATGAAGTTTATGTCTGAATATGGAGTTCACAGGATAAAAACCAAACAACACAGTGTCAAAATGTGCTTTTGTAGTAATAAATATTAATACAGAGTTTACTGGGTGAGATGTTACCTCATCTATAGTATCAGTAAGTTTTATGAATGTTCGCTGACTTCTATCAGAAGTACAATAGTGGGTCCTAGTTTCAGCATGAGCTACTTCCTTTCCCTGTTATGTAATTTACTTGAAAAATTGAAGCCTGTGGAATAGTGATACTTCTCTTCATTTTACACCAGTCTGTAACTACATTACTTCCAAATGTCACTTCTTTTTCCCCAGAAACCCAATTATGTATTCTTTATTATGTATAAACTTGTAAAGCTCTCCGGTTTCAATGTTCAAGCTTTTGTGTTTATGTCAGATTTGAGGGTCGCCCGGTTGTGGCTGATCATTTAAATAACATCCCAGAAGACAACAATCTCCTTCCATTTACAATAACTGTCTTTAAAATTACCAAACATATGTAACTGTATGGTGCAGAGAAAAACCAGTCAAAGCAATAACAAGCAGGCACAAAAATCTTGAATGAAAGAGAAAGACATGAATATTCACATTACAGAAGTGATAATATTAATGGAGATATAGGGATTTCTTAAATTATAGGCGTGGGTTTAAAACACCTAAATTAGACTAATCCAACATGGTATTTACAATTTGACAACACTATATATATATATATATAATACAAAAAAACATACCAATTGCCACTCTTCAATTCAGAACAATCTGTTGATCCTGGTGTAAGTGTGCACTGCATATCCAACAGAGCAGCCAGATTCACAATGGTATCAGATACTGAACAGCTTTCTTTACATCCCCTTTCAGAATAAACAAGCACTTTGACTTCTGTCTGACATTTCTGAAGTAATGAGACTGTTGTTCGCACAGCAGAATGTATTATTTTACACACCTCCATTTTCTTTGCTGGAGAAACCTCCAAACTGGAAATATAAAGTTAGCATACAGAAATTACAGTTTAAAATTATGGACATTATTAAATCATGAAAGAAGACACATGTGAGATTAACCCTTTGACAGTGAAAGCTACAGATAAATAATGTTCAATGTAATGCTCAAAATGTTATATGATGACTACTGCTGATGGCAAATTATGATTACTCTTACAACCTCCTATAAATTCCAGTCTGCTGCAGTCTTCTATGCACCACACTGAGCATTTACATATGGCAACACCCTTTAATAATGACAGCATTTTGCATTCTTCACAGCCCAGCTAACTAACAAACAAACATGTTACAAATTACTTCTAATGAATGAATGAAAATGAGTAAGATGTACATACATATTTGCAAGTAGTACAAAATGTAACTGCTCTCATCTTTAACTAAGACTGGACCTCAGTCACCAGACTGAAAAGTTCTCTGTAACACCCCAAAAGCCACATGAAAAGATCAAGAACATGGCTATGATAAAGGAGATGAGGAAAATCATATAAGAAAAACTGGTATAAATAAAATGGCAGTATTTACCTGAGCTCCATAATGCAGCACTGAAGACAGGTCTTCATAAGCAGCAGTGCTGGCATAACACTGAGCCTAACTGCACACATTCCAACTGGGAAATTGTCAAAGCAGCAGCTAATTTCAAAAATCACAGCATTCATTTCAACTAGACTCCCATCTGAGGACATTAACTTCTTCAGATGTGCAGACAGACATACAGCAACATCAGCAGAGGCTTCTTCAGGCAGTGTCATAAGGATTCTAGTACAAATTAAAAGTTTCAACCTCTAAGTGATGTTATCCTTCTAGAAGCTGTAAAGTTACAAGTTACAGAAATATCTGCTAACAGTATGTATATTTTAGCAAAAAATATGAAACTTCTATTATCCTCCAGGCCCAATAATGTCAGTGGTATAATAGAGTAGCATACTATGAAACTTCTGGTGATTTTAAAGATAGTTAAAAAAATTTTCAAGAAATCATGAAGTACTTGTAATAACAAGGATTCACTCTGGACAGTCATTTGTCTTGCAGTGTTTCAACACTCAATACAACCTTCCATTCTAAACCAATACGTATTAAGTGCATAACTGCAGCGATCTGAATTTCATTAAAATCATATGCCACACAAATCATGAAAATTTCATTCAAGCGAGTAAGTCTCCATGCCAAGATACGAAAACAGCACTGACCCTCTGCCCCCATGTGAAAACCAGACATTACGCTCAAGTGTCTCGTAAATCACAGAAATAAAATATATAGAAGTTACTCAACAGAAAGAATACATCTTCTGAGTAACAGCGAGAGTTCCACTCATTATTAAACAAAAAGATATTGCAGTTAAAAGACTTGCAGAAAGTCATGTCCACCAAAAGTATTAATTACATTATATCTGAACTGTCACTGTCAGTCTATAGTTTGAATTAGAGATATGCCAACCCAAGGTGACAAACTGTTTAATCTATATTTTATATTATCTAATAGTGCTAGATTCTAACACATGATGTTTTGGGGTCTGTGTTTGAACAAGGAAAGACCCTTGCTCCATTTCTTGTAATATAGCATGTGAACCAAAGCAAAAAGCAGTATGTTCAGAATATGTTACTGCCAGACCTACCCCTGTTTGGAAAAGTTAGAAGTGAGTGTGCAATCTGAAAACTGATAGCTGTTGGCTGACATAAATTGAATAGAGCAGACTCACATTAGCCTCACGTCCAGTAAGATGTTGTGGTGTAAGCTGCTGGGAACAACATGTTAATGCTTACATCTTATATCTGCCATTTAACACAGCCAATCAAAATTTAACATTTAATTTAGGACCAACCGGAAAATCCAAAATAAAAGACTGCATCAAACTAACCAATCAGGCTTGAAAAATTTTAGTTTTTAATTTCCCCAGGGCAGAAGAAGATTCTGGAAGCTGTAGAAACACAGAAAGATATGCTCTAACATACAAATAGTTTGGCTTTTGAACAGCTCCACAAAGAAATAACAATCTTAAACTCACAAAGTTCAAGAACAGTAATCAGTGACATATTCTGAACAGTTTCAAGTAAGCAAAATACCAAACCAAAAAAAGTGCTAATATGATAATTATTCATATACAGTGACAAGTATTCCAGAAAATCAATTATTGTGTGATATTGAAATTATAATCTGGTGCTATGAAAATGTTACCGGTGTTAGGAAGTCAAACAAGTGACATACCCTGAGTGGAACCCACGCTCACTGATTTAGAAGCTAGACAGTAACAGAACTTAGAAAGTGATGCTTGCATTTTCATCAGGGATCACTGGCAGCCCCTGAATCGTGGTCTAATGGGCCTTTGAAGACAGTATATGCACCGTGGTTCTCTCATCTTTTGGAACCACCAAGAACTCCACAACTAGTATGTACCATGGGCTAATGTTTAAATTAGAAAATTAAGTATAGCCTGTCAAGTAATTTTACAATTAAAGAAATACCTGGTAAATCGATCTTAATAACACTTTCATTTATATAACAATATTTACAGTAGTATGTGCATACAATATTTTTAAGTGGTATAAATATTTTTACTCATTTTCCACACACCAGTCTAAGATAATTTGGTTACACATCCTGCAGATCACAGACCAGTAAACATTGTTACTGCCATCAGTGGCTACCACTACTCACATTAGGATATGCTCTAAAATGGGAAAACACAATGATATTAATGACGTAGTTTTCTAAAATATGTGTCAAAATTCCATGATAAGTGGGTCCCTATCACCACAATATGCACATCCTCAGGTTGTGGATGGAGGAATGGTCTCCAGTATGGAGGGTAGCTGCAAATATATTGAATCAGCAGTCGTGGACAGCCGACAAGGGGTGGTCCTCCAGCTTGGGGGTTGGGTGAGGTTCTATCAACTCTTCATTGTAAAAACTAGCCTTGTTATGGTACAGATGCATGTGCCTTGGGCCTAGACTGATCCTTTGGTATGACCTAAGCAATGGAAAAGGAACAAGAGAAGTGGTATGTGGAAAGTAAGAAGCCTCAGGTTCACTTACAACAGTAGCCAGGGAATTAGCAATATGTCAATTAGATTTAACAGCTGTAGAGGAAGTTAGGTGGGACAAAGGGAGCATGGTAAGAGCAGGGGACTATTTTTTTTATGGAGAAGGAAACAAAAATGATCAACTGGGAACAGGATTTTTTGTACACTAAAGAACAGTGTCATCACTTAAGAGACTAGAGTTCATTAGTGATAGAATGTCATACATAGTTCTGAGAGTTTGCTTGTGTAATATCATTGTTTTGAATGCGTATGTATCAATGATTCAAAAGACAGTTTTCATGAGGAATTAGAGCAGGTTTTTGATCATTTTCCTCAGTACCATATGAAAATTCTGTTCTGAGATTTTAATGCAAAATTGGGAACAAAGAATATTTTCAAACTGAAAGTTGGGAATGACAGTCTACATCAGGATAGTAATGACAATGGTGTTGGAATAGTAAACTTTGCCACATCAAAAACTCTGGGTTTTAACAGCACAATGGTCCCGCAGCAAAACATCAGAAATACACCTGGACCTCTCCTGATGGGAAGACTCACAACCAGACTGATCACATGTTGATAGATAGGAGATGGCATTCAAGTATACTAGACATACAACGTTTCAGGGGACTGTGATACTGATCACTATCTGTTGGTTGCAAAGGTTAGGGAAAGATTCAATCTCAGGAAGCTAAATGAGCTGGAGGTTAGGAAACAGTATCAGATTGAGATTAAAAATAGGTTTGCAGCTTTGGAGAACTTAAGTGATAGCAAGGACATAAACAGGGCTTGGAAGAACATTAAAGAGACAATCAAAATCTCAGCTAAGGACAGTCTAGGCCTATATGAATTGAAGCAGCATAAACCATGGCTTGATGAAGAATGTTTTGGTTTTTTAGTTCAAAGGAAGCAGGCTAAAATGCAGTGGGTACAGGATCCAAGCCAAAGCACTGTGGATAATCTAAACAATGTGAGACCTAAAGATAGCAGACATTTCAGGAACAAAAAGAAGGAATATCTGAAAGCTAAAATTGAGGAACTTGGAACTAACAGTAATATAAAAAATATTAGGGACTTTTATAGGGGTATCAATGACTTTAGGCTTTGGTATATGATTTTTAGCTATGGAACATTTTTAGTGAGTGGTGGAGTGCTGGTCCAATGCCTCAACCACCAACCTGGAGGACCAGGGTATCTCTCTTTGTGTGACCTCTTAACCTCATCTTGCCCGGCAAGGGAGACCCTACCAGTAGGTACGCTACCGCCGGCATAGCACTCGGGATCCTTGAGGTGCACAAGCCCAATCACCCGGTACAAAACACCTTCGTCAAGGTGGAGATACCTTTGATTAGAGAGACACTAAAAATATGCGCCACAGGGTAACACAAGCACGAAAAATAACAGGTGCATTAAATGGGGTATGGTGGTCAAAGGAAGTAACAAAAAACTGGAAAAGGATGATCTATGACAGCATGGCTAAGTGTCCTGATCTACGAAGCTGAAACTTGGAGTTTACATGAGGATGACAAGAGGAGAATTAACGCAACTGAGGTGGATGCATTAAGACGATCACCAAGGATTTCTAAACTAGACAGAAAAACGAATGAGTATATTAGAGAAAAAATGAATGCGCAAGATACGATACTGGATGAGATAACCCAAAAACAACTCATTTGGTATGGTCATGTCGAGAGAATGGACCCAACGCGATTACCAAAAATTATGATTAACTGGAAACCTGAATGAAGAAAAAAATGAGGCCATCCCCGAAGAACCTGGAAAGTTGGGCTATATACAGCCATGAGTGAAAGAGATTTAAGAATGGGCGAATGGAACAATCGAAGGCAAT
>Ga0123355_10005514_pt1 | contig 18559 bp, 12 predicted proteins | sample TergutEmb28metaG_3_FD_89872 | JGI IMG/M metagenome (GOLD analysis project Ga0123355, IMG submission 89872) | Embiratermes neotenicus P1 segment gut microbial communities from Petit-Saut dam, French Guiana - Emb289 P1 | ecosystem: Host-associated > Arthropoda: Insects > Digestive system > Gut ... | reverse complement strand
GAGAATATCCGGTGATATTCCTTGCCCCTCGTTTCCTAATACGATTATTACGTTTTTTAAACTTACTTTAGTAATATCTTTAGCATTTGCATTATTTGTGGTTCCAAGAAATTTCAATCCTGTTTCTTTTAGCTTATTGATATCTTTATAACTTTTAGTATTGATGCGCTGCTTAAAAACTGCTCCCATCGATGCTCTTACAGTCTTTGGATTGTAGATGTCAGACGATCCTTCAGACAATATGATGCTATCGATACCAAATGCAAGTGCACTACGTGTTATCGTTCCGACATTCCCCGGATCCTGTATTGTATCAAGTAGGATATGGGTACCGGAATCGTATTTGAACTCCTCGAACCCGGGAATCCTGCATACAAATAGTACTTCCCTTGAATTCCTTAACGGTGACAGAGAGTCAATGATGCTGTCACTAACGTGGTAAACCTTTGTAGTGACCGGAAGTTCCAAATCTAAATCTGTTGAGCATAAAATGATTTCTATCGTCATTGCGCTGTTTAGAGCTTCAATCAGGAGCTTCTTCCCATCACTAATAAATTGTCCATGCTCTTCTCGATAACTTCGGCTTGATCCCAGTTTTTTAATGTGAATACACACCGGATTGCTTCTACTCGTTATTTTTTCAATTTTTCTATCCATGTTTTACACCGATTTTTCTACAAATTGTTTATTAAACTCGCAGAAGCCGCTAGTGCGGCTTCTTTAACTGATATCCTCTATATGGATCATTTAACCGCCATAGCGGTATTTCTTTTGCTACTCTACTGGTTTCATTGTCGGGAAGAGAATCACATCTCTGATTGAGGAACTGTTTGTCAGCATCATCACACATCTGTCAACACCTATGCCAAGTCCTCCTGTAGGTGGCATCCCATACTCAAGAGCGTTGACAAAGTCTTCGTCCATCATACTCGCTTCCTGATCGCCTGAGTTGCGCAACTCAACCTGTCGCAGAAATCTATGCTTCTGGTCAATGGGGTCATTAAGTTCGCTGAATGCATTACCCATTTCATTGCTACAAATAAATAGTTCAAAACGCTCTGTAAGCCTTGGATCTGATTGCTTTCGTTTAGCAAGAGGAGAAACTTCGACCGGATAATCCATTATAAAAATCGGTTGGATCAGTTTATTTTCCACACGCTGATCAAAGCACTCATAAAGCAGGTCACCCCATGACGGCTCTTTACCATCAGGCATTTTTACACCGATACCGGCAGCAGCTTTTATTGCATCCTCAGTGCTGTCAAACGACAAAAAGTCAATACCGGTATATTCTTTGACCACCTCGATCATAGATACGCGACGCCAACCGGGACTTAAATCGATTTTATTCCCCTGCCACTCAATAGTATGTGTGCCGCATAAGCTTTCTGCAGCACCGGAAAGCAAATCTTCAAAGAGATCCATCATATCATTATAATCAGCATACGCTTCGTACAGCTCGACCATAGTAAACTCAGGGTTATGTTTTGGACTCATTCCTTCGTTACGAAAGATCCGACCTATCTCATAAACACGCTCGATTCCTCCGACAATAAGCCGCTTTAGATGCAGCTCCAGTGCGATACGAAGATACATATCAAGATCAAGTGTGTTATGGTGCGTTATAAACGGCCTTGCTGTCGTTCCACCGGAAATGGTGTTAAGTACAGGTGTTTCGACTTCCATATATCCGCGATCATCTAAAAATCTTCGTATATGTCTAATAAAAGCACTTCTGACTTCGAATGTTCTGCGGGTGTCCGGGCTCATGATCAAATCAACATATCTTTGACGGTATTTAAGCTCCTGATTTGTTAGTCCGTGATATTTCTCAGGTAGCGGCCTAAGAGATTTTGCAAGTAATAGCAAAGTTTTACAGTGTATGGATATCTCACCCATTCTGGTTTTGAATACCGCACCTGTAATACCTATAATGTCACCGATATCACCTTTTTTGACATCCTCGAAACTCTGTTCTCCAACATCATTCAGTTTTATATATAATTGAATACGACCTTTGTCATCACTGATATCAACGAAGATGGCTTTTCCCATCTCACGTCTTGCCATTATGCGACCTGCCATGGAGACCTCGGTGTTTTCCATAGCATCAAAGTCATTGATCACGTCTGAGGAAAACACAGTTCTGGTAAACTTGGTTATATGAAAGGGATCACGGTTTTCGTCCTGCAGTCTACTGAGTTTATCTCTGCGAATTTGTAAAATCTCAGAAAGTTCCTGCTCATTGCTACTACTGTGTTCTTCGTTTACTATCTCAGTTTCCATTTTATTTTCCATTTTACTCTTTTTCTGAAAAGCGTTACTTCTCCCGGTGCAAACGTATTTACAAATGTTACTCTATCTTAAGTATCTTAAACTCAATTTCTCCGGCGGGTGCATCGATTTTGATAACATCACCTTTTTTACGCTCCATAAGACCTTTTCCAAATGGTGAATCGTCAGAAATCCTAAACATAGCAGGGTCAGCTTCTTGTGAGCCTACGATTTCGTAAGTTACATCTTCCTTCATCTCAAGATCTCTAACTGTAACTTTGCTACCCATGCCAACAACATCGGTTTTATCAGAAGCAACTACTATCTCTGCATTTTCAATAAGGTTTCTGATTTCTGCTATCTTTGAGTACAATTTGCCCTGCTCGGTTTTCGCCTCATCATACTCGCTGTTTTCTGTTAGATCACCGAACGAACGTGCTTCTTTGATTTGCTGTGCAACTTCTTTTTCGCGAACAGTCTGAAGATAGACAAGCTCATCTTTCAGTTCCTGAAGACGCTCTTCACTCATTTTATATCTTGCTTCTTTGAACATATAAATGAATCTTCCTTCCTGATATTCTTTAATTAAAAACTTACCATTCCAAAACAAAAAGTCCAATTATACTGGACAAAAATAAAAAAAGCACTTCTCTTGCTATCAGTAAATATTATAGTCAACGCAGTAACGTTTGTCAACACTAATTTCTTAGAGCTGCAAGTAGAAGTCAGTCAAGTAATGACAATGCTTTTAAAACTTGGGGGTCTGAGCCAAGTCCAAGCTCTCCGCGAATAAATAGCACAAACTCATCATCAGTTAGAGTGATTATATGATCAGGAGTATAGCCACCCTGATCAAAGAGACTTACACGATTTTTTGTCAGGTAATGTGCGGTAGATAAGTTTACTGCTCCACCGTTTGAAAGAGAGATCGTACTCTGCATACGATTTTTTCCGGTTGTTTGCTCACCAACTGTTGATGCATACCCATACTCGCTTAGCATTGCTGCAAAATACTCTGCGCCACTATAGGAGTGACTGTTTACAAGAACAACGGCAGGTAAATCAATAAAGTCTGCATCCGATTTGGTGATTTGCTCGTTACCATCCGAGTCAACTAAGATAAATATCTCACCTTCAGGAAGCAAGAAATCCAGTATCTCCGTTACTTCCCTAACTCTGCCGCCGGGATTTGACCGGACATCATAGATGATAGCTTCCGCACCTCTTTTGATCAAATCATTTACTGCATTACTAAAGCTTTCTGCTGCACCATCATCAAAGTTTTTAAGCATTAAATAGCCGATGTTCCTGTCAAGCATCTCAAACGAGACAGGATCTGTGAAAACGACATTATATTCTACAGTTAGGTTGTAATACTCACCATCTACCCTTAAAATTGTCAGCACTGCTGTATCACCAATCGGTCTGCGTAACATATCCCGAATTTCATGGAGTTCCAAGCCCAATATGGTGTTTCCGTCTACAGCGGTAACAATATCACCCACTTGGATACCGGCTTTATAGGCACCGGAATCACTATATACTCCCAGTATCCTCATTCCTGTAGTATCATCATCTATAACAACTTCAACACCGATTCCGGTATATCTGTTGTCTGAGCTTTCAAGATAGTCTTCATACTCTTCCGGTGACATATAATACGACCAAATGTCATCCAACGAATCTACAGCAGCTCTCATCGCTGCGTCTGTTATACTATCTGCATCGGATTCTCCGATAAACCGGTCTGTTATCACATCAAGCAACTCTGTAAACACACTATTTCTGCTGTCCGTATGTTCCACTTTTAAAAACTGCCAATAGAACAGAAGTGACAATACTACGCAAGTTAACGCTGATGTTAAAAACACCAGCGCCAACATTAACTTAAATGAGTATTTCTTATTCATGAACCTTTATTACCACGCCAAACGTAGATATTATAGTCTGTTCAAGGGGTTGATCCTAACACCGTTTACTGATACTTCAAAGTGCAGATGCGGACCGGTCGATATCCCTGTTGATCCTACAAGTCCAATTTGCTGACCCTTTGAAACTGAAGTTCCCACACTGACAGATCGAGAGCTCAGGTGAGCATAAAGTGTTGCAACTCCATTTCCGTGACTTATAACGATGTAGTTGCCGTAAGTTGAATTATGTGTTGATGTAATGACAGTTCCACTGTCAGCAGCGACAACTGTCGTACCGTGATTAGCACCTATATCGATTCCGTTATGCTGTCTCATATCACCCCATACGGGATGCCGTCTGACACCAAAGTGACTTGTTATAGGGCCGCCTACAGGCCACATCAACTCTCCGGTTCCTGTTACGCTTACGCCGGTACTTCCTCCGCTTGATCTGTTTTGCTCTCTGAGCCTTCGTTGCCGTTCAGCTTCCTGTTGTCTGGCAAGCTCCTGAACAGCAGCGTTTATTTCTCTTTGAACACGTGCTTCATCTGCTATGACCTGATCACGCAACTGGCTTTCGGTATCGAGAGAGGCTTCCATTTGTAAGATAAGAGCATGAGCTTCATCGAGCTGTTCTTGCAACTCTGCTTCTTTCTCTTCAAGATTAACTTTTTCCTCATCCATTTCTTCTTTTGTCTGCTCCAGGGACTCCTTTGCTGCTTCTGTTTCGTTTCTGGCTACCTGCAGATCATTATACGCATTTTCATCAGCACGCATGATATCCGCAACAAAATCGATTCTCGCAAGCATATCAGAAAAACTTGTTGAGTCGAAAATGATTTCCAAATATGATATTATCCCGTTTTCTTCCATATCACGGACGCGGTTTCTGTATTTTTGCAGTTGCTCTTCTTCTCTACCTTGCGCAAGAAAAACCTCATACTCTTTTTCCCTAATGAGTATATTATAGTTATCAATGATCGAGTTGATATTGTCGATTTCAAGACCTGTCAATACGATACGTTCATCAAGTAAGTCCTTTTTGCCAATTTCGTTTAAGCGTTCAAACTCTATAGTATTGATTCTGGATTGTATCTCACGCCTTTGACGCTCTAAATCTCTTTTTTCTCCACGCAACTCATCAATTTGAGACTGTGTGACACGTGCGCTTGCTGTAGCATCTGCCAGTGAAGATATAGCTATCATAGCAACTGATAAAAACATCAAGAATGCTAATACTATTGCTACGATTCTTACAAAACGTTTGTTATTCATTAAAAAGTACTCCTTGTCTCTAAACATTGAGATATCTATTCAACGCCATGCCACTTCCGCCGACGCCAACTCCGAAACCTATACCTGCAAATGCAATAAACATTGGAACTGAAACTGTTGAAAACGGTACAAGTTGGAAAAACCCTGCTTCCCACTCTAAGACTCTGCCGGTTGCTAAACCGTAAAGACCAAGAATTGTCAAAAATGCGATCATAGAGCCGGTTATGCCAAGTATAAAACCTTCAAAAATAAACGGCCAGCGAATAAATGCATTTGTTGCGCCCACGATTTTCATTATAGCTATTTCTTCGCGGCGTTCAAAAGTTGCAAGCTTTATTGTGTTTGACATAATAAAGAGTGATATCGCAAGCAGTATCGCGACTATAATAACAGACATCCAAGTAACGGCATTTCTGATACTTACCAGCGCCTGTGCGATTGCCAGGTTTGCATTTATTTGTGCGAGTTCCCTAACATGCCGCAGAGCCTGCTGTGTGTCTGCTATTAGGGCAACATCTTCTACATATACTGCATATCTATGGCGAAACCATGTTGCATCAACGTCTTTATAGCGATCCGTATCGTCATATCGTCCCATAAAACTGTCAAGCGCTTGTTCACGAGAAATAAAGGTTACACTTGCGACATTTGGAATTGTACGCAAGGTTGGTTCAAGAGCTCTTGCGTCACTTTCAGGTACGTTCTCATGCACATAAGCCAGAATGATATTATCATCCTCAAGATCTCCGATAATTGCATTGATGTTTACCGCAAGCAGGATAAAACTTCCCATAATAACAAGAAACGCAACAATTATACAAATCGACGCGAATGACATAAGACTGTGGTTGAAAATGCTCGCTATGCCTTCTCTTATATAATAAAATGTCCTGTTTCTATTCACCTTCATAGTTATAGTATCCATCCATTCCATCGCTGATTATTCTGCCGCCATCTATTGCTATTACGCGTTGGGAGAAATGGTCAACGAGTGGCTTTTCATGAGTTACGATCAAAACTGTAGTTCCCAGCTCATTTATTTTCTTTAATAGTAATAATATCTCCATACTACGAGCAGGATCAAGGTTTCCTGTAGGTTCGTCGGCAATGATAAGTCGGGGATTGTTAACGAGTGCTCGGGCAATTGCGACCCTTTGTTGCTCTCCGCCTGACAGTTCATCCGGTTTTGACTTTGCCTTAAACTCCAAACCGACAAGTTCAAGAACGTAAGGCACACGGTTACGGATTTCTTTTCCCGATGCACCAATAACTCGCATTGCAAAAGCTACATTTTCATAAACTGACTTGTTTTCAATAAGTCTGAAATCCTGAAAAATAACACCAACTGTTCGTCTCAGATATGGCATCTTACGCATTTTTATATTGTCCATATCCTGACCGTTAACAATAACCTCACCATCTGATGGTGCAATCTCTCCAATCAGCAATTTGATTATCGTTGATTTTCCGGAACCTGATGGTCCTACCAGAAATGCGAACTCACCTGAGCTTAGCTCGAAAGTGACACCTTTCAGGGCTTTTGAGCCATTTGCATATTCCTTAAAAACTTCTGTCATTCTAATCATTCTTGCAGTTTTATCCTTTTATCAAATGGGCAGATATAAGACTTAGTACTTTGACTCTTGTGATATCAAATACTTTTTCACCATTAACGCGACTTTAAATATGATCGCATGGTCAAACTCACGTAAGTCAAGTCCTGTTATTTTTCTGATTTTCTCAAGTCTGTATACAAGAGTGTTCCTGTGAACAAATAGTTTCCTTGAAGTTTCTGATACATTAAGACTGTTTTCAAAAAACTTGTCAATAGTGAATAGAGTTTCCTGATCAAGGGCTTCTATTGGATTTCGTTTAAAGACTTCAGATAGAAAAATCTCACAAAGAGTTGTTGGTAACTGATATATCAATCTACCGATACCAAGTGTCTCATAGTTGATTATAGCCTTATCCGCTTCAAAGACCTTTCCAATGTCAATAGAAATCAATGCTTCCTTGTATTTATCAGCCAGTTCGCGCAAATGTCGAGAAACGGTTCCTATACCTATAACTGCTTTAACCGAGAACTCCTCTGAAATCTTCTGATGGATCATTTCGGCTAATTTGATAAGGTATTTTGTATCACTTGTCGGTGGCATTTCCTTTATCAATACAATATCTGTATCACTTGTAGAGATAATAAAATCATGTTGTTTATCCGGAAAAGCTTCTTGCAATACTTCAACCGCTGAAAGGTTCGCTGACGAATCAAGCCGTATAACAAGTACTCCTCTGACTACATCCGGTGAGAACCGGAGCTCTTTTGCACGAACATAAATATCACCGGGAAGTATATTTTCAGATATTATACTTTTTACAAAGGTGCGTTTATCATGATTCTCTTCAAAGTATACACCTGCTTCGCTGATTGCTATTGATGCCATTATACATAACGTTTTTGAAAGTTCATCTTCGCCGGTTGCAAAAACAACGTAATCATCTGCACTTCCGGCTCCTAATGCCTTAAACATTCTTCCGTTATATGCAGTAGTAATTTCTTCACTTTCCTCAAGTATTGAGTTGATAGGTCCAATGCCGGTGCCAATTAGCGAAAGATCACTGCTTGCAACAACAATACCTTCAGGGTCTACTACACCAACGGGGCGGGTCGTTGCGTCTTTCATTTGGATGATCACGCTTTGGAATATCCTGCTAGACATATTAAGTTCATTCCTTTCGCGAAATTGCTTTTTTTGTACTTTTAAGAGTTTTCATTTTTTGGCATTATGACCATAAATCATGCGCACACAATGTACATTATACACTAAGATAATGCTGAATACAATAGTATTTCGTAATAATTTGTTATTAAAATGCAATAAACAATGACCGGTTTTAGACCGGTCATCGTCATTTTATAGAAGTATTTTAGCTTATGTTCTAGGTTGTTGCGATAACAACTCCCGAACCAACTGTGCGACCACCTTCACGGATAGCGAAACGAAGTCCGTTTTCGATTGCGATCGGTGTAATAAGTTCGACATCCATCTCAACATTATCACCGGGCATACACATTTCTACACCTTCAGGAAGTGTAATAACGCCTGTAACGTCGGTTGTTCTGAAGTAGAATTGCGGACGGTAGTTGTTGAAGAATGGTGTGTGACGTCCACCTTCATCCTTAGAAAGGACATAGACTTGACCTTTGAACTTAGTAAGCGGTTTAATGCTTCCGGGCTTTGCAAGAACTTGACCTCTCCAGATTTCGTCTCTTGACACACCGCGGAGTAGAGCACCGATGTTGTCGCCGGCTTCTGCATAGTCAAGCAGCTTGCGGAACATCTCAATATCTGTGATAGTTGTTTCGCGGGGTTCATCCATCAATCCAACGATTTCAACTTTTTCGTTTTTATTGATTTTACCACGCTCGACACGGCCTGTAGCAACTGTACCACGACCTGTGATCGTCATTGTATCTTCGACCGGCATAAGGAATGGTAAGTCTGCCTTACGTTCCGGGGTCGGGATATATGCATCAACTTGCTCCATGAGTTCTTTGATGCATGCGTATTCCGGTGCATCTGCATCCGAGGACTCTGACTCCAATGCATTACGAGCACTACCTGTGATGATCGGAATATCATCGCCCGGGAACTCGTACTTTGATAAAAGTTCACGTACTTCCATTTCGACGATTTCTAAAAGTTCTTCATCATCGACCTGGTCTGCTTTATTTAAGAATACAACGATCGCCGGAACACCAACCTGGCGTGCAAGCAATATATGCTCACGAGTCTGAGCCATTGGACCGTCTGCAGCAGAAATGACAAGGATCGAACCGTCCATTTGTGCAGCGCCTGTAATCATGTTCTTGATATAGTCGGCGTGTCCGGGACAGTCAACGTGCGCATAGTGGCGACTGTCTGTCTCGTACTCAACGTGAGCTGTATTGATCGTTATGCCGCGCTCACGCTCTTCGGGAGCTTTGTCGATTGCATCATAAGATTCGAACTTTGCTCCACCTTTGAGGCTCAAGTATTTTGTAATTGCTGCTGTGAGAGTAGTCTTGCCATGGTCAACGTGGCCGATCGTACCGATATTGACGTGGGGCTTATTTCTTTCAAACTTCTGTTTTCCCATTTCCTGGATATCCTCCTTACGATATTATAAATATGTCATATTATTATTATGTTTTTAATCGTGCAAACGGTATTGTATAGTATTTACAAGTATTTTGCAATAGTTATTTTTTATCTACCAGCGCCATCCTCCGGTAATTTCATCTTGAATCGATTTTGGAAGTTCAACATAGTGACTTGGCTCCATTGTGAATGTGCCCCTGCCTTGAGAGTGGGAACGAAGGATCGTTGCATATCCAAACATTTCCGACAACGGGACCAGTGCATCGATCTGTGCGGCACCTTTCCTGGAATCCATGCCTGTTATCTGCCCTCTCTTGGAGTTAAGATAGCCCATAATATCTCCCATGTACTCTTCCGGAATCGTAACTATTACTTTCATTATTGGTTCAAGCAATACAGGATCAGCTTTTGTCATCGCCTCTTTAAAGGCCATACTTCCTGCGATTTTGAACGCAAGCTCTGATGAGTCTACATCATGTGCTGAACCGTCAACTAAAGTGACCTTTACATCAACGACCTGATATCCGGCGAGCACTCCGGACATCATAGCCCCTTGAACTCCCTGGTCGACAGCCGGTATGTATTCCTTTGGAATCGCTCCGCCGACTATCTTGCTGACAAACTCATAACCTTTTCCGGATTCATTCGGCTCAACATTGATCTTGACATGAGCGAATTGACCTTTACCACCGGTCTGACGAACGTTTCTTACATCAACTTCCGCTGCCTTACGTATAGTTTCTTTATATGAAACCTGAGGTTTACCAACATTCGCTTCTACTTTGAACTCACGCAGTAGTCTATCAACGATTATCTCCAAGTGCAGTTCTCCCATACCTGCGATTATGGTTTGTCCTGTCTCCTCATCCGTGTAAGTTTTGAAAGTCGGATCTTCTTCTGTCAGCTTGATAAGAGCATTACTCATTCTTTCCTGACCGGCTTTTGTTTTAGGCTCAATGGCGATTTGAATAACAGGATCCGGAAACTCCATGGACTCCAGCACTATTTGCTTCTTTTCATCGCATAGAGTGTCACCGGTGGTTGTATCCTTGAGACCGACCGCTGCTGCTATATCACCTGCGTAGACTTTTTCTATATCTTCCCGATGATTTGAGTGCATTAGCAATATTCGTCCGAGACGTTCCTTGTGTCCTTTTGTGGAATTAAATACCATAGACCCTTTTGCTGCAGATCCGGAGTAAACTCTGAAAAATGACAGCTTGCCAAAATGCGGGTCAGTCTCGATTTTAAATGCTAATGCGGAAAAAGGCGCGTCCTCTGAAGGTGGACGTGTCTCTTCCTTTCCGGTATATTTGTGCATTCCGACGACATCGGCTCTTTCAAGCGGTGATGGCAGATAATCTACGATCGCATCAAGTACCTTCTGGATCCCTTTGTTTCTGTAGGATGTCCCACATACTACAGGAATCATCTCAAGTGCAAGTGTTGCTTTACGTATTGCGGCTTTTAGCATATCTACAGGAATTTCTTCGCCTTCAATATAAAGCTCCATAATTCCATCGTCGAAATCCGAAACTGCTTCTATTAGTTTGGAACGGTATTCGTTTGCTGTTTCCAGCATTTCTTGAGGAATTTCTTCTACTCGCTGATCTTTACCGAGATCGTCATAATAGACATCGGCTTTCATTTCAACCAAGTCAAGAATCCCTTTGAAATCTACTTCAGAACCGATTGGAAGTTGTATTGGAACAGGGTTTGCTTTCAGCCTATCTTGGACCATTGAAATAACATTATGAAAGTCAGCACCAACAATGTCCATCTTGTTGATATAGATAATGCGAGGAACGTCATAATGATTTGCCTGTCTCCAAACGGTCTCCGATTGCGGTTCAACTCCGCCTTTTGCACACATTACGGCAACACAGCCGTCAAGTACACGCAAGGATCTTTCTACCTCAACAGTAAAGTCGACATGTCCGGGAGTGTCTATCACGTTGATACGGTAGTCATTCCAAATGCATGTTGTTGCGGCTGATGTAATGGTAATGCCGCGCTCCTGCTCTTGCGGTCTCCAGTCCATCGTTGCTGCGCCTTCATGGACTTCTCCCATTTTATATGTCCTGCCGGTATAGAACAGGATTCTTTCTGTAGTCGTTGTTTTACCTGCGTCAATATGAGCCATAATGCCAATATTGCGCGTTTTTTCTAATGAATACTCTCTGGGCAAAATGCTCACCTCCTTTGGATCTCACAAGACCCTTCATTGACACAGTTTTTGCTGTAAGGATTGCCTTACCACCTGTAATGTGCAAATGCCTTGTTGGAATCTGCCATTTTATGTGTGTCTTCACGCTTCTTAACTGCTGCACCAACGCTGTTTGACGCATCAAGTATCTCACCTGCAAGGCGCTCTCTCATTGTCTTTTCATTGCGTCCTCTTGCATAACTCGTCAGCCAACGCAATCCAAGTGTTTGACGTCTGTCAGCTCTCACTTCGATCGGCACTTGATATGTTGCACCACCGACACGGCGTGCTTTTACTTCGAGAGTCGGCATGATGTTTTCAAGTGCTGCGATAAATACATCAAGAGGATCTTTTCCTGACTTTTCTTTTACGATATCGAACGCGCCGTACACAACTTTTTGTGCGACACCTTTTTTACCGTCCAGCATTATGCTGTTAATTAGTCTTGTTACGATTACCGAATTATACATTGGATCGGGCAAAACTTCTCTTTTGGGTACACTGCCTCTTCTGGGCATTATACTTCCCTCCTTCATTAATAAATGATTTCATAGGTACTCCGGGGGCTTATATCCCGTGTTACCTCCCGGCATATGCCCGCATTGGATCGGATTTGATCCATATAGAAGAATATATCAATCTTCATGCAAGCATAAAGCGTTTAACTACTTTGCACCTTTCGGCTTTTTAGAACCATACTTAGATCTTGCCTGCTGGCGACCTTCAACACCCTGTGTATCAAGTGTACCGCGTACGATATGATAACGTACACCCGGCAAATCTTTTACACGCCCACCACGGATCATTACGACTGAGTGCTCCTGAAGATTATGACCGACACCGGGGATGTAGGCTGTCACTTCATGACCATTTGTCAATCTTACACGTGCGATTTTTCGTAGTGCTGAGTTAGGCTTCTTAGGTGTTGATGTTCTGACTGCCGTACAAACACCACGTTTTTGGGATGATGATAAATCAGTCTCAGTGTTTTTTAACGTGTTGAGACCCTTTTGCATAGCCGGTGAGTTTGACTTGTACTTAAGTGTCTTTCTGCCTTTCCTGACAAGTTGATTAAATGTAGGCATTTCCTTCCTCCTTTCTTCTTGATTTATCTTAACTATGTCATTTGATCATGACATAACTAATATAAGAATGATTATAGAGCGTTTCCTGAACCTATGAGAACCGAAAGATCGACGTCTTCTTCGTCAAATATGTTATCGCCGGTTCTTGACGAGTAATATGTTCCGTCGTATTGATCGATATCACTGTCAAACTTACGATACATCGACAATCCGCTGCCAGCCGGTACAAGCTTTCCTATAATAACGTTTTCCTTTAAGCCTATAAGTCTGTCGACCTTTCCTTTTATTGCTGCTTCTGTTAAGACCTTTGTTGTTTCCTGGAATGAAGCTGCAGAAAGGAACGACTCCGTAGCCAGCGATGCTTTTGTGATTCCCATCAATAATGGTGATGCCTCTGCTAATTTTAGTTCTGTTTCGCCTGCTTCTATTTTCTTCGTTATTGCAGCATTTGCCAGCTTCACATCATTAAAATCGATCGTTGTGCCTGCCAGAAGTTCTGTGTCTCCGCCTTCTTCGATTTTAACTTTTCTCATCATCTGCCGAACGATGACTTCAATGTGTTTGTCGTTGATATCAACACCTTGCTGGCGGTAAACCTTTTGAACTTCAGATATCAGATAAGCTTGTGTAGCACCTTTTCCGAGTATACGCATAACATCATGTGGATTTAATGCACCTTCTGTAAGTTTATCACCTGCGCTGACAGAATCACCGTTCCTTACTCTTATTCCTGAGAAGTAAGGAGTTTGATATGTTCTAACTTCACCATCTTCAGGGTTTGTGACGATGATGGAAATCATTGCGTTCTTTCTTGTTTCCTCAATTTCAACATGACCGTTTATGTCTGAAAGGATCGCCATTTTCTTTGGCTTTCGTGCTTCAAAAAGTTCTTCAACGCGTGGCAGACCTTGTGTTATGTCATCACCTGCAACACCACCTGTGTGGAATGTTCGCATCGTAAGCTGTGTGCCGGGTTCACCGATAGATTGTGCTGCAATTACGCCAACTGCTTCGCCGATCGAAACAGTGCCTCCTGTTGCCAGATTGATTCCGTAACACATCGCACATATACCGCTACGAGACTCACAATCCATCGCAGTTCGTATTTTGACCGAACTGATCCCATGGTCAAGCAAGATTTTTGAATCACTGTTTATTAACATGTGATCTCTTGTAAACAGAACGTTTCCTGATTTCGCATCTATGATATCCTCTGAAGGATAGCGACCGTGAATGACCTCACCGAATGTTTCTATGACACTTCCACTTTCTACGATTTCTGTTGCGATGATGCCGTCGTAAGTTTTACAGTCTTGCTCACGAACTATAACGTCCTGTGATACGTCGACAAGTCGACGTGTTAGATAACCTGAGTCCGCTGTTCTTAGAGCTGTGTCGGCGAGACCTTTTCTTGCACCTCTGGACGACACGAAATATTCAAGCACTGTCAGTCCTTCGCGGAAGTTGGCTTTGATTGGGATTTCAATTGTACGACCTGCCGTATTAGCCATTAGACCACGCATACCCGCAAGTTGCCTTGTCTGGTTCATACTGCCTCTGGCTCCGGAATGAGCCATCATATAAACAGGATTGTATTCACTGAGTGTATCGGCAAGAGCATCCGTTACATCCTTAGTTGTTTTCTCCCATTCTCTTACGACGAGACGATAGCGCTCTTCGTCTGTGATAAAGCCGCGCTTAAATTGCTGCTCTATCGCAATGACTTTCTTTTCTGTTTGTCTTATGAGTGTCCATTTAGTGTCAGGAACAGTCATATCCGATATTGAAATCGTTATAGCGCCCTGTGTAGAGTATTTGAATCCAAGGGTTTTGATTTTGTCAAGTACCGATGCTGATCTGGTAAAACCGTGTCTTGAAATACAGCGTTCAATAATTTTTTCAAGCTCTTTTTTCCCGGTTCTGAAGCCGATCTCATAATCGAACATCTGCTCAGGGTCTTTTCTGTCAACAAATCCAAGATCTTGCGGTAATGGTTCGTTGAATATGATCCTGCCAACTGTTGTCGGGATGGTTTTGTACATTTCAACCCCGTCGACTTCTTTTGTGATTCTTACATGGATCGGTGCATGAATTCCAACAACGCCACATTGATAAGCCATCAACGCCTCATTTGGTGATACAAAATGTTTTCCTGCACCATCTTCATTATCGCGCTGGAATGTGAGATAGTATGATCCAAGTATCATGTCGTGAGTCGGTACGGTAACAGGGTGCCCATCTTTCGGGTGCAACAGATTGTTTGCTGACAACATGAGAACTCTGGCTTCAGCTTGAGCTTCAGCTGAAAGCGGTACGTGAATTGCCATTTGGTCTCCATCAAAGTCAGCATTATACGCAGTACACACCAAGGGGTGAAGCTTTAATGCACGTCCTTCAACAAGAATAGGTTCAAAAGCCTGGATACCAAGTCTATGTAGAGTCGGAGCTCTGTTGAGTAGCACCGGATGTTCTTTGATAACAACTTCCAAGGCGTCCCAGACCTCAGTTTGTCCTTTATCTACCATTTTCTTTGCTGACTTAATGTTATTAGAAACACCGTCTTCAACAAGCTTTTTCATAACAAATGGTCTAAACAGCTCTATTGCCATTTCTTTCGGAACACCGCATTGGTATAGCTTTAGTTCCGGACCAACTACGATAACGCTTCGACCGGAGTAGTCAACACGCTTACCAAGAAGATTCTGTCTGAATCGTCCTTGCTTACCTTTGAGCATATCCGAAAGTGATTTCAGAGCCCTAGAGTTTGCCCCGGTAACTGCTCTTCCGCGTCTGCCATTATCGATAAGTGCGTCGACAGCTTCCTGTAGCATTCTCTTTTCATTTCTGACAATAATGTCAGGAGCTTGCAGGTGGATAAGTCTTTTCAAACGGTTATTACGATTAATAACACGCCTGTACAGATCATTTAGATCTGATGTTGCAAATCGTCCACCATCAAGCTGTACCATAGGTCTGATCTCAGGTGGTATGACCGGCAGAACATCAATGATCATCCAGGTAGGATCGTTACCTGATAAACGGAACGCTTCAACAACCTCAAGTCTCTTGACAAGTTTTGCTTTTTTCTGCCCGGTAGCATCACGGGCTTCTGCTTTTAGCTGCTCTGAGAAAGAATCTATATCTATACTAAGAAGCAGGTCGCGTATAGCTTCCGCACCCATACCGGCACGGAAATCATCTTCATATTTCTCACGCATTTCACGGTATTCTTTTTCCGTGAGGATTTGATTCTTTTTAAGTGGTGTATCGCCTGCATCTATGACGATATATGTTGCAAAGTATAGTACTTTTTCCAGGATCCTTGGTGTCAAGTCGAGCAAAAGACCCATTCTGGACGGAATACCTTTGAAGTACCATATATGGGAAACCGGTGCTGCGAGTTCTATATGTCCCATACGCTCACGGCGTACATTTGATTTTGTAACCTCAACACCGCAACGATCGCAGATTTTACCCTTATATCTGATTTTTTTGAACTTACCGCAATGACACTCCCAGTCTTTTGACGGTCCAAAAATCTTTTCACAGAAGAGTCCGTCACGTTCAGGTTTTAGTGTCCTATAGTTGATTGTTTCCGGTTTTTTCACCTCACCATTTGACCAACTGCGTATCATATCGGGTGAAGCAAGACCTATTTGCATTGCATCGAAAGGTAAAAAGCCCATTATTCGCTCTCCTCCTTTTCTTCTTCATTTACTTCATCAGTTTCAATGAAGTCCTCAACATCATCTAGAATATCTCCCAGTTCTGCGTCTAGTTCAGATTCAAGTTCTGAGTCTAGTTCATCTTCCTCTTCTGAATCTTCATCGATGTAATTATCTTCGGCATCCTCGATGTCATGAACAGAATAACCGTGTGCTGTGAAGCTTTCATCACTGCTCTTGTAAAAACTGTTGTCTCTGATGGTATCGTTCATGTCTTCACCATCATCGCCCTTAAGATCTATCTTCATACCGTTCTCATCAAGAACGCGAACATCAAGACAGAGCGACTGCAGCTCCTTAACAAGAACTTTAAATGACTCGGGCACACCGGGCTTTGGAATGTTGTGACCTTTTACTATCGCTTCATATGTCCTCACCCTGCCGGTGACATCGTCTGATTTTACTGTTAGGATTTCTTGCAGTGTATATGCGGCACCGTATGCTTCAAGTGCCCAAACTTCCATCTCTCCAAATCTTTGACCGCCGAACTGTGCTTTACCACCAAGAGGCTGCTGAGTTACAAGACTGTAAGGACCTGTTGAGCGTGCGTGTATCTTATCATCAACCAGATGATGAAGTTTCAGGAAGTATACATATCCGACAGTGACAGGGTTATCAAAAGGTTCTCCTGTTCGTCCGTCATAAAGAATACTCTTTCCGTCCTCACTTAGACCAGCATGTTTAAGTGTATCCCAGATGTCCTGCTCATTCGCTCCGTTGAAAATTGGCGTAGCGACTTTCCACCCGAGTGTTTTCGCAGCGTATCCAAGGTGAACTTCAAGTACTTGTCCGATATTCATCCTCGATGGGACTCCAAGAGGATTCAAAATGATATCAAGTGATGTGCCGTCCGGCATATATGGCATATCTTCTTTTGGAAGTATACGTGATACAACGCCTTTATTACCATGGCGTCCTGCCATTTTATCGCCTACGCTAATTTTTCTCTTATGCGCTATATAACAACGCACAACCATATTAACTCCGGGGTTGAGCTCGTCGCCATTTTTACGTGTGAAAACTTTTACATCAACTACAATGCCACTTTCACCATGCGGTACTTTAAGTGATGTGTCACGAACCTCTCTGGCTTTCTCACCGAAAATTGCACGTAAAAGACGTTCTTCGGGAGTCAAGTCTGTCTCACCTTTTGGCGTTACTTTACCTACCAGAATATCACCTGCCGTTACCTCAGCACCAACGCTTATGATACCGCGCTCATCAAGGTAGCGTAATGCATCATCACCCACACCGGGGATATCACGTGTGATTTCTTCCGGTCCAAGCTTTGTATCACGGGCATCTATTTCATGCTCTTCAATATGGATCGATGTAAATACATCGTCCATCGCCAGTCTTTCATTTATAAGAATAGCATCCTCGTAGTTATATCCTTCCCAGGTCATGAAACCGACCAGGATGTTCTTTCCTAGAGAAATTTCACCCTCACATGTAGAAGGACCGTCTGCAATGATCTCATCTTTATGGATGCGATCACCAACTGCAACTATAGGACGCTGAGTTGTGCAGGTACCTTGGTTACTGCGTGCAAACTTAGTCAGTAGATGATCGACACTGCCAATATCCGGATCGTCATACTTAACTTTTATATTTGTAGATGAAACATAAGTAACCTCACCATCTCCTAACGCCGAAAGAACAACCGTTGAGTCAACTGCACACTTATGCTCGATCCCTGTAGCAACGATTGGCGCTTCGGGAATCAAAAGAGGCACTGCCTGGCGTTGCATGTTTGCTCCCATCAATGCACGGTTAGCGTCGTCGTTTTCGAGGAACGGGATCATTGCGGTTGCGATCGATACCATCATACTTGGCGAAACGTCGATAAAATCGATCATATCTCGGTTGACTTCGATGATCTCGTCACGATGACGGCATGTAATACGCTCGTTTAACAACATTCCGTTTTCGTCCACAGGCTCTG